>JAEEGL010054948.1_pt1 | contig 86872 bp, 92 predicted proteins | sample 9134231 | NCBI WGS metagenome assembly JAEEGL01 (sample SAMN16246548, study PRJNA631951) | gut metagenome | biome: gut microbiome; feature: rumen; material: fiber-attached | host: Bos | place: Iran: Karaj | collected 2018-10
GAAATCATATCATATGCATTATGATTTGCGAATTAAATCCTCACATCAATGCGAAATCACAAACGAAAATGCGAAACAAATCGGTCCTCGGCATATCATATAACCCCTAAACGGGGTAATGTGGGGAATCCCAGTATCTCTGTGAAAATTTCGACCGATGGATAATATCCCAACAATTACGAATTATGCATTATGAATTTCGCATTGTTCATGACACGCACGTCCGTGCGTCTCTACGAGAGGGTTGGATTCACCAGATGCATGGATTTTCCCAACAATTATGCATTACGCATTATGAATTATGAATTGACCAAGACACGCACGTCCGTGCGTCTCTACGAGGATTGGATTCACCAGATGCGTGGATTTTCCCAACAATTATGAATTATGAATTAATCATGACACGCACGTCCGTGCGTCTCTACGAGAGGGTTGGATTCACCAGATGCGTGGATTTTCCCAACAATTACGAATTATGCATTATGAATTATGAATTTAATCCCCGTCGGCATTGGGAAAACAAAAAAAGACGCGATTTCTCGCGTCTTCCCTCTTTAAGATACTAATTTTACTTATACAAACACAAATACGGCGTGTCTTCCGTCGCTCTACAACGGAATTTTACTCCTTTCTCAACGACAAAAGTCTCAAACTTCTTATATGTCTTCCACTCTGTCTCTCCTGGCATCAACACTTCCAACTTTCCTGATGTCACAGTCATGATCTCAATTGTTGATGTGCCAAACTCATACTCTCCTTTTGCCATAACACCGATAGTGGCACGGCCTTCTGCACTCTCCAACGCAATGCTCTTTACATTGCCGTCGAAATACTCGTTCGTCTTAAACATGATTATTTTGCTAATAAAATTTTCATACATTTCTCAAGAGAGTCTGTCCAATATGGAACTGACGCTCCAGCCTCAGCGATCTTTCTCTTGCTCAATACGCTGTAAGCAGGACGCTCCGCTGGAGTTGGGTACTCATAGCTCTCTATCGCATGAAGGTTGGCCTTGCAACCAGCCAATTTGAAGATCGCCTTTGTGAAATCAAACCAACTTGCGACTCCATCATTAGTATAATGGTAAACCTCGCATCCCTTGATGCCTTTGTTTACCAAATGCATGATCGCCTCAGCCAAATCTGTGGCGTATGTCGGTGTTCCTACCTGATCGTAGACAACAGAAACGTCTTCACGCTCATTGCCCAAACGGATCATCGTCTTCACAAAATTATTTCCGAACTCGCTGTAAAGCCATGCTGTGCGGACAATCGCAGCGTCGCAACCGACCTCTTTGACGATTGTCTCTCCACTCAATTTTGTTCTTCCATAAGCTCCTAGTGGAAACGTAGGGTCACTCTCCTTCAACGGTGTGTTTCCCTTGCCATTGAAGACGTAATCTGTTGAGACATGAACAAATTTAGCCCCCATCTCTTTGGCAACAACAGCCAAATTGCCTGGGCCAACTGCATTAATCTTATGAGCTATATCCTCATTCGATTCTGCCTTGTTGACGTCTGTATATGCGGCGCAGTTGATGATGACATCAGCTTTTGCGTTTTTCAATATTGTACGTAAGGATTCCAAATCCGTGATATCCACCTCCGGCATATCCGTGAAAGTGAAACTATGCTGTGGATAATTTACAGATATCTTTCTGAAAGAGTTGCCTAACTGGCCGTTTCCTCCTGTTACAAAAATATTCATATTCCCGATACAAATATATTAGAACACCTCTGCGTCCTTCAACAAAGGATGCTTTGTGTCTTTTTCCGACAATAAAAATTCACAATCTAATTTAGGCCATTCGATTCCGACCTGTGGATCATTGTACATGATGCCCGCATCTGCCTGAGGAGCATACACATTGTCCACCTTATAAGTGAAAACAGCCTCATCGCTCAACACTAAGAAGCCATGGGCGAATCCACGTGGAATGAAAAGTTGACGGTTGTTTTCCTCGCTCAACTCGACAGCTACGTATTTTCCGAATGTCGGTGAAGACTTTCTTATATCAACCGCTACATCAAGCACCGCACCCTTTACAACACGCACGAGTTTGGCTTGCGATGCGTCTCCCTTCTGATAATGAAGACCTCTTAGCACTCCTTTTGACGATTTCGATTGATTTTCCTGTACAAACTCTACATGGTGACCGATATGTTCGTCAAATTCTGCTTGTTTGAACGACTCATAGAAATAGCCTCTGCTGTCACCAAACACCTTAGGCTCTATTACAAACACTCCTTTAACCGACTGTTCAATATAGTTCATAATTATTTATCAATCAAAATTATTGTTAATCAACGATATGATATACTGTCCGTATTTTGTCTGCTTCAAGCTGTTTCCAAGATCCAACAGCTGCTGATCCGAAATCCAACCGTTACGCCATGCGATCTCTTCGATACATGCCACATAAAAACCTTGACGGTTCTGGATGGTCTCGACAAAATTCGAAGCTTCCAGCAAAGAGTCGCAGTTACCTGTGTCAAGCCATGCGAATCCACGTCCGAAGAGTTCCACTTTAAGAGTTCCTTCCTGCAAGTAAGTCTTGTTCAAATCTGTGATCTCATACTCACCTCTCGCACTTGGCTTAAGCTCTTTAGCTCTTTTGCAGACGGTGCTGTCATAGAAATACAATCCAGGCACAGCATAATTACTTTTAGGTTGAGCAGGTTTTTCTTCCAACGAAGTGACTTTGCCGTTTTCATCAAAACCAACCACTCCGTATGCTCTTGGATCTCTTACATAGTATCCGAAAACCATCGCTCCAGACTTGATCTGTGCGGCTTTCTTAAGCATGGATGAAAAGTTTTGACCATAGAACATATTGTCACCAAGAATCAGGCAGGCGTCGTCGCCCGCAAGAAATTCCTCACCTAGGACAAATGCCTGAGCCAAACCATTAGGTTTTTCCTGCACCTTATATTCAAAACGCATTCCGAGCGACTTACCGTCTCCAAGCAACTGCTCAAACATCGGCAAATCTCTCGGTGTGGAGATAATCAAAACTTCCTTGATTCCTGCCAACATCAATGTTGACAGAGGATAATAAATCATCGGTTTGTCATAAACAGGCATAATTTGCTTGCTTATGGCTTTAGATAATGGGAAAAGGCGAGTAGCACTGCCACCCGCCAAAATTATACCTTTCATTTCTTCAACAAAACCGTTTTAATTGCATTTTCCAATTCAGCTTCCGGCAACGCTCCTCTATTTGCCTGAGGCTCACCATTCACTGGGACAAAGATCAAAAGAGGAATACTTGTCGCTCCAAACGCCTGAGCCAAGTCTCTGTTCTTATCTACATCAATCTTGTAGACATCGATCTGATCCTTATACTTTACCGACAACTTGTCCAAAAACGGAGAGATTGTACGGCATGGTCCACACCAAGTAGCGTAAAAATCAATCACACATGGTTTCTTGCCCTTGTACTGCCATGTCGAGCTCTGGACAAAATCGCAAATCTGTGCACGGAACTCATCCTGATTAATGTGTTTTACCAAGGAATTCTGTGCTGCCGCAAAAGAGCTTGTTGCGAACAACATAGTCAATGCAGCGAATATTTTAATTACTGTTTTCATATCGTTTTTACTTTTTCAAAAATAACTCTATTTTTTTCTTCGGGCTCAAAGATAGTGTTTAATGTTCAAAATGGATTATAATATTTCATTTTTTTCTGCTTTCAAAAACAAATAAATGTTAAAGGTATGTCAAATATAGCTGTTTTTCAACAACTTAAGAAATATAGCCTTACAGAGTTTTTTTTGATGAACTTTGATATTTTCAGATTTTAACAAAAATAGTATATTTGTAACAAAATTGTAAACAATGAATAAAAAGACATTTCTTGCTGGTTGTATAGGCTTTATCCTTGGTGGTCCGTTGGGTGCCGTCATCGGCTTCGTGATTGGAAAAATTATTTTTTCCGACGACAATGCCTCTCAAGACAACAATAATTCAGACTCAGATGCCGAATCCGATATGGGCGAGAACAACTTCAAATACTGCATTCTTGTGTTGCTCGGTGAGGTGATGAAGGCAGACAGTAAACTGATGAGCTGTGAATTAGACAGAGTGAAGGCCACAATACGCAGATACTATAAGAATGAAGATGAGCAGAAAGCCGCACTCAAACAATTCCAGACAATTCTCGACCACAAACATAATATTGAAGCAATATGTAGCAGCATCAATAAACGTCTTAACTACATTGCGAAATCCGAGCTCATAATGGAGCTTTTGGCTGTTGTCTATGCCGACGACCATTTCGACAGCTCCGAAGAACCTGTCATTCAGAAAATAATAAAGAATCTGAACATCACTTCTCAGGAGTACAAAAGTATCTACATGCTCTTCATGAAAAAGTACAAGCAGGGATACTATAACGGTGAGAGATCACAACAGTCGTCCTACTACAATAATAATAACGAAAGCAAATCCAACAACAGCGGCAACGGTTCAAGCAACAACAGTTATAATCGCAGCAACGACTCAAGCAATAGCAACCGTAGTGGCAACTCAAATAGAAACAGCGGTTATTCCAACTCTAATTCAAACAGCAACAATTACCGCAAATCCAGAAGCATTTCTGTAAGTGAGGCATACGATATTCTCGGAGTGGCAGGCAATGCGTCTGATGCGGAAATCAAAAAGGCATACCGTGTCCTGGCCATGAAATACCATCCCGACAATGCGGCGGCTTTGGGTGAGGAGGCAGTTCGCCAGTCGACAGAATCAATGAAGAAGATCAACGAGGCTTGGGATGTGGTGAAATCAGCAAGAGGAATGAAATAAAATGCTGAATTCTAAATGCGGAATGCAAAATCATGCCATAGACTTTACATGTCGGTACGAATATGGATATTGATCACAAACCAGGTTGTAGCGCTATTGCAATATTAATAATATTCGTAGGAATATTGTTCACTTTCCTAAATATCGAATTAGGATTTTTTATATTTGCAGGATTGGCCTTTTTGATTATATCTTTTGGGGATGACGATGAAAACAAAGATGAAGACAAAAAAGACCCTGACCACGAAAATCTATCCGACTACAGATTCTGCATTCTTGTCCTACTCGCAAGAGTGATGAGTGCCGACGGGAGACAGATGAAATGTGAGCTGGATGTCGTTAAGTCGGCAATACGCGAATACTATGTCACGGGGAAAGAACAAGAAGCCGCACTCAAACAATTCCAGTCTATCCTAAACGATATTGACAAATATAAAAAGTATAATCTAAGCGAAATTTGTCGTCCAATAAACGACCATTTCAAGGACAATTACTTCGGATACGACAACTTTGATAAATCCAGACTTATCGAAAAGTTGCTGGAAGTGGCCTATGCCGATAGTAATTTTGCAAAGGAGGGGTTATTCAGTGAAGAAAGTGAAATACAAATAATTGTCAACTGTCTGGGAATCTCATCTTACGGATATGAAAAAATTCTGAATTTCTTTAAGATAAAGTACGAACAGGAAGAAACAAAAATGAATTACAAAGATTCCATTCTCCATCTGCTCGCAGAGGTGATGAAGGCTGACGAGAAACAGATAAAATGTGAGTTGGACAGAGTGAAAGCCACTATCCGCAGATACTATTTAACAGAAGAAGAACAAAAAAACGCACTCAAACAGTTCCAATCCATCCTCAACGACAAGAAAAAATCCTACTTAAACAAAATATGCCGCATCGTCAATCTACAATTCGACTACGCCGCCAAATCTGAGCTTATCATGGAGCTGTTGGCAGTGGCTTACGCTGACGACCATTTTGACACCACAGAAGAGACAATAATTCAGAAAATAGTAAAGAATCTCAACATCACGTCGCAAGAATATAAAAGTATCTACATACTCTTCATGAATAAGTATAAGCAGGGAGAGTATAAATACGAAAACTATAACGAATACAACAAGAATTGGGAAAATGAAAACAAGAATAAAGACAGTGGAAAATCAAAATCTAATTCTAATCGCAGCAGATCAGGAAGCATTTCAGTGAGTGAGGCTTACGACATTCTTGGAGTGGAAGGCAATGCGTCGGATGCGGAGATCAAGAAAGCATACCGTGTGTTGGCGATGATGTATCATCCTGATAAATTCTCCTCGTTGGGCGACGAAGCGATCCGCCAAGCCACAGAGTCGATGAAACAGATAAATATGGCATGGGATGTGGTGAAAGAGGCACGAGGAATGAGATGAAATTAGAAATGCGAAATTAGAAATGATAAATTAGGAAAAATCTACGTAGGTGGACGTTTATGTCGACAATCCACATATATTTGTAACAAAATACAGAGTCATGACAAAAAGATCGCTAATCGCATTTCTCATATTTGGAAGTGTTTTCGGAATTATATTAGGATTATTCTTTAATAGCATTTATGCCACAATCGTCGGATTTGGCATCGTCCTTTTTGCGGTTTACGAGAAAAAGGAATCAGATAATAATGAAAAGGACACATTCAATAACGATGCGAACAAAGAAGAAGAAGACGAAGAAGAGAAGCTCTTCAAATACAATCTTCTTGTGTTGCTTGCAGAGGTGATGAAAGCCGACGGAAAACTGAAATCCAGAGAATTGGATAGTGTAAAATCTACAATCCGCAGATATTATAGAAGTGAAAGTGAACAGAAAGCGGCTCTTAAACAATTCCAACTTATTCTAAAAACAAGAAATAACATACATGATGTCTGCAACTTTATCAATGATCAACTCGACGATGTAGGTGTGACGGAGTTGTTCATGGAATTGTTAGCGGTGGCATACGCCGACGACGATTTCAATGATAAGGAAAAACCTGTAATCAAACAAATCAGAAACCTGTTGGGGATCTCCACACAGGAATACCAAAGGATCTACGCTCTTTTCATGAAGAAGCGTCAAGACGGATACTACAGATATAAGAAGACAGAGCAGTCAAAAAAATCAAACGGAAAACAAAATGAAAGCTACGATCAAACAACAAGGGTAATAACCATTAAAGAACAAGAAGCCTACAATATTCTTGGAGTGAGCGAGAATACATCAGACGAAGAGATCAAAAAAGCATACAGAGCACTGGCGATAATGTATCATCCGGATAAAGTATCGTCATTGGGCGACGAAGCTGTCCGCCAAGCCACGGAGTCGATGAAGCAGATCAACCAAGCCTGGAACGTCGTGAAGGAGGCAAGAGGAATTAAGTAAACGCCAAACATAATAATCAGAATTAGAAAGAAGATGAAACATTCAGAATTTGTTTTCAACCTACTTTGGGGTATATCCTGCATTTTGGTAGGAGTTCTCTTTATTTCCTACAGTGAAGATTTGGGTGTACTAGTAGGATTGATATTGTTTGGGTTCGGATTTTTTCTGATTTTTTCCAAGGAAGACAAAAAAAGCGAAAAAAAAGAAAGTTCTAATGACAGACGTTTCCACTACGATGATTATAATAGTAAGTCTGACAAAACCGAATGGGAGAGGACCAGCAGCAACAGGACCAACAACAGGAATAACAACAAGAAGAAAAAAAACAGAAAAGCCAACTACGAGCAAGATTCTGACGAAAATGACAAAATAGATTACAGAATCTGCATTCTTGTTTTACTCGCTGTGATGATGAAAGCAGACGGGAAGAATATGGTATGCGAGCTAGACAGAGTCAAAGCCACAATCCGCAGATATTATAAGACGGAAGACGAACAGAAAGCCGCGCTCAAAGAGTTTCAATCTATACTCAACAATAAAAGCAACCATAAAATAAGCACCATCTACAACAACATAAACAAGCAGTTCAACTATGTCGCAAAATCAGAACTTATCATGGAGTTGCTGGCGGTGGCATACGCTGACAACAAATTCACAAAGATCGAAGATACCACCATTCAAAACATACTGACCAAACTGAATATTTCCAGAAAAGAATACAAAAGCATCAAAAACATATTCAGCAAGAAATATAACCAAGGAGAATACGACCAAAACAAAAAGCAAGGCGATAATCAAAGTGGCGACAGCGGCCAATCTAAATCCCAAAACAACAAACGTCACAAATCCAACGGGATTACTGTGGATGACGCATACGATATCCTCAAGGTCGACAGCAACGCGTCAGACGCAGAGATCAAAAAAGCATACAGAGCATTGGCAATAATATATCATCCGGATAAAGTCTCTTCTTTGGGCGACGAAGCTATCCGCCAAGCCACGGAGTCGATGAAACAGATCAACCAAGCCTGGGAACTGGTGAAAGAGGCAAGAGGAATGAGATAAAATTAGAAATGCGAAATTAGGAATGATAAATTAGGAGAATCTACGTCGTAGACGTTTCATGACAGCAATATGTTCGTATTCCGCATTTAGCGTTAATATTTTTATTGTATATTTGTAACAAACAAATAATTAATCATGTTTGAAAAATTTCTGCTTGACAGCGTCTCCTTTATCATGGCGTGGATGCCGCTGATTATCATAATCATATTTGGAATCATTATAGTAAAGTCTATTATAAAGACTCCAGACAACACAAAGTATAATTACGAATCCGACTTCAAATATTGTGTCCTTGTTTTGCTGGCAGAGGTGATGAAAGCCGACGGAAGGAACATGAACTGTGAGTTGGAAAGTGTAAAGTCTACAATACGCAGATATTACAAGACTGAAGGTGAACAGATAGCGGCTCTAAAATTATTCCAGTCGATTCTTAGCAAAACAGACATTCAATTAGACGAAATTTCCTACCGTATCAACGAAGGATTCGACTATGCCGCAAAATCCGAAATAATCATGGAATTGTTGGAAGTGGCTTACGCAGACAACCATCTCCGCAGCGTCGAGAGTTCAATATTAGAGTTCATTGTAGGAAAACTGAATATAACACAAACACAATACAGAAGCATAAAAGCCATTTTCAAGGAGAAAAACGATTACGGATGTTACAAGGAAGAACCATACCAATCCTCAGATTTCAACGAGAACACTTCGAAACATTACTACAACAAAGACGAAAAAAAAGACAATAAAGAGGATAACGACAACAAAAAATACAAAGACGAACATAAATTCAAAAACAAATCTGAGTTCAACCATTGCATTCTGGTTTTGCTGGCAGAAATGATGAAAGCTGACAGCAGAAACATGAATTGTGAATTGGATCGTGTCAAGGCTACAATACGTAAACTTTACAAGACGGAAGAGGAACAGAAAACTGCACTCAAACAGTTTCAAACGCTCCTTGAAAGTGGCTACGACATTAATGAGATCTACCGTCGCATCAACGAAAATTTCGATTTTTCAGACAAATCAGAGCTTATCATTGAGTTGCTGGAAGTGGGTTATGCAGACAATGATTTCTCCGACAAAGAGGATTACGTTATCAGACTTCTAAGAAACAAACTGAACCTCTCACGTGCGGAATACAAAAACATTTTTATGCGTTTCAAGGTACTGCACAGAGAAAAGAAAAAGCATTATAACAAACAGTCGAATTCGTCTAAATCAAAAAAGTCATCCTCCAAATCTAGCAATAATAAGGAGCAACATAAAAATTCAAAGGAGGAAAACGACAATCATAGCAACCAGAATGAGAGCCGTAGGCCCAACGACGTTTCTGTGAATAATGCCTACAACATCCTTGGAGTGAGTGAGGCGACCCCAGATGCGGAGGTCAAAAAAGCCTACCGTGCTTTGGCGATAATGTATCATCCTGATAAAGTTTCCTCATTGGGCGACGAAGCTATCCGCCAGGCCACAGAATCAATGAAACAGATCAACCATGCTTGGGATGTTGTGAAAGAGGCAAGAGGAATGAAATAAAATTATAAATGCGAAATTAGAAATGATAAATTAGGGAAATCATACGTCGTAGAAATTGAAATGCGACACATTATGCCGTAGGCGTTACATATCGGTAGAAATAATTATTCGGATTGCGATTTTCTACGTCGTAGACGCTATATAATTTGTTATTTTCCTCCGAGCAAATAATATGTTGATTTGTCGGCATGACAACGCTTGTCCTTAAACTTATATTCCAGGATCATTTCATGAGATGAGAATGGCGACGCGAAGTCTCCATGCACCACCAAATCAAAACTATATCCTAAATACAGATGGTCACCAAGAGCCACTCCAGCATTGATAATCAGATCGGTGGAGCCATTACCTATCAGACTATGTCGGCAACTGACGCCGCAAGCCCATGCGTCGGCTTCCTTATTCTTCGCTTTAATCAGTGCGACGTGAATTTCTCCCTGCAGACGGTCGGAATCATACAACTGCACCATTCCACCTGTGTATAAATGAAGCATTCTCAGCGTCGGTCTACGGTATGATCCATAAAGATAAAAAGCATTGACGGTGATTCTCCTATCCTGACGTGTCAGCCAATCCTCCATATTTTTAGCTGAGATGCCGACGGTGGTCTCGACATCTTCTGTGCCTACAATCCGTCGTTTATGTACCCACTCCACCCCAAAACTGAAATTTGGATTCACCTCATTGCTGTCATACAGAGATGCGTCGTCCATATCGTCGGCTGAAATCTTATTCACATCCTTCTGCTGGACCACCGCACCTCCTTCCAAACCAAGATTTACCCTATCATCATCTGAGCCGAGACTGAAAATATAATTGCCGTCAATCTTCACCGTAGATGTATAACCTGCCAGATCAAACTGCGTTTTGATTCCAAACAACGATCTCAATTTCGGTTTATATTGACTGAAACATCCCCAAAACGACAATGGCTGACCTTCGTACCCCACCTGTTGCATACGTCCGAGCAATGAAGCATGTGTCATCGGCACAAGGTAAGATGGAGAAAACGGAGATCTGTCCGTCCAGAAATGTAAGGCATTGGCATCTGTTTGTGCTGATATGATTAAAGTATAAAATAATGAAAAAATCACACCAAATAATCTAAACATATTTTTTTGTATCTGTTAAATGATCATATATAGTTAATTATAAAGGCTATACATCAAAAAGTATTACCAAGTAAAGCGAGCTCGTCTTGTGGTGAAGTCTCAGGTATACCAGGATCACCGCATGTCTGTAAGACAATACCGAGCGAAGCGAGAGTAACCTGTGACGAAGTCTCAGGTATTGACGAAGTCTCAGGAAGAGCTATAGGTCGGGACTCATGTCTGTAAGACAATACCATATCAATCATCAAGAAATCTATTAAAGTTTGGATCTAAATTAAATTCTATCAATAGTTTACCAAATTCTTCTTGAAAAACTACCTTCCTATGATGTTCCTTCTGATTGCGAATATAGTTTATCAAATTTGTTCTAGCATCAGCAGAGTAAGTAAAAGCAGCATACCCATTACCCCATGCTTCAAACAATGGGAACCAATCTCTATGCTCTTTCATCCATTTCGATGTCTCTTGTTTGAGTGTTTTCATAAAATCACTCAATGCTATTGTTGGGTTTAATTCCAAACACATGTGTACATGATCAGGCATTGAGTTTATACGATAAAGAGTACATTTCTTTCTTTTACAAAATCCATATACATATGCATAGAAATCTCTTTCATGTTCCACATTGATAGTATGATGGCTAAACTTTGTACGCCATACAATATGATATGTTAAACTGATATGACTCATATATTTCTCCTTTCTTTTAGTACTGTCTTTCAGACAGTTTATTATTTTTCTTTGATCCCCGAGACTGCGTCACGGGTTACTATCGCTTCACTCATTACTGTCTTTCAGACATTCTATTTTTCTTTGATCCCCGAGACTGCGTCACGGGTTACTATCGCTTCGCTCATTACTATCTTTCAGACATTCTATTTTTCTTTGATCCCCGAGACTGCGTCACGGGTTACTATCGCTTCGCTCATTACTATCTTTCAGACATTCTTCTAAATCAAAAATTGTTGTGATTCCAATCCCTTTACATTGCAACCGTCACATATCCATAATGTTTCTGACCTATTGAATCCGTCACAATATAATAATATGTGTCAGGGGTAATTTTTCCGTTAGGCAACACACCATTCCATCCGTCTGCTCCCTGATAAAGCATTATCCCATGCCTGTCCTTTATCTCCACATGATATCCCTTCATAAAGTGATCATTTATCATATCCCCGTTTGGAGTAAAGGTGTTTGGAATTTCGAACTCTGTTTCTATTGTTGTGTGAAGACGCAATTTGCATCCATCTTTTGTCTCTACCACTGCCACCGCAGAAAAAGACATAGCATCATCAACATTAAAAGTATAGTTGAAACTTTGTTGCGAAGATGTTCCTCCGTCGCTCATCAGCCAAATGAAAACACACTCATCCAAATCATCCTCACTGTCCAACGACAAACTGATCTCTGAATCCCCACGTCTGATTTTAGCCGGTGTGGCTGAAATAGAAACAGTTGGCACTGGCAATTCTTCAATTTTGAAATCAATCCGCTTTTGACAACCATACCCATCCTTACCTATAACATATCCATTACCTGCCTCCGTGAAGAGACATTCATCTTTGTCACTTCCGTCACTCCATACATATTCATCCGCTCCTGCAACCCCAATCACGACATTCTCGCCAGGACATATTTGGTATTTTCCTGTCGTTATCATATCCGGGATATCATTATATATCAATTCAGTAGACGCGGATGATACGCATCCATACTCGTTTATTGCGACTACTTCATATTCCCCACTTTGTGTCACATCTATCTCCGCTCCTTCTTCTCCTGTGCTCCACCTGTATTTGCACTTCAAATCAGATATAGCAGTCAACCTTGCATATTGTTTATTGCAGACTGGAGTTTCCGCTCCCAAGATTTCCACTTTAGGCAAACTTCTCTGATTGATTACAAACTGTTTATGGCCTCTGCAACCATTCTTATCAACAACAGAAACTGAATATTTTCCGTGTTTGGCGAACTCAAATTCTTTAGAATTAGATAATGTATCTCCGTTACTTTCATCAATCCACGTAGATTTAACTACATTGGATTTCAGCAAAGTCACCATTGCCACATCACCCGAATCTTCACAAATATCAAAATCTCCATCAATTATCACATCGTCCATATCATACTTATGCACAACTGTTTCAGCCATGTTACTTGCACATCCATTCTCATCTTTCGCAACCACAAACAATGTGCAAGTGTCTGTCACATACACAGATGAGTCTTTCTTCCCATTACTCCAATTGTAATCAACAAGTTTAGATCCAGACTTCTGCAATACAGTCAGTGCCGCCGTTTCACCGTCGCAAATATGCATTTTTCCTATCACATCTATTTTTGGTCTCGGCAGCACTCGGACATCAAATGAAGCATTTCGGCATTCCCCATTGTTGAGACAAACCGACACCTTATATATACGGCTCTCTTTCGCATATATCTCAGGTCTTCCTCTGCCATCATCCCAAATATAATAATCTCCACCAGAAGCTATCAACAGTACGCTGTCTCCTTCACACACCGTAGCTCTGCCATCAAAACTTTCGTTAATAAGGGGAACGGGAACATCTATCTCCACCACATCCTTAGACGCCACATTTGAACATCCTACACTATCAGTACCAATCACTGTATAGCGTCCTCCGTGTGTGATTTCAATAGACGGTACTGTCCTTTTCTCCGTTCCCCAACCATACGTCTTACCTCCTGTTGCAGTCAGAACCGCAGTTTCCCCACGTCTTAACGTATCATCTCCAACAATGGTGATTTTCGGCAAACCATATTCTTCAACCTCGATTGTATCCCCATTTTCACAACCGAATTTATCCGTTGCCACGACGGAATATATTCCTCCACTATAAACCGAAATTTCATCATCCGCCTTTCCATTACTCCATTGCAAACAAATAGTTTCGTCTCTAGCGGTATCGGAAGCAACACCTATAGTCAATGCTTTCAAAACCAACGAGTCTCCTTCACACATCCACCTATTTCCTGTAATCTTCAAATGTGGTTTAATGAGCACATTTATATTAAACCAAACCGTATCTGAGATTCCATCAGGCGACGTTGACACAACATAATGAGTTCCCGACTCTCTAAAAACAGCCTTTCTTCCTATACTTCCGTCACTCCAAACAAACGAATTAGAAACAGGAGCAAACACAGTAATCTCAGTCGAATCGTCTTCACAAATATCAAATTTACCATCGACAAACAATTCTGACGCGGTCACTCTAATTGCAGCATGATCAAAGCATCCGTATTCGTCAAACACTGTAACAGAATAGTTTGCATACATATTTATATCATTTCCATCTATTGTGATTTGAGATGAAGTTTGACGATCCGGCATCCACAAATAACGATAATCAGAGCTATCCGAATTAATTACATTTGCTGTAAGAGTTGCAGTTTGAGAAGAAGCGATCTGTGTTATTCCCGAGATTTCCACCATCGGATTTCTACGTTGTTTCACATAATGATACACTGTATCAGAACGACAACCCATATTATCATAACCGACAGCCCAATATACACCAGTGCTATCCACAGACATTGTTTTTTTAGCACTACCGTCGCTCCAAATTATATTTCGACATTCCGTGCCATTCGCCACCAGTTCTATTTCTCCGTTTTCACAGACAAAAGAATCTCCGGAAATGGACAAAAATGGAGACGGAGACTCCTTGGCATACACTGAATCAACAGTCGTACAACCTAACGAGTCCGTCGCCTCCACCACATAAAAATTTTCCGCATTATCAAGATGAATGTTGTTTTTTATCAAACTTTTTGTCCATTTTAACTTCACACCTTCAGAATGTATCACATCAAATGATACAGAATCTCCTTTGCAAAACGACTTTGTCTTGCCATCCGCAAAATCCAATTTTGGCAAAGTTGCCCTTGTCACTTCAAAATCAGCAGTGTCAGACACACATAAGCCATTATATCCGACAACCGTATATTTTCCGGGACGATAAACCTCTATTTGTCTGGCAGTATCACCAGTGTTCCAATGCAGACGATCACATTCCGCAACGTCTACAACAAGCGTCGCACTGTCATTCATACCACACAAATATCCCTTTCCTTCTATTTCCAACTTAGGTAAAGAAACCTTTTGGACATTCACTATATATGTATCTGACGGACACCCAGCCGAATCATAACCGACAACCAAATGATTTCCCTCTACATCTGTAGACGTAGTGTTCCCAGCCAAATTTTCACCATCCCATGCAAAAGAGACCGCATCTGTTGAGAAAAACTGTATATCGGCTATGTCACGTTCACAAAATGACACTGTGTCTGGAGCTGACAACAACGGTTTTCTTCTCTCACGCACCGTCATCTCCGCATACGCCTTGCATCCGAAACTATCTAATCCCACCACCGTCACCAAGCCAGCATGAGCATAATAGAATGGAGTATCAACAGCCTTATTGTCCCAATAAAACTGTTGGAAATCACCATTCACTGATAAATAGGATAAAGAGTCTACACAAACCTCGGACCTTCCGAAAATTTGTATATTAGGACTATTTAGTATTAAGCATTTCGTTTTTGACGAGACACATCCATTCGTGTCTGTTGCAGTACACATATATGTTCCGGCAGTGTCGACGACGATGGAATCTCCGGCATAGCCATTTTGCCAGACGTAGGAAAGCATTGATCCAGACTGTGCGACAAGTGTAGCCGTGCTATCCGCACAGATAACATCTGCTGATTGGATTTCAAACTGTGGCAGTTCATGAATCACCACGTCAGCAACCGCTGTGCCGACACAGCCAAACGAGTCTGTTGCCGTGACCTCCACTCTCCCACTCTGCTTCACAGTTATCATCGGTGAAGTGTCGGATGTGCAATTCCACGCATATCTGACGCTTCCATCCTGAGCTACAAATGAGGCTTCGATTGTCAGACTATCACCTTCACACGCCTCTAAATTCGAAGAGGTGATCGAACCAACTGGGAGATCCCTCACCACGGATTCCACCTTATGGTTTGTACGGCATCCAGACAAACTATCAGTCACCACAACAGTATATGTTTCTGCTGAAGTAAAAGAAAAAGTAGAGTCGGAAGAGCCGTCTGGCCATTTGAACATACATTTTTTATCCGTCTCCAAAGCGATCATTCCCGCTGTCGGTCCGCACGCAGGCTTCACCACATCCGTAATAGTCGGTTTGACTGCCAGTTCCACTTTCACTTTGGCAGTATCGCTGCATCCGTTTGCTGTCGTTCCGACAACCATGAAAGTACCCGAACTTGAGGCTCTGTACTTATTACTGTCAGAGCCGACTTTCTTTCCCAACTTGCTCCACTGATAATGATCCGCACCATTCACAGTGAGCGTAACTGTGGAGTTTTCGCAAAGAAGCTTCAACGTGTCACCTTTCAACTTTGGTGCAGAATTCACCACTACAGAAAAATCCTTGCGTGTCTCACAATTGTGAGAGTTGGACACCACCACCTGATAATCACCGCTCTTCTTCAACACTGCCAGAGAATCCGAGTCAATCACCTTTCCATTCGCGTCGACCCAAGAATATCTATATTTTGTGTTGGAACGATTATCCACTTCGACCTGCAACACGCTTCCTTCATTCTTGCAAAACGACAAATCTCCGATCAATGAAATCTCCGGATAAGGCAAAAACTCCACATCAGTATATGCCTCACTTACACATCCAGTGACAGGATCCTTCACCTGTGCACGATAACGACCTGAATGGGAAATATTTATAGTAGTAGACGTGTTTCCAAAAATAGAATCTGGGGAGATCCAAAAAAATTCAGAGCCCCGAGTAACAGTACAACTAATGGCCTCCTTATCCCCTTCACAAGGGATTACAGATTCTAGAAAAATAGTAGGGCTCTGAATTTCTGTTATGTGGAATACAAACTCTTTACTTTTACAACCATTTGATGTATAGCCAACGACACTATAGTCACCTTCTTTAGACAAAGCATATTGGCTTTCGCCTGTACCGAAACTCATACCGGATCCATTCCATTCAAAAAAGGTAAGGTCAGGTCCTTCAGCAGAAAATGTAGTTTGGTGGCCGCTGCAAATCTCAGACACAAGGTTTGGAATTGTCACGTCAGCCACAGAATCAATAGAAGTAATGACAACCTCGCTTGATGATTTGCACCCATCCACCGTCTTCACCGCCACACGATATCTATCCTCTTCCGTAACCGTTATTTTCTTATCATTAGAAAAAGGGACACCACCTCTGCTCCACTCATAAGAAACGATCTGAGATTCCTTCAAATCATGATCCGCTGAGATTTCCGTTTCGACGGTGCCAGGACAGAATGCTGTGACACCCCCAAATTCGATGTTCGCACTCATCTTCGGTTTGATGGTGAAATGCAATGTGTCACGACAAACATTCCTGCCGATCGTTTTTGTGCCGACCACATAATAGTCACCACTTGCAGAAAAGGTCGCTGAATTCGAAGTCTCACCGCCAACCCATTCGTATGAATCCATATCAGAAGCAGTCAAAGTAAGAGACTCACCAAGACAAAGGCCATCATTTCCAGAAATAGAAGGGGTAGGCGACGGAATGACAGACGCGTCAACCGTTTTAGTGCAACCATAGGCTGTGGCAGTCAACGAGTACAAGCCTGCGACCGTAGTTGAAAAAGACTCTTCAGTGGAAACTTCCGCACCGTCTTTCTGCCATGATAAATCAGCTGGAATTTTTCTTGTTCCCTGACGTACTACAGCTTTCAAAGTAGCAGGATCACCATTGCAAAGTTGGGATTTACCCTCGTCTACACGAAGCGTCCATCTCGGCTCATCCTTGATTTCGATTGTTTCTGTCACTATGTTACCATCCTTAAGAGTGATCACCGCATCGATGGACATTCCAGCATAGATAGCAGATATTGAATATGCAAAAGACGGGAGTTTATTCCCATTCTGTTGAAATTCAACACTTTTAACATCAGAATGATCCTCCATCTGAAGCTTTTGCACACCATTGTTGCCACAGACATAAAAGACACCACCGTCGACATTCTGCCACTTATAAGCGAATGCGGACTGCGACATAAATAATAAAACCAAAATTATGAACCTAATCGCCATTTCCCCGACTAAAATTTCATTCAAAAAATACTGTTTAATCCGTTCCGATTATTTGCACTGTCATGTAATCCGGAACAAAACGATTGCAAAAGTAAACACTAATTTTGAAATCGCAAGCATTTCCACAAAAAAATCGAAGAAAAAAGCAAAAAAACATATTTTTTCTCAAAAAAAGAGTCAAAAGATTTGCAGATACAAAAATAAGTGCTACCTTTGCATCGCAATTGAGAAATAAAGCAATCAATTAGCAATCGAGATGTAGCGCAGTCCGGTTAGCGCATCTGGTTTGGGACCAGAGGGTCGGGGGTTCGAATCCCTTCATCTCGACAAAAGGAGAGCAGAAATGTTCTCCTTTTTTATTTATGTATAGCATTAAAATCGAAGAATTTATGAAAAGAAATCTTATTTCAATCTGTTGCTTTTTAGTTTCTTTATATTGTTTTGCCTCGCCAGAACATCGTTTATCAATAGGCAGAGGATTACTTAGTTATGAATATTTAGATGAGTTTAGCTATGAGCACTCAGACCGAGATTGGTGTCAACCTAGTCCATATCTTAACGACACTTACGAAACCACAGAAGAACATCTAATGTCCTTTCCAATCAATCTAAATATCCACTACGAATGCACTTTAGGCAAACATTTTGGCATTGGAGTTTGTCTTGGATATGATCATTTAAGAATGTCTCAAGGCATAGAAAAATACAAATCAACAGATGGCATTGATTACAACGGGAACCCACGCAAAGAATGGGCTCTTTACAGACACGACATCGGTGAACTTGATAGATATATTCTCTTTGTCATGCCGGAAGCAACATTCTACTGGTTCAAGAAAAATCATTTTGCTATGTATAGCAAATTAGCTGGAGGTATAAGATTCAACTTCGAAAAAAGAGAATTCTATTCACATTATTTTGAAGATGCAGAAGGCAAATATCATCATGCATATTTCCAGGGATCACCAGTATGTTTGGAAATCGGAAATCACTACTGGCGAGGCTTCGCAGAGTTTGGTTTTGGAGGACAAGGAATAGCACAATTTGGAGTAAAACACACCTTCAAAAAGAAAGAAAAAGAGGAATAAAACAGGTGTTTTTAGTTCAAAATCAACAGTTAACTCGCTGAGAATGCGAAATTTGAAGGAGTATCTATAACAACGATCAATTTTAGCAGAATCATAAGCAGTTAATTATCAAAGAGAAAGAAGACGCGAGCATTCACGTCTTCTTTTTTATATAAACGAATACCTTATCCTTTGATAACGGCAATTGGCAATAGTTCGACAATAGGTTTTACCAAATCAGACTCAAATTGCATTACACGATCGATATCCTTATATGCACCAGGAGCCTCGTCTAGACCATCTCGTCGCATACCATGTATAATTCCTCTTTCATCCATCTTACGACATTCCTCTTCCAATGAAAGAGTTTCACGTGCCATTGCTCGACTCAAACGACGGCCTGCACCATGAGAACAGCTCTCGAAAGACTCAATATTTCCAAGGCCTTCCACGATATAAGACTTTGTACCCATAGAGCCTGGAATAATTCCTATTTCGCCCATTCTAGCACGCGTCGCACCCTTTCGATGAACAATCACATTTTCTCCAAAATGATGCTCGTATGCCGCATAATTATGTGCAATATTAATGAGATCACCAAACTCCACATCAGGTTTGATTAGACGGAAGCCTTCCATAATAAAGTCCATCATCACCTTACGATTAGCCAAAGCAAATTGTTTGCAGTATTCCATTTCTCGTAAATACTTTTTTCCCTCTTCAAACTCAATCGGAAGAAATTCCAAACCAGGCTGAGTTTCGGAATACCACTTAGCACACCACTCTACGGCTATCTTTGCATATTGTTTTGCGACACTCAATCCTACATTCCTGCTGCCAGAATGTATCATAATCCACACGTCATCATTCGCAACATCTTTCTGAATTTCAATAAAATGATTGCCCCCACCAAGTGTTCCTAACTGACAAAGCATCGCCGCTTTCATACTCTTCAAATAAGGCAACTTGTCAAAATCCGCCTCAGGCAGAAGGCTTTCATCCATAGGAGTCTTTCGATGGTCAAAACCAAGTGGGATATTTTTACGTATATAGCTCATTACAGACGTAATATCCTTTCGTTCCAACTCACTTGCCTTAAGAGTAGTGCGTACAGCACACATGCCACAACCGATATCCACACCTACCGCATTAGGCACAACAACACCTTTTGTCGCCAAAACTCCACCAATTGGCATACCGACACCTGTATGAGCATCAGGCATTATTGCGATATGATGGAAAGCGTATGGAAGAGAAGCAAGACGGACAATCTGTTCCATACAAGAATCTTCAACCTCGTCGAGCCAAAGTTTTGCTGTCAACTTTGTACCCATAATTTCTCTCTGAATCATACTTTAACAATGTTTTAATTTTTACACTGCAAAGATTCGTGCCAACTACGCCATCTAATGTCGTAGTTTAAATAATTTTTCGCACTTTTGTAAAAAACTATGCACTATGCCAATAAATAGAAACACACTGATGCGCATTCGCATAATAGACAATTGCTTACAAAGAAGACAACGAACATGGACTTTGGAAGATCTACGTGAAGCATGTGAAAAAGAATTGCTTGAAAAAGAAGGCATCTGTGGAATCAGTACAAGGACAATACAACGTGACATTGAATTAATGCGTAGTGACAAACTTGGTTATAATGCTCCAATCATTGTAAAAAACAAGAAATACTATACATATGAAGACCTAGACTATAGTATAACAAAACTTCCATTAAGTCAAAAAGATCTAAATGAATTAAGTAGTGCTTTAGAAATCATAAAGCATTATAATGGATTCTCCAATATGAGTGGGCAGGAGGATATTCTCACACGTATGCAAGACAAAATTGCCTGTCAGACAGACAATCAAAAAGTTGTGTTTATAGAGACAAACGAAAAGCTTAAAGGTTTGAATTTTCTCGGGCCATTGTTTGAAGCGATCAAAAAGAAAGAAGCTTTAGCAATCGAATACAAATCTTTTAAAGCAAAAAGAGAATCGAGATTATACATTTCGCCCTATATACTTAAAGAATTCAACAATAGAGGGTTTTTAATTGGAATGTCTACAAAGAATATCATTATGACATTAGCGTTAGACAGAATCATAGCTATCAAAAAAGACGACAAGCATCAATATACAAACAATACCATCTTTGATCCGGAAACATATTTGGGAGAAATGGTTGGGGTGACTCGAGACCTTGATTCTAAAGTAGAGACTGTCATATTATGGGTGTCGGAAAAACAAGCTCCGTATGTAGAGACAAAGCCATTCCATCATACACAAGAGATAGAAAAGGAAAATGTAGACGGAAGCAAAATCTTTCGATTAAGAATTATAATCAACCACGAATTAGAACGTAAGATTCTTGGATATGGTCCACATATAAAAGTCATTGAGCCCAAACATCTAAAACAGAGGATAGCCAACGAATTGATTTTAGCAGCTGAAAGATACAGAGTTGACTAAACAGTACTAATATAATCCAAGGTAAAACATAAAAAAAAAGAGTTGCTTGCTTACGCAAACAACTCTCTTATATTGAGAAAATCTTTTCAGATTATTCTGCAGTTGCTGGAGCTTCAGAAGCAACCTCAACAGCCTCAGTAGTCTCAGCAGCAGCTTTCTTGCTACGAGAACGACGAGTCTTAGCAGGCTTCTTAGCAGCGTCACCCTTAAGCATGTTTTCGTTGTAGTCAACAAGCTCGATGAAGCACATCTCAGCAGCGTCACCTAGACGGAAACCAGTCTTGATGATACGAGTGTATCCACCTGGACGGTTAGCGATCTTCTGAGCAACCTCCTGGAACATTTCCTTAACAACTTCCTTATCCTGTAGGTAGCTAAATACAACACGACGAGAAGAAGTAGAATCGTCCTTTGCCTTAGTCAAAAGAGGCTCAACATACTTTCTCAACTCTTTAGCCTTAGCTAGAGTAGTGTTGATTCTCTTTGCTTTAATCAAAGAGCAAGCCATATTAGATAGCAATGCATCTCTATGAGCTTTTTGTCTACCAAGGTGGTTGAATTTCTTATTATGTCTCATGATTTATTCTTTATCTAATTTATACTTTGAAATATCCATTCCAAATGACAAGTTCAAGTTGTCGAGCAACTGATCAAGCTCAGTCAACGACTTCTTACCAAAGTTGCGGAACTTCAATAGATCTGTCTTGTTGAATACAACTAGTTCGCCAAGAGTCTCTACGTCTGCAGCCTTCAAACAGTTCAAAGCACGTACAGACAAGTCCATATCGACCAACTTTGTCTTTAGGAGTTGGCGCATGTGAAGAACCTCTTCATCGAATTCCTCATTATCATTGTCAGAAGAAGAATCAAGAGTGATCTTCTCATCTGAGAACAACATGAAGTGGTAGATCAAGATTCTTGCTGCCTCTCTCAAAGCATCTTTAGGATGGATAGAACCATCAGTTTGTATCTCAATAATTAACTTCTCATAGTCAGTTTTTTGCTCAACTCTATAATTCTCTACAGTGTACTTTACGTTTCTGATAGGAGTATAAATAGAATCGATAGCAATTACACCAATCTCAGAGCCGCTAACCTTGTTTTCATCAGCAGGAACATAACCACGACCCTTACCGATCTTCAAATCGATTTGGAACGAAGCCTTAGGATCAATGTGACAGATCACAAAGTCTGGGTTCAAAACCTCAAAACCTGTAAGGTGCTTAGAAATGTCGCCGGCCTTGAATACCTCAGTTCCAGATACGTTAATTGAAATCTTCTCCTCTTCAAACTCATCCACTTTTTTCTTGAAGCGAACTTGCTTAAGATTAAGAATGATGTTAGTAACATCTTCAATTACTCCAGGAATCACGTCAAACTCGTGGTCAACACCTGCGATCTTAATTGAAGTGATAGCAAATCCTTCAAGAGAAGACAACAAGATACGACGCAGAGCATTACCTACTGTAATACCGTAACCTGGCTCCAACGGACGGAACTCAAACTTTCCATGAAAGCTATCCGCCTCTAACATTATAACCTTATCCGGTCTCTGAAATGCGAGTATAGCCATGCGTTAATTATTATTTTGAATACAATTCGACGATCAACTGTTCCTTGATATTCTCAGGAATGTCTGCTCTCTCAGGAATGTGTAGATACTTTCCTGACATAGAAGCGTTATCCCACTCCAACCAAGCGTACTTAGCGTGATTGAAACCAGACAATGAGTTCTCGATAACCTCAAGAGACTTAGCCTTCTCACGTACACCGATAATCTGACCTGGCTTAACTGAGTATGAAGGGATATTAACTACCTGACCGTCTACAACAATGTGCTTGTGTGACACTAGCTGACGAGCAGCTGATCTTGTTGGGGCAATACCCAAACGGTACACAATGTTATCAAGTCTACACTCAAGAAGCTGAAGTAGGATCTCACCAGTAATACCTTTAGCTCTTGCAGCCTTGTCAAACAAGTTGCGGAACTGGCGCTCCAACACTCCGTAAGTGTATTTTGCTTTCTGCTTTTCGTTAAGCTGAACACCGTACTCAGAAGACTTCTTTCTTCTGTTTACACCGTGCTGTCCAGGAGGGTTTGTTCTCTTGCTCAATACCTTATCTGGACCGAAAATAGCTTCACCAAATCTTCTAGAAATCCTAGTTTTAGGACCTATATATCTAGCCATTATTATTAAAAATTAGTACCCTAATCTCTTAATATCTAGCCGCGATTGCAGAGAGGTTTTTTGCAATCATTCAAAACCAAAAGATTAGAACAATTAGTAAAAAATATTAAACTCTGCGCTTTTTAGGTGGTCGACAACCATTATGTGGTAGTGGTGTTACGTCAACGATCTCAGTAACCTCGATACCAGCTCCGTGTACAGTTCTGATAGCAGACTCTCTACCATTACCTGGACCCTTAACATATGCCTTAACCTTTCTTAGACCAAGGTCAAATGCTACTTTAGCACAATCCTGTGCTGCCATCTGTGCTGCGTAAGGAGTATTCTTCTTAGAACCTCTAAAACCCATCTTACCTGCTGAAGACCAAGAGATAACCTGACCCTCGTTGTTTGTCAAAGTAACGATGATGTTGTTAAAAGAGCTATGAACATGCAACTGACCGTTAGCATCAACTTTTACTACCCTTTTTCTTGTTGCTACTGTTTTTTTTGCCATTGTATTTTTAACTTAGCTTAAATTACTTAGTTGCTTTCTTCTTATTTGCAACTGTCTTCTTCTTACCCTTTCTAGTACGAGCGTTGTTCTTAGTGCTCTGACCACGCAATGGCAAACCAAGACGATGGCGAATACCACGATAACAGCCAATATCCATCAATCTCTTGATGTTTAGCTGAACCTCTGAACGTAAATCACCTTCTACTTTGTAGTTTGCACCAATAATCTCACGAATTTTTGCTGCCTGATCATCTGTCCAATCCTTAACCTTGATGTTTACATCAACACCTGCCTCGTTAAGAATTTTTGTCGCACTACTACGACCAATTCCGAAAATGTAAGTAAGACCAATCTCACCTCTTTTGTTCTGTGGAAGATCCACACCGACAATTCTAACTGCCATAAAATCTTATTTTTTTTGCAAAAATAAAAAAAATCAACCCTGTCGCAACTTAAACTTAGGATTTTTTTTGTTAATTACGTACAAACGACCCTTTCTACGCACAATTTTGCACTCTGGAGTACGTTTTTTTAGAGAAGCTTTAACTTTCATTTGTTTTTTTATTTATATCTGAACGCTATTCTTCCTTTCGACAAATCGTAAGGAGAAATTTCTACTCTGACCTTATCTCCTGGCAAGATTTTGATGTAATGCATTCTCATCTTGCCTGAGATATGGGCTGTCAACTGGTGACCATTCTCAAGCTCTACTTTGAACATTGCGTTCGATAAAGCTTCAAGAATCACACCGTCTTGTTCGATAGCTGCCTGCTTTGCCATAAATTACAAAAATTTATTCAGCATTATTAGTAGACATGATACCACTTCTTCCTCTGATCGGACCATTCTCCATTAGACCATCGTAGTGGTGCATCAACAAATGACCCTCTACCTGCTGTAGAGTATCAAGCACAACACCTACCATGATTAGCAACGATGTTCCACCGAAGAACTGTGCAAACTGATGATTAACCTCAACCAAACTTGAAACGATAGCTGGCATAACAGCGATGATTGCCAAGAATATTGCACCTGGTAGAGTAATCTTCGACATTACGTCATCAATATACTCTGCTGTTTCAGCTCCTGGTTTTACTTTTGGAATGAATCCATCATTTCTCTTCAAATCCTCTGCCATCTGATTTGGCTGAATAGTGATCGCTGTGTAGAAATATGTGAACACGATGATCAAGAAAGCAAATACAACATTGTACTGCCAGCTATTCAAATTCATAAAGTTCTGGACTGTCTGAACTGTCTCATCACTTGCAACAAATGGAAGAACAGATAGAGGAATGAACATAATTGCCTGAGCAAAGATAATTGGCATTACGCCAGCCGCATTAACCTTCAAAGGAATATACTGTCTTACACCACCGATTCTGCTTGCAGCCGAACCAGATTTTGCAGCCATAGCAGCTGTCTGCTTTGCATACTGAACAGGAATACGACGTACTGCCTGAACCAATGCAATAGAAGCCATAATGACAACAAACAAGAAGACAAACTCCAACAATAGAATGATAAAACCACCTGATGTACCAGAAATTGCAGAAACCAACTCCTTTGCGATAGCATCTGGGAATCTTGCCAAGATACCAATCAAGATAATGATTGAAATACCATTACCGATTCCTTTGTCAGTGATTCTCTCTCCTAGCCACATCACAAACATACTACCTGCACACATGATGATCACTGAAGAAATCTTGAAGAAGAAATCACCAGGGACAGCGTCAGGCGCCTGCATTGATAGGTTTATAAGATAAGATGGACCCTGTATCAACAATATGAAAACAGTCAAATATCTCGTCAACTGCGTAATCTTCTTACGTCCGCTCTCACCATCCTTCTGGATTTTCTGGAAGTAAGGCAAAGCGATTGTAAGCAATTGGACTACGATAGACGCCGAGATATAAGGCATGATTCCAAGTGCAAAAATCGAAGCATTAGAGAAAGCTCCTCCAGAGAACATGTTAAGCAAAGACATCAAACCTTCACTTGTCTGGTTCTCCAAAGGTTTAAGTCCTTCCGGATTTACACCCGGAAGAACTATAAATGATCCAAAACGATATACAAGAATCAAGAGAAATGTGAAAAGAATCTTATTTCTCAAATCCTCGATTTTCCAAATGTTTTTTATCGTTTGAATTGCCTTCATTACTTCTTAATTTCAACACTACCACCTGCAGCCTCGATAGCAGCGACAGCACTCTTAGAGAATGCAGCAGCCTCTACCTTAACCTTAGCAGAAAGTGTTCCATTACCCAAAATCTTAACGTTGTCAGACTTTCCTACCAAACCAGCGTTCAATAGAGCCTCCTTGTTAACAACGTCAATCTTAGCTGCATCACACAATGCCTGAATATCTGACAAATTGATTGCCTTGTAGATATTAGGGTTGCATACATGCATTTCTCCATACTTAGGAAGACGTCTCTGCAAAGGCATCTGACCACCCTCGAAACCAACTTTCTTTGAATAACCAGAGCGAGACTTAGCTCCCTTATGACCTCTTGTAGAAGTTCCACCAAGACCTGAACCTGGACCACGTCCAATTCTCTTGCGTGTCTTAACAGAACCTGCAGCGGGTTTTAAATTACTTAAATCCATTACACTCAATTTTTTATTCAACAACAACTACTAATTGTTTAACGGCCTCGATCATTCCTCTAATGGAAGCATTATCCTCATGCTCAACAACTGCATTAAGTTTCTTGAGACCTAGAGCTGCCAAAGTAGCCTTCTGGTTCTTTGGACAACCAATCTTACTTCTAACTTGCTTAATTTTAATTGTAGCCATAAGAATTAACCTTTAAATACCTTTTCCATTGAAACACCTCTGTTCTGAGCCACAGTGAATGGATCTCTCAACTCAGAAAGAGCCTTAATAGTAGCCTTTACTAGGTTGTGTGGATTTGATGAACCCTTTGACTTAGCCAAGACGTCAGTAATACCAACGCTCTCCAATACAGCACGCATGGCACCACCGGCCTTTACTCCTGTACCGTGAGATGCTGGTCTCAAAAGTACCTCTGCACCACCGAACTTAGCTGACTGCTCGTGAGGAATAGAACCCTTCAATACAGGAACCTTTACAATATTCTTCTTTGCAGCCTCTACACCTTTAGCAATTGCAGCAGTAACCTCACTAGCCTTACCAAGACCATATCCTACTACACCAGACTCGTTACCAACAACTACGATTGCAGCAAAACTAAATGCACGACCTCCCTTGGTAACCTTAGTTACACGGTTTATAGCTACGAGTCTATCCTTCAACTCTACATCAGAGCTTACAGGCTTAACATTTTTCGTTTCTACCATGTTTATTAAAATTTAAGACCACCATTACGAGCTGCATCAGCCAACTCCTTGATACGTCCGTGATACAAATAACCGTTTCTATCAAATACCACTTCCGAAATTCCGGCTTCGATAGCTTTCTTTGCAATAGCCTCGCCAACCTTAGCTGCCTGCTCTTTCTTAGCACACTTCTCAGTCATCTTCAATGAAGACGCTGAAGCCAAAGTTGTACCTGTCTCGTCGTTGATTACCTGAACATAAATCTGCTTATTGCTTCTAAAGACAGTCATACGCGGCTTTGAAGATGTACCAGACACCTTTGATCTGATGCTCTTCTTTATCTTAATTCTTCTTAGATTTTTTTCCGTCATAACAACATGAATTTATAATTACTTAGCACCAGCAGACTTACCAGCCTTTCTTCTGATTTGCTCACCAACAAACTTGATACCCTTACCCTTGTAAGGCTCTGGCTTACGGAATGAACGAATCTTAGCACAAACCTGACCTAGCAACTGCTTGTCGCAACTCTCCAAAATAACAAGTGGATTCTGGTTCTTCTCACTCTTAGTCTCGATCTTGATCTCAGCAGGCAACTGCAAGAAAATTGCATGTGTAAAACCTAGAGAGAACTCGATAACCTGACCCTGGTTAGAAACACGGTAACCTACACCGACCAACTCCAATTCCTTCTTGTAACCCTGAGAAACACCAACTACCATGTTGTTAACTAGAGCACGGTACAAACCATGCTTTGAACGGAACTCAGCATCCTCCGAATTTCTTGCGAAAGTAATTGTACCATCCTCAACCTTCATCTCGATTGATGGATCTACATACTGTGATAATTCACCCTTAGGACCCTTAACTGTGACTACGTTATCCTTAACTGAGACAGTAACGCCTGAAGGTATGCTGATAGGCAACTTTCCTATTCTTGACATCTTCTTTCCTCCTAATTAATAAACGTAACACAATACCTCACCACCTACCTTAAGGTCGCGAGCCTCCTTATCTGTCATAACACCTTTTGATGTAGATACAATCGCAATACCTAGTCCGTTAAGAACTTTTGGCATGTCCTTGTAACCAACATACTTACGCAAACCTGGAGTAGAAACTCTCTTCAAGTTCTTGATAGCGTTAACCTTGTTAACCGCATCGTACTTCAACGCGATCTTGATTGTTCTGTTAACACCTTCCTCTACAAACTTGTAGTTCAAAATGTAACCCTTGTCCATCAAGATCTTTGTGATCTCCTTCTTTAGATTAGAAGACGGAACCTCTAACACGCGATGCTTTGCATTGATAGCATTGCGCAGTCTCGTTAGATAATCTGCTATTGGATCAGTCATAATAAAATTAAATTAATCAAGACAAATGCCTGACAATATTTAAATTAAAAATTAATAATTACCAACTTGCTTTCTTTACACCTGGAATCAAACCAGCAGATGCCATCTCTCTGAACTGAATTCTCGAGATACCAAACTGACGCATGTAACCCTTAGGTCTACCTGTCAATTTGCATCTGTTGTGCAATCTTACTGGCGAAGCATTCTTTGGAAGGTTCTGCAACTCATCGTATTTTCCTTCCTTCAACAACTGAGCACGTTTCTCAGCATACTTCGCGCAAAGGCGAGCACGCTTTACCTCGCGTGCTTTCATTGATTCTTTTGCCATTCCAATTACTTTTTAAATGGTAAACCAAATTCCTTTAACAAGGCAAGACCCTCTTCGTCAGTCTTAGCTGTTGTTACGAAAGTGATGTTCATACCCATAAGCTTCGAAATAGAATCGATGTTGATCTCTGGGAAAATGATCTGCTCTGTAACACCTAGAGTGTAATTACCTCTACCATCCAACTTAGAGTTGATACCGTTGAAGTCACGGATACGAGGAAGAACAACCTTGATTAGGCGCTCCAAGAACTCGTACATCTTCTCTCTTCTTAGAGTGACGCGAACTCCGATAGGCATCTTCTTTCTTACCTTAAAGTTTGCGATATCCTTCTTAGAAAGTGTCTGAACGGCCTTCTGACCTGCGATTGCAGTCAACTCGTTGATTGCGATCTCAATCACCTTCTTATCAGCAACTGCCTCTCCTAGACCCTGATTGATAACGATCTTCTCAAGAACAGGAACCTGCATTACTGTAGAGTAACCAAACTTCTCCTTCAAAGCAGGGACAATACGCTGCTTGTAATCTTGCTTTAAACTAGCTGTATTCATTTAATAACCTCCCCTGACTTTTTAGCGACACGAACCTTCTTGCCGTCAACCACCTTGATACCAATACGAGTTGGCTTTGGTGCGTCACCCGACTTAGGGTCTACCAAATTCAAATTAGAAACATGGATTGGAGCCTCCATCTTAACGATACCACCCTGAGGATTCTTTGCACTTGGCTTAACGTTCTTTGAAACAACGTTAATACCCTCAACGATAGCACGGTTTGCAGCTACCAATACAGAAAGAACCTTTCCTGTCTTACCTTTGTCCTTACCTGCAAGAACGTAAACTAAGTCGCCCTTCTTAATATGTAACTTACTCATTACCTTACTTTTTAATTATAGAACTTCAGGAGCCAATGACACAATCTTCATATTAGAAGCACGCAACTCTCTTGCAACTGGGCCGAAGATACGGCTCGCTCTCATTTCACCAGCTCCATTCAACAATACACATGCATTGTCATCAAATCTGATGTATGAGCCATCTGCTCTACGAACTTCCTTCTTTGTGCGAACAACGATAGCCTTTGAAACGGCACCCTTCTTCATATCACTTGAAGGAATTACGCTCTTCACTGTAACTACAATGATATCGCCTACAGTGGCATATCTTTTCTTTGTGCCACCTAGTACACGAATACACAATGCCTCTTTACCACCGCTATTATCAGCAATAGTTAATCTTGATTCTTGCTGTATCATAATTACTTAGCTCTTTCTACGATTGATACTAATCTCCATCTCTTTGTCTTACTCAAAGGACGAGTCTCCATGATTCTCACAACATCACCAATATTACACTCATTCTTCTCATCGTGAGCGTGATATTTCTTCGTCTTGTTGACGAATTTCTGGTAAATAGGGTGTTTCTCTTTCCACTTGATAGCAACAGTAATGGTCTTGTCCATCTTATTGCTTGAAACAACTCCTTGTCTTTCTTTTCTTAAATTTCTCATTTTCTCAAACTCTAAAATTATTATTTAGACTCTGCCTGACCCAAGATAGTCTTCATGCGCGCGATGTCCTTACGAAGAGACTTAATTTGAGATGGATTCTGCAATGGAGTAATCGCATGGTCAAGACGCATGCGGTTCAATCTCTTTTCCTCAGAAGCGATTTTCTCCTGAAGCTCCTTGCTTGACATGTTCTTAATATCTGCTACTTTCATGATTAAGCATTTTGATTTTGCGCATCGTAGTCGCGTCTAACAATAAACTTTGTAGTTACTGGAAGTTTCTGAGCGCCCAATCTCAATGCCTCCTTAGCAACTTCGAATGGAACACCCTCAACCTCGATAAGAATTCTTCCTGGAGTTACGCTAGCAACGAATCCTTCAGGGTTACCCTTACCTTTACCCATACGTACGTCAGCAGGCTTCTTAGTGATTGGTTTGTCAGGGAATACTCTGATCCAAATCTGACCTTGACGTTGCATATATCTTGTAACAGCAATACGTGCAGCCTCAATCTGTCGTCCTGTAATCCACTTAGTACCAAGTACCTTGATACCAAAAGATCCAAAAGCCAATTGGTCTCCACGATGTGCAATACCTTTTGCACGACCTTTCTGCTGTCTTCTGAACTTAGTTCTTTTAGGTTGTAACATCTTTCCTTAATTTAACTCTTAAACAGATTGTTTTCTTTTCTTAGAGAAACCGCCCTTCTTTCCAGCAGGATTGTTAGAACGTACAGACTCTTTGCTTGCCACATACTGCTGAGAAAGATCTTGCTTTCCATATTTCTCACCACGGCAAATCCATACCTTGATTCCGATAATACCTACCTTTGTAAGCGCCTCTGCCTGTGCGTAGTCGATATCTGCACGGAATGTGTGAAGTGGTGTACGTCCTTCCTTGTACATCTCAGAACGAGCCATTTCAGCGCCATTCAAACGGCCTGCAACTAGCACTTTAATACCCTCTGCACCGATGCGCATTGTAGAAGCGATAGCCTGCTTTACAGCACGACGGTAAGCGATCTTACCCTCTACCTGACGAGCAATGTTGCTTGCTACGATAACTGCATCCAACTCTGGTCTCTTAACCTCGTAGATGTTGATTTGGATCTCCTTGTCAGTGATCTTCTTCAACTCCTCCTTCAACTTATCAACTTCCTGTCCACCCTTACCGATGATAATGCCAGGTTTAGCAGTGCAGACTGTAATAGTAACAAGTTTAAGAGTTCTCTCTATGATAATTCTAGCAACACTAGCCTTAGCAAGACGAGCAGACAAGTATTTACGGATCTTTGAATCCTCTAGGATTGTATCACCATACTTCTTTCCACCATACCAATTGGAATCCCAACCTCTTACAATTCCTAAACGGTTGCTTATTGGATTAACTTTCTGTCCCATCTTTTATTCGTTAGTATCGTTAGAAATAGCATCAACAAAAATTGTCACATGGTTAGAGCGCTTGCGGATTCTGTATCCTCTTCCCTGAGGTGCAGGACGAAGTCTCTTCAACTGACGAGCTGAATCTACGTAAATGTTGCTTACGTAAAGCTGGCCCATTTCAGCCTTTGTTTCATTCTTCTGCTCCCAGTTTGCAATAGCAGAACGCAATAACTTTTCTAGCTTGATAGAAGCTTCCTTAGTTGAATATCTTAGGACACCCAAAGCGCGGAAAGCCTCCATTCCACGTACCATATCAGCGACCAAACGCATCTTACGTGGAGAAGTAGGAACATCATTCAACTTCGCAAAATAAAGGGACTTCTTCGCCTCTTTTCTTGCATCAGCTGATACTTTTTTTCTTGAACAACTCATTTTTCTCGAACTTTTAATTAAATTTAATCACGTTGATTACTTCTTCTTGTTACCACCGTGACCTCTAAAGTTACGCGTCAAAGAGAATTCGCCAAGTTTGTGTCCTACCATATTCTCTGTGACAAATACCGGAATAAACTTATTTCCGTTGTGAACTGCAATAGTATGTCCGACAAAATCCGGAGATATCATTGAAGCTCTAGCCCATGTCTTGACTACAGACTTCTTGCCACTCTCGTTCATGGCAAGAACCTTCTTCTCAAGCTTAAGGTTGATATATGGACCTTTTTTTAATGAACGACTCATAAAAATACTTTATTTCAATTATTTCTTTCTTCTTTCAATTATGTACTTATCAGAAGCCTTCTTTGGTGAACGTGTCTTGTAACCCTTAGCCAAAAGACCCTTTCTTGATCTAGGATGTCCACCCGACTGACGACCTTCTCCACCACCCATTGGGTGATCTACTGGGTTCATACATACAGCACGAGTGCGAGGACGACGTCCTAACCAACGTGAACGACCTGCTTTACCTGATCTCTCTAGTGAGTGATCTGAGTTACCTACCGTACCAATTGTTGCCTTACAAGCACACAATATCTTACGAAGCTCTCCTGAAGGCAACTTTACGATTGCGTACTTACCCTCACGAGATGTTAACTGAGCAAAAGTACCTGCAGAACGTACAAGCGCAGCTCCCTGTCCTGGATGCAACTCCAAGTTGTGGATAACTGTACCTAGTGGAATGTCCTGCAATGGAAGCGAGTTACCTACCTCTGGCGCAGCATCAGCACCTGACATAAGCTTCTGACCAACCTGCAATCCCGCAGGAGCCAAAATGTAACGCTTCTCACCATCAGCGTAGAACAATAGAGCGATACGAGCCGAACGGTTTGGATCGTACTCGATTGTCTTAACTACTGCTGGCACACCGTCTTTTTCTCTCTTAAAATCAATTACTCTGTACTTTCTCTTGTGACCACCACCGATGTAACGCATTGTCATCTTACCGACGTTGTTACGTCCACCAGTCTTTCTCATGCCTTTCACAAGAGATTTTTCTGGTGTGCTCGAGGTAATTGTCTCGAACGCACCAATAACTTTGTGTCTCTGCCCCGGTGTTGTGGGCTTAAATTTGCGAACTGCCATTTTTTATTAAATATTGCTATAAAAGTCTATTGCTTCACCCTCTTTCAATGTTACTAGGGCTTTCTTGTATGAAGGCATCTTACCTGCGATCACACCAGCTTTTGTATAACGTGACTTATTCTTGCCATCAACACGCATAGTATTGACTGACAAGACCTTAACGCCATACAAATCCTCAACTGCAGCTTTAATCTGCGACTTAGTAGCACTCATCACTACGCGGAATCCGTAGCGATTGTACTTATCCTGCAAACCAGTAACCTTCTCTGTTACGATTGGCTTTAATATGATCTCCATTTCTTTTAATCCTTTAAAGTATTCTCTAGTTCTGCAAGAGCAGCCTCAGTTAAAAGCAAACACTTTGCATCCAAAATCTTATACGTATTAAGCTCATGTGTTAGCAACACCTGAGACTTCTGAAGATTCTTGGCTGACAAAGATACATTTTTATTTGGTTCTGACAAAACCAAAACGTTTTTCTTATCAGAAACCTTCAAATTTTCTGTAAAAGCAACGTAATCTTTTGTCTTTGGAGCCTCAAAATCGAAATTCTCTACAACAATGATAGCGTTCTCTTTAGCCTTGTATGCCAATGCTGACTTACGTGCCAATTTCTTCACTTTCTTGTTCAACTTGAAAGAGTAATCTCTTGGCTGAGGTCCGAATACGCGCGCACCACCTACCAATACTGGTGAGTTGATATCTCCGCGACGTGCTCCACCGCCACCTTTCTGACGACCCAACTTCTTTGTACTACCTGAGATCTCGCTTCTCTCCTTTGACTTGTGAGTACCCTGACGATTGTTTGCCATGTACTGCTTTACAGCCAAGTAGATAACATGGTCATTTGGCTCAATTCCGAAAATTGAATCATTCAATGTGACCTTTCTTCCTGTCTCCTGTCCTTTTACGTTATATACGCTTAGTTCCATTACTTATTTACAATTACAATTGAACCCTTAGCTCCTGGAAGTGAACCCTTCAAAACAAGGATGTTATTCTCAGGAATTACCTTTAACACTTGCAAGTTCTGAACTGTAACTTGCTCACCACCCTTACGGCCAGCCATACGCATTCCTTTGAATACCTTTGCTGGGTACGAACAAGCACCGATTGAACCTGGAGCACGAAGACGGTTGTGCTGACCATGTGTAGACTGCTGTACTCCACCAAATCCGTGGCGCTTTACTACACCCTGGAAGCCCTTACCCTTAGATGTACCGATTACATCTACAAACTGAGCGTCCTCAAACAAATCTACAGTGATAACGTCACCTAGATTGTATTCCTTATCGAACTCTTTGAACTCGGCCAAGTGTCTCATTGGTGCTGTTGCAGCCTTCTTGAAATGACCCATCTCTGCTGCGTTTGTGTTCTTCTCCTTCTTCTCGTCGAAGCCCAACTGCAATGCAGCGTAACCATCATTTTCAATAGTCTTAATCTGTGTAACAACACAAGGACCTACTTCGATAACAGTGCATGGTACGTTCTTACCCTCGGCACTGAATACGGATGTCATTCCGATTTTCTTTCCTAATAATCCTGGCATTTCTTTTCGATTACTATTAGTTTACCTTAATTTCTACATCAACTCCACTTGGAAGCTCCAACTTCATAAGTGCATCTACAGTCTTCTCTGTTGTGCAATAGATGTCAATCAATCTCTTGAATGAAGAAAGCTGGAACTGCTCTCTTGACTTCTTGTTGACAAATGTTGAACGGTTGACTGTAAAAATACGCTTGTGTGTAGGTAGCGGAATTGGACCACTTACAACAGCTCCCGTTGTCTTCACTGTCTTTACGATTTTCTCAGCTGACTTGTCTACCAAGTTGTGATCGTAAGACTTCAATTTAATTCTAATTCTTTGACTCATCGCTTTGAATCTATAATAAATAATTTAATCTCTTTGGAAAAGTGCGCCCTCATTTCTGAGGACACACTGTTTTTCTTATAGCAAGTCTACTCTACCCTTTGCCTCAGTTACTACCTGCTTTGCGATAGCTGTAGATACCTCTGCATAGTGTGAGAACTCCATTGATGAAGTTGCACGACCTGATGTGATTGTACGCAACGATGTTACGTATCCGAACATTTCTGACAATGGAACTTTTGCCTTCACGATTCTAGCTCCTGAACGGCTTGTCTCCATTCCTTCTACCTGTCCACGACGCTTGTTAAGGTCGCCGATAACATCTCCCATGTTCTCTTCTGGTGTCACAACCTCTAGCTTCATGATTGGTTCCATCAATACTGGACGTGCCTTTGCACATGCTGCCTTGAATGCTAGGTTGGCTGCGATTTCGAATGACAACTGGTCTGAGTCTACTGGGTGGTATGATCCATCAACTACGACTACCTTCAACTGGTCTACTGGGAAGCCTGCCAACACACCGTTCTTCATTGATGCAAGGAAGCCCTTCTGGATAGATGGGATAAACTCCTTAGGAATGTTACCTCCCTTAACGATATCCTCGAACTGAAGTGAACCCTGGAAGTCTGGATCAACTGGTCCAACCTTAACCACGATATCAGCGAACTTACCACGTCCACCTGACTGCTTCTTGTAAACCTCTCTGTGGTCAACTGTCTGAGTGATTGCCTCCTTGTAGTTAACCTGTGGACGACCCTGGTTACACTCTACCTTGAACTCACGACGTAGACGGTCGATGATGATATCAAGGTGAAGCTCACCCATACCTGAGATAACTGTCTGGCCTGACTGCTCGTCTGTCTTTACAGTAAATGTTGGGTCCTCCTCTGCAAGTTTTGCAAGTCCGATACCTAGCTTGTCGATATCAGCCTGTGACTTAGGCTCTACTGCGATACCGATAACTGGATCTGGGAACTCGATTGACTCAAGTACCATGTGCGACTTTTCGTCCTCTCCACATAGTGTATCACCTGTACGGATATCCTTGAATCCTACACCTGCACCTATATCTCCAGCGGCTACAACCTCAACTGGGTTCTGGTGGTTAGAGTGCATCTGGAACAAACGTGAGATACGCTCCTTCTTTCCTGAACGTGTGTTGAAGATATATGAACCAGCCTCTAGCTTACCAGAGTATACTCTGAAGAAGCAAAGACGTCCTACATATGGGTCTGTAGCGATCTTAAATGCAAGAGCACAAAGTGGCTCGTCCTCGTCTGGGTGACGAACGATCTTAACCTCTTCGTTTCCTACCTCAGAACCGATGATCTCTGGAGTGTCAAGTGGGCTTGGAAGGTATGAACAAACTGCGTCTAGCATAGTCTGAACTCCCTTGTTCTTGAATGATGATCCACATACCATAGGGAAGATCTTCATTGCAAGTGTACCCTTACGGATAGCTGCCTTGATCTCATCCTCTGTGATTGAATCAAGATCACCCTCAAGGAACTTCTCCATGATTGTGTCATCACAATCAGAGACTGCCTCAAGCATCTTCTCTCTCCACTCGTTAGCCTCGTCTACTAGATCAGCTGGGATATCCTCTACATCGTATGCAGCTCCCATTGTCTCATCATGCCAAACGATAGCCTTCATCTTTACTAGGTCGACAACACCCTTGAATGTCTCCTCAGCTCCGATTGGAATCTGGATAGGACATGGGTTAGCTCCTAGTACCTCTCTAACCTGAGCAACCACATCGAAGAAGTTTGCTCCAGAACGGTCCATCTTGTTAACGTAGCAGATACGAGGAACATTGTACTTGTCAGCCTGACGCCATACAGTCTCAGACTGTGGCTCTACACCACCTACAGCACAGAAAGCTGCCACTGCACCGTCAAGGATACGAAGTGAACGCTCTACCTCTACTGTAAAGTCAACGTGTCCTGGAGTATCAATCAAGTTGATCTTGTACTTCTTGTCGTTGTACTTCCAGTATGTTGTTGTTGCAGCTGAAGTAATAGTGATACCACGCTCCTGCTCCTGAACCATCCAGTCCATTGTAGCTGCACCATCGTGAACCTCACAGATTTTGTGTGTAACAATAGTGTAGAACAACATACGCTCTGCTGTTGTAGTCTTACCAGCATCGATGTGAGCCATGATACCGATATTTCTCGTATAATGCAAATCTGCTTTTGCCATTTTTCCTAAATTGTTGAAGTGTTAAAACTAGATTGATTAGAATCTGAAGTGAGCGAATGCACGGTTAGCCTCAGCCATCTTGTGCATATCTGCCTTTCTCTTAAACGCTCCACCCTGGTTGTTGTATGCGTCTGCGATCTCTGCAGCCAACTTATCTGCCATTGAACGGCCTGCTCTCTTACGAGCAAAGATGATAAGGTTCTTCATAGAGATAGACTCTTTTCTCTCTGGACGAATCTCTGTAGGCACCTGGAATGTTGCACCACCAACACGGCGAGACTTAACCTCTACCTGTGGAGCTACGTTCTCTAGAGCCTTCTTCCAGATCTCTAGTGGCTCCTTCTCCTCGTTTGGAAGCTTGCTCTTAACATTCTCCAACGCTGAGTAGAAAATAGTATACGCTGTACTCTTCTTACCGTCGTACATCAAATGGTTAACAAAACGTGTTACCATTACTTCGTTAAAAATTGGATCTGGCAAAATGATCCTCTTTTTAGGTTTTGCTTTTCTCATTTTCTTAAATCGTTTTTGTCTTGGTTGCTTCTGTCGCTTCAACGGCCCCTCTTGACCATTTACTCAACCCTCATCACGCTACCAGTAAAACTAAAACTTAGTTCTGTTTTTTACTTAAAAAGAATTTTGCTAGTCGGCAAGTCCGAAATTACTTCTTACCCTTTGCTGGTGCTGCCTGTCCTGGCTTTGGACGCTTAGCTCCATACTTTGAACGTCTCTGAGTACGTCCGTTTACTCCTGCAGTATCCAATGTACCGCGAACGATGTGGTAACGTACACCCGGTAGGTCCTTAACACGACCACCACGTACCATCACGATTGAGTGCTCCTGTAGGTTGTGGCCTTCTCCTGGGATGTAGGCGTTAACCTCCTTCTGGTTTGTCAATCTCACACGCGCCACCTTACGCATTGCAGAGTTAGGCTTCTTTGGTGTTGTTGTATAAACACGCATGCAAACACCTCTTCTCTGTGGACATGAATCCAACGCAGGAGACTTACTCTTGTCTTCAAGACTAGCTCTTCCTTTTCTAACTAACTGTTGAATAGTAGGCATTTTTGTTTTAACTTTTTAAATTTTTACTGATATTCTATCATTTAGAATGCAAAAATAGTCATATAATTTTACATGGCAAACAAAAATCGAGAAAAAAAGTCGTTATTTATCAACATTTCAAAGATTTAGGTTTTTCACTCCTGTTTTAAAGTTTTTTCCCGTCTACAAAAACTTTCATTCAAAAATATATTGCATAACATAAAAATCATAACAAGCTAACTTACTTGAGCTCTCTTTAATTTATATGTATTCCCATATTATACTTACATAAATATTTCCATCATCTGCACAAACAAAGGATTTCTCAATGACACAACCATTCTAAATCCGACGAGACAAATACCATAAAATGTGAAAAGAACTTAAAACCAGACTAAATCTTTCGTTTCATCCTTGCAAATCCAACTTTTTATCTTTTATTTTGTGATGATTTAATATTAACAACGAGAGGACAACCTCTATCTTTATTCTTTATTTATTATGATCGATAATTTTAAAAAAGTCGTTTGCGACAACTACGCAAACTTCTCCGGAAGAGCTAGGAGAAGCGAGTATTGGATGTACCTTTTGGCATACTGGATAATCAGCGTTGTACTTGGTATTGTTTTAGGTGTAGTCGGTGGAATCCTTGGTCTAGATGAACAATTAATTAGTGTGCCAATCTATGTCCTTGGTATTGCTCTACTACTTCCTTCTTTGGCAGTGGCAGTTCGCCGTTTGCACGATACTGATAAGAGCGGATGGTACATTCTTGTGACACTTATCCCTCTCATAGGTGGCATTTTATTTCTTGTTTGGGCAGTATCCGAAGGCACTGCAGGTCCTAACAAATATGGTGAGGATCCAAAGAGAAGCAAATTATTCGACTAAGAAACAATCCGATTTTTCAGATATACAGAACACGAGGGAATGGATTTGTCCATTCCCTTTTTTTTCACAATCATCCAGAATCATTATATTAAAGACGGGTGCTCTGAAGAAACACAAAAAAATCCGCAACCTTCGATTGCGGATTTTTATTATGCATTTCGCATTTATAACTCTTTATTCATTAGAACGCCACATTGAACGACGTTGAGAACTGCCATCCTCGCAAATCATAATTATACTTGAACGGCAGATAGTAACTGCCTCGCAAATCCCACAATACGTAGCGGTTCTTGAACAATTCCACTCCTACGGTAGGGCTTACATAAATAGTCTTTGCGGATGATTCTTCTCCCCTGAACGCCATGAATCCGACATTGTATCCGGAATACATATTGAAACATTTTCTTGAGCCTCGTCCGAAATGACGGGAGTAGAAATCCTGGCCAAAACTGATGTTGAAGGCATCTGTAAGCGTGGTGGAATCTGCCGCAGCCACATCTCTTGCCTTAAACACACCAAGGGTTATAAATGTTTTTCCCCTAGTGAAAAGGTATTTCAGATTATATCCGTTATAATACTTCGCTGAGAATCCCGGTTTCGGATTTCCGACCATCAAGAAACTGTACTCGAATCCTGGCATGTTCACGAAACGAACCTTCGTCTGTCTTGGTGTTGTCTCATCTCGCATCAGATAAAAATTCAGGTTGACGGTGCCGATAGAAGCATATCCTTCACTTAAATTCCTGTTTTTCTTTCTCAACGACTCACGTTTATCGTAAAGTTCACTTTCCAACTCCTCAGCTATGGAGTCGTTCTTGACTTTGGCCATTCTTGTCTCCAGCTCTTTAATGTCAGACTTCAGTCGCTCTATAGAAACAGATTGGTTCTCTATTTCACGCGAGAGATTCTTCGTCGTCTCTGTAGAGTTCAAAACCGCACATTTCCACCCTTCCAATTGCTGTTTTATGGCGTTGTACTGGGCTTCTGTCATCACCACATTATAATAAACCTGCTCATAATTCTGTGTTTTCGAGTTGATCAACAATGAGTTTTCGTTGATATACTGTTCTACCACAGGCACCACCTTGTCAAAATTAATAGAATACGTGTTTAGAGTTGCCTCCATATAAACGCTATCTCTTGACGTCTTCGCATTCAATGCTAATGGAAGTAATGCGACTAAAATATTGAGTAAAATTCTCTTGTAGTCCATATTTTGTATATAAAAAATTGCAACTTTTGTTGTTGATAACAAAAAAATCAAAAACAACTAAAATTTACTACAAACTTATGAATTTAAATCGACTATCACAAACAATCATAAAATATTAGTAACACTAAAAAAGGCATGCTAAAAAGCACACCTTTTCTAGTTTCATTAGTCAATATCAAAAATGACATAGATTATTTCTTTCTCCACACATTCTGACCATGGTTCTCCATCTCTTTTGCGATATCAGACAAAGATGACTCAGAAAGTGAACAATATGTGTATGCAAAATTACTTGAACTTTTTGCCTCATCTGTCTGTAATGAAAATACGCGTGGACACTCAACATCTTCAATTGCAATCGGAACAAATGTTATCATTTTTGAATTGCATAAAATTGAAATGGAATCAAAGCCTACACTAGGTTTTCGTACATAATTAGGATTGATTTCAACATCGCTTTTCATAGGAAAACTCATAGTATCAACTCTATCACCTCCTTTGGCATACCATATGATATCTATGGGATTTTCACCTGTATTTCTTATATTACACGACCCATGTTCAGGAGGATAATCATTTCCATCTTCAACATCTTTCTCGCACGAAGAGAAAAAACTACTCACTAACGTACCAATGAGCAAATAACTGATCAATTTTTCCATTTTCCGTTGAATTATTTTTAATTTTCTTTATGTTAGCCTTAAAGTTAGACCAAGTTTTAGCACCTTTCAATGCATTTTGAACTTGCAACAAAGTGTAACCAGAGACATAACTACTACATGTCCAAAGACCTCTAGCATCATTATCGATAAGATCATCCACTAATCCAGAATAAATTCCATCATACCATATTCTTGAAAACTGCTTGTATTTGTCGTAGGTAAAATAGTTGGCCACACCAACAGTCCAAGCCTCTTTCACAGATTTCGATACATCACGGTATGTACTTTTGCCCACCACACGACAATGGATAGAGTGAGCCAACTCATGCACTGTAGTACCATATATTTGCATTGAATTACGCTCACGTCCATTAGAATCATACCTATAGATATGAATTTCTGTAGAGCCATAAGTAGAATAATCACCTACTGCAGTACCATCATCTCTGTTTGAAGCCCTCATTTCAAGGCTTTCTTCTGGTCTTGAAAGTCCAGCGATATCGTCATAATAACAAAATTTTGCACCTCTAAAGATACTTGCATAATACCATTGTGTGGCATTATCAGATTTTGAGAAAGTCTTATTCACACTACTATGATTGTTTTGAATCACATAATCAGCCGTAGCCAATCCCGAAACAGGGCGAATTTTGAAATTGTCTCCTCTTTTCCACTCAATAGAATACTTACAGTCACTTCTCAACTTCACCGGACTCTTAAAGTATCCATTTTCATTCGTGACATTTGTATGAGTTGCTATATGGTATCTCATACGAACCTGTACTCCAACCAAAGGAACAACACCAAGCTCAGTGTCTTCGTATTTCAAGTAGCCATCAGCATACCACTTGGAACCTCTTGTCTCCGATGGCTTGGCAGTATCTCCAGCAATCAAACATGCTTTTTCCTCTAACGATTCCCAAGAAATTGCAGAAGCTGAGCGTAAAGAAGATGATACCCCATCCTCTTCAAGATAAATTTCATCCAACACCTCATGCTCAACATCTGGAAGTTTATAGTTGATAGGAGCACAGACATACTGATACGTAGGTACTGTATCAGGAAGTGATGGATCATGATAATCTCCTCCTTCTCCAATCAACTCAACATCAAGTGGATAATTATAGAAGAAAAGAGAAGTATCCGCTTCCAATAATCTAAGTTCATTGACATTTTTAGGTGAAAATTTTAAATAAAGATGTGTTGGTTGTAAATTTCCACCAGATCTTGTTCCTCCTAATTCATCGAACGCTTGTTGCATTATTTTCAAAGAATAAGGATTGGTTATTTTCTTTCCTAATTTAAGTGTGCCATCTGATAGAGCTACCGCTCCCTCTTGATTTAAATCAGCATCTTCGACAAATTCATCCTGACAAGCAGAAAAAACAGGAAATAAGGACACGCAAAGAAACATTCTTCGCATTGACGTTAAATTAAACTTCATTTAAATTCATTTTTAGTTTTTTACATCATCCCATAAAGGACATCTTTTTTACATTTTATTTTTATAGCTACAAAAACATCCGCAAATATACCCCAAATCATTTCAAAAAAAAAAAAAAATGCAACTTTTTTAAATATTGCTTAATTTTCTTCACAAAAATTACTGTATTGATTGTATTTCTTTATATAAATCAATCTGGTTTATTACTGATTTTCCGTCTCTTTTCCTCAAAAAAAGTCGTAAACTTTCTCGGACAACACCTATCCTCTGTGTTTTTTTATGAGCTCGCCTGCGGTTCAAAGGATTAGGGCGTTCCGTCCTTAACAATCCTCATTTATGATACTCCAACTATCTTTTGACTTCGTCGAATTCACATTAATAACGATAGACAATAAACTAATTTTGAATTTAGCATTTAGAATTTTGAATTCCAACTACATCACCATCGCCACTACCGTCGCAATGGCAAACACCATCATATTGCGTGAACTCTCTCCTATCAACTGGTTGAGTGCTTTGCCCCTCTTGATTCTCATCAACTTGGTATACGACATCAAATGTAATATTATATATGGTATATAAAAGAATGTAAGAGCCAGATTGCCTCTGAAGACATAACACATCAGCACTACAGCTCCCAATCCGCACCACAAATATAACATCTCCCCAAATCGCTCGCCAAACTTCACTATCAGCGTGCGTTTGCCATCCGCAGCATCCGTCTCACGGTCACGGTAGTTGTTGACTACCAACAATGCGTTGATCGCCATTCCCGTCGCCACTCCCGCCACTATACATCCTGGCTCTGAAAAGCATCCGGGTGTCTGGCAATAGCATGTGAAACAGGTGGCAACGATCCCGAAGAATCCTACGACCGCAACGTCGCCAAGCCCATTATAAGAGAGCGGGAACGGGCCAGATGTGTAGAAATACGCAAAGAAAATGCAGAATATGCCGACTCCTATCATCGTCAGCACCTGCGATTCCTCAATAAGTGGAAGCATCATGATTCCGCACAACGCTGCCAGCCCCACCACAATCGCGATTCCTATATACATCGCCTTCTTCGTGATCCACCCCTGAGCCATCGCTCTTTCCGGACCAAGGCGGTCTTTCCCGTCGCTACCCTTCAGAAAATCAAAAAGATCATTGATAAAATTAGCGGCAATCTGCATCAGCGACGCGAATAAGAAGCAGATGGTGAATTTTCGCCAATCGAAAGCCGCACCGTCTCCCAAATATACACTCAACGCTGAACCAACAAGCACTGGCACAACCGCCGCCGCCAACGTCTTCGGGCGGGCCGCCAAAACCCATGCCTTAGCAGAATTTACCTCTACCGTCTCCATTTTTTATTATCGCTCCAATATTTCTTTCATCTCCTTGCTTGTGAAAGCTTTCAAAGCTTCACGGAAAGCATTGTCATCCAAGTTGTATGCCCAATAGAACGGACGTTGCTTATGGTTATCCGAACCATGGATCGAACGAATCAGATAAGCCGCAAGCAGACGCATGATCTTCTGCTGTGTCGACGCTGGTTCCCTATCCGACGGAGAGAAATTCTTCTCATGCTTCGCGTAGGCAAGGAATTCACGGTAAACACTGTCATGCATCAAATTCTTGTATGTCATCTTGAAATCGCCAGTTTCCTTATAAGCCTCGATCTCCGAAGGATGGTTCTCCATATATTTATATGAGAAGTCATACACAACGTCGCTCAAAAGTACTTTCTTTGCGAACGCCGACATATTAGTGTCGAGAGGCACGAAGATATCAGGCATAATTCCACCACCTCCGTAGACGGTGCGGCCAAGTTTGCAAGTCTTGTAGACCATGCTGTCCTTCTCAGCAGCCTTCTTCATGCTGTCGACATTGGTCATCTCACCGTGCTCATAACGCATTGCCGTCTCCGCACGATAATCATAATCCTTGCCATAATATTTCTGGACGCATCTTCCTGAAGGAGTGTAGTATCTTGCTATAGTAAGACGCAATGCCGCTCCACCTGAGATTGGGATCTGCTGCTGCACAAGTCCCTTGCCGAACGAACGGCTTCCCACAATGACACCTCTGTCGTTGTCCTGGATAGCGCCTGCGAAAATCTCACTCGCAGAAGCCGAATTCTCATTGATAAGCACCACGATAGGATCCGAAATGATCGGAGCACCACGAGACATCAGCACCTCACCAGCATTTGCGCGTGTCTGACCACGTCCGCAAGTGTAGACGATAGTGTCGCCCTCATCAAGAAGGAAATTCAACATCTCGCCAGCCACAGGAAGGAATCCGCCTCCATTGTTACGCAAATCGACAATGAAACGTCTTGCTCCTTCAGACTGAAGTGTGAGCAATGCTTCGTAGAATTCCTCATGGGTTCTCTCTCCGAAACGGTCGATCTTGACGTATCCAGTCTGGTCGTCAGCCATATAGAAAGCGTCGACAGTCTCCTGAGCCACCTCACCACGGATCACCTCATAATCGAGAGTCTCTGCGACACCCTTACGTTTGATTCCAAGTTTGACGTGAGTGTCTTTCGGACCACGCAACGTCTTCACCACAACCTCATTATTCAATTTAGGGCCGACGAAAACACTGTCGTCGACAGCGATAATCTTATCACCAGCACGAAGTCCGGCCTTCTCCGACGGACCACCGGAAATCACCTGCACCACATTGACAGTATCGTTGCGGAGGTTGAACTGCACACCGATGCCGAAGAAACTGCTTGCGAGTTCGTCATTAGTTATCTGAAGATCCTCAGCCTTGATATAAGCAGTGTGAGGATCGAGAGTTTCTGTAAGTTGAGGAATCACACGGTCGACAAGATCAGACATATTGACAGTGTCCACATACATGCTCGACACGTAATGTAGGACATCAGACATCTTTCTTGCCGCTATCACATCAGCCTCACCTTCGAACAATTTGCGTGGAGACTGGAACAACCCCTCTTCTGTAATCACACGTTTTTCACCGAATTTTGCCCCAAGAATGAAGGCAACAGCAGTGAAGATACCAAGAAGAACAGGTACCAGAACCTGTTTTGTTTTATTGTTCATATTTTGTTAGGTTATATTTATGTCATTAGGTCATTAATGTCAGTCGTAAGGTTACTCATCCTTATAATCCTGCTCATTCAAGAATTCCACTTTCACGCCAGCGCGTTCCAGTAGATCGATACCATCAGTAAGACGGTATTTCTCAGAATAGACGACACGTTTGATACCAGCCTGGATAATCAGTTTGGCGCACTCGATGCAAGGCGACGCAGTGACATAAAGAGTAGCGCCGTCGCTGCTGTTGTTGCTTTGGGCAACCTTAGCGATAGCGTTAGCCTCAGCGTGAAGCACGTAAGGGAAAGTGGTGTCGTTTTCATCCTCACAAACATTAGGGAATCCTGAAGGAGTGCCATTATATCCATCAGAGATAATAGTCTTGTCCTTCACAAGAAGAGCCCCCACCTGACGACGTTTGCAATATGAGTTTTCAGCCCATATTCTTGCCATTCGTATATAACGATAGTCAATTTTTTTCTGTTTGTCTGGATTCATAGGTTTATCTTTTTCTGTATCCATGTCCATTACCAGTCAATTATATTAGGCAAATATAAAACAAGGATTATAATTATCTGCAAAAATAAAATAAAAGTGTGGAAAAATCAGCATTTTGCAAAAAAAGGAAAAAACGGAGGTAAAAAAACATCATTAAAGTTTGTGAGAAACAAAAAATAGACTACCTTTGCACTCGCAAAAGAAAAACAGCGTTCTTTTACATAAGCGGAAATAGCTCAGTTGGTAGAGCACGACCTTGCCAAGGTCGGGGTCGCGGGTTCGAGTCCCGTTTTCCGCTCATCTACAAGATGATGCCCTGATGGTGGAATTGGTAGACACGCAGGACTTAAAATCCTGTAATCATTGCGATTGTACGGGTTCAAGTCCCGTTCGGGGCACATATTTGTTTAGAGAAAGAAAAAAATTGGTGCCATAGCTCAGTTGGTAGAGCAAAGGACTGAAAATCCTTGTGTCCCCGGTTCGATTCCTGGTGGTACCACACAAAATAAAAGCAGAACATAAGTTCTGCTTTTTTTATTTCCCCAAAAACAAAAAAATGGATTTCCATCAAAAGATGAGAATCCATAAAAATCACCACTATTTCAATTTCTCAAAATCCGTCAGATCATTCTGGTTGATGATTCTCAACAGCGCAGGCATGCCATAGTCTTCATAATAAGCATACACCTCATCGAACGGATCCGTGTCGATAATATATTCGGAGATCGTTTTCATCAATGTGTCGTTCCAATCGTCATGACTGATGGATGTACACACCATATTTCTATATTCATAGACATATCTGCTTGACAATCTGTAATAATCTCCTGTGATTTTCTCTATATCTTCTTTGTTGGATGGCCAAATATAACTGGTGTCTATCCTTTTAACTTCTGTATCGGAGCTGTCGTAATTTTGCATGCACAACCTGACAAGCATGACACTGTCTGAGTAGTCTTTCTTCATCTTCACCACATAACCATCCGGCACACCATCCTCTGGACAACCACACATAAAGATCGGCATCGAAGCAATCGCCGAATACATAATTTTTTTCGCTAGTCTCATTTTTTATGATATTAAAGTTGTAGCACAAAATTAAATATTTTCCTCCAAATCAAGAAGCTTGAGATTTAATATGGAGTTTTTCTACTTCTTCCTCCTCAACAGTTCCCTGAATGTGTCAGCCTCTTTCGTTACGATGAAGCCAAGGCCTTCGGTGCTTGTGCCCGAACGGTAGAATTCGGTGTTGGTGTGGCGATAACCTTTCAGACGCAATGTTCCGCTCTTATTCAGTTTATACTCCAAGTCGAAATTCTTGGTAAGTTCATCGTCAGCATTTGTATTGGAATTGTTCTGATATCCGAAATCGGTGCTGAAGATCAAACGGTCGTTGAAGAAGGAGCGTGAAAGGGAAAGGCTCATCTCCATGTCACTTCCGTCTGCCTGGGCCGACGACATATCCGCGCCGATTGTCCAGCTGCTTCCAAGCACATCGCCAAAGAGTGTGTTCATTCCGTTGGAAATGCTCGACGATACGATAGATGTGAGCATGCTTGAGCCGACGTTGGTGCTCTGCGACGACGATACTGGATAGAATGTACCGAATCCAAGTATGTAGGCGAACTCTCTGATTTTCAAGTCATCGGTATTTATGATTCCTTGCAGACGGTTGTTGAGATCGTCTCCTGCATTCGGTAACGTGACATCATAGGAAAGATTAAACTTATCCATTGTGCCGTTGATGCCCAGACGTGCACCCACAGTCTGTCGTGTGTTTGTCAGAGTCGGGTCATTAGCGAATGATTCGTCGAGTGTGGCAAGATCGGCACGAGTGGTATAGAGAGCCGACAGATCAAATCTGAGTGACTCTATCCTTCCTCCCACATTGATCGTACCACCCTTCTCTATGGCAAAAGTCTTCTGCGGAAGACTGGAAATCTTCATCTTCAGCTGTCCCTCATCTATTATATAGTCGCCATAAAGTTTTATCTCATCTGATGTTGTAGTGTATTCGACGCGGATGTTTCCACCACCCTTCAACGAACATTTATCTCCGGATGTTCGAGAGAGAACCACCGTCATCTCTGTGTTGTCGGTCACTTTTAGATCCACACTCGCATCTATGTTGAACTTCGTCTCATCGTACTTATTTCTCAGCTCGACAGTGTCCTCATGCGACACGAACACTATAGTCGAGTATTCCGAGGCAGACGACGCGCTCTCCGGCAGCACCACCGTCATCACAGCGCTCTCCCCCGTCGACACATTTCCACGGATTGACGCTCCGTCCGCGTCTCCAGCCACACGAATACGTCCATCAGCGGTCAGTTTGCCATACACCATCTCATCCTTGTTCTTAGGATTATTGAGCAGTATGAAATCATTGAGAGTCAGAGTAGCCAGATACTTCGGATTCTTGAAATTATGGTGCTGGACATTACAGTCCAAATTCGCCACACGTCCATAATCGTCCACGATCTTCGCATTCTTGATGGTCATGCTCGTAGGCGTAAACAGGATACTGTCGTTCACACGGTAAGAGGCTTTGTTGACCTTCACCTTCGCCAGCACATTGTCGAGATAAATATAACCCTTCACCTCAGGCTCCGACACCTTGCCTGAGACATCAATCTTGGCTGAGACTTTTCCCGTCAACTTGTCAAGATAATCATCTATCATCATCTGGGCTGTCTCCAACGGGAATTCCTTGACCGTGAATTTCAACATCAGAGAATCATTTCCGGGCGACACAATTCCTCCTGCAGTAGCCACAACTGCAGAGTCTCTGGATATTGAGATCCTTGTGCCCACCGCCTTCCTTTCCGGATTCCAGCCGCATCGCAGGCTCACGTCGCCGACCCATATTGAATCTATGGCAAGCGAATCCACACGGAGATTCTTGGTGCCGAAACGTGGCATGTCTCCCATCAATCCCTTCGCCATCACATCTCCTGTGATGAAGCCAGAGAACGGGAATCCCATTCGTAATTTGGAAATCACACTCGATATGGACATGCTGTCGAACGAGATTTTCAGAGAGTCGTTCACACTCTTGCCAACCGCTCCGTCCACAAGAAGGATCTGTCGTGAGTCCTCCGTCAAACCAAAATGTTCGATTTTCGTATAGCCATCCTGCTTTGTCGTAATCACCGACGGCTCAAAACCGATGAGCAGGTCACGAAGCAGAAGGTCGCTCGGCATAAAGAACGTCTTCAGCAGGATTTCTTTCGTGACAGAGTCTTTAGGGAATGTGAGCAACGCTTTGATATCTCCCTCAATCTTCTGCTCCTCATCGAAATTATCATACACAAATGTGGTAAGAGCCACATCGTTCTCCAACTCTGTCGAGAGATCAAACTTTATCGGTTTCATTTCGTTGGCATACACTATCGTCTGAATATCACCAACATACATCTTATCCTTCTGTTTGAACGAGAAATCTATATCTTTTGCCACGATCCCATTGTAGACAATACTGTCGGCTTTTACAAACGCTCCCATCCTGCTCAACGAATCGGAGATGTTGAATGCCATCTTCATCCCGGTCACCGTCATCGGGATACCGAAGAATCCACAGACCGGAGCCACATCCTTCACATCAATATTCAAATCAAAATCATTATTGTATATAGTAGTGTCGACTTCCTCCAGGATCTTATGGTCGAAAAACGTAGGAAGATACGGATGAAGGATATTCACCACACTCGCCTCTACAGAATTGACATCATACCGTCCGCCAAAAGTGACATCCAGCAGACGTGATCTCAACTGTACCTGACGATGCGAATCTCTGTCGTCGGACGATAACGTGATCTTTCCGACATCAAGAGTCTTCTTCCCATTAGTCACTACCAAAGAGTCGATGTCCACCTGGCCGACAGCATCGTTGAGCGACGACATGATTGTACGTCCGTCAACATTGAGGGATATAGCAAGATCACTCCATGTGGAATCCATGACGCCAAGCTTGTAAGGAGAAAAATCCTTCACCCCTCCATTCAACAAATAGATATTCTTTTCCGACGGGATAAACGAAGCAGACAGAGCTGCCGTTCCGAACGGCTCTTCAAATGAGATGTCGGCAGTGGCAGACTCCGATGAATATGATGCTTTATCTATCTTCAGCGACGTCGCCACTATCTTATCATAAGCAAAATATGGCACGGCACCCGTGGCTCGCACAATCAGACCGGTGTCTGAGACACTGAGATTAGCATCGACATCAAGTTTAGCTTTCAGACGTGTGGTGTCTCCGATCAGTTTGGCTATATCAGCAGTGTCAGTGGCAAGTGTAGCCAAGACATTCAGCACGTCGGCATTCTTATTATATATAAGTTTTCCCTCACTCTTCAATTTGGTGACGGGAGTGTTAGCCCCCAAATTAAAATTCAGGCCGCATGGTTTTCCGTTTGCCTTCAGGTTAGTCGCAAATGGGAAAAGCCTCTTGACAATATCATTTTTGGTCAACGAAGTATCCACCATAGTGAGGACATCTCCATTGTCGGCGGATATTAAAAGATCTGCCTTATAATAAGAGTTTGCATAATCGTAGCAATCGCTCATCGAAGCCACCGCATGCAGTGAGGCATCCTCACAATCCACCTGAAGCACACTCACATCCACCGTCGGCAGATTTCCTTTTGCCGACATATACAGGTTGATTGGCGAGTGGTATTGAGCCAAAGCTGGGACGAAAGGAGCAATCTCGGAAAGCACCACCGTCGACGGCGCGATATCCACATTATATTCTCCACGATGGACTGCGTCGTCAATATTGTCGAGAATCGCAGGATATGTCCAGGCGACATCGTTGATTGTCAACGACGATTTAGGAGTCTGGAGATAGATCTGTTTTGATGAGAATCCATCCGTCAGCATAGCGAAATCAAGGACTTTCAAATCATTGATTCTGACGTGGGTAAGATCATCAAACGCAGAGAGTTGGGAGATCTCAGCCCGAAGATTGTCGGTGCGTATTGATTTCAGATATCCTGCGATCAGGACATCAGATAGATGTATATGGTTGTAGTCGAACACCCCAGGTTGGGTATACGAGCTGTCAATGATGTCATATTTCAGGGTTCCCCGTTTGAGGGAAATATCAGACAACTCCATGTCGAATTTCGACGGAGTAGTGTCGACCTCAGTTGTATCAGTCGACGAGAATGCGTCTATGAGATACTCAAAATTATATACGTCAGCATTGCTCGAGACGTAGATTTTGAAACTGTCGAGAGCCACCTTCGACAGAGTAAGTTTGGAATCACACCAAACAGTCACCGGGTTGAAACCGGCCTCCAATCTTTGTATGTAGGCAAGAGTATCCTTATTGCAATCGGGAAGATAGAGATCCTCCATCACAATATTACCCTTGAAATTGATGCCGACGTAGCCTACGGAGATGTCGACACCAAACTGAGATTTTAGTTCATCGGTCACTTTCTGAGTAAGAGAGGTCTGGAAAGACGGAATTGTGAGCAAACCACATAACAACAAAAGCAACAGCAGGATTATTCCCACCGTTGCCAATGTTATCTTTAATATTTTTCCAGCCACTCCCATCAGAATCAGCTTTTTATTCCTTTACGTCAGGATAGCTATTCAAGAAATCTGAAGTTTTTCCCATCAATAGATAAACTTTTTGTTTACCCCAACCCATTGCCGAAATTCTTCCAGCAACATGAAGCATAAGAGTTGAAGCTCCGTTATCTGTAAGAAGAATGAATTTTGAATGATCAGGATCAAGTCTCTCCACCTCCTTGTAGATAAACTCATCATCATAGTAGAAAGCATCATCATTTTCAAGAGGAATTGAAATCGCTCTCACTACATGACCGGCTTTATATTCCTTAGCCGAACGAGTGTCGATTACAATTGTCGTTTCGGGAGCGTTATTAGTCAAACCTTTGTAAAAAGCATCCGATGATGCACCTGACATTTGGTCGACTGGACCTCCAGATTCACGATTTGGGTCTAAGATAAAAACATCTTTTTTGCTTTTTGAATCTTCCTCCTCATCATGTTTACAAGACGAAATCGAAACGGTAGCAACAGCTGCAACAGCTGCAAAAATTAAAGTCCTAAAAAATCTTTTCATGATATATATGATTTAAAATTCCTTACAAATATAATATTTTAAACGACTTTTATACTCTGATGGCTATTTTATTCATAGAATGTCTTAGTAAAAGGCACATAACGAGTCTGCCCCAACACCTTTTTCTTCCAGAACGCAGTAAGGAATCCAGCACCATAGCCAAACAGCTGTATGAAACTGGTGCCGATGCTTAGCAACGCGACGTGGATGGATTTCGTCGTCGCCAATGAATGAAGGAAAATCAACGCAAGATAACAAGGCACCACAAGAGCGAATCCCCACCATACGAATATGCCTAGAAGAATGCTGACAGGCACAGCCAACGTGAATGCGGCAGGAAGCATGTGAACCAGTTTCATGGCTCCTTTGTGACGTTCAGATAGGGCGATACGTGCAGTGCCCGAGCAGAACACCTGTTTGAAGAACGACTTGAATGTGTTGCGACGCTTGTGAAACACAAATGCATCAGGCACGAGCCCCACAGTGCAACCGCTCTCCACCACTCTCATGCTGAAATCCACGTCTTCACCATAACGCATATCCGCATAGCCATTGATATTATCAAAGACGCTGCGACGCACACCGAGGTTGAAACTGCGTGGATAGAACTTATCCATCTTCTTCTTTCCTCCACGGATACCTCCCGTCGTCAGGATTGAAGTCATCGAATACGAAATCGCCTTTTGGATAGGAGTAAAATCCTCATGCTCACGGTCGGGACCTCCGAAACAGTCTAGAGGCTCTTTCTCCAAGTGAGCCATCAGACTCTCAAAATAAGTGTCGGGAAGAATCGCGTCTGAATCAAAGAAAATAAGATACTCGCCAGTAGCCAGTTTGGCACCAGTGTTACGAGCTCCACCCGGACCCGTATTATCCTGATAATGGTAAACGATATTTAGACGATCGGCAAAAGCGGCCACCTCGTTTTCGCATCTCTTTTTTGATCCATCCTCCACAATAATCACCTCAACATCACACTGAACAGTCTGCCTTGTGAGCGACTCCAACAGTTCAACCACCTCATCGGGACGATTGTAGACAGGTATTATGACTGAAAATTTACTCATATTCTATATTGTATTCCGTAGACGCAAAAATACTATATTTTATTGGAATAATTCGTAACAATGTCAAATTGTAGGGATATTAACAAGCTATTTAAGCTTAATTAAAATATTTAGCCATAAAGTTTACTCTGCTATAAAAACCAGGATTATTAAGGTCGGAACGCCCTAATCTCACCTCAAGTGCGAGCCGTAGGCGAACACATTGAAACAAAGGGGAACGATCTACCTCTACATTTTATCCAATACTATCGTGCAAAAAACATGAATCTGTTAAAATATTCGGATTGATTTTATATCTTTGGGCTAAATCTATTAAAGATAAGATATTCATGAGACTACGTCTATTTCATTTCATCATATTTTTCGGCTGTACTTGCGGCCAGATAAGTTACGCTGCTGAGACAGAAACTGCTGTTTCTCAATCAACAGAGCAAAAATATTCCGCCACATTCGGAGAAAGCACCGTCTACTTCACCACACAAAACGCCCAAGAGCAGTTTGTCAAAATGACGAAAAAATACAGAGCATACCAGCAGTATGCAGAAAACATTTCTGTCAACTTGATGAATACTCTTAAGGAGACGCGTACTGAATTAGAGCAGGCCAAAGAGGCTGCAACAAACGACAAAGGCTGCAACACACAAAGAGCCACTTCGTATCTGACAAAGTTGAAGAACCAGCTGAAGGATATGTTTGAAGCATCCGAAAACATGCGTAAAGCTTACGATTATGTGTCGCAAGTAGAAGTCGCAATAAGTGGCATGAACATCTCAAATGATGATACAGGAGAAAGAAACCGTTACTGGGAAGAGTGCAAAGATGCCTTCAACAATTGTATAGATGCTATCAAAGATGCCCGCAACGAGGTCAATCTAAAAAGAGATGAATATTTTGTTCAGATAAACAACATCATAGAGAGCAAGAAATAATCAATACGTCATATCACAATGTAGAGACACCGCAACGCGATGTCTCTACATTTTTTTTAATGCCAATCACGTCGATAGGCATTTATTTTTTTCTGAAATTCAAAATCAGTTCTCTAACAAGGTGTTCACAACATCCTTTGGAATCTCCATAAATTCAGCAATTTCCGAAATACTTCGTCCTTTTTTCTGAAGTTTACGAGCCATAGAAGCAAGCTGTTTCTTCTGTTCCGCCAATTGTTCTTTCTGTTCCGCCAATTGTTCTTTCTGTTCCGCCAATTGTTCAGCCTGCATTCTTATTGTCAGATCCTTATTCTTCAATTCACCCAAGATTTCATCCTCCAGTTGCATTGTCCGTCGAATATCTGAATCACAGGCAGCACCTTTTAAAGTACGTATCACCTCCTGCATCTCTTCGTCACCAGAATACCGATCTTCATCAATAGAAAGAAAATGTCTGTCACTTGTTTGCTTCGACTGGTTTATTACCTGTAGCAATTCTTCAGCACGGTTTCTGATATGGTCATTTGGCAAAAGCGGCACCTGTACTATTATACTGTCATGAGTCAATGATTCAGCAAATGGATCCAAGACATCGAGTTTTTTACCATTATAATCACGATATTCTCGGCTAATATAGCAGACACACTCATTTATCACATCCAACTTGTGACCAAGGATATATACAGAAATCATCGGATCTGCAGCCTCCCTGACTGTATCGTATTTCACTGGATGCACCATGTTAGGATTACAATAGTGAGTGCCTGTGTATTGGCGGAAACGCAATATCTCACTCGGCAGATATACCTTCTGCAATTCTATCGTGATCACACTCTCCTTCACTTCCACTTTTCCATCTGGAAGCGTAATTTCCTCACTGACAGTGGCTCCAAAATCTATACGACAAATTGAAAGATCATCCGAGACAGGAAGATTATATTCATTGTTCAACTGTACAACCTTGACCACATTCTTCTTCAACAAGGCTGACAATAAAATCTTAGCCACTTTTTCATTGGCTATCATGTACTTGAATACCGAATCGTATATCGGATTTGCTATTAATGTTGACATAATCCTATTTTTTTGTTTTTGCAAAGATAATGTTTTTTCAATTATCTACAAATTCACGACGCATATCAAAAATTGTTTAAGTGGCAAAAAAATAAGGGTAGACTCAAGGCAAAAATAAGGGGTAGACGCGAGGTCTACCCCTACGGATATTATTTCTTTGTTTTGAATGTCAATGCATTGGCTGCGATTGTCGCCACAGAACCATTTATTATAGGAAGGTTTCTGTCGACATGACCGAACGGGATATCAAACAGGATTGGGAAATCATAACCCTTGGTCACATTGAAGATCAGGTCTTCGATACTTCCAAACGAGCTGTCGATATCGGTGTCTGTGAACTTTCCTACCACCAAACCTTTGATGCGTCCGAACACTCCACTCATACGCAGGTTCTGCATCATTCGGTCGATCGAATACATTCTTTCGCCGATGTCTTCTATATATAGGATACCGCTTTGCTTTGTGATATCTAGTTCCGTACCACGAAGAGCGTAAATCAGACTCAAATTTCCACCAAACAATCGTCCTTTCACCTTATCCCTTGCCACACGGCTACGCTGATTATAAGAGAAATATGTCTGGCGACGGCGGACTCCCGTCAGAATATTCAATAATTCTTCCACTGATTCCGCAACCTCAGGGTTTTCCGCATCTTTCTTATCTAATGTGGCATCATAACCTACAAATGCTTTCGCCATCTGTCCGTGAACAGAGCAGCATTTAGCCTTAGTCAGCAACGCTGCATGTAGAGCTGTGATGTCACTGAATCCCACAACAAACTTAGGGTTCTCTACAAACTTAGAGAAATCAAGGCGGTCAACAATACGAGTAAGACCATATCCACCACGACCGCAGAGAATCACTCGCGTCTGAGGATCATCAAGTGCCGACTGCAAATCCGCTAGTCTTTCCTCATCTGTCGCCGAAAAACGATGATGTTTACCTTTGGCATGCTCCGCGATCTTTACAGAGTAGCCCAACCGACGAATGGCAGCTGCCGCCTGCTCAATCACTTCGCCGTCTATAGCTCCACTTGGAGAAACAATAGTGACCAAATCACCTTGTTGCAGAAATTCTGGAAATATCATTGTTGTTGTGTTTTTCTTCGGAGCAAATGTAATAATAAAAAACTGATTATGTATGCAATAACAGCAGAAATTATTGCTAATATTATCGCTCCCACAAAATAACACTTTCCACTTGCAAGCATAATTTCCAATGAGATACCGTCCATTGAAATCGACGGAACATCGTCGAATATCAGACTTCCACACAGATATGAACCATACAAAATCCCGACTATCATCGGAGGCAAGGATATGTTAGACGTTGCTAAAACCACCAGTCTGTTTAAACCAAAAAATTGAGCTATCGCGACACCAACCATCATCTGGAATCCCCATATCGGAAGTATTCCGACAAGCACACCGACAGCTATCGCAGCCGCCACTTTTTCATTGCTCTCATGCTTGATATCAAAATCCGACGTGAGGAATTTCTTCAGTCGCTGCTTCCACGTCAACTTCTGAGTCGTCTCCTGATTGCTATTCTGATCATTTTCCGCACACATATCTAAACAGTTTTTTAGGCCAATAGTAGAACAATGCTCCCGTACATAGTACAGTGTTCATGACAGATATTCTTGAGAAATCTGCGAATGGACGGAAATGTGTGACTCGCTCGCCGACAGGTGCATAATAGACTTTGATCGGGGCAGTCTGGATATCCACGTCAGCCCAACATAATCTCACAAGCATCTCCAACTCTGCTTCATAACGGCTCGAGAAAATATGTCTTTTCACAATCTCCTTCAACGGATAGACGCGGAATCCACATTGAGTGTCAGGAAGTTCCCTTCCCGTCTCCACCTTAAACCAGAAATTCGAGAATTTGTTTGCGAAGGTATTTTTCGACGGCATGTTCTCCTGCGTAGTGATATTTCTCACTCCACACACCAATGTCGGTTTCTCGTCCGACACTTTTGCTATCAAAACAGGGATATCATCAGCGAAGTGTTGTCCATCAGCGTCTAAAGCCACAGCATAATCATAGCCATCAGCATAAGCTTCCGCAAAACCTGTGGTCAGAGCCTTACCTTTGCCGCTATTCACAGACAAAGTGAGGATTTTTATTCCGTCTTCCTGACTGCTTAATTCCGACAAAACAGATTTTGTCTCTTCATCACTGCCATCATCCACAACATAGACTCTATCAACAAACTGTGTCACAGATTTTGCAACTTCACTGATTGTCTTGGAGTTGTTGTATATTGGGATTACAGCACAATATCGCATAGACTATATATTACTGATATAGAGTGATTTCCAAACCTAATCGAGGATGTGATATGAGGATTGCCTCATCTGAGTAAGAAAATTCAGCTCGTAATGGACCTCCAGAAAGACTGACATGATTAAGTCTTCTGGTATCATTGTCGATCACGTAGCGTGCCTTACCAGTGGCCGTACGAATTTTGTAGCCAAGCTTTGTTTTTGCCGGCTCTTTATATTTTTTCGCTTTGAATGTGGAATTTACGTTGCGGGTAAACAACGTAACAAGATCTTTTTTCAGAATATGTTTGATTATAGGGCGGTCGAGCTGCTCCATACACGAATTGACATCAAAACCACGATCTTTGATAGTGAAGTCGAACAGTGTCATTCCCATGAACGCAGTGCATACGACGTGAATACTCTCGTTGTCCTCCATCGTCGCAACCATGAAGCCGTTCATACTCAACTCCTTATAAGTCAGTGTCATATTATACATGACACTCTCTCCGCTTTGAGACAGAAGCGGATAAAGGTCATTACGGTTGTATACGCCTGATCCTGCTGTCTGCATAGCAGAAAAGTGTTTGTCCGAGCATCCGCTTAGAGAGAGGATGCACGCACAAACACATAAAAAATACTTTTGAACTCTTTTAATCACCGTACTTTACTGTACTTTAAAAACCGAATCATCAATTGCGGTATTACGCTTCATGTTGGTGAATGTAAACTGCATGTAGTCACTTTCTTTGTTAGCTTTTGGTTTGTCCACCATCTTGAAGCTCACAATTGTGTAATCTGCCTTTGTCACTACAACCTCCATATGGTCTGCACGAGAACCTGCCTTTGGAGTGACATACACAAGATACTGAGAATCATTCTCATACAAATCAAGTTTGATGTCCTTAGAATTTGTAGGAAGCTGACCTGACAAACAATCTGACATCATCTTTTTCAAGTTTGCAATAACCGGATTTGAATTCGCATCCATCACTGTTGGACGTCCACCGCTCACCATCTTGATTTTTGAACCGTTAACAATGATCTGTGACGGCATAGGCTTCTTGTAATCCAAAGATAGCTTGTCATCCTTCTTGAAACAGAACTCTCCTGACGATACGATATCCTTTGTCATACCAGAAATATGCTTTGTCTGAACGAAATCACTTCTCAATGTTGTCATCGACTTAGCAGTTGAAAGCATCTCGTTTCTGAATTTTTCCATAGAAGAAGAAGCCTTGAAACCAGCAGGAACCTCTGCAAACACAGAGCCTACAGACATCATCATGGCAATAACGCCAACTGTGATATTTCTAAATAAATTCTTCATGTTTTTCTATTTAATTTAAAATTGCCCTTTCTTTTTATTCCTCAGACGGTCCATCATCTCTTCCAACGGTACAACTCTATATCCGTTGGCGTAGAGCCAGTCTAAAATCGTCTCCAAAGCTTCCGGTGTGTGTGGCATCCTATCATGCAACAGCACCAAAGAACCTGGTTTGATTTTGGAAATCACTCGTCTGCTGACCTCTTCCGCGTTTTTTGCCGATGTATCAAATGGCCTTACATTCCATCCGATGACATCAAACTTGAATTTCTTCAATGCGATAGCCAGCATCGGGTTGGTGACTCCCAACGGAGGTCGGAAAAAACGGGGCTCATATCCTGCATATTTTTTTATCTCTGCCTGACATTGCTCTATCTCTTTCCTCATCCTCGAGGGCAAAAGTAGGGAAAAATTATCGTTGTGATGAAAAGAATGATTGCCTAATGTGTGGCCAAATGTTATAATTTGTTTAAAAACCGTACAATTTGGCTCAATTTTTCTTCCAATACAGAAAAATGTAGCCTTGACATCATACCTTTTCAATATTTCCAACACTTTTTCAGTAGTGCCCGATTCAGGACCATCATCAAACGTCAAAGATACTACTTTTTCATCACAATTCTTGATTCCACAAAATGTTTTTACATAAATCCCCGACGATATGTCGGCAGCGGACCAAACCAAAAATGCAAGAATCAATATTATTATGACAACATAAATCATCACCGTCAGCATTTTTTCAATACAATCACGCTTATCTCATGTCCGTATCTGTGCTCTATGGCGACGTGAGTCTTCCCATCAAACATGCAGAATTCCAACATCCGTGCCGCCATTGCCACACCAAAAGCTGATGCTGTGGCATACTCACCACACCATCTCTTATAATCAAGTATCTCAACATCCGCTGTCGAGATATGCAACTCAGCCAACGCTGTCTGCACATCTACACCACATTTTGAATAGACTATCTCTGCCAACGCTCCCGTCTTTTCAGAAGAAAGAATCATGGCAGTCGAGCCTTCACCATATTCTCCAGAAGCCGACAGATTGAATTTTCTCAAAACTGATTCCGACAATTCCGTCTTCTCATCCGATGATACATATAATATATTATCAGCATCTCCTGAGAGTTTCACCTGTGCGTATCTGAGAGCGTTTGCGACAGTGTCACCACGATTCACAAACGTGATATTTGGTATATGCGTAGATTTCAATTGTGCGATATTGCCAGCCAAAGTGTTGAACGTGCTCTGGATAAAGGCGGTCGGGTTACCAAGCGTCTCACCACTCGTATAAATAGTGTCGAGCATCTTTTCTGTGTCCGATATTGATCCGAGCGACGTTGCGGTGAGCATCATATCCACATCTGTGTCTACAAGACATTTCATCGCGACATACGTGCCCATCTTCAGCATTCTGTTCATTCGTCTGCGTAAATTGGCATTAACAATCACCTCCTTATAGTCTGGTTCTACAGCATTGAAGGAATTGGCGGCGAATGAATTCAGATTCAAATTTTCTCCTAAATCACCAATTGGAGAGACAGTGGACACTTTTTTTATATAGCAACTCATACTCTCTTTATTATTATGGATGTCGCGCCTCCGCCAAATCCGAATGAATTAGTCATTATATATTCAAGTTCAGCCTTCTCCATCTTGCAGACGGGAGTCAGCCTCTCCACTTTTTCAAAATTGCGAGTCGGAAGTATTGTCTGTTTTTTCAGCATTTCTGCCGACAATGCCAATTCCAACACTCCACACGCGCCAAGAGTGTGGCCCGTCCAGAATTTTGTGGAACTGAATGGAGGCACGTTTTCTCCGAAGACATTGATCATCGCGATCGATTCCGACTCATCATTATTCGGAGTAGCAGTGCCATGAGCGTTGACGTAGCTGATTTTATCCGCGTCGACACATGCCTTCTTCAGGGCAGCTTTCATGGCAAGTGTAGGTCCGACCGCATCCGGGCTTGTGGCAGTCTGATGATAAGCGTCGGAAGCTGTCTCACAACTCAACATCTCACACAACGCAGGAATATTTCCATCCGCTGTCAGCATCACACTTGCCGCACCCTCACCAAGGTTCAATCCGTCTCTGTCGGCATCAAATGGTCGGCAGACATCCTTGCTCAATATACCTAGTGAGTTGAATCCGTTTATTGTGAACTTGCACAATGGATCCACACCCATACAGATGGCGAAATCCACGTCGCCACATTTCAGCATATCCATTCCCACACCTACCGCCACAGCAGATGATGAGCAAGCCGTGCTGATAGTTGAGCTCCACACAACATCAGCCCCCTTGTTTTTAAGAATATCACATACATGTTTGGTGGAATCAGCCGGTTCATGACCTGCCACAAGAGCGATGTCAGCATCTCCATTAGCTGTATAGTCACGATAAAAGATCTCACTTTTATCCATACCGCCTGCAGTGGTGGCATTGACAACCACAACTTTCTTGCCAGAGACAGATGGAGCCGACTGCAACAAGTCAGCCACTGTAAGCATTGAAAGCAAAGCGGTTCGTGTATAAATACGTGAAGGCAGCACAACATTATAGTTGTCTGCCAACATACGTTCTATTTCTTCGTTACTGAATGGGATCTCACGCAAAGGTATCTCGTGTGCGGTATCTGTGTATTGCAGTTTCTTTGCCGAATAGTCAGCGTTTGCAATATCATCAAAACATTTGCCGACTCCTATCCCCGACACACTTACGATGCTACTCGCACAACAAAAGATCTTCATTTCCTGTTTCTACTACTTATTGTCGGAAATGAACTGTGCGATAGTGCGAACACTTGTGAATGCCTCCTTTGCTTTCTTAGGATCAGTAATCTTGATTCCATACTTTTTCTCAATCAAAAGAATGATTTCAAGTGCATCAATAGAGTCAAGACCGATACCCTCGTCTCCGAAAAGAGGTTCATCAGTTCCTATCTCTTCAGGTTTAATATCCTCAAGCGACAATGCTTCACACAATTGCTCCTTCAAATTTGATATCAATGTTTCCATCGTAGTCCTAAGTGGTTTTTATTACTGTTCTACTGCACCAGGTGTGACAGAGTCCGATTTTCTCTGGGCTCCTGTCTGGTCTGTTTCTACCGAGCACTCTGGGCAAGACGCTTTAGTAACATTAACTTTCGGCAACTCCTTAACAAGTGTCAACACAGGAGTATTGCTGTTACCAAGCTTAATATTTGAGAATAATGTTTTGAACTCTTCATGATCAGCCGGACTTACAGGTTGAGAAACACCTGTAAGATCTGCCTTGGCCTGTCTGTAGCCACCATTCACATCGGCGTTTCCTACAGCCTCAACAATACAGTTTGAGAATTTTACATTTCCCTGCTCAAAGAAGTATGGTCCACACATCGTGCTATGGATGACGTTGAGCGAAGGATGACCGCCCGTCATTCTTATTGTCTCGACTCCAACAAATCCATTGTTGATACAAGAGTTGTTGAACATCGTACTGTTCACAATATTGATTGACGGTGCAGAATTTGCAGTGTAGATCACCGCACCTCCATTCTTCACCGAAGTATTGTCGGAGAATGTAGATCCGCAGATTGTAATGTGAGACTTATTGCCTTTATTCACCACATTCAAGAATGCTCCGTTGGCAGCCTTGTTTGAATAGACATAACAAGAGTTGACAATAAATTTAGATGTCTCCGCGATATTCATGAATGGAGCGTTGTTTTCAGACCAGCATCCGCTCACCAAACAAGAATCAAGTCGGACTGAACCTCCGTTCATTGTGATGAATGGGTTGATTCCATTCTCTGGTCCTACAAAATGAACAGTAACAAATCTCCAATCTTTATTTGAAGACGAGAATGTCGCAAACTTACCCTTTTCGCTATGAGCAAGGATTCTTGTTTCAAATCCAGGATCTGATGGTGTACGTTTGTGGGCACGTTTAGCGCCCTTGATAGGAGACGATCCATAACCACCAAGGATTGTGACGTTGCGAAGATCACCAAGCGTCAAACCTGCATCTTTCTGCAAAGCATACTCACCTCCTGCAACATGGATTGTCGCCGCAGCGTCTGCACCATTCTCTTTTTTATATTTAGTCACAGCAGCGACCGCCTTCTCCAAAGACTGGAATGCCTGATCCCAAGTAGTGCCAGCGAAATCATCGCTACCACCCTTGTCCTGCGTCTTCACATAGAAAACACCAGGCTCCTCACAGACATCAGACACACGGATCTCATTACTTGAGATAGTGACATAGTTGCCAGAGGCATCCATACCCTTGACATCCAACCAATATGTTCCGATTGGAGCGTTCTTCATCGTGCTGCTCTTCTCATTTGGAAGATCATTATAATTGTCCACCCACTGGTACATAGCGTTTGTCAGACCAGAGATTGTAGACTTGAAAGATGCTCTTGTATTCTTATGGTCAGGGCATCCATGTTCCGTGATCTCAATCACAGCTGAATAGTCAGCGTCACATGCACCGAATGTACTAGAGATAGAAGAACGCTGAATTCCACGCTGATCTGTTGGCGTCAACTTATGAGGAGCACCTGCCTGACCCACAATCTCAAGTTTGTTGCTTGGCATCAACACCTGTGTGATACCTCCACGAGACGACAACTTAGATGCGATCGTACCCTTGAAGTTTGCCAAAAACTCTTTAGCCCACAATGTCTCGTTGGCATCTTTAGTGGCTTCCTTAAATTTAGACTTAGCCGGATAGTTGTTGACATATTCGTCGCAACGTCCTGCACACTCCACCAACGAATTATAGATCTTCAATGTACCAGCCTCTTTATAGAAGCGTCCGCTTAGCGTAGAACTATAAATGTTGACGGTAGGGTTTCCACCTACAAATCGCATCAACACACGGCCATAGTAACCGATAGGTGATGTACACTGGTTGTCGTAGAATGTTGTGTTGTAGATGTTTATTTTCGGACTCACATTGTGGCTGAGCAACGTCACACCACCCTTATATAAAGATGAGTTGTTTGTGAAACATGAGTTCCAGATATCCAACTCACAATCGTCCATCACAGAGATACAAGCTCCGACCTGGCCTCCCTTGATCTGCGATATTGTAGTGTTTCTGATCTCTACCTTAGAATGATCATTTCCACTTCCCTTCTCGATTGAGATCGCAGTCACAGGATTATCTGAAGTCGACTTGAAATAGAATCCGTTTATGAAACATGAATCGATAACAACCGTACTGTTCTCAATTCTCATTGCTCTACCTGTCAGCGTGCTCTCTCCTGCAAGGCTTGATCCATCAAATATTATACCACAGAACTTGATATTATGGTTGTCTACCAACGATACCAATCTGCCGTTTGGATCCTGCACCTTGAACACTGTCATGTTTCCTTCCGGATTGGCAGGAGTACGTGGATTACGTGTTTTGCCACTTGCAGTACCGTCGACAGGAGAAATATCATAACCTCCGTAAACGGTCACATTAGATGGGAATATGAATCCCTCTTCGGACGTAGGTGTGTACACCTGCTCTGCAAGATATACCGCAATATTGTCGTTGGCGTGTGCCTGAGTCGAACGCATCGCCTCCAACTCCTGGATAGCACGGTCGAGAGTCTGGAACGCTGTCGCCCAGCTACGTCCGTCATTCTCGTCATCATTACCGTCTTCTTTTACATATATCTCATTTGCATTACAGCTGTTGTCATTTCTAGGAACCATGTCGACAGGCTCGTCTTTTCTGACTTTACCATTACATCCGATGACCTCAACTTTATATGATGCGACAGCAGAAGCCACCTCCTGAAGGATCGCTGTTGAACTTGCTCCCTTCACATATTTGACCTCACGATAATCGTAATCATATAGAGATTTCTTCAAGAAATGGTAGTCATACTTTCCATTGATCAATTCAAAATCAAAGACATTCGTCAAGACGGAAGCCTTGATATTCACGATACTACCTTCACAAACAGTAGCTGGGAACATCTGCAAATCCAATGTCACATTTCCATTGATAGTGGCAAGTTTACGCACATGGAACGGATAAGACAAGATCGTACGTCCGTCTTTCTCCACCTCAAGGAAATATCCCTCATCCTCTTTGTTGGCACCAGCCTGCAAAGTAGACGAAGTCTCACCCTGTATCTCACGCAGATCCTCCACATTCTGGGCATCCATACGTCCGACATACCATTTAAATTTGTATGCGCTGCCTTCCAACGAAGATTTCAAGATTGTCGTTGTACCCTTACATACGTAATCCTGACCTGTGCATATAATCTCTACCGGCTGACAGTCTGTTGTCTTCAATCCGGCCTCTACAGGTTCACTTTCACAAGAGTATACTCTATCTGTTGCCTTAACCTTATAGAATCCTGCGCGTGACGGTACGAAATTCCTTACGTGAGGAGCCTTCAACTCTTCGTACACTCCATCTTTCTCTTTACTATACATCCACACATAATGAGCAGTGCCTGGCATGAAACCTGTTGCCTTTGCTGTCAACTCAAGTTTCTCGGCATCAAAAGCATTCTCACAGATATCAATGTAAGTAGGACTCACCTCAACCTGAGGACGGATATACGGGATTGTCGTGAAATGAACTGTATCTCCTATGAAACGGAAATAGATTGTCTGACCTTCAAACGGCTCTTCTGCGTATGCTTTGACGTTCAAAGGAAGGTCGAAGAATTTATATTCGTCGTCGACTTCACTGTCCTCCACCAACTGGAAATGCTTGATTGCCGGATCGTTAGTGATCTTCTTTGCAACCACTTTACGGTTGATAGCCTCAAGATAAAAGTGCGAGTAATTCTCAATAGGAATCCAAGAAAAAGAACCCCATTCACAAGTCTCATTCCAACGGAAATCACTCGGATCTGTCTCATTGGCACACTCCACTCCCCAATATGGGAATGCACGCACACTCTTCATACAATTCTCTTTGGATGTAGACTGTACGATCTTATATTCCGCACGTGGCGACGGAGTTCCATTTTCACCGACTCTGACGTCACATGAGATGATATGCTCTCCGTCTTCTATATTCGCACGGGAATAAGTCTCAAACCAACGGTCGTTACGGCCAGTCATCAGTTCATTGTCGATATACCAGTTGTAGATCAGATTAGATTCAGGCAAACCCTTTGGCACACTTGCTCGGAAACTTCTACACTCACCTCGGCAAAGGAACATGCTCTTGCCATTCTCTTCCACGATTTGTGGTGCTGGTCTCTGCTTCTCAGGAGCAGGCATTCCGACATAAAGAGTATCAGGAGCTCCGCTGCGTTTGAACGTAAGTGTGATAGTGGCACCGTCTAGCCATTCTTCCGTTGGGAAACCCATATCCTTGAAAGAAGTCGGTTTGGTCATTCGCATAACGCTGAATGGCGACGCCACAACCACATTGACTGGCTCACTCAACTCATGCATCGACTGATCTTCCTTCGACAATTTGTAGCGGCTTCGACGCAAATGAATCTTATGTGTGATTTTTGTCTTTTTACATAACCAGGTGATATTTTCGTCACTCTTTCGTGTCTTCATTATAGCCATTGAATCCGTAGTTGAAGGTGTTTCAAAAAGGCCATAATAAGCAGCATGCACCGGGCTCAATAGGAGGCCTAGGAGCATGAATATATTGATCAAAAATAATTTATTCCATTTCATAGTGGCAAATATAGCACTTTTTACTCTTACTATTAAGAATTAAGAGTTAAAAATTAAGAGTTTAACCTTATCTGCTGTGTTTGACAGAAGTTTTTTCATTTCTGTTGTAAAACATTTATATAGAGTTAAATTGTTTGTTTTTCTCTCAATTTCTCCGATAAGTAACAAAAATAAGCGAATCTACGTTTATCTATCATACGTTTGCCACTCGCTCTTTTTGACATAAGTTTCAAGATAATCCTGTGTCTTTCTCGGCATGTTCTTAAAGAAATCGAGTCCAGTCTTGTTCTCCAATTCTCTTACAGACATGGCATAATCCATTATCTTTCCTTTTAGATTCTTCTCATTCGGCATAAGGAACGCTATCATCTTTGGATGCTTCTTGTTGCTATAGTCAAACACGACCTTGAAATGATGTGTCGGGATAGACACTTTCGTCTTGAACGTACGATCTCCTTTCTTCTTAACAAGTTTCTGCTCTTTTCCTGTCAGCAATGGACCTGTAACAATATACACTCTATCATAAAGTCTTGCCCAATAGCGTGTCATGTTTTCCAAATCGTTCCAAAGTCCAGCGTTGAACGCATGAACCTGCGGACTCATATTGCTCATGTAATAGCACTCTATCTGCGCTACCTTATCAAAACGGAAATCTGCCGACGGTGCCATGTGTCCACGGTCGTAGCCAGTGCCCGAATAATCCGAATATGTGGCCGACCCTGTTTCGATTATCGGATCATCGTTGAAATAATCCTCTTTTTTCGCTGACGTGTTTGTGACCTCATCGTATGTCAACTCATAGCTCACCCATTCTGCCTGCTCATCTCTCTCACTATACGATAGAAAATAATGCTTGTGATGGTAGACTTTTCCACGACGAGTGGAATGTATGAAAATAGAATCGCCCTCTCCCATCTTCTGTAGGTCGGCAATAGCGTCGGCAGTGCTATACTTGTTTGCACTTTTCTTCGTCGACGCTGGGGTTTGTGCTAAGCTAGTTTCTGCCTGTTTCTGTCCGTTTTGCGACGTCGGGATTCCTGCAAAATCTTGCTTAGTTTCTGTATAACAACCACTTAACATCAACAAAGAAACAATTTTTAATGTACGGGAAAATATCTTTTTCATATAATCTATCAACTTGTATTGCGAAAATACAAAAATGAAGGGGAAAAAAAACAAAAACAAATTATTTTTGTGCGTGATACATGAAAGACACAAGAAATGACAAAGATAACACTCACTGTCACAAATAACCTTGAAAGCGACCAGCGCGTCAACAAAGTGGCGACTTCGCTTCACAAATTCGGTTACGACGTCAAGGTGGTCGGATGCAAAAGCCGACCATGCAAACCATATCAGAAAGAGTATGTCACTGAACGTCTCAACGTCTTCTTCAAACGTGGCGTTCTTTTCTACGCTGAAATCAATATCAGATTTTTCTTCCATCTGCTTTTTTCCGACGCTGATATATTCACCGCCAACGACACTGACGCTCTTGCCGGCACTTATCTCGCCGCCAAACTGCGTGGCAAACCTCTCGTGGTGGATCTCCACGAGCTCTTCCCTGAGGTGCCAGAGGTGACAAACCGCAAGTTCGTGAAGGGAGTATGGACTAAAGTCGAAGACTGGATTCTGCCAAAAGTCAAACATGGATGCACCGTCTGCCAATCTATAGCTGATTATTACAAGAAAAGATATGGCATCGACCTTGGTGTGGTGCGCAACATGCCATCCTACAAAAGTCTGGACGATATTCCGTCTACTGAAATAAACTCTATTCCTGCTGATAAGAAAATCATCCTCTACCAAGGAGCTGTCAACGTGGGAAGAGGAGTGGAATGGATCATAGACGCGATGCCTTTTGTCAGAGAAGACGCTATTTTTGTTGTCGCTGGCAAAGGAGACCTCTACGATGAATTGAAAACGAAAGCCAACGACCGCATAATATTCCTCGGACATATCCCATACGCTGAACTTGCGTCAATCACCAAAAGAGCATCGATTGGTGTATGTCTGCTCAAAAACCAAGGTCTGAGCTATTATTATGCCCTACCCAACCGTGTGTTCGACATGATACAATGCCACGTGCCTCTTCTCGCCACCGACTTCCCGGAAATACGCAGAATCGTCGCCACATACGAGACTGGCAAACTTATCTCTGACTATTCTCCCGAAGCATTGGCTGAATCCATCAATTCAATGCTCGACGAGCCTATCGACCACGATAAATTCAGCAGAGTGGCGGCAGAATTGTGTTGGGAAAAAGAAGAGGAAAAACTTAAAGCGATTTATGAGTCAGCTGAGGGAACAAACCGATAGCTGAAAGCAAAATATAATAAAATGAGAATCGGAATATTTCAATACGACATTCAATGGATGAATCCCGACACCAACAACATTCGCGTCGAAGAGGAAATAAAAAAATATTATAGCGACGCAGAGAATCCCAAACTGGATCTTCTGGTGTTGCCAGAGATGTATAATGTTGGTTTTTCAACAGACGCCCACAATCTTGCGGAAGAGATGGATGGCAAGTCGATCACAAAAATCAAAACATTGGCAAAAGAATATGGGATTGCGATATGCGGATCTCTGCCAATAAAAGAAGACGGAAATGTGTACAACCGCTGTTTTTTCATCACTGAAGACGGAAGTGTAAGCCACTACGACAAGAAACATCTCTTCTCCATCGGCATGGAACGTGAGGCATTCTCAGGAGGAGAAAAACAAACGATAGTCAGCTACAAAGGATGGAACATCAATCTAAGTGTCTGCTACGACGTCAGATTTCCAGTGTGGATGCGCAACACAGGAAACAATTACGACATCCTGATCAATGTGGCGAACTGGCCCACAGTCCGCATCGACAGTTGGCTGACACTGCTGAAAGCAAGAGCCATTGAGAACCAGACCTACGTATGTGCGGCCAACCGCATCGGAGTGGACAATCTCTGCCTCGAATATAACGGACAGAGCACCATCTTCGATTTCAAAGGCAAAACGCTCGCCACAGCAGACAACGAAGAGAAAATCATCATAGCTGAATTCGACAAAGAGGCATTGGAAAAATTCCGCAAAAAATTTCCGGTTTGGAAAGACGCAGATATGTTTGAGATAAGATAACATATCTAGTAATATTAACGTCAATTCGACGAAATAAAAATAGGAGAAAATTGGTAGTTGGAATGTCATAAATGAGGATTGTTAAGGACGGAACGTCCTAACCTCTCCCCACGTGCGAGCCGTAGGCGAGCACAATTTAATAAAACCACAGAGACATAAAGTTTACAGAGAAAGGCTTCGCCTTTTTATGAGAAAAAGAGACGAGAATGCCGTACTTATTGTATTGCCTTTCAGGCAAAGTATTTGTATCATTGTCACTTCATCCCGAAACTTCGTTACGGGTTACTCTCGCTTTGCTCGGTAGCGTCTTTCAGACGGGAAAAGATGGAAATATCCGTCATAAAATAGGACAAATCCATTAAATTTAAGCGACTTCTTATTTTATTGAATTTCAAACAGCAACAAACATTTTTCAAAAAAAATCAGCAAAACATTTGGAGAACGCACGAAATGGCTATACCTTTGCAATCGCAAATGCGGATGTGGCGTAATTGGTAGCCGCGCTAGACTTAGGATCTAGTGTCTTGCGACGTGTGGGTTCGAGTCCCGTCATCCGCACAAAAGGAGAGCAGAAATGTTCTCCTTTTTTTATTTCCACATAGAGGTACGAGTGTAATGAGGCTCACGTATACATAAAATCACCTCCTCTTATTTTCAAACTTTTCAATCATCTCATTCAGTTTTTTGACATCCTCTTCTGAAAGGATTCCCTCCTGCTGGAACGGCACAATAGTATCTATCACATAGTCATACTCAATATCATTGCGGATTCGACCTCGCTTCATTATCTTTTCCAGTTTGTTCTCTCGCTCATACGGAAGATTCGCTTCCTTAATACGTCGCCAAAACTCATCCACGTCAGGTCCTGCAGCCTCTTGGAAATAAATAAAAAAATCTTCAATATCATATTTTAAACTTTGCAACGTTTGAAATTTCTTTTCTGCATTTAGGACTAACTCTTTTGTATGATTATTACATTTAATAAACCATTCAATTAAAGTATATGATACGCCGTCATAAACATAATTCATTTTATCTCTTCCCAAAGGATATTCTAAAAGTACTTGATTTGCCAAATCAATAGCCTTTACTAGATTATCACGTGCTTCTATGTATTTTTTACTTGCCATAATTAAAATAGAGTTTAGCTGTTTCAAATTTATTTTAACGTAAGTTAGATGAATTGTAATCTGCGGATCATTCTCCACTTTCTGATTGGATTCTCACCTCTTTTTCTCATAAAAAGGCGTAGCATTTCTCTGTAAACTTTATTTCTCTGTGGTTTTATTAAATTTTATGTGCTCGCCTACGGCTCGCACTAGAGAGGAAGGGTTAGGGCCAATATCTATCAAACATGGGCCCTTAACAATCCTCATTTTTTGTTGCAGAATGACACTATAACAAAAAAATTCTAAAGATTCTCAATTTCAATCAGCACTCCTTCAAATAGTCGGCAGCCTCACCGATTGTGCCATACAGAAGGATATCCATAAACTCCACGTCGTCTTTGATTTCGATACGCAGATCCTGGGATATTGCTGTCATTAGTTCGATGGCACACATCTCGTCGAAATTCAGACCGCTCTCATCAAATGATGTCTCAGCAGTCAACTCATGTTCGTCGATGTATTTTAGGATATCTTCGTCTCCTAAATCCTCCATCGCATATCTGATGGTTTTGATCAATTCGTCTATCATAATATTTTTTTTATATGGTTTTATCATTGCGTTTATTCAACACTATACTTCTATCGAAAATCCGCAGTATCATTTCAGTTTTTCATTGAAAATCCGCAGTGCTACTTCAGTTTTTCATCGAAAATCCGCAGTATGGAAAGTTTAAGAGAGCAATTTCGTCGCTCCACTCCGAAGCGTTAGAACACATACGTAAAGCCGATAGTCTGCTTGCTCTGACACTGTGCCTTATCGCGATACTTGCCACGGGCATGTCCATCAGAACGGAGTTTGAGGTTGAATCCCATCGACACATATTTATTAATGTTGAATTTGCCTGTCAAATCCCATTGCAAAAACAACATATCCTTAAATGGTCCTTTATACGGAAGGAATGATTCAAATCCGGTAGAGATACGCAAATCTTTTGAGAACTGCCACTTCAGATTGGAGTCTATACGGAATCCCGGAGCCGCCTGCATGGTGCGTTCTCCCTCCACATAACCGAACTCCTTAGGCTCAAGTTTGTCGCCAAACACCCACGTCCACCTTCCACTAATAGGAGAAGCAAACAGTTCAGCCTTTCCTTTTCGCAGGAAATACATTCCTGGTCCCCAGAACACATCGCTTGGCGACAAAAATGAAGTGGCCGGTGTGCTGGCATTATAAGTGTCGTAACCAGTAAACAGACATGTCTTGATCTTCAAATCCATCAGACCATAATAGAGGCTGTTGTGATTTTGCATTTTATATAGTAAACGGCTGTTTGCAAGCAATTCATCCTCGTTTACACGGACAGATCTCAAAGAGTCGTAATCTTGTGAAGTGAACAGGAATCCGAGGACACACGAAAACTTGTTGTTCCATAGAATGCGGTTCTTTTCATAAATGGCTTCGTATGCCAACGAGCCAGAAAAAGTCATGTTGTTTTTACCTCCACTTGCCCAGTTGGACACCAAGAAACCGCAGAAATCAATTCCGATTTTTCCTTTTCTGTGCCATGCCTCATTACCATGGCCTCTCTTCTTGATGTTTAATTTAAGCTGATGATCATTAGATTCTTCCAAATGGACGTAGCGGATATCCATGTCTGAGAAATCTACGATATTCGGCTCATAATCCTGCAATTCATAATACGACACGATAGTAGGGTCAAGCTGAATCGCAGAATACATCAATCTATCATCAATCTCTTTTTTCAGATTGTTGCGACGGGATTTCTTCTCAAACATCGTTATGCCAGGCAAGTAGACCGACTTGACTGTATCAGATGAGAAATATGGAGTCAGCACAACACTTTTGATAGTATCCACGCAATACGGCAGAGCATACAATGTGTCCCACTTGATCTGTTTCTTGGCCAAGGAATCGGCATCTTTCCGCGTCTTCTGCACTATTTTCTCAACCCACTGGTTTGCCTGTTTCAATTCAGCGGTAGACATTCTGTCACCGCCCTTTTTCTTCGCATAATATTCCAACCGCTCAATCTCACGTTTGAGTTCAGCATTCTCAATACGAAGCTGTTCTAGCTCCTTATCCGAATCAAGGACCGACTCCATCGCATCAAGTCCGGAATATTTATTTGAGTTGCGGCCATAAGCATTGCCGTAAATGTATCGCATACTTCGTTTTGAAAGAGAGTCGTAAGCGATTTCGTCGCCAAGCGAATCCTTCTCCAATACATATTGTTTCAGCAGATTGTATTTGAACTCGTCATACGATGCTGGTTTGGAATCGTTCATCTGCTGGTCAAGATACTCAATCACAACAAACGGATTGTAATCATACTGAGTTGTATCCTGAGCGAAGAGACGCAACGTCGACAGCAGCATACACAGAATGCATGCCACCTTCACAATAACCACAATCTTTCCCTGTCTTTTCACAATATTACTCAACAATAAGCCAGTTGTCTTTCGCCTCTTCATACCTCATCTGCAGGCAACTGAACCAAAATTACTTTTTATTCTCGGAATATCTCTTTATTACATTGTAAGCCGAATAAATTCCTTTCTCTCCTGCCTTACTTAAATCTGATATGCCCTCTTCATTTCTGTTTGTGTAAATGAAAGTCAAACCACGATTGAAATAAGCCTCAGCCAAGTCTGGAGACAAAGTTAATGCTTTTGTATATTTTACAATAGCTTCTGGGTAATCTTTTAACATAACCCTCACATTTGCCTCATTATAATAGCAATATGTGAAATCTGGAGCCAAGCGTTCACACTGCTCATAATTGTCGATAGCCAGCTTAAGAATCGCGCTCTTCATCATCGCATTTTCATCACCGTCGCCCAATGCCTTATACTTCATAACCAACATTTCAGCTATGAAGAAATAGACAAACGGCTCATTCTTATCTATCTGGATATAGGCAGTCAGATCATCGTAGGCAGCGGCATAATCCTGCACACTCGCATAATCAAGAGCACGCGAAAGCAGTTTGTTTTTGTCGGTCCATCCTCTACTGTTCTCCACTCGTTTGATACTTTCAAAATGCTGTTGCACCTGACTTTCCGACAATTTTTCCGTATTCGTCACAAGATATAGTTGACGTGGCAGTTTGTAAGTCTGCTCGATATGCTTCACAAAAAGGCTGTATGCCACACCGCCGACCTCTTTTTTGTCAGCATAGTAAGACGGCACATAGTTAGGCTGCAGGGTGATTTCCGCATTCACATTCTGCACTTTGCCTCTATAGTTTGTCTTGTATGCCACTCTTTTCTCCTCGTCCTCCGGATCAGCAGCGATCAGACGGTTGTATTTCTTGATGCTCTTATCCTTTTTCTTTCGGGTCTTCAGACTATCCTGTTTCTCTTCCTTCTGCTTATGTTCAAGCACATAAGCGGTATTGTAGTCGAGTCGGGCTCCCTTTTCATCAAGTCGACGTCTTTTAGCCTCAGCTCTCGCATAATAGCCCTGTGCGAAATCAGGATACTCATTGATGATATTAGTAAAATCCTCGATAGCTCCTTTATAGTTGCCGATATGGCTGCGTATGATTCCACGGTTGTAGATTGCCATATCATTGTCTGGCTCCACAAGGATGACGTGGGCGAAATCCTCCTCCGCGCCATTCCAGTTGCCCACCTCCATACGCAACAGTCCACGGTTGAATCTGGCCACCACATTGTCTCCATCAAGAGCCACCACAGCATCATAGTCGGTCATCGCGCCCTGCAGGTCATTCAACTCATAACGGGCGATACCACGGTTGACGAAGAGATCCGCACGTTTGCCCACCAGACGCAGAGCCTCATCGTAATCAGCCACAGCATCCTTATAATCTTTTTTGAGATATCGGATCATGCCTCTGAAAGCATACGCGTCGGCATCATATTTATCCAATGCCAACGACTTCTCCACATCTTCCAAAGCCGACACCGTGTCGCCAGCCATAATATTCGCTTTCGCACGATAAATATAGATAGGGCACTTACGAGTAGTGTTGCCAATAGCCTCTGAAAAACTCTTTTTCGCATCGTCGTATTTTTTCATCTGCACATACGCAATTCCCTTGCAAGTCATAAGGGCGGAATTATATTCATCCAGTTCCAATCCCTTGACAAAGTCAGCCAGAGCATCCTCGTATTTTCCGATATTAAGGCGAGCCACACCACGACAATGATATGCACTCACAATGAACGGATTCCTTTCCAAAGCCAAAGAGCAATCTGCGTCAGCTCCGACATAATCCTCAAGATTGATCTTCGCGACAGCACGACAGAAATATGGTTCAGCAAGATATGGTTTTGCACCGATCACAACATTGAAATATTGCATAGCCAAAACATAGTCCTCAAAATAGAGAGCATTCTTTCCGATTGACATCACACGGTCAGTGTTGATCTGCGCCCGCACTTGTTGCAAAGGCAGCAAAACCGAAATCAGAATCAACGCGATTGAGACATATTTTGCATAAAAGCGATACAAATACATAAAAAAAGAAGATTTTTTACGATGCAAATCTACAAAAAAATTACGAAACGGGAAAAAAGCAATATATTTGCAGAAAATTCAAACTGTAATTTAAATTTAGATGTCAGATAGAAGAGTAAGAGTGCGTTTCGCACCTAGTCCAACTGGCGCACTTCACATTGGAGGTGTGCGCACATGTCTATACAATTATTTGTTTGCCAAGAAGCATGGCGGCGATCTGTTGCTAAGAATCGAAGATACCGACAGCACACGTTTTGTGCCAGGTGCGGAAGAGTATATCATAGAATCGTTCAAGTGGCTTGGAATCAAGTTCGACGAAGGTGTTGGCATCGGCGGCGACCACGCTCCTTACCGTCAGAGCGAGCGTAGAGACATCTATCGCAAATATGTGGATATTCTTTTGAAGAGTGGCAACGCCTACATCGCATTCGACACTCCAGAAGAGCTTGAGAAACTTCGTGCTGAAATCCCTAATTTCCAGTATGATGCGAAGACTCGTTCAATGGGTAAGAACTCTCTTACTATGAGCGAAGACGAAGTCAAGGCTAAAATCGCAGCTGGAGAAAAATATGTAGTCCGTGCAAAGGTAGAGCCAAATGAGGATATCGTGATCGACGACATGGTTCGTGGCAAAGTCACAATCAACTCAAATGTATTGGACGACAAAGTGCTTTACAAATCAGCAGACGATCTTCCAACATACCACTTGGCCAACATCGTGGACGACCACTTGATGGAGGTGACTCACGTGATCCGAGGAGAGGAGTGGTTGCCATCAGCTCCACTTCACGTGTTGCTGTACCGCTATTTCGGATGGCAGGACACTATGCCAAGATTCGCACATTTGCCTTTGCTTCTTAAGCCAGTCGGGAACGGCAAGTTGAGCAAACGTGACGGCGATAAACTTGGATTCCCAGTATTCCCACTACGTTGGGTGGATCCAAAGACAAATGAAGTGTCGAGCGGATATCGTGAGAGCGGCTACTTGCCAGAGGCTGTCGTCAACTTCCTTGCTTTGCTTGGATGGAACCCAGGTCTCGACAGAGATTTGTTCACAGTAGAGGAACTTACAGAGCTTTTCGACCTTGGCCACGTAAGCAAGTCGGGAGCAAGATTCGACTACGAGAAAGCAAAATGGTTCAACCACGAATATATCATCAAGAAGAGCGACGCGGAAGTTGCCGCAATGTACAAGCCACTTCTTAAAGAGAAAGGTTATGAGATTGCCGACGCCACTCTTGAACGCATCGTCGGAATGGTGAAGACAAGAATCTCATTCGTTGCTGACCTATGGGAAGAGACAAACTTCTTCTTCGAGGCTCCTACTGAATACGACGAGAAGTCAATCAAAAAACGTTGGAAGGAAGAGAGCCCAGCATTGATGGCTGAACTTGGAAAAATCCTAGAAGGCATCAGCGACTTCACGTCGGCAAATATGGAAAAGATCGTGATGGATTGGATTGAGAAGAACGGACACAACACAGGAACGGTGATGAATTCATTCCGAATCACAATCATCGGAGCTGCTCGTGGCCCACACATGTTCGACATCATTGAGATTTTAGGAAAAGAGGAGACATTACGTCGTCTGAACGCAGCATTGGCTGTAATCAAATAAAGAATCAAACGTGTGTTGTCCGGGTTTCGGGCAACACACATTCCATATAATAGGGTTTCTATTTATTAAATTTAAGAAAACCCCAAAATTACAATCTGGGATCCCAAATATCCCTTAATAAGGCTAAATTGCCATAAAATAGAAAAAGATGATTATTTATAATTTAGCAATTCTAATTTATCAGTTTGGAGTGTGGATTGCCTCATTCTTCAATGAAAAGGCAAAACTATTCCATGATGGCAGAGTCGACCTACTGAAGAAATTGAAAGATCAGGTCGACGGGAATGCTAAATATATATGGGTGCACGCAGCGTCGTTGGGAGAGTTTGAGCAAGGACGTCCGATCATCGAACGTATAAAGAAAGAGCATCCTGAATATAAGATTCTGTTGACATTCTTTTCTCCGTCGGGCTACGAAGTACGCAAAAACTACGAATATGCGGACATTGTCTGCTATATGCCGCTCGACACAATCAGCAATGCAAAAAGATTCCTCAACATTGTGAATCCTAGCATTGCCATCTTTATCAAATATGAATTCTGGATGAACTTCCTGTTCAACCTGAAAAGACGCAGAATTCCGACATATATAGTTTCCGCTATATTCAGAGAAGAGCAGGCATTCTTCAAATGGTACGGATTCATATATAAGAAGGTGCTGAAATGTTTCAACCGTCTGTTTGTGCAGGACGCGAATTCAATCAATCTGCTCCACTCCATCGGAATCAACAACGTCACTATCGCAGGAGACACCCGTTTCGACCGTGTATGTGAGATAGTGAAACAAGCCAAAGAGATTCCACAGATTGCAGCATTCAAGGGCGACAAGAAAGTGTTGATCGCAGGAAGTTCTTGGCAACCAGACGAAGATCTGCTTTGCGAGTATTTCAACAACAACGACGGATTCAAGATGATCCTTGCCCCACACGTCACAAGCGAAGCTCACGTGGAAGAGATCTGTGGCAAGCTGAACAAAAAATATGCGAGATTCACAAAGTCGACGGAAGAAGAGATCAAGAATGCGGATTGTCTGATCATCGACTGCATAGGAATCCTCACGTCTGTATATAAATATGGCGACGTGGGATACGTAGGAGGTGGATTCGGCGTAGGCATCCACAACATATTGGAACCTGCCGTCTACGGAATGCCAATCTTTTTCGGTCCGAACTACAAGAAATTCCGCGAAGCAGTTGACATGGTGAAATCTGGAGCCGCATTCCCGATCAACAGCAAACAGGAATTGTTCCCATTGCTTAACGAGATGTTCGACGAAAAGCAGAACACACTCATCAAGACATCGGCAGTGGCAAAAGCATTCGTGAGAGAACATTGCGGAGCGACTGAGATAGTGATGAATGAGATATTCAAATAAGATAGCGGTTAGCTGAAAAGTCAAGCTAAAAGCTTATGTTATAAAGAGGAAGACTACGATTAGTTTTCCTCTTTTATATTGTTGAGAAAATCCTTACCTTCTTTTTTGAAAAATGGCAATGCTTTATCCAAAGGTATTCTCACCTCAGGCATACTCTCATCCTCACTATGAAACAGTCGCAATTATCAGCTTGAACTACAACATTGTTCAAATATCATAAAGAATGAATCAATATGCAAAATCGGCAATTTATATACATGATTATTGTTGTGTCACTTTAAATTCAGCATTAAAAATGCTCAAGCACACTCTTTTGTCTGGAAAATGTACTATTTTTGGAAATTAATCTATTAGCGGTAGTCCTAATGAGGTTCAGACTATTCGCTGATACAAAAAATGAATTTATAAAATCTCATTATAAACTAAAAAGTTAATTACGGATGAATCTTAAATTTATTATGATGAGCTCTCTATTGATGGGCTGTTCTCTTTTTACGTCATGTGCCAAAGAAGAGGCGGAAGATCATAAAAATGCGTTAGTGGATAATACTTCCATAAAAATGGGTAGCGGAGTATTTTCTGTGTCGACGAACAAGAAAGTGAATTTTGCTACAGGTAATGTGCAATACCAACCTTCATCGAACACTTGGCGTTTTGCACCTACTCAGTATGATGCGAAACTGACGGATAATGAAAAAAGATCAGACTCGGCTTATAACGGTTGGATTGACCTTTTCGGATGGAGTTCAAAAGCCAACTATTATGGAGTTTCAACCTCAACCAACGATGCAGACTACGTAGGTGTTTTTGAAGATTGGGGAAAAATTTTCGGCGACGGATGGCGTACCTTGACTTTTGCAGAATGGGATTATCTGTTGTTCAACAGAACAACATCTGCAGGAAGTTATTGTTTTAGCTGGGCTGAGGTAAACGGAATGTTCGGATTGATTTTATTCCCAGACAATTATGTTAATCCAGATGTAGAGTGCACCTATTTCGACACAAAAGATAACTATCTAAAACTGGACTATAGGAAATTAAACTCTTTCGACCTTGAAAAATGGGCGAAATTGGAGTCTGCAGGTGTAGTTTTCCTTCCTGCATCTGGTTATTATGGAAATGACAAATACTACGACATGGGGCAGGCAGGCGATTATTGGAGTTCCACCTTGTTTGAGTACGATCCCAAATCTTCGTACGCTTTGTTTTTCGAGGAGGAAGATTATTTTTGTTCCGCACGTTGCAGCAAACGATTCTCGACAGGCGGATCTATCCGTCTTGTGAACGAAACAAAATAGGTTTCACTAAAGACGGCTTCTATAAATTACGATTTTGATTTTGCCATAAATATTATTTAGATTTTTTTTTTGGGGGGGCATTTGTCACAGGTTGTTCATATTCTTTCAGTCACGGGTTCGCATCTATTCCTCGCAAATATGTCTAATCCGATAAAAAACAAAGCTAAATGCCATTCAAGATCTCTCAACTTAATTTATAGAAGTCGTCTTTATTAAATATTTTAACGTGAGTTCGATAAATTGTAATCTGCTAATCATTTTCTCCACTTCAAGATTGAATTCTCACCTCTTATAAAAAGGCATAACCTTTCTCTGTAAGCCTTGTGTCTCTGTGATTTTATTAAATTTTATGTGCTCGCCTACGGCTCGCACGTGGGTAGGGGTTAGGACGTTCCGTCCTTAACAATCCTCATTTATGACACTCCAACTATCATTTTTCCCCTATTTTTAATTTCGTCGAATTAACGTTATTTTACATTAAAGTTCATTCAGCGACCATAAAACAAAATTATTAAGGGCGGAGGATCCTCTCAAAAAAGAGTTTGTAAGAGCGAGCGGTAAAAAAATTAAAGTTTCTTCTTTTATCCGATAACATAGCAAATAAATAACCTAAACAAATCCTTATGCTCTCAAAAGCTATGTATCTCTGATGTAAAATCTACGCTCGCATCTTCTGCAGCACCACGATTAAAGTTATTAACACTCCTCATTTTAGTTGATGTATGCAACTAACAACGACTTTTTCATCAAATTCTAACAGTAACGGATTGTCAATCAAACGACATATCATATACAATACTTTTGAAAACAAATTTTGTTTACTGAATTCGATTTTTACATTATCAAATATTATTTTTATTTCACATTTTTTAATACCTTTGCCTACATCATTTACTTAGCAAACCAAAAGTATATAATATGAATAACAAATTTTTAGGACTAATTCTCGGCGCAGGTGTCGCTGCAATGACATCATGCGGAGGTAACGCAGGACAGAACACAACTGAGCCAGCGTCAGATTCAACAAGCACTGAATTCACACTAAACCGTGGAGTGAACCTAGACCATTGGTTGAGCCAGAGAGGTGAAGGCGTGGATATCGACCCTAACTACATCTCAAAGAAAGATTTTGAGACAATCAAAAAGCTTGGTTTCGACTTTGTACGTGTGCCAATCGAAGAGCAGCTTATGTACAACACAGACCTTACTCGCCGCAAGATCGGATTCGACCTTCTTGACAGTGCTGTTAAATGGTCAGACGAGACTGGTTTGAAGATGATCTGTGACCTTCACATCATCCGTTCATTCCACTTCAACAGCGAGAACGGAGAAGCGAATACATTGTTTGAGAAAGAGGAGGCACAGGAAAACTTCGTGAAAGTTTGGTTGGACATTCAGGATTTCTTGAAGAACACACCAGAGGACAAGGTTGCTTACGAGCTTCTTAACGAGGTCACTACTCAGGATCCTGAGAATTGGAACAAATTGATCGCAAAGGTACATAAGGCTATCCGTGCCAACGAGCCGACAAGAAAGATCATCATCGGTTCCAACCACTGGCAGATTCCTAGCACATTCCCTGACTTGAAAGTGCCAGAAAACGACAAGAACCTAATCTTGAGTTTCCACTACTACAATCCTAACGTGATCACACACTACCAGGCAAGCTGGGCAGAATTCAAGGATTACAAAGGCAAGATCCAGTATCCTGGCGACGTGTTGCTTGACAAAGATTATTTCAATACAGTCGCAGACGAGAATGTCAGAGAGATCAGAAAGGGCATGTGTGGAGAGTGGAATGCAGAGAGAATGGAGAAAGAGATCTTGATTGCAAAGAACGTAGCTGACTCACTTGGATTGCCACTATTCTGCGGAGAGTTTGGAGTTTATCCATACCACGTATCTCCTGAGATCCGTATCAAATGGTACGAAGATATCATGGATGTGTTCCGCAAGAACAATATCTCATGCTGCCACTGGGGTTGGAAGAACGACTTCCCATGTGTAGACGAGAAGACATTGGAGCCTAACGCTATTGCACCTATCATTGCAAAGTAATATAGGAATAAACCAATAATAGAATAAGGAGACGCGAATATTCACGTCTCCTTATTTTTTCATTTCCTGCATTATTATTTGTCATTTCCCCGACTTTCCTGCCTTGTAGACATTATACTCATGGACAATATCCTTCATATCATGCAACGTAAGTTTTCCATCTCGTATCTGCTGACACAATTCCGGATAGTCGCCAAACAGATTTTCATAAACTTTGTCATGACAGTCTTCCTTCGTCTTGTAAGATAAAGCACTCTTCTTCACACTGATTGCCATGCCTATTTATGATTCCTTTCTTGAATAAATGAATATCAAAATCACTTTAAATAAAATGTTTTAAGCAAATTTCTGATTTCTTTTTTCCAAAAGCAAAACAGCCATTCGCAAAACACATTGATTATCAATACTACACGAAACGTACTTAAAATTTCTTCAAACTAAAAATATGTTGTTAAGAATTTTTAGCATATTTTTTTGTGTTTATTGTTTGATTGTACGTTTTTGTTTTTTAGTTTTGCATTGGAAAAAGGAGAAAAATAGTGAAAAACCTTATTCCAGATTTTGGGAATTAATTATTAACTAAAATATCTATCAAAATGAAGAAGATTTTTAATCTTGCAGTTATCTTGGCTACACTTATGGGTGCAGCAACATTCACTTCTTGTGAGGATGACGAGGAAAAGGCACAGGAGAAGGCAGAAGAGCAGGCACTTACAGAGATTCAGGTAGTAGCTGGTGGTAAGTACTCAGTTTCAAATGCAGTTAAAGCATTTTCTTTCGAGGTTAAGTCTGTAGCTGGTTCTATCATGAACACACCAAAGGATCAGGTTGTTGTTATCGAAATCGATGGTTTCGATGGTCAGCTTACTCTTTCTGATGCTGGTGCATCTTACCTTGTATGGGATGGAACTCAGTTCATTACTCAGCAAACTGAGGCAGCAAAGAAAAACGTTGGTAACATCGTAGCTTGTCTAGCAGGAGCTAACTCAAAGGCTAACTACACAATCACTTCAGCTACAGTTAACGACACAATGAAGGGTCTTGGAGCTACTGAGTCTAAGTTCTCTAAGAACAACCGTGCTGCTAACAAGTAATTGTAAGACTAAGTCTGAAAAAACAAAGAGCCGCATCCATTGGGTGTGGCTCTTTTTAAAATTAAGTTGGATTACGACAGATACAAAAAAATGAATTTTGAAGAGATATTTAAAGATAAACTTTGGGCTGTAAGATACGATTCAGAAGATCAAAACGTATTATACAAATTGTTCAAAGATTGGAACGATGTAGTTTGGCTAAAAGATTTTTTTGAAAAGAACATTGATGACCTTTCAGCATATTTCAAAATAACAAATCTTAACCAAGCCATATACGACACTATTGAAGACGCAGAAAAACTAGAATGTTTGATTTGCGACATCAACGAAAACAGTAATCTTGATGAATTATTTAGGCATCTTGAACCACAAAGGACAAAAGACGTTCTTCTTGGCAAAGAAAAAGCAAAAGGAGAATACACAAACAGGCACGCCTCGTGGCTTAGAATATATGCAATAAAGCTCACACATGGATTTTATATAATCACAGGAGGAGCCATCAAGTTGACAAGGACTATGCAAGAAAGAGCTCATACTCTTGAAGAATTAAGGAAAATGGAAGAAGTGAGAAATTTCTTACTTGCAAACAACATAATTGATGATTTAGCTTTGGAAGACTATTTAAAAGAATTAAACATTTCATAACATGACAACAATAGCTGAAATCACAAAAAAACTCGAAAAATATAAGTCTCCTTTTCCAGACAAATGGAAAAATGAGGCTAACATACGTATTTGCCAAAGGCAAGAGTTGAGAAACACACAAACGCTAGCCATAAAGATCATTGAGATGATGGATAAAACAAAAATCTCAAAAAGCGAGTTGGCAAAAAAATTAAATATTGACAATGAATATCTAGAAAACATTCTACATTGTCAAATTTTTATGACTGACTCTGAAAAAAAAATTTTCGAAAAGAAACTGACTACAGACATACAATAAATATTTACAATTATGGGAACAGCGACAAAAAACATCAGCGTCGACCTGCCAATCGACGACATCGACAGAATCGGCAGACTTGCACGCGAGAAAAAAATGAGCGTCAGCAAGTTTCTCTCCAGTTTGATAAGAAAAGAATCAAAGACTGAGGAAGAGAAAAGATGGGAACGTTTTTCGGCTTCACTTAAAGAAGAACAAGAAGACGCTGCATCAGCTGGATTTACAGAAGATGACTTAAATGATTTAATCAAAGAAGTGAGAAGAAAAGCGAAATGAGAATTGTTATTGACACTAACGTTTTGATATCGGGGATTATATTTGGAGGGAAACCAAGCAAAATCATTGAATTGTTATTCGGCAAAAAAATATCCGTCTTTGCTTCTCCCGAAATGGTCGACGAATACAAAAGAATTTATGGGGAACTTGGGGAACGATACGCAAAAAGGACCCACAACGAATTAAACGAGATTATCAACTCAATGAACATTCTCCCCTCCCACAGCCACATTGAAGCTTGCAGGGATCCCGACGACAATAAGTTCATCGAATGTGCAATAGACAACAGATGCATTTATATAGTGAGTGGAGATAAAGACCTTTTGGTATTAGAACAGTATGAAGATATCGGCATTTTGACAGTATCGGAATTTTTGGAGCAGTACGAAAAGAAACGACACAAAAACAGCACAAAAAACTGACAAAGCACCGTCTTTTCATATCATTTTGACAAAAAGAGCGATAAATCCAAACAAAAAAATCATTTTGCACGAATAACGGCTTTTTATCAAGTCTCAAAAATCATTTTGCACGATTTTTAATATTTTTAATGACACATTGTCAATTAAAAAGGCATGTTTTAGATTAAATGTGCATAAATATTTTCATTTTGATATTAAAAAAGATTAGAAAAAAATTTCAAAGTCAGAAAAAAAATGTAATTTTGCAACGTCTTTTTAACAGAAAGACGACAAAATAGGTAATAAAAAATTTAATATAATCAGTTTAGTATGAGAAAACATATCTTCAACGCTGGTCCATGCAAGTTGTCAGACAGAACTTTGACAAACACTGCTAAGGCTGTGCTAGAGATGGGCGAGACAGGTCAGTCTGTACTTGAGGTATCTCACCGTTCAGCAGATTTTCAGAAGGTTTATGATGAGACAGTAGCTCTAATGAAAGAGGTACTTTCCATTCCAGACAACTACTCCGTTATCTTCGTCGGTGGTGGTGCAAGCTTGCAGTTTGGCATGATCCCTTTCAACTTCTTGAAGACTAAGGCTGCATACGTTAACACTGGTGTATGGTCGAAGAAGGCTCTTAAAGAGGCTGAGCTTTGGGGAGAGGTCGTAGAGATCGCTTCTTCAGCAGACAAGAACTTCACATACTATCCAGAGCCAAAGAGCATTAAAATCCCTGCTGATGTAGACTACGTTCACATCACATCTAACAATACTATCCGCGGTACTGAGATTTTTGAGGATCTTGATTCTCCAGTTCCACTAATCGCCGACATGAGTTCAGATATCGCTTCACGTCCACTAGACGTAAGCAAGTACTTCATGATCTACGGTGGTTGCCAGAAGAACCTTGGACCTGCAGGTGCCACATTCGTAATCATCCGCAACGATTTCGTTGATAAGGTAGCAGACCGTAAGATCCCTACAATGCTTAAGTACTCTACTCACGTTGACAACGGTTCAATGTTCAACACTCCTCCATGTGTATGTATCTACGCTATCCGCGAGACTCTACTTTGGATCAAGGAGAACGGTGGTGTTGAGGGTATGGAGAAGCTTGCAATCCAGAGATGCGACGCTCTTTACAACTTCCTAGAGAACTCTACTGTCTTCACTCCAGTAGTTGAGGCAGGTTCACGTTCAAGAATGAACGTTCCATTCCTTCTTCGTGGAAAGTACGCTACAGAGGCTCTTGAGAAGACATTCCTTGAGTTCGTTAAGACTAAGAACATCGTTGGTGTTAAGGGTCACCGTCTAGTTGGTGGATTCCGTGCTTCTATGTACAACGCTTGTACAATGGAAGACGTGAACGCTCTTATCGCAGCAATGAAGGAGTTCGAGGCAAAAGTAAAATAAATCATCTATATGGGCTCACGGTTGTGCGTCCATTAAATGAATTGATAAATTTGGTAGAGACGCACGGTCGTGCGTCTCCACGTTTTAATAGAAAAAGTCATGGCAAAAGTATTAATCGCAACAGAGAAGCCATTCGCAGCAGCAGCTGTAGAAGGTATTAAGAATATCATCAGCGGTGCAGGTTTTGAGATCGCTGTTCTTGAGAAGTACACAGAGAAGCAGCAGCTTCTTGATGCAGTAGCAGACGTAGACGCTATCATCATCCGTTCAGACATCATCGATGCTGAGGTTATGGATGCTGCAAAGAACCTAAAGATCGTTGTTCGCGCAGGTGCTGGTTACGACAACGTTGATCTTGAGGCAGCAACAGCTCGCAAGATTGTTGTAATGAACACTCCAGGACAGAACGCCAACGCAGTAGCTGAGTTGGTACTTGGTTTGTTGGTTTACGCAGTACGTAACTTCTACAACGGCAAGAGCGGTTCAGAACTTCTAGGCAAGAAGCTTGGTATCCTTGCATTCGGTAACGTTGGTCGCAACGTCGCTCGCATCGCTAAGGGCTTCGGCATGGATGTATACGCATACGACGCATTCTGCCCTGCAGATGTAATCGAGGCAGCTGGTGTACACGCAGTAAAGAATC
>JAEEGL015769061.1_pt1 | contig 86808 bp, 73 predicted proteins | sample 9134231 | NCBI WGS metagenome assembly JAEEGL01 (sample SAMN16246548, study PRJNA631951) | gut metagenome | biome: gut microbiome; feature: rumen; material: fiber-attached | host: Bos | place: Iran: Karaj | collected 2018-10
GACATTGCAGAAACTACAAAGAAGGTTTAATGAATGTGGTCTGGAGCTTCATCCTGATAAAACCAAAATAGTATATTGCAAAGACAAAGACAGGAATAAAGAATACCCAGTAACTGAATTCGATTTTCTTGGATATACCTTTAAGGGAATATGGATAAAAGACAGACTTGGAAGAATACAGCAGAACTTTCTACCTATGGTGAGCAAGAAAGCGGCAAAAGCTTTCAGAGACAAAATCAGGGCGATGGAACTGCATAAGAAATCAGGCAGTAAAATAGAAATGATAGCAGAACAAATCAATCCGATAGTCAGAGGATGGCTGAATTATTTCATGAGCTATTGTAAATCAGCAGTCAGTTATACCATGCATTGCCTGAATGAAAGACTTTGTCGATGGGTTAGGCACAAATTCAAAAGGTTCAGAGGGCATAAAATCAAAGCCCAAACATGGCTTCAAGAGTTAGCAAAAAGAGAGCCCAACATGTTTGCACATTGGGCTCTCGGTTGGAAACCATAATGGGAATACGAAGAGCCGTGTGAAGTGAGAGCTTCACGCACGGTTCCGTGAGAGCCTTGTGGTGAAAGTCCACTAGGCTACTCGACTGAGAGGTCGGCGGCTTAATAGCCGCCTCCTACTCGATTTAGACTGAATCATAATTGAAGAAAAGTCTGATTCTGTACGCAACATTAAGCGTGAAAAGACAGAAAAGAATTACCTTTGAGATATGGATTATGCAGATTATTAGCTTGGTTCAAGGATGTTTATAAGCTTGAGAAGATATTTCTGTATTTTTAATGCATCATTTCCAGTAATACCAACAGTAGATATATCTATATCGGCCTGTTTCACACCTTTCTCTGTTAAAGCTTTTGGTGATGTTCCACCCAAGCCGTATTTATTTGGGGTTGCAAGAGACTGCATAATAATAACTGCATCTGACATATCCACTTGACCATCGCAGTTAGCATCGCCCCATAGCACATCTGTAAACGACTCCTCTGAAGTATAAATAGCCTTTATATCAACATTGCTGCAATTAGCGTCAAGAACAGCCTCCGCACTTGTTTCGCTGCCCGACGTAAATTCAGCACCGCTGATATCCCAGCGAAGGAACTTATATCCAGATTTCGAAACTGCTTTAAGCGTTATGGGTAATTCCTGCGGATAATCCCCATGCCAGTTTCCACTGTTACAGTCAAGAGTAAGCGTATTTAACTGTATATAGCCCTGAGAGGCATTATTATTCAGAGTCACCTGATATGTTTTACCGCTTATCAAGTCATCAAGATATTCAATAAGCTGAGATTTGGCATAATTATCCCGTACTTTCCAGTAATCTCGCAGTCTAACGACCTCGTTTTCATATTTTTTCTCTGCATCAAGCTCCAGCTTTTGGCCGTTTAAATAGCTTTCATATGAAAATCGGTCAAATGTATCTGTCATTGGAGCTTTATACGCTGAGATCAGCTCGTCGAGTCTGCGCAGAACATTGTCGGCTCTGTAGTTTTCGTTGCAAAGGTCGAAATATATGCGCATGAATTCAGTACGGGCTTTTTCGCTGTTTTTAAGCATAGAAAAAAGAATACTGTAGCTCCAGTCACCTGTTATAGATTTTGATTTAAAATTATTGTCCTCTTTGGCAGTGCTCCAATATATTGCCTGACCTGATTCGGTATCATAAATTACAAAGCGCAGCTTACCGTCAGCATAGGGGTTAGAACTGTCAATAGTCCTAGTTTTCCAGAAAGCAGTATTATTGCTGCCGGAATCAGGATTGCCGATGATCAATTCAACAGCAATATAGTTCATATAGTTTTTCATGTCTATGACTTTGGATAATCTGTCATAAAGGTCGCTACTGTCAGTAGCGTAGATAATATCACTCACCTGATTATACATTTCCGATATTTCGGCAGAATGTTCGGTGTTACTATTGACGCATATTACATCTTTTTCCTTGACCTTGTAATGATCGGCAACATAGCTTTCATCAATTCTTTCAGTGATATTATATAGTCCCCAGAATTCACCGTCAATGAATAAAATACATTCTGTCTGCATCTGTGTGCCGAAGTCCCTGTTTTCTGCCAGTTCCTGATTAAGACGGTCGCGGATCTTTGTTTTTTCGTCATTGCCGCCGTTTCGGAGTGATATGGTGTCAAATGAATCGATAACTTTTCCATTGACATTTTTCAACTTGCCATTGAAAAAGTCATACTCCATTTTTCGAGAACCATATTCACTGCGTGCATAAAAAGTAAAACTCTTTTGCGACGCCTCACGAGATGTACCTCCGCGTATACGTATACCAATATTCGTACTGTATAAAGCTTTTCCATTTTCAAATACGGTTATATTTGCAGGACGCTCCCATTCTTTGCCACGCATCGAATAATTCGGAAGACTTGATTCAATATCGTCTCCTTTTCCATAGACATATATTCCCTTTTTGTCATCAAAAAGATTATTAGGATCAGTTACAAGTGATATGACTCTCATATTTCTTTGGTAATCATTTACCGAGTATCCTACGAAATATGTGTTTGAAACGGTGGGGCTTATGTTCCCGGCAGTATCTTCCGCTATAGCCCTTACGATCATTGCTTTATCAACAGGCTTTTCGGGAGCAGTATAACCACCATATTTTATATCTGTTATTGCAGAATACACGTTTTCTTCCGATGATCTGTCATATACGGTTATGGGCGCATCATAACGCATTGAATTCGCAGTCGGTTCACTGCCGTCAAGGGTGTAATAGATATTATATTCCTCGGGTGCAGAAAGAGAAAGCTTGAACTCTGAATCATAGAAGCCGCTCTTCTGTGAAAACTCAGGTGTAGGAACACTTATCAAAAAGGCACTTTCAGGATTGGAACTGCCTGGAGAAAGCTCTCTCAGTTCACCGAAGTTTTCACTTCCGTCGGGAAGTCTGCCATATGAAGTGTTGTCTGAAAGTGAAGGTATCTCGATAAATTCAAGTTTATTGTTGTTTGCGTCTGAAAGCAGCAATGTTTCTCCGTCTTTTGAAAGACCAAACGTTGTACCTTCTACCGAACTATTGACTTTTACGTCGCAATATACAACAAAGAATCCGCATGATTTGATAACTGCATTATCGGGAAAAACATACTTCTTCGGAGCATTTACATCATCAGAGATCGAGTATCCTTTCAAAGAGATAGCTTCATCAGTGGGGTTGTACAGCTCCACAAAATCATAGAAATTACCGTCAGGTGCAGCGGTAGTGGTATTCTTTGTACAGACTTCATTGATAACAATAGTTTTTTTATTATCTGCTCCAATTGTAATAAGCGGTACATTATTTACCAGGGTAAAAAACGATAGTATTCCTAAAGTAACAGCTTTTTTACAAGTTTTTGAAAATTCAATATTCATGTTTCAATAATCAAAGTGATTTTCCAAGTTCGTATGCTTGTTGTGGATAATCTGTATTCTTCAGCATATCAAGGGTCATACAATTTACTCCAATCACTGTACCCGCAATCTCCCATTCCAGATAATCAGTCATTCCTTTAAATGATTCAATAGAACCGTTAGCTGTTTTTATGCTTGTATCTGCCATTGTAACCATCATCACAGCCTTCTTATTACCATGCAGAACTGCATCGTTGGCGTAGAATCGGTCAATTGCCGCTTTAAGCTGTGCGCTGAAACCATAGTAATATATAGGGGAGACTAATACAATTGTATCTGCTTCTATCAGGTGCGGATTAAGTTCCTGCATATCGTCCTTGAATACACATCCGAGTGTACCATCATGACATTTTTCACAGGCAATACATGGGTGAATGTCCTTAAATGCAGCGTCAAATCGGTAAATCTCATGTCCAGTTTCCTCTGCACCTTTGATAAACTGCTCAGTGAGATAAGCTGTAGTTCCATTTTTATGTGCACTTCCTGTTATTATTAATACTTTCATATCAATATCTCCTGTCTTTAATAAATATAATGACAGGTCACTTAATGAGCAACCTTCATAGTAACATTATTGATATATGTTTGAAACTCAGAGATTGCGTTATCATATTCTGACTTGGTTATTGTATTTACGAGCAAACAAGAAAGAATATATTTGTACTAATAGTCTTCGTTGTCATCAAGTTCCTGTGAGAGTATACTTTCAGGCTTATCATAATCTGACTAATGACTTCTCTTATAGTTTTGTCTCTGATATTTCACAAACAATAAAACTAATTATATCATATCATATTTTTGAAAGTAAAACAATTGATGTTTTATGAATTTATGTGTAATTCAGGAGATTTTTATCAGAATAAGTAAAAGTTGTTTCAGGTAAACGAACAAGAACTATTGTCATTGAATTAGGCGCATTGATGTGTGAACAATTTGCTATAAATTGTTTGGCTTTTAAGGAATATTCTCTCTCATCTCAGGTTAAATTGTACAACTGTTATATGGCAAAATTGTGCGATATTACAAAAATACATATGCAGAAGTTAATTTACAAAATATTGTTGAAGTATGTAAGGCAAAAAGGTACAATTAATAGTATTGTAATGCTCCGGATATCTGCTAATTAATTGTGAGGACAACATTATTATTGGTTGTAAAGTTTGTAAGAATACAGGATGAATGCGTGTGCGAATTAGAATTTGCAGATGAACTTTTTGGATAATTCCTCATGACAGAACTAATAAAACTTGGTATTGATGAAAGTACAAACTAAGCATCGACAGATTCATTAAGTTTGGTGACTCGAACGTACATAACTCTTAGTTCAACATGCATAAACCAGATTTATAATGCAAATATGGATGACAGTCTTACTTGCGTATGCTTTGTGTCAGGGAGACAGCATCATTAGGAATGCTGCTTTCATTATAATTTAAGCATAATAGTGTACCACCTTATCAGATTACAAGAGGGGACATGTCAATTAAACTTATGACAGGAGGAAAAAATGGGGGCATTGCTTATTGCGGTAATATATCTAGCATTTATCAGCCTAGGCTTGCCTGATTCGCTTCTTGGGTCTGGCTGGCCGATTATGCAGACAGACCTTGGCGTACCTTCATCGTATGCAGGATATGTGTCAATGTCTATATCTTTCATGACAATAATTTCGGCACTTGTTGCTCCGACGATTATAAGAATAGTCAGAACTCAATGGATAGTTGTATTTTCCATTCTGATGACTGTAGTTGGGCTTATCGGATTTTCTTGTTCTAAGTCATATGCTATGCTTTTCATTTTTGTCGTACCTTATGGTCTCGGAGCTGGATCAGTAGATTCAGCGCTCAATAACTATGTTGCAAAGCATTATTCTTCATCTGTGATGAATTTTCTACACTGTTTTTACGGAGTGGGAGCAATGATAAGTCCTTATATCATGTCAATTGCACTTGCAAAAGCTCGATGGAACGAGGGCTATCGCTGGACAGCTTATATACAGTCAGGCATAATGATAATATGTCTGATGTCTGTTCCACTCTGGAAGAAAAATATAACTGGTGAGGATAACAGCGAGCATGACAGCGCAGGCATCAGAGAAGCATTGAAGATACGTGGGGTTATTCCTACACTTATAGCTTTCTTTGCATACTGTTCAGGTGAATGCACATGTTTCCTGTGGACTTCAAGTTATTTTATTGGTACGAAAAATACTATATCTGCTGAAACTGCCGCAGCTTTTGGTTCACTTATATTCGGCGGGCTTATGTTTGGAAGACTGATATCAGCTTTTGTATCCAACAAACTTGGAGACAGACTTTTGATACGTATTGGAATAGCTGTTGAAGCAGTTGGACTTCTGTTTATATTTTTCTCATTTGATGACTACATTCCTGCAGCTGTAGGATTTGCTATAACTGGAATAGGAATGGGGCCAGTTTATCCGGCAATACAACATATGGCACCCGGAAACTTCGGAAAGAAAAACAGTGCCGCAGTAATAGGTCTGCAAATGGCATCCGCATATATTGGAAGTACATTAATGCCAATGGTATTCGGTCTTATTCAACAGGCTATAGGTATATGGATAATGCCAGTGTATCTTACAATTTTTGCAGTGATTAATATATGTATGCTTGAGTTTGCGTATAAGCGTATAAAAATCGAATTACTATAACCAGAGTCTCCAAATAGGAGGCTCTTTGTATTGATTTAGTATTTTTAACGAAAGATGTATTTATTGTATATTAATTGCCACAATTATTGACGTTATTTGGACATTATGATATAATAATAAGTGAGAGGAGCTCCTTAGGCTCCTACAAATGACGGGAGGTAAAAGGCAATGGACATTAAAAATCGGCTCAAGGCACTTATTTTGGCAGCTGTAATGGCTGCAGTACCTATGACTATGAATATCTCATCTGCTTTTGCTGAGGATTACATAGTCGAAAATGCTCAGATTCTTACACTTTTCGGAGATGTTAACTTCGATGGTAACGTTGGTATCTCGGATGCAGTTCAGCTTAACCGCTATCTTCTGGGACACATCAATGAGCTAGGAAACATCAAGAATGCGGACCTTTTGGCTGACGGTGTTATTGACATTTATGATATGGTGTACCTGCGAAGGCTGCTAGTAGCTGAGAATAAGTCGGTGGGCACAAAGCTCAAAGTAAAAGTAGTGGATATGATGTCCGGAGATCCTCTTGAGTGTGCTGATATACAACTTTCCGAGATGAATGGAGATTGGTTGTATTACATCGGGGAAACTATTTCTACTAACGGCGAAGATGTTAATTACTATGGACTGCCAAATGATAAGGATTATAAGTATTTTCTTACCGTAGAAGAACTACCGAAGGGCTACGATGCTTGCAAGACATGGGATCAGGTAGTTATCTTCGATGTCGAAGCAGGCACAGAAGAGAAAGATCTCATAGTAAGAGTTGCAGCTGATGATGCAGAAAAGAATGTAAAGTTCACACATATGGACTGGTTTAAGGGCAGAGAGAATATAGGTTATGGCAACCTCTTTATTACTGACAAGGATGGCAATTACTACTATCAGAGACAGTATACGGGAGAAATGGCACTTCCTGACGGAGATTACCATGCTGATTTCAATTTCTTTGATTATCCTGTTACTTTTGTTGAACCAGACAGTGATTTCGCTAAAAGTATCAAGGAATACTATCCCGATGCCCAGTTTGAAGATCTATCAAACGGTATTGATTTCTCAGTTATTAATGGTAAGCCTGACAGAGAATTGTTACTAAACTTCGGCCCCAGAGAAAATTCAGGCAATATAATCAATGTTAATTGTTATGACAGTCTTACCGGAAAGCCTCTTGAGGGTGTTAAGCTTTCTTTGATTGAAGCTCCGGATAGCTATGCAAAGAAAGAGAGCTGGATTTCAGACGGTACTACTAAGGTATTTACTGATCTCTACCGTGGATACTCATATGGCTATAAAGTGGTGGTTGACAGCGTTCCCGATGGTTATTTAAAAAGTACAAAAGATCAATGGGTTGGTTTTGAGTATGCAAATAACTATTCGACTGATTTCAATTTCTATTTTACACCTTATGAAGGCGAGAAGAATCTTTCCTTCGACGTTATGACATGGCCTGATAAGCAGCCATACACTGGAAAATGTACATTTACTGTAATGCAGGGAAATTCATCTATCCTGACAGGAATAAAGCCCGGAGAGAAGTTTGGACTCAGTGACGGAGAATATATGCTCTTTTCCGAATCATATGGTGAGGATGAGTCGTATCGAGGAGCTTGGATCAATTCAGAACTTGGTCAGGAACTAGCTCAAAAGACCGATGTATTTGCTGATGGTACAGCATTTCAGTCAGATATGGCTAAATTCACAGTAAAGGATGGAAAGCTGAATAAAGATATCATACTATATGTCGGCGATAGGGATAAAGGAATGTCTGACGATGAAAAAGAATACATAGAATATGAGAAGCGAATGGAAGAAGAAAGAATTCAAAAAGAAGAGGAATATCAAAAATTTCTTCTAATGGAAGCTGAATAAGAGAAAAATTGCTCTGTTTTGGAGAGAAACTGAGTAAATTTGTTGAATTAACAGAATTCTCTTCTTTTACTCATGCATTAATTAAACAAAAAAGCCTGTATTTCGTGAAATACAGGCTTTTTTGTCGGGCATATAAAAGTTCAGAAAGGTTTCGAAAAAAGTAGCTTTCAATGAAATATGTATTTCTTATGTTTGAAAAGAAAAATTAAAAACCTTATACTGTTGGTTCAATACAAATGCAGTTGTCTTAACATACAAACTACGCTTTTGGACTTTGTATATAATGCTGATTATTTGTGATTTAATGTAAACATTTATAATTTTTATTGATATAATTGTGCAAAAATGATAGAATCTAATTGAAGGATAATATAAAAAGATTCAGTAATAGTATTGATAGATCAATAATTGGTAGCGATTATTATATTTTGCCATATTATAGGATTTAATGTTATTTAGGTAGATGTTTTGGAAGGCGAGAAGCAAGATGCTCTTCGCAGTATTGACTGCGATTATGTATATGGCTATTTATGGAGCCATTACATATCGGAAGTAAGTGTTGAAAAGCTTGAATGCGTTATATTCGGGCTTTGCTAAGCTTTTTGGAGAGAATTTTTCATTAAATTAGGTGATTGAATGCAGAGTTCAGCAATTTATATTTCATATATTATAACGGAGATATTTTGTGTTTTGTTTTCAATCGGAATTATCATCAAAGCCAATAAAAACGTGGGCACAGACCTTCAGATGAAGCATTTCAGGGGAATGGCCATGTTTTTTATCATATACCTTTTGAGCGATATCTTCTGGGCACTTGGCCAGAGTGGACTTATTCCTTTTAACAAGACACTTAATAAGGTCACCAATGCTACGGGTTTGGTAGCTGTTGCATTGCTTACGCTTGGTTGGTGTATATTCGTGATATATCGAATCGATCAGAATAAATCCAGAAATATGAAGAAACTGATAAGAATACACTATATTATAGCAGGAATTGATGTTATAATCACGATCACATCTATTTTTACAGGCTTTTATTTCTATATCGATAATAATGATGTTTTTAAGTTCGCAGAAGGATACAATTTCCATATTATTTTTACATTTATTCAGCTTTTTGGCAGCGGTATTTATTCGTTCATGCAAAGCTTTTCCAATAAACAGGAAAAATCAGAAAAGAATATCGTTTACCGCTCCTTTTTATAATAATACCGTCCGCAACCGCGATCCTTGAAGGAATACTGCCTCTTACGCCTATTGTTCCTCTGGGAATCTTTTTGCCTATACATTATGCATTTCTTGAGATACAGAATAGTGAGATATATTCAGATGCTCTGACAGGATTTAATAATCGGCGTCGTATGGAGATATTTCTTCAGGATATGATACATAATTCATCTCCTGAAAATCCGTTCGCTATCCACATGATAGATGTTAATGATTTTAAACAGGTCAATGATAAGTTCGGCCATATAGTTGGAGACAGAACGCTTCAGCTTGTTGCAGATGCCCTTCACAATGTTTCTGATCGTTTACATGGTTTTTGTGCAAGGTATGGCGGTGATGAATTTGTGCTTATAGTCAAGGACGAGAGTGATATTCAGGAGAAAATACAAAAAGAAGTAAATAATCTTCGTGAGAAATGTGCAGATCTTATTCCGACTATTTCAGTCTGTACAGGTAGTGCTGTGTGTAGCTCAGGAGCTGTGACGGCAACACAACTTATTGCACAGGCGGATGAAAAACTATATATACAGAAAGAAAAATATCATGGAAGAATCAAATAGACAGTAAAACCGATGGAGTAATTAACAGGTGTATAATTAAACTGTCAGAGAGTAGAATGTTTGAAATTCACATTATCAATTTTTGTGTTATCATTGTACATTTAATCAGATACATTATCAGATATGACAAGCCCTTCACCTAGCATTGATACTTTGCGTAGTGAGGGGCATTGTTTTATCTTCATTGTTTCAGGTAGAAACCACCAACATGATCCAATCGTCACTGTGATAAAAGCTGCAGTTGGTCAGAAGCCGCTGAACATAGCTACACCGGAATAAATCATGAGGCTTGATGCTTCTACAACAAGTCTTAATAGTTCACCAGTATCTTGAATTATTAAGGTATTACATGATTTGAAATGCTATGATTGCAGTATACATACAGTGTTAAAAGCGGAGCATATGAAGTTTGGTATGAGTTTCAACAAGCAGTGAAAAATGGTATGAAAGATGTAGCCAAAAGCTATGATATGTTATATAAATATGCAATAACTGGTGTTTAGGGTGGATTTGTATATTGTATGTATTGATTTTTAGTTATATAATATGTTATAATTAAAACAAAGAACATTAGACTTGTAAAATCTATTAATTGATTTTTTGAATATATAAGATGTTATAATGGGGGACTATTATGAATATAAAGCGAAGTGTTATGAATGATACTTTAAATAAACTGACTGCTCGGAAAAACGCACCTACAGTAGTATTCGTAATACTTATTTTATTGGTTATACTTGCTTCTGTTGTAAACAGCAGTACAGCAGGTGTGAAAAATGAAGTGAATATTTTCGGGGTGCAGATACCTATTAATTCACTTACTGGTGTGTTTTCAGCATTATCTGAGATATGTGTTATATTCATGCCTGTATTCTGTGGAAAAAAAGGGTATTTTACAGCGTTGTTTCTTCAGATTATTCAGCTTCCAATGATTATAATAGGTATAATAACAAGAAATAGCATGTCAAGTATTCCTGGTGTATTTGGTAATATTCTTACCATAATTGCAATTACTATTATCTATATAAATAACAAGAAGGTTAATTCATACCAAGAAGAACTTCGTGATCAGGCTGTAACTGATAGGTTAACAGGGTTGCCTAATCGATTTGCAGGTTCAACGCTTATTAATGATCTTATTGAAAAAGGGGATAAGTTTGCAATAGTCTCTATAGATATAAACGGATTTAAAGGTATAAATGATACAATGGGATTTGATGCAGGTAATAGAGTTCTTTGTGAAATTTCATCTCGCTGGAAAGAAATAGCAGATACTAGAATTACAGGAACACTTGACTTTATCATTCGTCTCAGTAGTGATGAGTTTATTTTGGTAATTCGTGATTATAAATCGGATGAAGATATCATGAAAACAATTGAACAATATGAAGCGGTACTGAATAATCGATTAACTGTTGATGATTGTGATTTTTATATTACTGCTAGCTTTGGATATGTTGAATTTCCTTCTGATGCGAATAATATTGATTCTCTGTTTTCTTTTGCAGATGCTGCTATGCATGAGGTTAAAAGAGCTAAAAGTAGTAATCATATATTACGCTTTACTCCTGAACTATTGAAAATTGAGCGTAAACTAGAGATTGAACGTGAAATCAGAGACGCTTTGGAAAATGATACGCTTTTTTTCAATTTACAACCTCAATATGATATGAATCACAAATTGAGGGGATTTGAGGCTCTTGCACGTATGAAGGACTCTGAAGGTACATTTATAAGCCAAGGTGAATTTATTCCTATAGCTGAGCAAGTCGGATTAGTAGATAAAGTTGATGGAATTGTATTTAGAAAGTCAGCAATGTTTTTAGGAGAGATTCTGCGTAAAACAAATATTGATATAGTGCTTAGCTTTAATGTTTCTGTTCGACATTTAATGAAAAACGACTTTCTTGATGAAGTTCGTAACGTTCTTCAATGTAGTGGTGTTCCTGCAAAACAACTTGAGATTGAGATTACAGAATCTATCATGATAGATTCTGTAGATAAAGCATTAAAATGTATTGATGAGATTCGTGCAATAGGTGTGAATATAGCGATTGATGACTTTGGCACAGGTTTTTCTTCGCTAAGTTATTTGAATAAATTCCCTGCAAATATTCTAAAGGTTGATAAGTCCTTTATTGATGAGATGAATAATAGTGAATCTTCAAAGCAATATGTTTCTTCAATAATATCTATTGGACACATAATGGAATTTGATGTGATAGCCGAGGGTGTAGAGAAACTTGAGCAGATTGAGTCCCTTAAAGAGATAGGCTGCGATTATATCCAAGGGTATGTATGGGGACGACCTTTAAGCAAGGAAGACGCAGAAGAATTAATTATGAATGAGGTGAACAAAGATAGTTCTCTTTAAGGATAGGCGTAATATAATCAGATAATCAATATAAATCATTATAAAAACAAATGTAGCCTCATCATTTTGAGGCTACATTTGTTTTAGTCAGAATATGCTGACACTGCTTCTGATAGCTTATATTTAGTTTGCCGGATTATATATGATTTCAGACCTATTTAATAAACTTGTTATCCTTTCCTCTATGGAGATGATGTACGAAAAGAGAAATAAAAAACATAATAATATCAACAGCAAAAGGAAAGTTTGATTCTTGAATTTCAATCATTTTAGACGATAATGACGGTGTGGTTGTAACATTAAGATAAGGTACGAGAAAGATAATTAGCGCAAGTATTATATTGGCCATAGCTGGTACACTCAGCAGACTTAATGAGATCCGTTCGCCATTTGAAAACTTCACCCTATGTTTAACCAATGAAATAACAAGCAGAATAAAAATCACCAAATCAGATATCCATGAGAACAGCACTAAAATTCCACACCAACTCGATGGTGTGCGGCCATGAAATAGTCTTTCATTATATTTTGTTATTTTTAAGTATCGTTCTTAGCATTATATATCATCTCACATGGATAGCCAAACTTATCTTCCGGTATTAAACTGTATGTTTTAGAAACGTTCTTTATATTTCCTTTCTTATCAACTATAGCAAATCGCATCTCCTTAAAGGTCTCACAAAAGTCACGTACTTTATCTGCGCCATCTGCCTTCTTGTAACCAACTTCAAGTATATATTCAGATGTGTATATATCTGGTCGTCTTTCATGAACCTCATTTACTGCTAATGAAGCAGATACCCAACCGAATTTGTTGTAATTCCATATCTCAGTGCATTTCATAAATTCATCGTCGGATTGTTCCTTTAGCTGTTCAGCATTAGGCTTTAAAAGCATATAAATATCAGTATCTACTGTGAGTTCATCTACTGTAATTTTCATGGGATGGTAAGGAACACAGGCAGTAAGTGAAAAAAAGCAAATCATTAATACGACTACTGATATGTAATAATATCTTATTCTCATATCACTTTACTCCTGTTCTAATCATTGTTATTATTATAAAAATCAGCTTATGATTAGTTTGCGCATAGCAATCAGGTCATATAAATTGAGAGTATTATCTTCAAATAGGTCTCCGTCTTTCCAGTTAACTATGTTTGTATTTTTATATCCGAGAAGGAAGAGGCTTAGGGTAACAAGATCGGCAGAATTTAATTCTTTGTCACCATTAATATCTCCTTCTACAGAAGAATTCATATTAAAAGAATCATTAATAACCTTTAGTAGCGACTTGTCACCTTTACAATCCTGAGTAAGTTCCCAGATCATTATTCCACCATACTTCTCAATTGATATATGCTGTCTTATCAATTCCATAATCACTTAACATCTCAACAATATCCATATAAGTTATTTTACCTATAAATCGCAAATTAGATAGTTCCTTAGGGAAAGCGCAGCAATATCCCTTAATGTTCTGATATTATGAAAACGAAAAGAATGTTCAACTTGAATTGGTAAATTAAGATCTTCAATTAATATTTGAGGAAGTTCATTAAGTTCCTTAATTACAGAGTTTTCTTGTCTCGTTTTAAAATCTTTATCTTTTTTTAAATCATTACGTCCGTCTTTATATCCATCAATATAGCCCTTATCATATCCCTCATTATAAGCTTTTTCATATGCACTTTTATCAGTGCTGTGAATTCCGTATAAAAGAATATTTGAAAAATCGCTATTATATAGACTTCTTAAAGCATTCCTGCTTTGTTTTGTCACTTCACTAACAGGCTGATCCCATTTTGCAGCTATCGTTTTTGGAGATAGTTTTTCATTATATATAAGCCTAAGCACTTCTGCTTCCCTTTCCGACTAAACATTCACTATGTAATATTCAAAAAGATTTTTAATATCGTCTCTACCTTCATACAAAGATAATTCAGCATCAGATAATACATTATCATGTCCAAATTTCAAATAGTCGGCAATAACATTAACTGGGTAAGAATAGCTATTAACCTTCTTTCTCATGTATACACCTCTTTTTGACGCTAATGATCGTGTAATAAGAATCATTTTCTATTATTGCGATATTATTTATAAATATATGTAATAATCCTATGTTTACATGTAACGAAGGAACATACTTTACAAGTTAAAAGTCATATATCTTTTGGTAACCTATTCTTTATAATAGTCATGTACTTTTCCATAGAGCAAGTATATCTTGACAACAAGCTCGGCATTTTTATATTTCTTCATCATTGTCCGTTTCACTGTTAATTCCTGACAACAGGCAGTGTATACTGTATTCAGTTCTCATACAGTGGTATTCATAACACTTTTCAAACCATCCCGGACAACCTTTCTTGTAGAATGGCGTACATTCTGGAAGAAATGGACATTTAGTACATTTTTCATCTACATTTGGCGCAGTACTCATCTCGTCAAATTTTGCTTTATCAGTAACACCATCAAAGATATTGCCCCATGTCTGTGCTCCCGGAAGATGTTCGCAGTTGTTAAAAAAGCCATCCGGCGTTATAACAACACTTGTATCCATACTGTCAGCCATACAGTAATTCATACGTAAACGAACAGCTTTATGATCTGCACTTAAATCCTTCGAAATGCCAATTTCTTTCTGCAAATCTGTTAGCTTGAATATCTCCTTATATAGCTCAAGGCAGCGATTACTGTGCTGCACTTGAAATAATGGAGCGATATACATCTTAATATTCTCCATATCACCGAACTCAGCTTTTATTTCGCGTAAGAACGTAGGTATACGCACAATATTATCAAAATCAACATTCACACGCAGATTGACCTTTATCTCTTCATCAGCAAAATAATGAATTGCGTTCATGACAACGTCATAGTTATGCTTTTCCGGAGTATAGTAATTCTTACGCAAAGTATAGTCCTCTTTTGCACCGTCAAGGGATACTTGTACTTTTTCCAAGTGCCAAAGCTCTTTTGCTTCATGAGCAAGCTCCTTAGTTAAAAAGCTTGCATTTGTTACCATGCTCGACTTGTACAGAACTTCTCGCTCCTGTAAAGATGAACATATATAACTTATAATTTTAGCGTTTGCAAGTGGTTCTCCGCCAAACCAACGCAACTTTACTGTATCATTATATCTTGTTTCGCATATAAAGTCAACAAGGCGGTCTGCGGTATCAGTAGTCATAGTCCTGACCGCATAGCCTTCCTCATAACAGTAAATACATCGAGCATTGCAGCCTGTTGTTGGAAAAATCGTATAAGTAGCCAAGCCTTTTTTCTTTCTCGCCATCGTCTTTATCAGGAATACCGTTTGCTGATAATGATGTATCTCATCATAGTTAATCTCAACGATATATCGAGCCAAGGCAAGCTGTTCGAGTCCGTTTTCAACGATGAAATCATAGCTGACGGGAGCCGCTTTTACCAGTTGAACAGCATTCCACTCCGTTTCTGTCAACTCAGCAACCTCAAAGGCCAGAGTACTGCGTATAAAGTATCTGCCATTCTCAGAATATAGATATGTAAAGAGTGAAAGGCGGTATTCCACCTCATTGCTCAGTTTTTCCTTGTTAATTATCTTTGTGACCCTGCTGTCACCATTCCTTATTATCTTCATTTTTCACCTTTTTACATTAATAGCAGTAAAGCTGTACAACCACACCATACAGCCATTCTCTTGATGAAATTAGTCGTATGCGGGATTATCACCATCGTTCCAACATTCCTTATAGGTAGCGCAAGATGTTGTGATAACATCCTTTACATCAAAAACAACAATCTCAAGCGCTGCTTCAATATGCTGATTCATTTAATAGCATATTTTCATATATCGCAATTTATACAATTAATAGAATTTACTCGATTATTCCCCAAAAAAATGCATGACAACAATCACTAAATTATACGAATACACCTTAACTACTCTGTTGTCACTATTCTTTATCATCTTAAAACTCTTCTTTTTGTTTTATTAACAGCGATAAGGCTGTACAGCTATTCACTGTACAGCCTTGCTGTATAATTTATTCAATAATTATACTTCTCCATCTTCAACGCAAGAGTCTGTAATAACATCCTCTGCCTCAAAAACAACGATATCGAGCTCAGCCTCAACGTACTTTGCCATATCCAAACACCTCCATTCATTATTAGATCGATCTATGTAATGAATCAAGCTGGTTTAACATCTTGACTATTACCAAAAAAGCATATTCAGAAACAAATACTTTTTCCTAAAATTTTCTTGTCATTTCGACTGAAAAATGTATACAATTTATAGAATAAATGTATTATAACACATTCGGTGGAAAAAGTCAATTTGTTTCTAAAAATATTTACATTTTATTACAATTCAAACATTTTTCATCAACGGTTCATGGTCATATTTCCAAAAACATTACATTACGCCGCTCGAACAGCAAGAGCTGTACGACAATGCCGTACAGCCCTCACCGCATCGGTATGTCTCAATTACCAAATATCAAGGAAATGAGTTAAAGAAATGTCTGTGTAATTATTCATTGGCAGAAAGCTCAGCATATGTGCCAGAAACTTCATCCGCATAGAAAGTTTTCTTATGAGTGCCGTCGGATACTGTAACATAGCCTCTCAGCTTTGCACCTGAACCGCTGTCAGTCACATTCAATGTCTGGCTGCCAGCATTCTCTGCGCTAACTTTCTTGTTTATACCAGATAATCCGACATTATCCAGCGTCAGTTCTTTCGTGCACTCTGCATCCTTCACATACAGAATTCCACTTTCTACAACACTGTATCCATCCTTGATGTGGAACGTAAATGTTGAGCTGACTCTCTTTGCGCCCGTGCTTGGATTAACCGTTGCTGCTGCTGCGGACATATTTACCGTCGCTGCATCTTCAATTGCCAGATCTGCATAATTGCCGGAAACTTCATTGGAATAGAATGTCTTCGACACACCGTCTACGCTCACAATCACATAGCCTCTCAGCTTTGCACCTGAACCGCTGTCAGTCACATTCAGTGTCTGGCTACCAGCATTCTCCGTGCTTACCTTCTTGCCTATGTTTGCTGTGCCAATGTTCTCCAATGTAAGTTCTGTTGCACAGTTTTCATCCTTTACATACAGGATACCGCTTTCCGTTACTGTGTAGCCATCCTTGATGTCAAACGTAAATGTTGCTGATACACGTTTTGCTCCACTCGTTGCATTTACTGTTGCCTTAGGCGCAGAAATGTTTACATTGGCTGCCTCATCAATTGCCAGTTCGAGATATGTTCCACTAACTTCTTCTGTATAGAGTGTCTTCTGTGTCTCTCCGTACTTTATGGTTATATAACCTCTGAGTTTTGCACCATCGCCTGCATCAATAACATTCAGCGTCTGATTACCAATCTGCGAAGTTGATTCACTCTGCTTCTTTCCGATACCATTGATGCCAACATTGTCCAGTGTCAGTTCTGTCGCACACTCCGCATCCTTCACATAGAGAATACCTTTCTCCACGATCTCTACGCCTTCCATAACCTCACTGTTGAATGTCGAAGATACTCTGCCTTTACCGCTTGAGTTAACTGTCGCTACCGGATCGGTGATGCTAAGCTTAACTGCGTCTGATTCAGAGATGAGATCCCAGTAAAGGTAAGTGCATCCCGTGTAATTACCCATACCGTTGATCAGAACTGGGAAATCCTCAATTGGCTTGTTAGTTGCATATGTAACAACTGCGAAGTCAGCGTCTTTCACCAGATCATATTCCCCGTCCTTCGCGGTAATCGGCTCACACTTCAGATAATAACTTGGATTTTCCTGGATAGAGAACTGCGGATAAGTGAACGTAATATCTGTTGATTCTATGTTCTTCTTCTGAACCTCAAAGTCGATTGACGTGATCTGATCGCTTGCAAATGCGTAACTTACTGAGTCATTCAGCTTGATAAATGCCTTATATTTACCCGCATCAATTGGAGCGTTTTCATCCAATGTCGCCCACTGATCAGCTGTCGCAGTCGCATCGCCGTACTTAATCAGGACACTGCCCTCAGGAATTACATCTCCTTCATTCTTCGGCAGAACCTTCACCTGATGTGTCTTGTGGTTATATACCAAATCTTCGTCTGGAACGATTTTCAGACCTGGAAGCGTTGCGTTCGTAATATGCCAGATAACTTCTTTTTCACCGGAATAATTACCCTTGAATCGTACAATTACGCTATAATCGCCGACATTGGTATTCGTGAGGAAATTATTACCTTCATATGCATGCCATACACGCTCTTCACCAGTACCAGTATAATAGCCGTATTCATAGTCAGTACCGCGCACCATTGGAGCATTCGCTGCACGTTTAGAATCTGTAACTGTAATCTCAGCAGTCTTCGCTGTACCGTCATAGACAAAACGATCTTCCGCAATCGAAACTGTGACGTTCTCAGAAGATCTCGCTTTCACCTCAAAGTTTCTCTTAACATAGACATCCTGATGTGGGCGATTTTCGCCTTCACCAACGCCATAGAACACTCTGACCTTGATTTCAACCCTGTATGTTCCGACGTTCAGCGGCTTGGATACATCAATTTCTTTGCCAGTATTGTCGAAGAACTTCTTGCTGATAACTTCATAGCTTGTGCCAGGTGCCGGATTATCAACGGACTTAACAGTCACTTTGTCAGCAGGATTATCAAGGTAATAAACAGGATCAAAATGCACCTTCACAATATTCAAGTATACGTTTTCATTGCCTTCGCTCTTGACGTTGGCGTCATAACCCGAAATTATCACATCGCCGTTCGCGTCAATTGAATCAGCCGGTGTCTGCTGAGTTCTGTATGCGTATTCATGCGTTACTGTACACTTATTTACACCTGTTGGAATGTTGAATGTGTAGAACCAGCCGTTATTATCCAAATGCTGTTCAGGCTGTGTCTCTAATCCGGAGAACTGTAACTTACCCTTGGAATATACAGTGAAATTATATCCTATCTTCGTTACAAAAGTATCCGAAAGGGCGTCTGCATTGATAGTATCACCATTTGTATCTGTAATCTTAGTAATCAGGTCTTTCACTGCACTAATATCCAGAGTTGTCAGAACACTGTAAGCCCCTTCCTTTGTGCCTTTGTAGTTGCCCTTACCTGTAAGGGTGATTTTTGCAGAATTTGTTGAATAGATATTATCACTGAATTCTGCCGTGTAATCTGCGTCTGTCAATACGGTCACACCGTCCTTAACAGTCAGGCTTGTCGGTGCTTTGCCTGTCGGTGTAACTGCATCCGCATCTGCTGTTGGGAATCCAGCTTCAATTGTCACGCACGCAATATCCTTCTGCTGGATCACAAACTTCATCTCATTTGTCGCTGCGTTGTAATTGTCGCTTGCTGCCAATGTGACAACTGCCCAGTATGTGCCCGCATTAATCGGTGCTTCATTCAGTTTTTCACCCTTTGTACCGTTGCTATCAGCGTAAAATTCGACTGAATACACATTCGATTCAGGATTTGTATCATTAATAACGAAGTCCTTACCTGCAACCGCATCACCGTGAACCGTTTCAACTTTTTCACCGTCATAAATTATGCCGTTTGCGTTTGCAAGAGCGATTGATACAGTTGGAGTTGCTTTCTGAATAGTAAAATACTTATTGGTTTCTGTGATTACATAGTTACCATTCACTACATTGTCGGTCACAGTCACATAAGCCGTATTAGTGCCGGCATTTATATTATTACCATGTGAGAACGCATATTCGCTTGGAGCAATGAGATCGTTGCCGTCATATACGCTTATTGATTCCTCATCATAGGTCTTCGCAGTTCCATCATAAACGAATGCTCCACCGTTCAGTTCAATTCGCGGATCCTCAACAGCCTTCGGATTGATTGTAACCATTACAGTGCCTGCCGGGTTAGCTTCGCTGCCCAGATCGTTATAGTTGATGCCACCCTTAATATACCACTGTACATTGTATGTGCCAGCATTCGTTCTTGTCGGGATCGTAGTTGACCACTCTGCACCATCAACACCCACGAGCTTATAATAGGTCGTGCCGTAATCCGACGCAGATGTTCCCTCTGTTACGAGTGTCTGTGCAGTGGTGTTGTAAGTCAGTGTATTTGCTGTTGGTGCAAGACCTTCTGCGTTGATATTTGCGTTAATAATTCTCCATGCAAATGGCTCATACTCAACTCCACTAGTATAATTGCCGATGAACTTCACATAGAAAGTGTAATCGCCAACATTGGTCTGTGCAAGTAACGTATCATCCTCCACAAGGACATATTCATTGTCCGCCTTAATATAGACCTCGTAATCGGTTCCGCGTACAAGCGAACGATTTCCCTTGTAGTTCGTATCCGTAATCGAGATATGTGGTATCTGCGCTTCACCGCTATAAGCTGAATAGCTGTTTGTACCGTTGCCAACAGTCACAGTAGCCTTCATCTCGTCTTCACCCTGAACTGCATTTTCACCGCTGTGATTCGTATAGTTTCTGCGTGTAATCTTCACATCTTTGGTCATCCAGTATTCCTGGCTCTGTCCATTGTTGTAGAAGAAGATACCCGCCTTCACTCTGTAAGAACCGACTGCGGACGGCTTTTCATTAAGCTGTGTCTCATTGCCGTTTGCATCCAGTGAATAATACTGGTATACGGAATTTGTCTGTAGCTCAAAGTTCGGATCAATAGTCATTTCCACATATTTGTCAAAATTCGACAGATACTCATGATCATCCGCCTTCAGCGATGCGATCTGATGTCTTGCCTGTTCTGGAATAACGTGCATATCGATACCGGTTAATTTATCATCGCCCTCGGATTCAATCTGATACTCATACCATCTCTGTGCAGTAATTTGTGTTACACTGTTATTACTCGGAACAGTAAATGTGTAAACATAGCCGGCGTCTGTTATATCTTCTGTTGCCTTATAAGTAGCATTAGTCGTCTTATAGGTAAGATTCAATCTTGCACCGGAAGTAATCTTCACAGTCTGTCCACTCTGATAGAACAGTACAGGATCTGGATTTGCTTCACCACTGAAATCCACAGCAGCGTTATCGCCAATCTGAATCGACTTGATGGCCTTTCTAACCTGATTACTCAGTTTTACGTTAAGATCATATTCTGAATGAAGATCTTCAAGATTGATTAACAGACCAGCAGAATTAACTCTATTTCCGCCGTTCTCTCTCCGCCAATCCGGAATGCTGGTGGTGCCGAGTGTATAGAAAGTACGATTACCGCTCCAAACTCTTGTGTTACATGTGACATCCGAGAGAATGACTTTACCTTGCCACTGCGACTGGTAACCGCCACCGTCATCTATCGCGTCTTTACCAGCACCGAGTCTACCGTTCATTACAATGATTGGATTTGTTCTGTTCTGAAGCATCAGACAACCACTGATTCGGTGGCCATTTAAGTCAATGATACCACCATTGCGCGAAATCAGCACGTTACCGTTAATATCTGAATCCAGTCTTAGAATTTCAGTTTCTCCTGCATTGAACTTGTTGATCTGCTCATTTGTCGTGATTCCCTGTACTTCAATCGTTGCACTGCATACATCTGACGGATCGTAGTTTACACCATCGCCCTGAGAGCGGTACAACAATGTGTATGTGCCGACTGCAGTTCTCTTCGGAATATTTGTAGACCAATCGCTGTCTCCCGGAACCCAGCTTTCTGAAGCATTTGCCGGCTTCCATGCATATTCGATCTGACCATGTGCGCCGTTCGGAGTATTGAAGACGATGTCTATATCCTGACCGTCCTGATAGTAATATACTTTCGTAGCGTCGGTATCATCGCCGTTAAACTCTGGAGCTGTCTGTATAGTATCCTTTGCTTTTGCGATTTCAACTATACCGAGCGGGGTAGGAGCGATGGAATTGTAGCTGTCATTTCCGTCTACCTTGTACCATACCTTATATGTTCCTGCAGCAGTCTTAGCAGGGATTGATGCTGACCAACCCTCTGCGTTCGCAGCTGGAGCCTCTGCATTCTCAGCGGTAACAAGATATTTAATTTCGAAGGTGTTTGATGGTGAAATTGCTGCGTTTGCAGCATCTACCAGGGCCTGTGAATTTGTGTTATATTCAAGATCCTGTGCGAGCTGTGGAAGCGGGTTCACTATGATGCTTGCCTTATTAATCGTCAATACAGCACTTGCAGTAGCTCCAGCATAGTTAGCAGTTTCTGCAACTGTCGCCTTTACCCAGTAGCTGCCGACTTCCGTTGGCTTCACATTTTTCCATGAGTCGTTGTCACCAGGCATTAACGTGCCTGTCTTTGGAGCATATTCGTAAGTAACATCGCCGTTTCCAGGGTTAGAGTCTGCTGTCACGGATACATCGTAATCAGTGTTGTATGGGAACGTAGTAGCAGTCTGATCACCAACTTTGATGACGATACTCGGATTAATACTTGCTTTACCGATAGTTACTGGTATTGCAACTGGGGCAACATCGTTATAGTTATCAGCGCCGATAATCTTATACCATACATAGTATGGTCCTGCATTAGTTCTTTCGGGAATGGTCGTACTCCAGCCACCTGTAGGCGCATTTGTGGCATCTGTGCCGAGCGCATACTGGAAAGCGCCCTTGCTTGCTTCGATAGTTCCGGCATTAAGCAGAGGCTGATCGTCACCTGTAAAGGTAGAATTTTTCGCTGTAGGCGCGGTGTAGTCTTCGTTGGAAATGTTAATCTTATCTGCATAAGTAACAGAAACAAATTTAACCATTTCAGCAGCTCCACCGTTTATTTCTTGTTTATATTGGCCAAAAATATAAAACTTGGAACTATTAATATTTGTCCACCCATTATCACTAATCTTAGTTGCGTTTTGTGTTGAATGTGTTGTGTTTCCATACAATTCCACATATTCAGAAACATTATTGGCGTAAATAACCTGAACACTTTTGATGATTTTTGTATTATCTGCCGTAATTGTCAAGTAGCGGTAATCATATGGCGGATGTATCTGAAATCCGTAAGGCGTTTTAATACCGTTCACCGAAATTCCAGATTTAGTGTCATTTTCAGAAAATGTTACGCTATTTTCCTCCTCGGGAATCTTTAAATAAAGTCGATACCAACTATTATACTGTTCATACTTATCAACTATATATTTTGCATTGACATTCCATTCACCATTACCTGTACTGTGTAAATATCCCATAGAATTATTATTTATAAAAAGATCATAATCTTGATCTTCTATGATTTTTACACCAGATTCAAGAATATCTCCTTCTTTCAAGCTTGACACATTCACAGTCTGCCCAGACGCATATTCTGCCGCATGGGCAACAATTGCGTTGCCTCCTGTCAAAAGACCTCCTACGTTTGCAGGCATTGCGCCAGCTACAAGAGCCATGGACAGCGCACCTGCTGCCACGCGTTTCCACGCTGAATTCTTAGTTTTTTTCATTTGCTCATTTCCTCCTTATTAAGAAAATATTCTATATATACAGGCTCTCCCCCCAGAGGTTACCTGTATTAAACAAAACAAAAATGCGCTTCAACAGGACATAGTTATCCCATTAAAACGCTATAATATGATTATACAGAAAGGCACAACTAATCTTTTTTTAATTTGTTTATTTGTTTTTACGTCTGTAATTCGGCAAATATAAAACATAGACTTGTCGACCTTTCATGAAATATTTTCATAAACAAACAAAATTTTATATAACACTATCAGTTTCGAATATGACCTAAGTATACCACATTCGTTTTTTCATTTCAATGAATATTCCATGAATTTTTAATACAATTTATTTTAATTCAGCCAAATTATCCGTCTAGTATAAATGATTAGCAACCACTTCCAATGCATTTAATGTATTTTTCGGCTGTTTATGGTCAAATATATTGCAATATACTCGCAACTTTTGAGGGACGCCACATTTCAAGGCGTCAATGGACAACAGTATTACGGATATGTTAAAGGAATACAAAACTTATTACCTTATATCACATCAGTTGACATAATGCAAGTATCATCAAAAATGCGGGCAAATCGCCCGCATTTAGCATTATCACTTTAAGGTTAAGTAAATCTGTTATTACAATACGCATTTCCGTCAAACCATTTTTTGTTTGATATGACTTCCGAAAACGTCGCTGTCACTGTCTATCCTTCATTTACAGTTTTTTCCAGCTGCTCAGGCGTTTGATAACGCCAAGACCAGCTATTTTGTGTAACAGTATAATTACCTATGGGCAAGTCTTTGATTGTTACAGATTGCTTTGTATCGGGTTTAATGCAGACTAAAAGCTCTATCCAGTTATTGTGACTGTCTGTACCCTTGACTGTAAACTCATAAGATTGACCGCCTGTGGTAACATCATCACTCGTGACTGAGATATTCAGATCACCGCGTCTATAATCATATTTCGCATAATATGTCATATCCTTATTAGCAGCCGGTGGGCGTATCTGATTATCTTCTGTACCTGATATAACAATATCTTCGCCGATATTCTGATACGATATGAAGTTATCTTATAATTAGATTTCAACGCTGACAGCGCTTAAGCTGCTTTTTGGTGTTAAAATCTGCAGTAAAAAGCAATAAATGCCTTGAATGTAATTACGATATATGATAAAATCATATTATTGTAATTACTATTTGTTTTAAGTCAAAGTGATTATACAACATTTGATGTATTGAGACAGGTTATACAGCGTGTATCGCCATAACGATACAGCTATTGTAGATTAAAAACACACAAGGAGGAATTGCAATGAAAACCAAACCTATTAAGAAAACTACAGCCGCTATTCTTGCTTTAATGATTACAAGCGGAGCTGTTAGTATTCCAGGCAGCGACGGAACGTTTTTCGGTAACCTTTTCACAGTTCATGCGGATAATGAATCGGGATGCTTCTTTGATGAAGGAACAAGAACTATCACTCTCAAAGGAGAAGTTACAAAATATGATGTAAGCGTAGCATTAAAAGCATTTAATGAGGATAAGATCGTGGCAGATGAAGGAGCTGTTTTCCCTGAAAGTTGCGCCGGTTTATTTTCTTATTCAACAGCAACATCTATAGACCTTTCTAAAGCTGATACAAGAAATGTTGTATATATGAGCAGTATGTTCAATAGTTGTTCTGATCTTGAGTATCTTGACGTAAGCGGATTCGATACAAGCAATGTTATTAACATGGATTGTATGTTTTATAAGTGTTCAAGCCTTAAATCTCTGGACCTGAGCAGTTTTGAAACGGGTATTGTAGATCATATGGGAGGTATGTTTTACGGTTGTACAGCCCTTTCTTCACTTGATTTAAGCAGTTTTGATACAAGAAATGTTAAGGAAATGTATTGGATGTTCGAGGACTGTTCAAGCCTTAGTGCCCTTGATCTGAAAAGCTTTGATACACGTAATACCCTTGAAATGAATCAGATGTTTTATAATTGTTCAAGCCTTGAATCACTTGATCTCTCCAATTTCAAAAATACAAATACTAAAAGAATTGACAGTATGTTCTATGGCTGCACAAATCTGAAGGAACTTGACATAAGCAATATGAATACATCAAATGTTTCTCAGATGTATTATATGTTCTATAACTGTAAAAGCCTTAAATCACTTGATCTTTCATCATTTGATACAAGTAATGCTGAAGAAATGTTCGGCATGTTTGAAGGCTGTTCCAGTCTTGCTTCAATTGACATCAGTAGTTTTGATACTTCAAATGTTACTAAAATGCAGACTATGTTCCGTTACTGTTCAAGTCTGACAGAACTTGACCTGACCGGTTTCGATACATCCAATGTTACTGATTTTTACAGTATGTTTGAAGGTTGTACAAATCTTTCATATATGAATCTGAGCAATTTCGATACTTCAAAGTCTAACAGTACTGCATATATGTTCCATAACTGTCCTTCACTTGAGCCGTATATCAATACTGCTGTTGCTCAGAACTTTTCTCTTAACGGAAATATCGAAGCAAACATTTTCATACACCCGTGTGAAACTCTTGCAAAGGCAGTACTCAGCGGACCTGATGGCGATGTAGAGATAACAGACTTCTCTGCAAAGGAAGCTGACGGTACAATTAAGCTGACCTATCCTTTAAATGCAGCTCAGGGAAGTGAAAAGATCATTTTAAAAACATATGATAAGGATAACAGACAGCTTATTTTATGTAATTATACAGAATCGCTCAGTTGTTTTTCACAGGTTGAAACCAGTGTTCACAGCTATCTGAAAAATGTAACCTATACCCAGGATTATAAGGATAATGATAAGTTGAGAGCAATAGTGAAGGCTCTTGATAATTACTGTTACGCTGCTGAGAAATACTTCAACGGTGCTCAGAACACTATCGAAGGAATTAGTGATGTTACAAAGGAGAATCTTCCTGAAGAATTAGCGCCTGAATTCAGAACAGATGTAAAGTTATCACTTGTACTGAATTCGACCACTCCTGTACGAATTTACACAAACAGCAGTAATGTAAAAATAGACGGTGTTTCCGTTAATCCGGGAATAAGCAAATACGGAAAATGTTATGAGATCCCTGGTGTTTCGGCTCATGAGCTCTGTTATAAGCATACACTGACTATTGACGGTACTGATTATGAATTGAGACCGCTTTCTTATGTTTATCGAGTACTCAATAATAGTAATGCAGAACCAAAGTTAGTTGATATAGCAAAGGCAACTTACGTTTATGCTAATGCTGCAAAAGCTTATATTGACAAAGAATACACTGAAGAGAATTGTTCGGATCAAGTCGACGTAACTGTTGAAGAAGACATATGACATATAGGCTATAGCTGGAAAAACAATACTTCATTTTATACAGATTCCATGGTGTATTACGGAGATTCCGGGTGTTCAATAGTAATAGATAATACAGACTTCAATGATGCTTACATAGAGAAAAAGTTTATTGTAGAACCTAACAGCACATACAAATTTTCTGCAATGGTTAAGTGTTCGGATTTCGTCAGTGAATCTGACTCCAATTCTTCAGAAGCAAGTATAGGAAAAGAAGAAGGCTTTGAGTGTTCAGAGTATGTTAATGATGATACATGGACAAGAGTTGAAAACGATTTCTCAACAGGAAATGAAAACGAAATAGTACTGTGCCTCCGTAATGGAATGTATGGTTCGGTATGCAAAGGTACAGCTTATTTTAGTGATATAAGTCTTGAAAAGGCTGAAGGCGAAGTAACAAATCAATGGGATATTCTTGCTGTTATCTTTAAAGATGTAAATGCAGACGTAACAATGGAAGGTAAAAGCTTCACATATACAGATCATCTGTACGAGCAGGATGTGGATTATATCAAGTTTCAGCTTGATAATTTCAGCCGTTCCATTCCTGAATTGTCTGATGAACTCATGGGAATAAATTCTATTGATATTTGCATTCCAGATCAAGCGTTAACGCAGCTTACGGGAGTATATGGCGATGGATTATGCATAGAACCTCATGTTGATGAGATTGAAGCAATATTGAAGCCTTATCTTGAAAACAAAGAATATGATCAGATAATGTTTTTTGCTCCTATCAGCCAAGTAGCGGATGGATGGTTAGGCTTAGGCGGTACATTATATCTTGACGGTATAAATTTTTGTCAATTTGCTTATTGGACACAGGAATCATATGAATACGAAATGCAGCAATCATTCCCTGAAACAGCACTTGTACACGAAACTCTGCTTGGAGTAGAAACCAGATCTCGAGTGATAAATCCAGAAAAAACTGCCGACCATCACGATAATCTGAAATATGGTTTTGAAGATACAGGCGATCAATGGGAAAACTGGTACACAGCATATATGCGTGCTGAATTGGACGGAGGAATGGGAATAGATCCTGCTGCATATAAGGTTTTAAAAAACAAATCGTATATCCTGATTTCAGATGACATGACAGTCAACAATGATGAAATTAACCCTAAAAACAACTGATGATCTATATTCAGATGGTATCAGAAAGGAAAAAATAAAATGAAAGAAAAGTATATAGCTCCCGAAATGGATATAATTACATTCGACAATGAAGACGTAATCACCACAAGCTACGAACTTGAACCACAGTAACAACAAGTTACAACATTTAAATGAACCTCGCCATAAAAACATATGATGCCGCGGTTTATATGTTTTAGATTCTTAATTACAGTAACAAGGCTCGCCGAAAGGCGAGCCTGTTCTGTTAGATAATGACAGTATTTAGTCGTATCTTTAATACTACAGATAAAATTATACCTGTGCTATGTACTTTAAGTAGCTGGTAAAAGTAAAGATTTACTTTACAACGCCAGTACTGTAAAATGCTCTTACGTAAGATGATAATTCCATTGCAAACACTCCGGACCAAAGAGTTTTGCCTGTAGGATTATCGCGATTCAGAGGGACAAAGGAGATACATATGAAGGCTAGAAAATTGCCGTCAGGGAACTACCGCGTTCAAGTTGTTGCAGGGCATGACGAAACAACTGGAAAGCGCATCGTCAAGTCGTTTACTGCAGATGAAGAATGGAAAGCTTTAAAACTTGCCTCAGACTTTATTGGCTGCAGATCCCAGCTACAAGATAAGAATGTCCAACTCGGTCTTGCTATGCAGATGTATATTGATAGCCGCAGATACGTTCTTGAAGAAATGACTATCTGCAATTATAACCAAATCCTAAACTATCGGTTTGAAGTATTGAAAAGTGTCAATCTAAATGATTTAACGCCTATTATGATACAACAGGCGATAAACATCGAAGCTGGAAATATAAGTCCTAAGACACTTAAAAATTCCTATGGCTTTCTTAAATCAGTTCTGAAAATGTTCGATGTTGATATCAATTTGAACAACATAAAACTCCCAAAGCTCAGAAAGAATGAAAAAGAATTGCCATCCTTTGAGGAGATATTCTCGGTCGTGAAAGGAACAGACGTGGAGCTTCCCGTGCTGCTTGCGGCATGGTTGAGCCTAAGAATAGGTGAAGTTATCGGCTTGCAATTTAGAGAAGTAAACACACTAAAGCATACAATCATCGTAAGACGAACTATCATTCGAACAGAAGAGGAATTTAAGGTGCGCGAAGGCTGTAAGACCGAAAAAAGCCAGCGTCAGCTTGGATTACCTGATTACATTTATAGGATGCATTCTCCAGTTAGGCTGTACTCCTTCTCGCAGTAAGTAATGCACTCCTTAGTAAGCCAGTTCAGTGTATTGCGTCCGCCGCCTGAAAATGACATTTTCTTATTAAGCGTGAATTCCCAAGGAGAGAAATCAGAGTTCCAGTCCTCGACCTCGTAAACAATATAGTTGCATTTCACATCGCCGCACAGCGCAACGACTTTTTCAATGATCTTGGAGCTGTCCTTCATCTCACCCCAGTATATCGTGGGAAGTTCATTGCCGTTGATTATGATATGGCAGGTTCTGCTGCCTATTTCTGTTGTTTTCATTTTTTCTCCATATACACGAATTTCAGTTCAGCGTTCATGGCTTTTTGAGCAAATATCGTGTAGCCCAGTTTCTGATACAGACGGATATTAGATAGACTTCTCGTACTTGTGAAAAGCTCATAACGCTTATTTGGAAAGCATTTCTCTATCTCAGAAAGGAGTTTTGAACCATAGCCTTTGTTACGATAGTCCGGATGTACCATGAGCTTGCCAATATAAACAGTGCCATTATGTTCTATTGCGCGTACTGAGCCGATAATAGTATTATTTTCATCAATCATTTTCAGTATAATGCCGCTGCTCCACTCCTCAACAACTTAATCGAGAGTCTGCTTCAGCGGGGGAATGTCCCTGCTTCCGAACAGGTCAGCTTCACTCTGATATGCAAGGTATTGAAGCTGTAATATTTCCTGCAGGTCATCTTTTTGCGCTTTGAGTATCATATTATTCTCCTGTTACAATTCTAAAAGTTTACCCGAATTGAAGTAATAGATATTCTCCTTCTTGTATCCGTATTTAGAGTTTGGAACGCTTATATGCGGCTCAAAAGTGAAATAATCAACGGATGAAAGAAGAGCTTTGTTGCCTTTTTCAGTATAGATACGATTATTCTTTTTCTTAGCGATAGAATGTCCAAGGTTACTGAGAAAATCAAGATTCACAAAGCCGCGGTCAGTTATAATCTGATTGATGTGGTAATAGAGCTCCTCAAATGTAGTCTGTGGAGTAGCAAATGCTATAAGCTCTTTATGCAACTCTTCCTCCATAAGCAGACCTGCTCGCCATTCATCATTTCGGATATTGTTAATATCATCGACCACTTTACCGTTTTCAAGAATTATTGTACGGGCATAGTCGCCCCAGATGTTATTGTTCTGCGGACTTAAATCTATCGTTATGATATCATCGGGAGCTATTATTCTGTCAGATGTAATATATTCTCTGCCAGAAACGGAAACCGATGTTTCATTTCCTGCGAATACAAAAGCGCCTATGTCCCAGTACCAGAACGAATCTGCCCCTGAGGCAAGCATTTTTTCTTCGCATTTCTGTCTTATTTCAGCAAGCTTCATTCCAGCTGAGATATCTGTTTTTATATAATCTATGGTATCTTTCGCTATCTTCTGTACTTCTGAATTGTTCATTATCTACTCCAGTTATTAATATATTGAAGTTCCCAACTCATACGCTTTTTTCAGTGAGGAACTGTTTTCGATGTCACCTATATTCTTGACTCCTCGAACAAGCACCATGCCGATACTATCAAGTTTGAAGAAGTCCAGTACCATCTGATACTGCATCAGTATCGGATCAAACAGATTCGGTAGCTCTGCCGCTCCAACAAGCAGCAGTCCGAGCTTTTTGATGTTGAACGTATTTCTCATGGGAGTATGCAGCCTGTCCACGATAGCTTTCAGTTGTGAGCTGATACCGTAGAAATATACTGGTGAAGCAATGACAACTATATCAGCATTTCGTAATTTTTCGTATATCTGTACCATATCGTCATTCTGAAAGCACTTATTGCCATCGCGTGTAAAACAGCTGTTACATCCTATGCATGGATTGACATAGTAGTTAGTAATGGATACCATCTCAACGTTATTGTTTATTGCAGCGCCATCAGCAAAGCTCTGTGCTAATCGTATGGTATTTCCGTTTTTTCTCATGCTACCAACAATTATTATGATGTTACTCATTTCAACAACCTCTTATTTCAAAGTATATTATATATCCAGGAATATCTCGCTAAAGAACATTATCTCCTCAAGGCGCTTTAAAATACACCCTATGATCTGACTAAGTTCTGCCTCAAGAGTAGAAAGAACAACGGTTTTGAACTGTTCTCCAAGCAGCTAATCACCGTACTGAAATATGATTATTAGAAGTTACTCGCAGTTTATTATCTTGATTATTCTGTAATTGTAGCTGTCGATTAACTCTTGGTTTCCTATTTGTGATTCTCTGAACCTCCATAAGGAGGCACAAATTTAATAGTTCATAATTATATAATCTTCAATCGGTATAATATCTTCTTTTGTTGTTGAAATATATGCATAGTATGCAAGAATAAGAGATGCATCTACAGCATTTATAAGGCCGTCATGATCTACATCAGCAGAAAACTTCTGCTCTTCAGTGTATTCACTTTCTTTATTTGTAGAGATCTTTGCATAATGTGCAAGGACTGATGAAGCATCTACTGCATTTATCTGACCATCATTATTGACATCTCCAAGATTATAATCCAAAGGAATTATATCTTTAGCTGATGTTGTGGTTGTCGTTACAGTTGTCGTTGTTGATGTAGTTTTTTTCTCACCGAGCATCTTTATATAGCCATTGTAGATACCTTTTGTAAAAACGTATGTCATCTGAAGCTTGTCGGCATCATTCCGTTCTGAACTAATAAAGGCATCAGCAGCTATACCATCATCTACATACGAAATTCCAATGGGATAAAGCTCACCTTGCTCTGCATTTTCTGGAATGATAAAATCAATAGTGAACAAGCTGCTTTTATTTAGTATCGTATTCTCTGAATATGCATAGAATGCCAATTGCCCTTCTTCAATCATTGAAGAACCTGTTGTAAAATTGCTTAATCCCTTGCCTGGACTTATGACCTCACCATTTGAGCTTTTCTTGACGGTCAACCTAGTATCATAAAAAACGTGAAATTTTATATAGTTTACAGGTTCTGATGCACCAGATATGCTGAAATATATTCGTTGTACATGCCCCTTAGCATATTCAGGCTCGAGTCCAATCTTGTCGAAATAAAGCATTATACCGCCTTTATAATCCTTGGGATTAATAGTAGGACAATTCCATTCTTTTGGCTGTATCCATTGCTTGCCATCATATGGGACTTCCATGTCGTCCTGTTTGTTAAATGGATTTTCTGTTTCTTCGCCAGATTCATATGTAGTATAATCGTCTGCTGCAGTAGTTGCTAAAGTAGAAATAGATTCTGCTTTTATATTATTCTTCAGAAAACAGTTATAAACTGAAAACAGTAATACCAAACTTGTAATTACTGATATAAAGCAATTTAAGTACCTTTTTTTCATGCAAAACCTCCTTGCAGCATTGTTATCTGTAATATACTTTATTATAGCATATCACCGATACAATGTAAATACTCAAAACAGAACGCTGATGGGGCGTTCCTCTCTTGTGTATAATTTCAACACCGGATTTCTGCTTGTTATGACGATGCTCCTGAGAAATATCCTCGGCGAGAATGACTGACAGAGTATTGAAATATTGGAGGTGATGTGGTATAATTTAGATGAAAGAGATAATCCGTATTTATAGGTGCTGAAATGAAAAGATGGAGTGCGTTACAAAGGGAAATATATAAAATTATTGATGAACATATAAATCTTCAGATTCATTTATCAAATTACAGAATGAATAGCCAGTATGGTTCTACTGATCTTCCTCGGTACTGGATAACCTTGGATAACGAGATCATATTTGATTATCCTAAACAATTTGTTTTTACAGATGAAAATGGTAGCTTTATCAAAAATTTACGTGGAGACAGATTGTATTATCCATATCAAACAGATATTTCAGAAATATCAAATTTGATAAGGGAATATATAGACACATCCAAGGAAGAGGTATTCTCAAAACACTTTGAAAATGATCACTGGGGTCTTATAAATATTCTTAAAGCTTCTGACAGACGCTTCGGAGCTAAAAGGCTTGAATTGTTGAAAAAACGAACAGATAATAAGGCTGCTCTCAAAGTAATAGAGCATAGGCTAAATCCAGTTTTGTCATGATAATACGTTCATAAAATGAAAATGCAACTAACAAGCTGTGAAGCATTAGGCTCAGCAGCTTTTTTATTTTACCATTCAAAACATCGGACGAAATGATGGGGAAAGCTTGAGGACATAGTTGGTCGTGCCAGCGTATTAATAGCATGTTTGAGAGTAGTGTGATTTTAAGGAAATAAACAAATATTAATAAATAGAGTTAAATAGAAAACATTTTTATTATGCCTTGAATTTGCCATTATGCCATGATATAATGAAGTTAGCAGCATAGCTGCAATATTACTGAATGGTAGGTGAACACAATGAAATTCGACAAGATAGCAGCTGTGGTAACAGCGACATTTAGTCTGTTTTCAATGTCGGGTATGACCTCTTCCGAGTCTTTCAATGTGTATGCAGAGGATGAAGAGGAAATTTCAGTATTGCCTGACTGGGTACCACAGAGTTTTGATGCTGCTCTCGACTTCCGCAACACATACGGTGTGACTCATATCGGTACAATCAACAGGAACAATGACACTCTGTGTGTTGTTTTTCCAGAGACAAAAGAGGATGAATATGAGATAAAAATCACCAATGAGGAACTGACGGTATTATATGATGAATCCTTTACATCTGATGACACTTTCCTGAAATTTGAGGTTGTGGTGTATCAGAACGTAAATCAGAACGCAGACTCTAGCTATTTCAAAGTTGAGAGATACCTTAATTCAGAAGCTCAGGGTTACTATGAGTTCAGCAGCTTCAACGACGGAGAGATAAGAGAGGAAGACCTTAGCAGCTGGCTGCCTGACTGCGTTACAGAGTATAAGGATTACGTGAAGAAGAACGGCGAAGTTTCAGTTAAGGACAATTACGTTGTGTTCTGCCTTGATTCAAATGCAGGTACACCATTTGACTGGTTTTTGTCGTCAGAGAACGAAAACTCTTCCTGTCTTAAGTTCCTTGGGGCGATAAACTGTAATGAACAGCTGAAAGAACCTCTTGATGGTGGACAGATACACAGTATTTCGCTTTATCAGGCTAAGAAAGACGGAAGAGCAAAGATATCTTATGATTATGTAGCTGATTATGGTACTCCGTACAGACATGAAGATATTGAAAAAACTCTTACTGCTGACTGTATGATACTAGATGATGCTGATACTGTACTTCTTCCTGAAATGGTTCGTATCACAGTCAAAGACGCAGTTTCGGGTATGCTGATAAGAGACAATGTTCCTAAGATAGATCCTCAGATCAAAGTCAGTGAGGAAGGTAAATATGACGAGCGTTCTGTAGGTTTCAACTCAAATCCGTATATATGGAATGATACGATACATCTTAATTCCGATTACTTCAAACTTGTACTCAAACAAAACAATATCCCTTATGGTTATCTGCTTCCGGAGGATTATGAGGATGTAACAAAATACGAAAACGGTTCTATGGAAATTGTTTTCAAGCTGAAACAGGATGATAATGCTCTTAAGCCAGGGGACGTGAAGATTACTGTCATAGACAAGGATACCGGAGAAATGATCCCCGATGAGATTCTTGAAACTCATCCGTTCAGTTTCGCTACAGGTATCGGATCAGAACAGATGAGTATAAGCCTTGCATTTATTGTACAGAATAATCCATGCATCTACAACTGCGAGCTTTTTTCGCAATACACAGAGACGGAAAGTTTTTCGTTTATATGTGAAGATCAACCTGAAGTTACATTAAATGATAACGATTCCATGGAACTTGTTTTCAAGACAAAACTGAAAATATGCGGCGATGTGAACGGTGACGGTGAATTTGATATCACTGATGTTGTATGTTTTCAGAGGTGGCTTATTTCTACTCCTGACAGCGAGCTTAAGATATGGGAATCTGCTGACTTCTGTATTGACAACAAACTTGACATCTTTGATCTCTGTCTTATGAAAAAGGCTCTGCTTGAGAAAACTGCTTTTAATCAGTTTACCGAAATGCCTGTTTCAGTCAGCATTACTGAAAAAGGTGGATATGCAGGTGTACAAAAAGTTTGGAATGTTAATAAGAAAGACGACAAATTCATGCTCTCATATGACGATCAGAAAAGTAATGTCGATACTGAGCCGATAATAATTGAGATATCAGAAACTGATTACCGTGAGGTAATGTCTCAGGATTATGATGGTATGATTGAAAGATTCAACAAAGATCCGTATGAAAAGGGATGGGATGCAATCAACCATTATACGGTTCTAACCTATGAAAACGGAGAAAAAAAAGAGACTAACGTGGAAATGACTAGCGTTCTTTTGAAGCTGGACGGTCTTCTGGAGAAATACATGAACTTGAAAAATTAAATATAGCTTATACACGTTGGCCATTACGATAGAACAATCAAATGGATATAAATTTAAATCAGATTTATCAACTTACAGAAAACGCTGATATACCCCAAAGCCTATTGGCGCACTCTTATTCCGTTCCGCACAAGTACAAATTGGAATTATGGCATATTCCACAATCAGCGGATACCTTATTGGAACTGAATACAAACAGCAAGCTTTCGGAAACGTCCTGCAAGCGTTTCTGAGGGCTTGCTCTTATAGGCGGTTAATTTTCCGCTTCGCAAGGTCGGCACTGTGGGGGAATCCGTTCGCTTCTGACAAATTCTCGGAGAAGATACGGTCAACCTGATAGTCGCACATGATCTCCTGCTGCCTTACTGTCTCCTGATGTTCCGTAGATACACTGATATATCCTATTTTACTCATATTTGTTGTTTCCTTTCTTTTGGATTTACCATTGACTAATTGACTGTAATGATGTATAATTACAGATAAGGTCAGGCACTTGGCTTATAAAAATGTGCTTTTTGGGAGGTCGAATATGGATAATCAATTGTTATCTTTTTTGAGATCGTTAGATAATGCAATTCTTGATAAACCAAATGAAAGTGAACTGCAAAAAATAAAAGAATTATCATTAAACAGACTCCCTGCGGAATTTTTGGAGGCTTATTCAACCGCAGTTCCAACAGATGATATTGAATTTGAGGACTTTGTTTTTTACAGGTTAGACAGAATGATAGAAGAAAACACAGACTATATTCCGGGAGCAAATTTACTCCCATTGGGATTTTTTACCTTTGCTTCAACATTTGATGGTGACTCCATTTGCTTTGATATGAATGACAGCAATTATCCTGTATATCAATGCTCCCACTCACTGCATAGTGGTGAAGATGATATTTCGTACAGTAAAAATTCAAAGTTTGTAGAACTGATTTTTAATTACGAAAATGTCAAAGCCACTGCACCTATGCTTGCAAAAGACTTTAAGGAATTTATATCATTACTTAAATCAGGTAGTGCTACAACATTCAGTGTGACCGATATGATTGAAAGGCTGTAATAAATATACACATCACCACGGCAAGGAGCTGACCTCCCTGCCGTATTTTTTCTCAAGCTGATTTTTCTTTCTTTTTGCAATCTGTTCGTTCTGTAAGTAGCGGCCAATGTTTTTCTGACTATCACGTTCCTGCTGTGCCTTGACCTTATCGAATATGTAAGCGTAGATGATCTCAACAAGAACGATAAGAACCGTCCGAGAGAAATCCATGTCTATTACAAGCTCATAGACAAAGAGCTTGCCGACAAGCATAATACCATGATGTGATTATCAGGGCAAATATTTGTGACCACTTTTATATCCATTTTGTCGTTCTATAACGGTTGGAGCAGTATATATAGAAGATGTTGTAGGTTATGAATCCTATGTATATTATGAGCCGTTTTTTAATATAAATTTTTCTTCAACCATTATAAAATAATTAGGATGTTAACATAACGAATCTTTAATACCTGTATTGCAAAAGTACTGAAATACAGGTATTTCTTTTAAATGCTGAAAACAGTTTCAACAGCATTCCCTTATTTTCGTGTGACTGCCTTAGAGTTAAAAATCACACGACATTTACGGTGGTACAATGCTATGAATAAGGCCAGCCCACGGTCGGTAGGAGCTGATCCTATTAATGTTTACTATAAATAATAGCAATAATTAGATAACAGGATTTCAGGAAATCTTTACACCTAATCACTTGACTATTTTCCGAAAAGTAACTATAATTATGAGAAGGAGCGTAAGCTTATGAAATACTCTGATTACAGATAACTTGTAAAACCAACATGTCACAGTGAGATTATTTGACTTGTAGCTCAGATACATGAATATAAGGGAAGGAAAGAACTTTATATCAGAAGTGACATTTGAAGTAATATACGAGATAATGATTAAAGGAGCAAGATAATGAATATAGATAACACTCTTTATATCGGACGCCCGACAGATGAGCGATCTGAAGTCGAAATGACTATATATGAAAAACTGGACTCTCTTGGCATCGATTACAAAAGAACAGATCATGATCATGCTGATACCATGGAGGATTGTCTGCTGATAGAATCTGTACTTGGAGCTAAGATATGCAAGAATCTATTCCTATGCAATCGTCAGAAGACCAACTTCTATATGCTTCTTATGCCAGGAGACAAGCCATTCAAGACTAAGTTTCTGACTTCACAGCTGAATTGTGCTCGCCTATCATTTGCGGAAGCTGATAAGATGCGGGAGTACCTGCATACTATCCCTGGCTCAGTCTCAGCTCTCGAACTGATCTATGATACCGATAATAACGTTCAGCTTGTCATAGACAACGATCTGATGAAGGATGAATATATCTGTGGACACCCGGGCATCAATACCTCAACAGTTTGTCTGCTTCGCGATGATATGCTTAGATATGTCCGTGCTGCCAAGCATGAGCCGACATTTATTGATTTGCCGGTGGAGTGATATTATGCGTATATTTGCACTGGAGCTTGATAATGATATTAAGGGTATCGAGCGCAGAAAGGCGTATATCGAAGAACTAATCGCAATGCTTCCCGAGCCTGATATCGTAGTTCTTCCAGAGCTAGCTCTTTGCAGTTATATGGCAAGTCAGAAAATATGGTCACTTTCAGATGACTGCAGCAGTGATACAAGCGAATGGTCTGTCAGCATTGCAAAGAAGTACAATACCTACGTAGGTGTGGGCTATCTTGACAAGGAGAATGGCGACTACTATAATCGCTATATGATCGCAGGTCCTGACGGAGTTTGCGGCACTGTCTCGAAATCCGAAGGGGAATCAGCAGTATTCAAACGCGGAGATTTTCCAAGTATTATTAATACTCCATTCGGAAACGTCGGTGTAGGGATTTGCTACGATTCACGCCGCAAGCACTTCTATGAAAATGTTAGAAATGAAGAGCTTTCACTGATATTTTTCCCGCACGGTTCACCTGCTGATCCTACCAAGCCCGATAAAGAATGCGGTGAGAATGATAAGCGATGTATGGCTTATGTTAATGCATTTGGAATCCCTGTTGTTTACGTGAACAGTACAGGTAAGCTTGAATACATGCCGGGAAAAATGGGCGCTTTGATGAAGAAGTATGGATTTAGAATGAATGGTTTGAGCAGAATATATGCACCAGAATCTGTACCGATAAATACGGATATTTCGGAGGCTATAGGCTCAGATGTCCCTATACAGCCTAAGAAAAGAAATAAGGAAATTCGTTTCTACGGTGAAGATATTCTGCGTGGAAACTGGCTGTTCAAGCACTTTATTCTTAAACATGATACAGAAGCAGGTGTAAAATCTTACGAAGCCGAACACAAAAAACAGTAATCGCATATGTTTATTTGGTTTGATTAATGAAATAATAACAACAGCTCCCGAGGGAGCTGTTGTTATTATAATTGAATTATTGATTATATACGTTTTCACATCATACAAAAGAATGGAAGATACTTCTCTTAGATTATAATTGAGGAGTATTCATTTTCTTATAAACTTTTCGTCGCCGCCCATTTCCTCGCTGATGAATCGTTCAGCGGTCATGTGCAGGTCATATTTCTCTCGAAGCTCGATGATTTCCTGCATCATGGAGCTTGCGTGATGTGCGTCAATTGCCGCCTGATCTGTCCATGAATCAATCAGCAGAACCGTCTCCGGATCGTCAAGCGAAGAGAAATACTGATAGCGGAGATTGCCCGGTTCGTTTCTAATCTCATCAGCTATACCGGATGCTTCCATTTCTGTGGCAAATGCCTTCGCACTGCCATTTGTGCCAGTGTAGTAAAGATTAACTGTGATCATAATGTTGGCGACCTCCTGTTGTAATTTCTTAATCGAATGTGATTGGTGATGCAGGAATTAGCTTATTTGTCCATGCTTTTAAGTTCATACTTTTCGAGTGAACAATTCACCTCATTTATCCTCATTTGCTGAGTTTAGCAGGTTTCCAGACCAGATTGTATCTGGTAACGCCATTTGTTGCTTTTTTAGTGTTATATAGCTTGAAACCAAGATGCTGATACATATCAGCATAGAGCTTCATATCGGTATCAACGAGCAGGGGAACTTGTTTCTGTCCAGCCATCCTTTTTGCAAAGCTAATAAGCTGTGTTGCATAGCCTTTTCCCTGTGCCGATTTTGATACGGCAACCATAAGTACATCAATATGCGGTTTAGTAGCATAACGCTTATTCTCGTTTGCAATCTGCCGTATATGACCAAGCAGTTTCCTGAGCCTTTTAAACGGTAACGATGTAAATAATCTGAAAAGCATTTTGATTTGAGAAATTACAGTTGCATCTTCACTGTACTGCAAGCCGATATATCCCATTCCATTATTTGTTGAATACAGAGCCCTAGATTCATATACATAATCGACGTAAGCTCTCATATATCGCATCACCAGAGTTCTGCGCTCGGCTATTCCACCAAACTCATGAAATAATTCATTAGTTACAAAGGCTTCACCAATTAAACGTTTAATATCCCTGAGTTCTTTTTCGGATATATTTGTTACTAGTTTCATCTCAGTATTTTCTCCATATGCTTGCCTTTTGCGAGTCCGTCAATCAGTTTATCCATCTGACGTTTTTTTACAATGTGTTCTTCAATTGTTTGATCTTTCTCTGGCATGATCAGAACCTATAACAACGCGGGCATCGAAAAGGAAAAATAGATAACGAACATCAGCCGTAGAAGACGTTTATACCGGTTCCATCTCTCTTTCAATATGGTGCCATTTATATTTGCAGAATTTCAAAAGAGAAAATACAACTTGTGTGAAGAAGTTTTGAATGTTTAAGTAGCTACCGGGATATTGACATAGTAATAATAGCGGTTGACAAAATAGCATTGTGACAATATGCGTTAATTCACATATTCATCATTAATATGCATTATTCATCAGGTGTTTTTCATTACTACAGCCTCAACAGTATCCGCAACATCCTCGCAGGCATCAGCACATTCTTCAAGCTCAGAGTAGATCTCACGCCATGCAATAACATCCAGCGGATTCTTTCCGTCCCAGTTTTTGCGGCAACTGTAAGCAGCCTGAAGATACAGTGCATCGCATTCTTCCTCAGCAGCATTTACATCGATGATGAGCTTGTGTAGCTGATCGGATTTTCTGAAATTCGGCAGCTCCGTAAGCATCGCCTTCATTTTTGAGGTGCATATACAGATTTTTTCAGCAAAACTAATAGCTTCGTCGGTAATCTTTGCAACATTGTTGATATAAAGCACCTGCAAAACTTCCTCTATGCAGTCAATCACATGATCGAGTCTCTGACAAAGTTCAGCCATATCTTCGCGATCAATTGGCGTGACAAAAGATTTTGCAAGCGTTTCCGTCATTTCGTGCCTCAGCGAATCGCCTTTATGCTCAAATTCATGCATTTTAGGCAGTATTTCGTTCATATGTTCGGTATCGAATTCACGCAGGCATTCGAGTAAATAATCCGCAGCACGGCAAGCAGTATCAGCAGCCGAAATGTAGTTGTTCCAGTAAAAATCGTTTTTCTTGTTAGCCATAATATACTCCTGTTCAGAAGATCGCCATAAAGATCTTCGTTGTGAAATATCCAATAAGTCCACAACCGGGGAAAGTCAGAATCCATGTCATCATGAGATTTTTAACAACACCGAGATTGACCGCTGAAGGTCGTTTGACTGCACCGACACCCATGATGGCAGTTGTTTTTGCATGTGTTGTTGATACTGGAATTCCGAAGAGCGAGCTGATGAGCAGTGCTATCGAAGCTGCCATATCTGCCGAAAATCCTTGATATTTCTCCAGCTTGACCATATCCATTCCGATAGATTTGATGATTTTCTTGCCGCCGATTGATGTACCGACAGACATGATGACTGAACAAAGCAGCATGATCCATACCGGCATCTTTACTGAAATGCCTTCTCCACCACCATTTGATAGCATAAGGCACATCAGGATTACGCCCATAAATTTTTGACCGTCCTGCGCGCCGTGCATGAAGCTCATGGCACAGGCTGCTCCGATCTGACCGTTCCGGAAGATACCTTCTGTTTTTCGTCGGTCAACATTGAAGAAGATGACTGTCACTAGCTTGCAGACTGCATATCCGAGGATAAAGCCGAGCACGACCGAGATTACAAGGCCGTAAATAACCTTGACCCATTCGTGACCGTTTACACCAGCAAGACCACCATGCATCGCAATAGCCGCACCGGTCAGTCCGGCAATCAGCGCGTGACTTTCGCTGGTCGGTATCCCGAAATACCAAGCGAGCACAGCCCAGATCACGATTGCCAACAAGGCAGCTGACAGTGCTACTATTGCATCGTGTGAGTTTGTACCGAAATCGACCATATTGGCAATCGTCTGCGCAACCGTCGCATTGATAGAACTCATAATGAACACACCGAGAAAATTAAAGAATGCTGACATCAGAATCGCTGGTCGCGCTTCCATACATCGGGTTGTAACACAGGTTGCAATAGCATTAGGACAGTCCGTCCAGCCATTTACAAAAATAACGCCGAGCGTCAAACCGACTGCAAGCATCAGCAGCGGGTTTGATGTTACCTGATTCCAGAAATAGACAAATGATAAATCCATAGTTTCATTATCTCCAATAAGACTATTATATTGATATATATTTTTCCATTACATAGTATATCACAGTTCATTATCAGTTTCAAGTATTTTTTAATTATTGGTCCACTTTTCCCTTTGCTCATAAGCCTTACTGCTTACTATATGGGAATTAAGGCGTATGTGCCTCCATCTCCGTGCCTTATACATACTACTTGCCATTTCATATTGACAAAAGCATATCGTTCTGATATCATAAAAATATAAACATATCCCAAACATGTCTCAAGTTGAGAAGGGGATTATTCTATTTGAAACTTTCTAAGTCATATATTCAGAGTGAAATCCTATCTAGAAGATGTGGGTATGTCCGGATTCTACGTATCACAGCAGAATATCGCTCAGCTAAAGCGAAAAAACGTGAGAAACGAATGAAACAACCGGCAATTTGAAAGGATTATGGTGTAATAGAAGATGAAGCTGAGAATTGCATTTATCCAAATACTGCCTGATAACAGTATAGAAAAGAACATTGAAATTGGAGTAGAAGCCTGCAAAGAGGCGAAGAACAAAGGAGCAGATATTGCTTTGTTTCCGGAAATGTGGAGCATAGGATATCAGTTTTCTCATGATAAAGAAAAACTACAAAGACAGGCTCTAACTTTAGACAGCCAGTTTATAAACCATTATTCAGAGCTTGCGGAAAATCTTGATATGGCCATTGCCATAACTCTTCTGGAGAAGCATGACCCGAAACCGAGAAATACGGTATGCCTGTTTGATAGACATGGCATCCTTAAATATCGTTATTCTAAGGTGCATATCTGTGATTTCGGAGAAGAAGACGATGAAAGTGTTCTTGATGCGGGCGATGAATTCTTTGTAGAAGATCTTGATACTAGAGAAGGCATTATCCGTGTCGGTTCAATGATTTGCTATGATCGGGAATTTCCTGAATGTGCCAGAGTTCTGATGTTGAATGGGGCGGAGTTGGTTCTTGTTCCAAATGCATGTCCGATGGAAATCAATCGCTTGTCTCAACTTAGGGGCAGAGCTTTTGAAAACATGTTTGCCATTGCGACTTGTAACTATCCTGCGCCTCATCCGGATTGCAATGGCCATTCAACATTGTTTGATGGTGTTATATATATTCCTGAAATGCCTGGTTCAAGAGACTCCTGTGTTTTTGAGGCAAGCGAAGAAGCCGGTATCTATATTGCAGAACTGGATGTGGATCAGCTGCGCAACTATCGAAAGAGGGAAGTATGGGGAGTAAAGAACCGGAGACCTGAGTTATATGGAAGTATTAGTGCGAAAAAGCACGTTTAACAAAAATTTTCATTATTGAATTATCGTCGATGTGAAAAACAGAAAGCTTATGACACATAAAATGAAAAATGCCCCATATCAACAGTGTGATGTGATATGGGGTTGCTCATTTCTATTGATCTTTCTCTCTGATTTATCCTGTATGCATATTTTGCGAGGCGCGGCCTGCTTTTTATGTTGCCAATTTGGCTGAATGTGGTGAAACAACAAAACGCATCAGGTTTCAGTTAATTGCGGACGCCGCTTGCTGTAAAATAATAGTGGAAATCGTTTCGCTTAATATTAAGGTGTTTGAGTAGTGTTCTTTACAGAATCTTGATGCTGAGAATCGGAACTATCTGAAATACCTTTCCGGCACTGTTCATCCATTCTTCTTCGGAACAATTGACGATTAATTCTTTTATCATGCGCCCAGCCTTTGAAACAGCTTCTTATCCACTTTTTTTCGGTGGTGTCTTCAAAAATCATCTTTTTATGAATATTGCTTTTCATTAATTTCGTCCTCCTGTCCGCTCTTTTCAACTTATTATACCATAATCCTTTCAATTCATCAAGTCAAAATGGTGTCTCATTATAGTGTGCATTGATTGCGCGTATAATACTGTTTGATAAGATGTTATCTATAGATTAATCATTTTCTATTTCCTATTTTTACCGGAACCTTGGATTTACTGCATATGGCGAATTCCTTCAGCAGCGCACTCATGAATCCATCTTGATTATGTTAAGGATTTATAGTATAATATATGTATTACAAAAATGGAGGATATAAATGAGTATACTTAATGTTGAACATGTTACGCATGGTTTTGGTGCGAGGCAGATACTAAATGATGTATCTTTCAGGCTGCTTAAAGGTGAACACGTCGGACTTGTTGGTGCAAATGGTGAAGGTAAATCCACGTTCCTTAATATTATTATGGGAAAACTTCAGCCTGATGAAGGAAGTGTTGAATGGTGCAGGCATATAACGGTCGGATATCTTGACCAATACAGCACTCTTGCTAAGGGCAAAACGATCCGTGATGTTTTGAGAGAAGCTTTTGACAATCTCAGCGCTCTCGAAGCTGAAATGCTTTCACTATATGATAAGATGTCTGATTGCTCCGAGAAAGAGATGAATGAGCTTATGGAGGAAGTCGGAGAGATTCAGGGAATCCTTGATTACAGTGGCTATTACACTATTGATGCAAAAATATCTGAATATGCCAACGGTCTCGGACTAAACGAGATAGGTCTTGACAGGGATGTTGCTGAGCTTTCGGGTGGCCAGCGTGCTAAAGTACTGCTTGCGAAAGTTCTGCTTGAGAATCCAATGATACTTATTCTTGATGAACCGACTAATTTCCTTGATGAGAACCATATCAAATGGTTGACTAATTTCCTGCAAAACTATGAAAATGCATTCATTCTCGTTTCGCATGATGTACCATTTTTGAACAATGTCATAAATGTCGTGTATCATGTTGAAGGTGCTGTTATGAATCGCTATACAGGTGATTATGATAATTTTGTTAGAATGTATGAGTTGAAAAAGAAGCAGATCGAACAAGCTTATGAGAAACAACAGAAGGAAATAGCTGATCTTGAAGATTTTATCGCCCGCAACAAGGCAAGAGTAGCAACCACAAACATGGCAAAGTCACGCCAGAAAAAACTAGATAAGATGGATAAGATCACCTTGATGCGTGAAAAACCAAAACCTAACTTTTCGTTTCGAAAAGCTCGTACTCCAGGACGTGTTGTTATTGATTGCAAAAATGTGGTTCTTGGTTATGATGAGCCGCTTACTAAGCCTATATCTGTCAAGGTGGAGAATGGCCAGAAAATTGCTATCCGTGGCGTGAATGGTATTGGAAAATCCACGCTACTTAAAACGCTACTGAAGATCATCCCACCAATATCTGGTTATGTTGAGCACGATCAGTTTGTGGAATTTGGCTATTTTGAGCAAGAGGAGGAGAGTAGCGCTAAAACTGCGCTTGACGTTATCTGGGAGGAGTATCCATCAATGACCAATGCGGAAGTACGTGCGGCACTTGCTCAGTGTGGACTTACTACTGAGCATATTACTTCACAGATGAGAGTACTTTCGGGTGGTGAAAATGCAAAGGTTAGGATATGCCGTATAATGCTCCGTGAGGTAAATCTTCTTGTTCTTGATGAACCTACGAATCACCTTGATGTTGACGCCAAAGAATCGTTGAAAAAGGCTATCAAGGATTATAAAGGAACCGTTCTTATTGTCAGCCATGAACCTGAGTTCTATGTGGATATTGTCGATAATATCTGGAATATAGAGGAATGGTCAACAAAGATAATATAATGATTACATATGTTATGCCCCGCATCACTTTCTGATTTAGTGGTTCGGGGCATAGTTTTTGTATATTAGACTCTTTCTAAACAAGAATGATTTTAATACCATAAAAACATTCTGAAATCATATCTGGAAATTGCATTCGTGATCTAAGTTCGCTTTCCCCATTTTGGGTTCATTTTCAGAAATGCGTCCTAAATACACTTTTTGGGACTTCAATTCATTTTTTACAAGTTTTTCGATGTTATAAATGATGGTTTCCATGATTGAAATATCATTATCAAGACTGTCGATTTTGATATGTTCATTTTGCGTAGCTTCTTCAAGTTCTGTAAGTTCGTTCTTCCAGTCTATAGGAGTTATCCTTTTATCATCAAGACTAGTGTTAAATAGTCTATTTGCCGTTTGATATAATGATATTTCTCCATGGTGTTTATTATAAAAAGAATCTTTTTTCTTTTGATTGGTTATTGATTTCCATTTTATATATACAGGTTTATTATTTCTATAATATGCGTAGTTGTTCAGAAGTTCTTTTAATACTTTAATTCGATTCTGTTTTTTCTTAACAATCTCCTTATGAATACTCAATGTTTCGATTGTTGCTGCATTTTTTACTTTTAGCTCAGACAGATTAGCGATTTTATGTTCCTGAACAAATTCTATAAGTTTGGGAAGATTGCTCAGCTTTGACGCTTTATTAAGAGTTGAAAGTGTATGACCGCTTTTGCCAGTAAACATGATTCCATTTTCATGTAAACGTATAAGCGTCATAGCAAAATTATTCTTATCGTATATTGATTCCATTTTCATAATAAAATCGTCAAGTTCATCAAGTCTTTTCATAAGAGAAGTTATTCTTTTATTGACATACTTTATTTCACGGTTGATATCGCCTTTTCTTGTTCGGATACCTTTTCGCTCCATTTCTGTTGCGGTGGATCCCATATGAATCGTCGGCTTTATTAGTTTACCTTGTCGTTTATAAGAACGATGATCTACTTTATCTATGATTACAGCATTAAGATGATCTGCCCATGCTTTTCTCCATTCCTCAACTTTATCTCTGGCGTTCCAGTCTGTAATATAGACAGTATGTCGCTTGTATCTGCGTCTGTGTTCATCATATATTTTATTGCCATTTTTATCAAGGATATATTCACTATGAGTTTTAGCTCCCCATGTTCCGTCTTCTTTGATTGGCCTTGTAGTGAGCAAGATATGCGCATGGATATTCTTTTGTTCATGCTGTGGACTATGAATACATATATCTGCACACATTCCTTTATCTACAAATGTTTTCTGAACATAATTATGTGCAAGAGCTATGCATTCTGACATAGGTAATTCATTTGGCAGAGCAATCATTATATCTCGTATAAGTCGTGCGTTTTTGCGTTTCTCTGCATTTTCAACTGAATTCCATAGCGTGGAACGATCTTTATATTCAGCAGGTGCATTTGCAGGTAGTAGTATTTCTGTATGGATTATACCTTCTTTCTTTGTAAAGTTATAAGTCTTACCGTTAAAGTTATTGTAAAGCTTTTCTCCTGCACAGTATGCAGCAGCTGCTACGGCAGATTTCCCTTTCCCTCTGCTGATATTATTTATAGATAAATAATAAATAGCGATAACATCATCTCCTTTTACACTTTATCGATATGGTGCCTTTCAGATATTAGAATAATGGAAACAGAATTGCCGCAATTACAAAACAGTTTTTTCAGTATATTTGTTTGGTACGGCAGGGAAGTGAATACCTTTTATTCCTCCTGGAAGATTTGCAAAAGCGATTTTAAGAATATGCTGGATCTGCTCATTGGAGTATTCTTCTACATTAGGAATAAGGCTTTCAAGAATAATACCATGTTCAATAAGACGAAGAGTACGGTTGCGACGCTTTTCTTCTTCATAATGATTTTGTAAAAGATTGATATGGTGTGTTTTCTGTATTTCCTTCCCTGTCAGTTTTTTTAGCTCTGCAATAATTGTTTCACGTTCTGCAATAGCTTTTTTGTATTCGTTTTCTAAATTCATAGATATTCTCCTTCCTTAGGATTAGAATCGCTCCAGTTCTCAATCAAGTTTTCGTATCATTATCAGAAACTCTTTACTTATAATAATATTATATTTCCTTTTTTCTTTCTGGATTTGCATTTTATCATCGGTTGCCTTGAGATAATTCGTGATTATATAACACTCTACTTTAAAATCCGAAAAATATGGTGCTTGAACAACTATATTTAATAAAAAAACAGCTTTTCACGAAAATTTCTCTCTTTTCAACATAACAGTATCTGAAAATGTATGGCTTTTCTATGATTATATACATCTATTTTTATAGGGGAGAATAATAAGATTAAGCATTCTTTATAAATATTCATTATACTATCCGATATCAAAACGTTACAGTGTTGAATGAAATATTGGTTACTTTTTCAAAAAAATGGCGCCCTATAAGACGATTTAAGAAGATTAATGATTTGTGCTGATTCAGAAATAAATATATTTGCATACAGTTTAACGATTGTCTTATTTTAATAAAAATTTGATAATGATTCTCAATTGTGAAATAAATATGAAAATTTACGTGAAAGTATTGACATTCACTTTGAATATGATATAATATACAAGGCAAATGTGAAAATGATAATCATTTTCAATTTTGTAAAAAAGAGGTGAAACCATGGGATTTTACAATACTCCTCAAAAAGAAAGAATAATATCATTTCTTGGCTTGCATACAAATGAGTATCTAACTGTACATGAGATTATAGAAGGAATCAGAAATGAATTACCAAATGCAAGTCCGATAGCTGAAAGTACTGTATACCGTATAATGAATAGTCTTACCAAGCTCGGATTAACAAGTAAAAATACAGGTAATAATCGTGAATTCCGATACAGGCTATACAAAAATGATTCATGTATAAGTTTTCATTGTAAAGTCTGCGGTAAAGTATATTACATAGAAGAAAATATATGTAATTCCATAATAAATAATATACATACAAACTATCCTATTGAAATTACTGAAGAGATTCAGCTAACAGGAGTATGTAATAATTGCAAAAAAGGTTAAGTTATACTATGTATATAACTCTTTTGTTGAGGAGGAACGTCTTTTGAAAGTAATAATAAAAAAGAGCTTTGCTATAATAATTCTTCTATCAGTTATGATTGTTCTTATTAGCTCAACTATTTTTATTGTTAAGCATATCAATCATCATTGTGCGGAGAAGAATTGCCCTATTTGCATAGAACTTGTTAACTGCAACAGTATTATTTCGCATCTTGGTAATACATGTGCGATGGGATTATATTCGATGGCTTTTGTTATAGGATTTATTGCGTATAGATTATTAGCAGTATTCTCATTGTCAAATAACAATACCCTTATTTCTTTAAAAGTTGAACTTCTGAATTAGATTTTGATGTTAAATCCATATAAAGATAAATGGTTTTTACGCTCATGGTTTCCGTATTTTTTATTATGGATCATTGAAATATATCAATTTTTTAATTCGGAGGTTCGATTATATGTATAAGAAAAATATAATAACTGCAATGCTCAGCATTGCTATGGCAGCTGTAAGTTTCACTGGCTGCAGTACTGAGAATAAGACTTCTTTAAATACTTATGATGCTGTTGAAGGGACAAAAACGTCATCTGATTCTTCTGGATCATATAGTGTAGTATGTACTATTTTTCCTGCGTATGACTGGGTAAAGGAGATAGTCGGTGAAAAATCTAGTAATATAGAAATGACGTATCTGCTGGATAGTGGTATTGATCTTCATAGCTATCAGCCTACAACTGACGACATTCTCAAGATATCCACCTGTGACCTGTTTGTATATGTTGGCGGTGAGTCTGATGAATGGGTAGAAGATGCACTTGAAAGCGTACAGAATAACGATATGAAGGTAATAAACCTCATGGACATTCTTGGCGATTCCGCCAAAGTTGAGGAACTTAAAGAAGGTATGCAGGAAAGCGAGCACGAGCATGAGCATGAACATGCAGAGATAAACGAAGCGGATATCAAAGACCGTGAGCTTACAGATTTTGCTGGTAGCTGGCAGTCTCTTTATCCTTTCCTCGAATCTGGAGATCTTGATGAATATGTAAAAGATCATGCAGAGGAGAATGGCGAGTCGGAAGCTGAAGTTCGCAAAGAACTTGAAGGAAAATGGAACTGTGATTTGGCAGAAATCAGTGTGGATGGAAATAAAATGAGTTTTATCTACAACGATGGATCAAAGAAAAGCGGTGAGTATAAATATGCCGGATATTCACCAGTATTGTCAGATGATGGAGATATCAATGCAGTAATCTATCAGTATGAAGCTGTATCAGGTGACAGTCCGAAATATGTAATGTTTAACGATCATGGATATGAACCTGCCAATGCTGAACACTTTCACATTTACTATGGCGATGATGTCGATTTTAAAACGACAAAAGATAATTTCGTATACAATCCATTCTTTATTCCTGCAGGACTGAGCGGTGAAGAAGCTGCCGATGTTCTTGAGGGGCATGGAAAAGAGAAACACGATCACGACCATGAACACGAAGATGGAGAAGTTGAATATGACGAGCACGTTTGGCTCTCTGTTAAAAATGCTAAGGTTCTTTGTGCAGAGATAGAAAAGAATCTTGAAACCATAGATCCTGCAAATGCTACTGACTACAAGGCGAATCTTGACAGCTATATCTCCAAGCTTTCCGACCTAGACAGCAGTTTCCAGACACTGGTAGACAGTTCTTCTGTAAAGACACTTGTATTTGGTGACAGATTCCCATTCCGCTACTTCGTTGATGATTACGGCCTTGATTATTTTGCTGCATTCATCGGTTGCTCTGCTGAATCTGAAGCAAGCTTTGAAACTATCAAATTCCTATCTGATAAGATTAAAGAACTTGATTGTGATACTGTTTTCACACTTGAAAATTCAAATAAGGATATAGCTGATTCCATTATCACAAATTCAGGAAAAAAAGGAGTTAAGATAGCTGAACTCAATTCTCTTCAGTCAGTATCAAAGGGCGATGTGAACAATGGTGTAAGCTATATATCACTTATGCAGAAGAATTACGATGTTCTTGCTGGCGTTATGAAATGAGGCGCAAAATGAATAATAAAAAAATACCTGTTATTCTTATTACTGGCTATCTTGGCTCTGGAAAGACAACTCTCATGCAGAAACTGCTGAAGCAGGAACAACGCAAGATAGCTCTTATCGTAAATGATATGGGCAGTGTTAACATAGATGCTGATCTTCTCAACAAGAACCGTGATCGTATAGCTTCTGTAGAAATGGTTGAACTTCAGAACGGATGCATTTGCTGTACGCTCCGTGATGAATTCATAGCTGAGATAGAGCGTATCTCTCAGTTACCTGATATTGAAGCTGTATTTGTTGAAGCCTCTGGAATCAGTGAGCCTTCAAATATCGCCGCTTCTTTTGTTGTTTATACAGAGGATACTCCTGATACCAACGTTTATTTAAGCTCAGTTGTTTCTGTCGTTGACGCTGATCGCATCTACCGTGAATTTCTGCAGGAGCTCAACATGGAAAATGATACTGAAGAAGGCGATATCATAAATCTTATCATTGACCAGATAGAGTTCTGCAACCTTGTTATCCTCAACAAGACAGACCTACTGAATGACAAACAAATTGAAGAAGTTAAAAAGGCTATTCGTGATATACAGTCAGAAGCTGAGATAATCCCATGCATAAACAGTGAAGTCGATACGGATAAGATATTGCATGGAAATGAGTTCGACTACCATGCAGTTCTTGCTTCATCATCAGTTCAGCGGGCGCTGAATACCAATGAACCTACAGACAAGGAAGCGTGTATGGACGAGTATGGAATAACTTCATTTGTTTATGAGGAAACTCGTCCATTCGACCGTGATAAATTTATGGATTTAGTTGACGAATACCCCAAGGAGCTTATCCGTACCAAGGGTTATGTGTGGTTTGCTGATGACGATGTGCATATACAGCTCTTTGAACAGGCGGGTAGAAATGCCAGCGTTACGGAGCTGAATGAATGGCTTGCAGCATGCCCTAAGGATGAGTTGGACGCTATGTTTGAGAATTATCCCGACCTGAAAGAAGACTGGGATGACACATATGGTGATCGTATAAATCAGCTTGTATTTATTGGAAAAGGCTATAAAAAATCTGATATCCTTGCTAAGCTTGAAAGATGTCTGGCAGTATGAGCGACAAGGCGATACCGGTATATTTGTTCCTCGGCTTTCTTGAAGCTGGAAAAACAAGGTTTATACAGGAAACAATATCAAATAAACGCTTCGGTCTGAATGAAAACATTCTTCTTGTTATGTGTGAAGAAGGGATAGACGAGTACGATTTATCCCAGTTCAGCGGTAAAAGCATTAAGCTTCATGCGATAGAGGATAAGTCAGAGCTTGACGCAGATTTGCTTTTGAAGGTATCGGACGAATGCGATGCTGATAAAATCTTGATTGAATTTAACGGTATGTGGCATCTTACAGACTTGCTTCTTAATAAGCCATGTAGCTGGAAAATTTTTCAGACTGTATTTATCGCTGAAGCTTCCACAATTCAGATGTATATGCAGAACTTTGGAAGTCTTGTTGTCGACAAGGTAAATGTCAGTGATGTTGTTATTTTTAATCGCTATGCTAAAAGAGCAGATGTTAATGAACTGCATAGAATCATTCGTGCGATAAACAGGAGGTCTGAGATCTATTACGAAGCTGATAATGGAATGATGATAGCTGATGACATCGAAGATCCGCTGCCATATGATATAAATCTTTCGTTTATACTAATAAAGGATAATGATTATGCAATATGGTACAGCGATATAATGAACGACGCAAAAAAATATAGTGGAAAGACTGTGAAGTTCAAGGCTTTGATTACTTCGCGTCCTGAGCTTCCTAGTAATGTATTTGCAGTAGGAAGATATATAATGACCTGCTGTGAAGCGGATATGGAGTTTTGCTGGTTCGTAGCTTTATACAACAAATATTACTTTGTTAAGGGAGAACAGTGGGTAACTGTAACGGCTGAGATAACAGCTCAGCATCACGAAACGGAAAATATTGATATACCTCTTCTCAAAATAGTTGATCTTTATGAAAGTGAACCGCCCGAAAGACCAATTGCAACATTTTTATAATTGTTCTGGAGACTCATTAGGAGTAACCCGCCCCCAAAAAAGTACAATTAAAAAAGACCTTCTATGGTATCAAATTCATACCATAGGAGGCCTTTTCTACTTCGAATATGACTGATGAAAATGTGTCTCAGATATCATTATTTGAATAATCTGAAACATTCAAATAATTAGATTATTCCTCTGTTATATTCAAGAAGATCAATGATTTCGCTTCCGTAAATATTGTATGTGTCAAGCAGTCTTATGAAATCCTTTGCGTCCAGATCATCTATCCAGCCAACAAAATCACCATAAGTTGCAATTTTCGAATTAACCGGATTACATTCCGCATCATTGCCTATAATATATACAGAACGGCTGCCTGCATCAAACATATATCCGATGCCATTCAATTCTGACTTCACGTAGTTTTCAGCATTTAGAGCAAACTTGTTTATTTCAGCCATTGCACGGTCAGGAATATAGTCTACACTTCTATTGTCTGTCTCCATTATGTTCAGCAGTTTATCATACCAATTGTCGGAATTCATTGAAACAAGATCCTTCTGAGTAGCGGAATTGCTTCTCAGATCATCATTGTAACTGAAAGAATAAGCTGATCCGTACTGATCGATGACAGTAACGACCTGGAATGCTGTCCATGCATAGTTCTCGTCTATAAATACCATAACAGGTCTTGGTTCTTCTTTGATTTCATTTATAAGTAGCTTTCTCATTTCAACAAAATCAAATATATCGATGTTACCGTCACTGTTAACATCTGCGATATCATATTCAGCCAGATTTCCTTTACCGGTAAGCCATTTTTTCATGAAAACAAGATCAGAGATTCCGAAAATACCGTCACCATTGCAGTCACCTTTGACATTGGTTTTCAAATCATTTATTTCTGCAGGAATGATATCCATACTTTCTGTGATTGTAAAGTATGCAATATCTTCTTCATATGTTGTCTCATTATCGAGATATGTTTTTTTCGAAATAATAAGTTTGACTGTTCCAGGATTTACAGGTTTAAATAGTTTGATCATATGTTTGCTATTATCAGTATCATCAGAACTTATTTTATTCGTATCATACTTCATTGATATTTCTTCATGGTCTTCTATGAATACACCGCTTCCGTTCTGCTCAATCAGATAATAAGGTGAATCTGTATCAGTAACGTTTGTACAATACATTACGTAGCCTGCCTGAACAGAAAATGTGCCATGCTTTTCAAAGTATGCATTATATTCTTCATGACAGTCGGGCAGCCAGGAATACTTATCAGTTTGAGTGATGTAACCCTTGCTGTCCTTTTTGAATTTGTATGAATTAAATGTTCTTGTATTTGATTCAAATCTTCCGTATCTGAAATTAACAGTGAGATCGGAATCATTTGGTATGTCATAAGCTCGTACATTAAAGGCGGGAGAGTATTTTTCTGTATTCTTATACACCTTGTTTGTGAGCTCATAGCTAGCGATTTCTTTGGAAACTGAGCCTTCAAAGGAAACAGAGTATTCGTCAAGCCTGTCTGTATTTATAGGATAGACAAAGCATATTATACCGTCAGTTACAAATGATACACCATGTTCATTGCTGAATTTGACAGCTGAATCTAAATCCTGAGGTATCCATTCTGGCATATCCTTAACGTTTTCAATAATATTAAGATCTTTATCAACTTTAATGGATGTAGTTGTTGTTTTTATATCTTCAGCGTATGATTCCCATAATCTGCCAGATGTAAATGTAATATCAACATCGCCTTCAGATTCTCCTTTGAATACTTTTAAAACATTGTCAGCTGCACCATCTAAACTTAAAATGTTGTCCCTGCTTATACTTTCGTCAATAGCGAGGCTGAGTTTTCCCGCACCGGTCTGCTCAACGTCCAGAGAAGCTCCTGTGGAGTAGTTAATACTATTGCAGTAGATCATCATACCATCTCTGAATGATAGATTTCCATTCTGTTCAATATACTCTTCAAACTCTGGAACAGAATCAGGTAACCAACTGTAAATATCGGTTTCTTTTAAATTGCCTTCTTCGTTAACGAATGTATATCTTACAATGTCCGAAGTATTTCCTGTTTCCGTATCCTCAAGGCTTATATCTACGTCAAATCCTTTAGCACAATTGTTAAGTATCAAAAGTGTTTCATAATGAAATCCGGGTGAACTTACAGCATTATTCCTGCCGCTGGTATTGGAGCTAAAATCCAAATCAAAGGAATACATATTATATTCGTATTCCGAATTAGCTATCATATCATCATCACGTTTAAAAGAATTGATTTCAGCAGACATTTTGCAAGAATCCGGAACATGATAAACAATACATATCAGATCGCCATCGACAGTTGTAGTACCGTAATTATTATGAAAATACATTGCGGAACCAAAGTCACGGGGAATCCACGATGGACCGTTTTCTACTACTTTATCCCAGTTTACTGCCGCAGCATTAGTTGTCATAGAAAATAAAGTTGCATTGCCTATGGATAGAGCCATTGCTATGGTAGTTGATATTATTTTATTCAATAGTTTCATATATAGTCCTCCTATTTTAAAGCCTAAGTTGTATAGTGAACGTCAGTAGCTTCAAGTGTAATAGAGTATTTGGAATACTCAAATACAAGTTTAATAAAGCTTAATTGGAATCATATTAACTGTTTTTGTCATCAAATCCGAGAAGCATTGCCTGTATATCAATTGCATCGCCAACTGTTAGACCGTCACCGTTCATATCTCCGTTGATTTTTCCATATTCTGTAAGATGATACTCGGCTGTACCGTCTATACCATATTTATTCGGATTTGCAAGCGCCTGCATAATGAGAACTGCGTCAGACATATCAACCTCGCCGTCACAGTTTGTGTCGCCTGCGAGATATTCCTTAGGTTCGGCTGTTGTGGGTTCAGGAGCTTTTTCTGATTCTTTATCGTTGTTTTTGAGTACTACATTGTCAATATAGAGTATGGCGACTTGCATATCATACAGCAGACCAGGATTACCGTCATGAGTGTAATCACATTTTGTCCTTATTCTTTCGAGCACTTCTTCAGGTATTTCAGTTTCACCCATTTCTCCTGTTTCGAGAAAAGAGAGATATGACTCGGCATATTTCTTATCAAGTTTATCAACTGTTCCGTTTCCGTCAATATCCGGCTCAGGATACATGTTTGAGAAAACTCCAATTAAAAATTGGTTATAATGATCTTCTAAAGTAGGAAATACAAATGTTTCAATCGAATTACCTGATATGTAGAATGGATTAAACATATCTGGTTCCTCGTCAGGGTGCATTTCTTTCATGAGAAGAGCATTTGCATATTCTTCATAATATTCACCTGTACTGTCAGTTGCCATTGCTTTTGTTCTTTCCAGGATATTATTGAAAATGTAATCTCCGATCAATTCTAGATCATTGTCATCACCGCTTATACCGTTATGGTCAAAGTCGCAGTTCTGATCCAAATTATCATATTCTTCCTTGGAAAGAGCGCTTTCCTCAATCGTTCTGCCGAACAATCTGTCACCGTGGAAAAGATCGGCGATATGCTGGTCTCTTCCATCTATGATATTGTCAAAGTTAAGGTCAGGTTCTGAGATCCTGCCAGCTGCTATATCGTCGAAGTACTGTTTTTTGAGCTCTGCTTTTTCATTGCTTTGCTGTTCGAGTTCTTCCAGAGACGGCATGGAAATGCTGGCCTTATCAATATATTCAAGGTGATTGCTGACCATATCGCCTATATAGTAGTACTGTGCACCATCGCGGAATTTTTCATAGTAGGTGTTATCTGTATATTCTGGCAGAACAGGCTCTGTCAGGAACAGACAGTCAAGAAGGGCTGAAACATCATGCACCTGTGAATAATTATCATCACTCTGCACCACTGTTAGAGCATTTGATCTTTCTTTTGTTTCTTCATCAAGTTCTATCTTCTTATCAACAGCACATTGTAACGACCATAAGCCCGTATCAGGATCCTGTAATTTTACCCACGGCTCACTTGTCGTGGCAATTGTATAGTCCAGAACATCTGCCAGATCAAATTTTCCGTCATTGTTTACATCGGGGTCAACTTTTCCTTCATCTATCATTTTTTGCATGAAAAGGTAATTCACGCCAAGATAAACTGCCCTGTCATTCAGATCTAAAACAATATTTCTGCTGTTGTAGCATCTTCTGTTAGAAAGACCGAGCTCCTCTTCATATTTCTCATATGTTGACTTTGCAAATAAAGATGTATCTATGTCACAGTAAAGTAGAAAATGACAGAAAATATTACCCTTTTCATAGCTCTCTACCTGGCCGTCTTCGTCAAGGTCGGCATTGGCTGATATTTTTGCCCTGATATCCTCGGGCAGGGAATCTTCAGAGCCCGGATAATCGTTATACCTGCCAAGGAGATAGCAGTCAAGATGATCGAACTTTCCGTCTGAGTTGAAGTCAAAATCAAGATTCCTTTCATTTATGCTCCTCATAGTTTTTAGTTCAACTTCAAGAGGATAATAATAAGTGAGGTGAGGAATGTTCTTTACATTCATTTCCACAGATGCATCAGGGATACAAGGTATCGCTGATGATGTGGTCAGCACAGTTGCTGCAAGACATGCGATTTTTTTCATAGAGATAGCCTCCCTTTGATTATGTTTGAACATACATGAGATAATCCCCAAGCATAGTATTGCCGTAACCTCTGAAACTTGTGGTGAATTTGAATAAAATATATTCTGATTATGTCGTCACTATATTAATTATACATAATAATAATTTGAAAAGCAAGGCGTTTTTTGCTTTGATTATAGAGAAAATTAATCTTACTATCGATTATATTAATATAGATGATCTTCAGATTTGATTTGTTGTTAAATTATTGAAGTAAAAGGCAAATAGGGATTATCAATCTGTAATGCTTAATATGTTGTTGGAGGTCATAAGTTCCAATTTTTTCGATTATATATTTTGTATTTTGCGTTCAGAGGGGGAACGTGAGATATTTATTTAATACCATTTTGGTGGGTGATTGTTTCGAATTTGTTTTCAAATGGTCACCTTAGTCAATTATTAAAGTTGCTATTATGAAATACAAGTTAATATACTTGATTGAACTGTGAGAGGCGCCTTGATGTAATTATACTTTTTTGCTGATATTGTGTAATTCTTTGACATTTCAAAGGATAAGTGATATAATTATTTTATATCTATATAAGGAGCAGCAGTAATGGTAAATAAATCATCAATTAATAAAGGAACAGCTAGAGTATTTGACATTTTATCGTCGCATCCGTATGTATGTGCATTTATCGTGTGCCTTTTCGTACATTTTTTTACATTCGCACAGGAGGAACTCATACCAGCAAACACAATGCTGATAGGATCGGCTGTGCTGGCATTTGCAGGAATAGGGACAGTATGGGCAAAGTATAAAAAAGGTCAGTTTCCATTTATTACAGCTATATTTTTTTCTATAGCAGTAATAGGTGTAATATTCGCTTTTAATGTGAGTTTTATCTCAGGCGGCAGGGGAGTATGGATTATTTTTGTCTGCCTTGCAGCGATGATACCGGGCAGTATTTACTTCAGAAAACATATTTTGACAAAGGAAAAAAACGAAAGGTTTATAAGTCTGATATTACTTGGAACTGGATTCCTGACCAAGCTCATGTACATTTTCTATACAGATATGTACGCAAGACAGAACGATGTTGGTGCATTCACAGGAACTCCCGACGATGCAGGTCACTTCGGATATATAGAGTACCTCTTATATAATCATCATCTTGCAGATTTTGACGTCCGCACACGGTGGCAGTTCTATCATCCGCCGCTGCATCATACCATAAGTGCTGTGTGGATATATATCAATCAGAATATATTCGGACTTGATTTTAATTCTTCAAGGGAATCACTACAGATACTCTCGCTTTTCTACACAATGGTGATTATTATAACTGCATACAAGATACTGCGTTATTTCAAGCTCAGTGGCGTTTCACTGTATGCACCGCTTGCAGTAATATCGTTTCACCCTGCGTTCACTTTTTTCTCAGGCGCGTTAAATAACGATCCACTGGCTACAGCACTTACTGCTTTAGCTTGCCTGGCATCGATTAAATGGTATGAAAGTCAGAAAATGAAAGATATCATCATACTGGCACTATGTATTGGCTTAGGCATGATGACAAAGCTCTCGGCGGCGCTTGTTGCATTTCCGGTTGCTTTTCTTTTCCTAATCGTTTTCATTACTAATATTAAAAAGAAATGGAAAAAGTTCTCTATACAATACATTTGCTTCGGAGCTATCTGCTTTCCACTTGCGTTATGGTATCAGATAAGAAGCCATTTCCGCTTTGGAGTGCCTATTACTTATGTGCAGGAGCTTGGAAAGGATATCGACCAGTATGTGGGGAATACTAGTTTTTGGGATCGAGTAACCAATTTTTCCGCATATCAGTTCAAAGGGATATTTCAGCACTGGGCATACCGTGACGAAAATGGTATGCTCACCGGTCACAATGAGATGAACCCTTTAATATGTATACTGAAAAACTCCATATTTGGAGAAGAAAACAACGAGAGCAGATTCCGAATAAGCGAGCATATCTCTTCAATCATGACAGTTTTCTTCATAGTTAACTTGATTATTGCCGCCGCAGCAATAGTTTTTATGATAGCTATATGCTTCAGAAAGACTACTGCAAATACTGGAATGAAAGCATTTTTCATTGTCTTTCACATTATAATGATAGCTAACTTTTACAAAATGGCAGCAGATTATCCGTTTGTATGCACAATGAACTTCCGATATATAACACTTACTGTAATGACCGGAGCGCTATTTTGTGGATTATTCCTGCAAAGTTTACAAAAGTCGTCAAAAAGAGTAAAGAATGCAGCAAATAAAATAAGTATAACCCTTTCGGTACTTTTTTCTGTATGTGCAATATGGGAGATAACAGCTATGTGCTATCCGAGATAGTGATACACAATAATCAAACCGTACTATCAGACTTATTTTAAAATATTATGTTGCAAATATAGGAATCTACATTTTGAAGGCATTATTTCTTAATGTATTATGAATATAGCTTTCTGGTTTGTAATACTATTACTTTCTTATGTAAAAAAACATCAAATCTGTGTATGAATATTGAAAGTACTTTTTGACTGGTGTGAATAGTAGAAAAGTCCTAGAGTTTAAAATTAATGCTAATTAGAGCTTAATACTTTCAAAATTAGAAGAAACAAACAGAATCTTAACAGGAAATGAAACATCATATTTGTCTTAAATTAATGTAATCTATAAGATTTAAAGGTGGGAAAAGTTTTGATTGACAAGAAGGCATTGATTCTATTGAAGAAATACTACCTCTCGTATAAGACAGAGGGGCAGCCGTCTGAAAATGAAAAAGAGAATGCGAAAAAAAGCGGTGTGCTTGTGCCGGATTCCATTACAACACACGATGAGATAGTAACTGAAATCAAAAGAATGTCAAAACTGATATCTCTGGACACTGTTGCAAAAGCTTTTCTATATAGTCTTTCAAGCGGCGATATGAGATACCGTTCTGCTCTTTCAAGTCTTGTTTGGGCAAGATCACTTCCTGAACATGAAATGATATCGAACGGCGTGGAAAAGACTGAATGGCAAACTCCCGTGTGTATCGTCTGCGGCTGTACTCACGGACTTGATACGTCAGAAAGCATAGATTGGAATAAATATGGTGTCTTCAGGTATCTTCCACCTAAACAGTATGGCCGAGAGCCAAACTATACATGTGCTGAATATGTGCTCAATGATCTGCGGGAGTTTGTGAAACTGCCGGCAGTTGAGCCATGTGATGAGGACTATCGTATACTTAATAGCATATTTGCCTGCGTACATAAAATGAAGTCACACAACATGGATACTGCACTGCTAAGCGAGATACGCAAGCGCAAATTCTTTGATGCTACAGGTAACGCTATTCACTGCATACTGGGTATTCTTTCCGTCTGTGGTATACTGGAGGGTGCTGAGAAAAAGGGCTTTCTTCACGGTTATGTAAATTACAACGACCATGGTATGGGTAGGGACGGATTGACTTTCTATCCACTTAATTGTTGGCGGGGAAGAGATGGTGTGAATTATCAGGCAGTAGCTGAGATTTTCGGTAGCTTCAGCAAGGATAAGCTTTCGCCAGAAAAGGCTGTAATTCACGAAATTGAACAAAATCCAGCTTCAACAGAGAAAAAGTCTGTTTCAGGAGCAGAGCAGTATTTTACCGATGGAGTATACTGTATAATGCTCAATGATGAAGAACGACGGTATCTTGCCCTTGATCCACTTGACAAAAGCTGGGAAAAAGTTACATATTACAGTGTGACTTATTTGATAAAAAAGCGAACAGAGCTGTTTTATTCGGGGAACACAATAGTCAAGGTAATATATGAGGAATACTCTGTTAATGATGATGGGACATATAACTGGAAAAGCTACAATGAGTTTGATACCCATCTTGAAACGGATAATAGGACTATGCTGTTACCATTGACTTCAAGAGGCAGAGCCAAACCTGTTACGCCTACAAATATTATGGCGATAAAGCCGTTTGGATGTGATTTCTATATTTATCTTCAGAATGATAAGAGCTATATACTTGTAAGGAACCTGAGAAACAATCAGGAAGTTTCGGTTGGTGAAAAAGAACGTGTACGTAAGATAATTAACGATGAGAGTTTTCATGAATTTATGAGATATTATATTCCGACCTGTCCTGATGATTATTTTGAGCGAATCGCTGCTGTACGGAATATGGAACATCAGACGGTTAGATTCAAAGCGGGTGATATATTCTGCTGTCAGATTGACAGACAGCACTATACATATGGACTGATTCTGGGTAAAACACGAGATATTGAGAAATGGAAGGAATTGCCTGAAGAGCATTCTTTCCGCCATTTAATGATGCAGCCTATCATTGTAAGAATGTATGATTTTGTAACAACTGAAAAGGATATAACAGTGGAAGAACTTTCAGAAAAGTCTCTTCGTCCCCCTGAGCTTTACTCAGATTGTGACATATTATGGGGTACTCATAAGGTTGTTGCACATAAAAAGCTTGTTCCTGACGATATTCAGTTTCAGTTACAATTTGCAAGGCTTATTACCAAGAATGAGCATTTCACGCCGTTTACTGCGGAGATTTTTGTGAAATCTTCTCCTGGTACTACTGCTCCAAAGATGAAAAATCCAAAATCATTGTACGTAGAATGGGGATTTTCCTCCTTTGAAATCAAATGGGAAAATGTGCCTGATAATATACGGCAGTTTCTGGACGAGGGAGTATACTTTGAGGGAGGAGTAGCTTTAGGAATCCGAGGTGAACTGTGCGGAAAAACACTTGACGAAATATTGAAAGAAACTCCTAAACGTAGAATCCAGTATAATTTATTGCTTCCGGAGAATCGTGATAAATTCAATCTTGTTATGAATTTCCTTGGTCTGCCAAATGATTGTTCAATTGATGATTTTGCTGAAAAATATGGAGGAATATCAAGGAAAGAGTATATCGAACTCTTAAACACAAGGTGAATAACAGAGGTGTGTATGAAAAAAGCAATTATGTCAATCATGTTATGTATCGCAATGTTAACAGGCTGTAGTGATAATAATAGTTTGGAGTATCCTGAAAAAGTACCGGTTCAAACAACAACGGTTGTTACTTCTTTGACTACTACTGCTACAGCAACTTCGACTGTTACAACCACCACAGTTACTACAACAAAAGCATTTCATGCTGAGCATTCTTTGACGTTTACGCCGCATGATCTTGACACTATTCAATTAAAGGAAAGCTTTAAGATAGAAGAAGGTAATAAAAGCTCTTATCGTGAAAAACGTGATGAATACCTATCACAGCTGATTGAAAGCGGGAGCGAAATTCCTGTGTACGTCGGTGATGTAGCCGTGGATCATAAGAACAACTGTGTATACGTTATAGGAATATATGACTGGTGTACTATTGAAGAGCCATATTTCGGAGATGTTGCTGTATTCCGCATAGACGAGGCTACTGGAGATATAACTCAGTGCTGTCGTAATAATATATCAAGGCTTGGTTGGAAAAATGGTTTTGGACTGTTCAATGTGCGTGGAAAGACTTTTATGCACTCAACAATGGGCGTATACCTAGTAGACGAAATCAGCCATGAGTTCGTAACTCTCGAACCAAGCTTCAACCCGCAGGTTTGCTCTTTGTATGTAAGTGATGAACGAGTGATTGTTCAGGTACCTGTTAAGAATGAAGAAAGCGATACATACGATCAACATACTACCGAGTTCGATTTTACATCAAATACCATGAAAGAGATTGAGTTCAATAATGACGATATAAAGAACATGGAATATTATTATGACTATGATGCGGAGAACATAAATGTTGAATGCGAATATGCAATTCCTGATAATCATTACTCAAAAACGAAAATAAAAGTTGAATGGTGATTAGGATAGATATAGAATCCTATGACCTTTCTTCAATATAACAGCTTAGGAAAGGAATGTATAATGATAACTAAGCAGGAATTAAAAAATTCATTGACAGAACTGGGCATTGAAAAAGGTATGATTTTAGAAGTCCACAGTTCTCTCAGCAGTTTCGGTAAACTTGAAGGCGGTGCTGATACGGTGATTGAAACCCTGAAAGAACTGGTCACTGAAGAAGGAAGTATATTTATGCCAGCTCTCAGATTAAGCAGAGAGCTTGAACTATCGGAATCTGATAAAGAACTTGGAATCACGGTAAAAATAAAGATACTCGATCCCGACACTGAACGTACTGCTATGGGTATAGTTGCAGATACATTCAGAAAAATGCCTGATGTGTATACCGGACGAGATACCATAAGCACATCAGGTTGGGGAAAACATGGCAAAGAGGCTCTGACAGGCGGACTTGATTATGCCATTAAAAATGGAGGAAAAGCACTGCTTCTTGGAGTAGATATATACAAGCTTACAGCTATGCACTATGTTGAGGAGATAACTCCAAAGGATATCACTGATAAATTTGCTACAAATGAAGAAATTGATCGTTTATATCCTCCTGATAAATGGTTCATTGAAGCGGGGCATCCTCCTGTTAGGGCTTGGTATACCATACAAAAAATGGCATATGAAAAAGGCTTAATAAAAGAAATATATATTGGCAGTTGCAAAGTCATGTTCTTTGATATTTTGTCTGTGGTATCAATATATGAGCACGAACTGAAAACAGATCCTTATGGTCTATGGGGGATAAAATGAAAAATACTACACTTCTGATAATTGTTGCTTCATTATGCATATTTATGTCAGCCTGTGGTAACAGGACAAGTCCATCTGAAAGTATTCAATCGGATGCTCAGACAACAACCGTTTCTGAAAATGCGAGCTATCAGCAAATAACTCAGGAAAAAGCCAAGGAAATGATGCAGGCAGATGATGGACATGTAATAGTTGATGTACGCCGTCAGGATGAATACGACGGTGGTCATATCCCAGAAGCGATACTGATACCGAATGAATCTATCGACACAGAAAAGCCGAAAGAATTGCCAGACCTCGATCAGGTCATTTTGATATACTGCCGAAGCGGTCGGCGTAGCAAAGAAGCATCTCAGAAGCTTGCAGATATGGGGTATACGAATATCTACGAATTCGGCGGCATAATTGACTGGACTGGAGAGGTAGTAACCAGTGAATGATAACTAATGGAGTAATCGTATGAAAGAACAGCTAAAAGAAGCGACAATGCAGACGATAGCATCGTGGGACGAACCTGACATATATGTAATTTCAATGTATGTATATGATGACGACGATGATCCGTGTCGTCCTACTGTAACTGTCGGATATAATACGGAATCATATATGAACGAGCAGCTTGAATATGCTTCTGATGAGGAAGAAGCACGTTGGAACTATGCATTCTGGCTGCAAAATGATGACCTTGTATTTGGAACAGATGAAACTGCTGATATTGTCAGACAGTGGATAATTAACAGCAACTTTGCGTATTGTCAGGCTTGTGAAACTACTCCAGCTGAATATGAGACGGAGATAACAGAAGCATTCGTAGAAATGCTTGTCGACATTGTAAGAGAACTTCATGAATCTGGTTTTATTCACGAGACGTTCGGACGTAAAATACCTGTAATAATACATGAACTTGAGTACTATTACAAAATAGGTGAGCAGAATGTTCGAGCTAATGGAATTGAATTAGTTGAAGATTTTGCGAGATTTTGTGGCTATTTTGATTAACCAAGGCGTTAGGCATTCGACTATTGAAGAAGATAAGTATATCAAGGAAAAAGGGGTTTTAAATGAACTCGTTTTATATTTATAAAAAAGGATCAAAAAATGATTGTATGGAATCCGTGGCATGGTTGCCACAAAATCAGTCCTGGGTGCACTAACTGTTATGTTTACCGACGTGATGAAAGCATCGGAAAGGATGCTTCTGTCGTTACCAAGACAGGCGATTATGATTTGCCACTGAAAAAGAACAGGCAGGGACAATATAAATTGGTCGCAGAAGAGGGGATTGTTTTCACCTGTATGACCTCAGACTTCTTCCTTGAGGATGCCGACGATTGGAGGCAGAGGTGTTGGGATATGATTCGTGAGAGACAAGATCTTCAGTTTCATATCATAACAAAAAGAATAGACCGTTTTGATCAGTGTATACCGTCAGACTGGGGCGACGGCTGGGAGCATGTGACTATATGCAGTACTTGTGAAAATCAGAAAATGGCTGATTACAGATTACCTATATTTTTGAAACTCCCCATTAAGCACAGAGAAGTTATCTCAGAACCCATGCTTGAGGAGATAAACATCGAAAAGTACCTTGCTACTGGATTGATTGAGCATGTGTCATGCGGGGGAGAATCAGGCACAAACGCAAGACCTTGCGACCTAAAATGGATACAGGAAGTTCGCAGACAGTGCATACGTTGCAGTGTGCCATTTACTTTTCGTCAGACGGGAGCAGTATTTATTAAAAAAGGCAAGGTATATCACTTGGATCGAAAACTACATATCTCACAGGCTCAAAAGTCAGGTTACAGTTATGTTCCCGGAGATAATTCAGGTGCTGAAATAAAGTATCAGCTGCCTGACAGGAATGACCTGTTTCTAAGACTGAGCCGTTCTGATTTCAGAAGCCGTTTCCATCTGACTGAAAAGGATAAGACGTATATCAGTGAAAAAAGCCTGGATGTTATTCGTAGCCATGCAAAGGATTTTATCGAAAAACGTCTTTCTCCTGAGAATCCCGAAAATGATGGAAAGCAAACTCCCATGAAAGGACATCCTGTCTTTATTGCTCAGCATGCTACCGCCTGTTGCTGCCGTGGCTGTATTGAGAAGTGGCATAACATTCCTTCCGGTAAAGTTCTGACAAAAGCGGAACAGGAGTATATTACTGATGTGATTATGGAATGGATTGAAAATCAATCTAAATGAAAAGTGCCTCCAGCAGGAGGCACATCATTAAAACTATTTGCATTCTGTACAGATATATTCAGGAACTGTACGATCGTTGATAACTGATTCATACAGTCTCCAGCCACCTGCAAGATTATAGCAGTCGTAACCGTTTCCGCCTAGTATACGGCATGCTATATAGCTTCGCAGACCGCTGTGACAGTGTACATATACGGGCTTGTCCGTTGGAATTTTGTCAAGATTGTCCCTCAGAGTATCAAGCGGTATATTAACAAAACCGTCAATCATTCCACGAGCAATTTCTGTTTTTGTGCGGACGTCAAGAAGTGTTACGCTGCCATCTCTTGGAAGCTTTTCGACATCGTGCCAGTAAAATTGCTTCACGGTTCCGTTTGTTACGTTTTCTGCTACGAATCCAGCCATGTTTACTGGATCTTTAGCACTGCCGAATGGTGGGGCATAACAGAGTTCCAGATCTTTAAGATCAGTGACCTTCGCACCGAAACGGATAGCGGTTGCAAGCACGTCCATACGCTTGTCCACTCCGTCAAAACCGACTATCTGAGCTCCAAGAAGATTATGGTTTTTCTTATCCCACAGAACTTTTACTGACATATTTGTTGCATTGGGATAATATGAAGCATGAGATGCAGAGTAGGTGTAAGTTTTCTCATAGTCAATTCCCTCGGAAGCTGCACGTTTTTCATTAACGCCAGTGGTTGCGATTGTCATATCGAAAAGCTTCAGTACAGCTGATCCCTGAGTACCGTTGTACTCTGAAGGTATACCTGATATATTATCGGCAGCGATACGTCCCTGTTTGTTTGCAGGGCCTGCAAGCGGTATGAATGCAGGTGAACCTGTGATATATTCCTTTGCCTCTACAGCGTCTCCTACAGCATAAATATCGGGATAATTTGTCTGCATATGGCTGTTTACGATTATGCTTCCTCGTGAGTTGAGTGCAATGCCGCATTTCCTTGCAAGTGAAGTTTCTGGACGGACTCCTACAGACATTATCACCATATCTGCTTCAATACTTTCATTATGCAGAATAACTTTATTATCACTTATTTCTGTGACAGCGTTATTTAAGAATAGTTTTATTCCTTTACTTCTGATGTAGCGGTGAACATCAGCTGCCATATCTGCATCAAGGGAAGCGATAAGGTGATCGGCAAGCTCGACTATCGATACTTCAAGGTCAGCGTTTACAAGGTTTTCAGCCATTTCAACACCGATGTATCCTCCACCGACAACTACTGCTTTCTTAGGCTTCTTATCGTCTATGAAGCTCTTGATTTTCATTGTGTCAGGAATACTACGTAGCGTAAACACATGAGGAAGCTCAATGCCTTTTATATCAGGACGTATAGATTCAGCTCCGGGTGAAAGTATAAGTTTATCATATAATTCCTCATACTCTTCACCTGTGTCAGTATTTCGTACAGTGACTGTATGATTTTCTGGAGATATCTTCACAGCTTCGCTTTTAACCCGAACATCAATATTGAATCGCTTGTGTAAGCTTTCAGGTGTCTGCAATGTCAGCATATTTTTGTCGGTTATCTCTCCACCAATAAAATATGGCAGACCGCAGTTCGCAAAAGAGATATAATTGCCGCGTTCAAGTATTATTATCTCATCGTTTTCATTTAATCGTCTTAATCTGGCGGCTGCGGAAGCTCCTCCAGCAACGCCACCGATGATAATAGTTTTCATTTTATCTACCTCCGAAAGGAAAAAATTATGTTTGAAGAAATATATAGTGAATTATTCCCATTCTGGAAAAAAATATCCGATGATGATCGTGACTTTATCTGTGATAATTCCACGGTTCATAAATATGAAAAAGGTACTAATTTACACAACGGAAGTGAATGCTCAGGAGTAATATTTGTCCTCAGCGGAAGCCTCCGTGTATATATAATGTCAGAGGATGGCAAAGATGTAACTCTGTACCGCCTGTATAAGGGCGATATGTGTATGCTTTCGGCGTCCTGTGTTTTGCAGTCTATTACATTTGAGGTTTTTATAGACGCAGAGGAGGACAGCGAATGCTGTATCATAAGCGGTCATGCCTTCAAGCAGGTATCTGAGCGTAATCCAGAGATAAGGATATTCTCACTTGAAACAGCTGTTTCACGTTTCTCTGACGTTATGTGGGTAATGCAGCAGATATTGTTTATGAGCCTTGATAAACGTCTTGCTATCTTTCTTCAAGATGAATCAATTCGTATCGGTTCGGACAATATTCAGCTGACTCAGGAACAGATAGCGAAGTATATTGGTTCTGCCCGTGAAGTTGTGTCACGAATGCTGAAATACTTTGCTAATGAAGGAATTGTTGAGGTATCGCGCAAAGGCATCAGGGTTATTGATAAAAAGCGGTTACGCGATTTAACTATTTAACATATCAAGGATAGCTGATTTTGGACGGGCACCAACAGCTTGAGCAGTAATTGCTCCGTTCTTTAGAACAGCAAGCATTGGTATACTTGAAACTCCGAATGCAGCTGCAAGCTCAGGCTGATCGTCAACATTTACCTTTCCAACAGTGAACTCGGTATGTTCTTCTGCTATCTCGTCGACAAGAGGAGACACTATTCTGCATGGCCCGCACCAGTCTGCGTAAAAATCAAGCAGAACAGGCTTTTCACTGTTTCTTATTTCTGCAAAATTATCCTTTGTGATTTTTAATACTGCCATATAAATACTTCCTTTCACTTTATATTGTATCTTTATTATACATTATTATTCTGATGGGTTCTGTGACTTCGTCACATTTTTCGCTTTGCATATAAGCTGAGTCATTGTTCCCATAGGACAGTAAACACACCATGAACGAGGCTTAAATAATATCATTGTTATAAAGCCAAGTATGGTTGAAGTCAGCATAATACTGTAAAATCCGAATGCGAACTGTGCAACTCCGTCTGAAAATATAGTTCCGTGATATGCCCAGTGCCACGGTACTTTAAATGTCCACAAAAGCTTTATTTTTTGGCCGAGAGAACGTTCACCTACGAATACGAGATAGGTATTCCACAGCATTACGAAGAACATTGTAAAGAAGAATATGAGAAATCCATATCGGAAATATTTGGACTTCATCCAGTTTGGCATATCTTTTTTACGGGATAATCCGAAATGTCCTCCTAACATTGAGAAAAGCTGTCCGCGTCCGCAGAATTTGTTACAGTATGCTTTATTTCCCCAACCTATGGATATGACAAGAGGAACAATGAAGCATATCATTCCGAGCCATGCAAACATGATATTCACAAATCCGAGGATAAGATAAGTCAGTGAGAATATCCAAAGATAATCGTACCATTTTTTCTTAGCTTTCATGCTTTATTACCTCCAGTGATATAGCGCTTGCAGGGCATTCCTTTGCACATTTTCCGCATCCAACACAGAGTTTTTCGTCAATAACTGCATTGATCCCGTATGGTACGCTTATAGCAGCTTTCGGGCAGACTTTTACACAGCATCCGCAGGCTACACAATAACTTATATTAACAATCGCTTTTCGTTTCATATCATCGCCTCCAGTTATATTATACTGTTTCATGATATGTTATTCTGTGACCAAGTCACATAAACTCAAAATAAATATGTGGGAAGGTGAAATCTGTGTTCAAAAATAAGATTGCCGTAGTAACGGGCGGCGCAAATGGCATCGGCAAATGTATAGCCGAGGAGTTCCGCAGAAATGGTGCATCAGTCTGCATTATTGATAAAGCTAAGGGTGATCACTTCGTTGGCGATATCTCTGATAAAGCTATAATTGAAAAGTTTGTGGCTCAGGTCATATCAGAGTATGGACAAATTGATTTTCTAATAAACAATGCACTGCCTTTGATGAAGGGGATTGATGAGTGTAGTTATGAGGAGTTTCAGTATGCGTTGTCAGTAGGAGTAACAGCACCATTTTACTTGTCAAAGCTGTTCGTCCCGCACTTCAATAAAGGTGGCAGTATTATCAATATATCATCCTCACGTGACCGAATGAGTCAGCCTCAGACAGAGAGCTATACTGCGGCAAAAGGCGGTATTGCTGCACTCACACATGCACTTGCAGTCAGCCTTGCAGGGAAAGTGCGTGTGAACTCCATATCTCCAGGTTGGATAGATACTTCGTATAAGATTTACGGAGGATCAGATGCTTATCAGCAGCCCTGCGGACGTGTTGGAAACCCGCTTGATATTGCTAATATGGTGCTGTTCCTATGTTCTGATAAGGCTGGTTTCATTACTGGTGAGAACATATGCATTGATGGTGGTATGACCAAGTTGATGATATATCATGGCGATAATGGCTGGAAACTTGAATGAAAGCTGTATGTTTTCCACATCTTGGTAATATCATAAATCCTGTCTGATATAATACTAACCGTCTGTTGAAAGCAAATTGTTTCGGTCAGTGGACGGTTCTATTTATGCTATCATAAGATTACAGTTTTAGCTTCAGTGTAGCTTATTTATTTATCTTGATGATACGTTAAACATGACTACCTATCTTTACATAATATACATCAGAAAAAGTACAAACACGAACAATAAAAGTTGGAAATAAATGATTGACGCAAAATTAACAATCGCAATTTTTGATTAGTTTTATTTTTAACATTATGTTATAATTAAAAAAGTCTTGTAGCGTGTTTGAAAAGCTTTGGTGTTTCTGTATTATTTACAATTCCCATAGCTAACATTTATTCCGCCAAGGACAGTATATATTATTAACAGGAGTGAAAAAATGAGAAAAGAAATTACAAGGATCGCAGCATCTGCAATGACATTTTTAACACTAACATCGATTTCATCAGTCAGATCGCCAATACATGCAGCTACTATTTTGGAGGATAATAGTACTCCAATCAGTACCTATCCAGGTGACAATGCAGTTTATGAGGATCATAAATTATTTAAAACGTTTAAGGGAAAAGAAGTCGAAGTCAACTGTGTAAGTGATGGGAATGATGTATGGCTAGTTGATAAGAAAAGAAATATTCGTGTTATCGAGAACGGCAGACGAGTTGTAAGTTATAAAGATGGTGACAAATATGAAGTTTTTCATACTCCGACCAGTATAAATCCGCTTACAATGGATGCCAATACTTGGAATACAAAAGCAGAACTGCTTTACAATGTTGGGCAGGTCTATGATTACTTCAAAAAAACATTTCGAATTGATAACTTTGATTTTACAGATCCAGGACATATAGGAGATCAGGGCTTATATGTTTTTGAGTTTGATCACTCTGGCGACGCTCGTTCAAATGTCCGTACAGATGGTTATGGTAAGTGTGAAGAGTATTATGTGAATCTTATGGGCTTTGGTCAGGATGATATATATGATAATGATGAAGAAGACTCTGAAAAATGCTTTTATAACATGGGAGTTGATATTGGAATAATAGGTCACGAACTGACGCATCTCCTTGTTAAGAGAGAACTTGGCTGGTGGCCTGCAAACATGGACACAGAGACTGAAGCACTTATGGAAGCATACTGCGATATTCTTGGTGAGCTCTGTGAAAAAGAGCCTGACTGGAAGGTCGGTGGAGATATTTTCAAAGCCAATACTCCGTCAAATAAGATCTATTCATTAAGAGATATGAAGGCTCCGGGTACAACTAAGAATCCTAAATACTCTAACGTTAATGTTGAGATGTATGATGACTATTCTAATTACATGAGAAATTATGAAGCATTGAAAAAGAATAATCCCTATGCTTCTGACATGTTCCCATGCTATCTTGGAACTACTGTCATTGATCATGCAGCATATCTGATGTCTGAAAGCATTCCAAAGGATAAACTTGCAACGATATGGTACTGTTCAATTTTTCACTATACTGGCGATGCGACTAAGGCAACATTCGTTGACTGCCGTAATGCAGTTGAAAGTGCCACAACTCAAATATTCGGCGATTCCTCTGCTGAGCTGAAGGCAGTACAGGATGCATTTGAAAAGGTAAGAGTAAAAAAGCACCGTACTTTTATTTCACAGGCAGAAGGTGCTTCTACACAGTTTATGTCTGACTTTGTAAGAAATGAAAGTTATAAGCTGCCTGAAGGCAGATACTGGAATACAGGAAATCCTGATACAACAAGTGGAACTTCTATAGGAAATGACACAAACACCTTCCTGCCGATGGGACCAACTACTTTGCCAGGATTCCGTTCTTTATTCTGGCAGAATGAAGAACCTTATTATCAGTGTGCCGGTTTTGCGAAGAAGCTTCAGATAGACTATTTTGGCACGGATACATTTGTTCAGAATTCTGATGCAGAGCATTATGTTCCAGAACTAGGTGATCATCTCCGTGTTCATGTGTATCATAAAAGTGAAGATATGGGTATACACAGTGTCTTCATAAGGTCAATCGATGATAATAACATCATTTTTGCAGATTGTAATTTTGGTGAGACGAATGTCATTATGTGGAATAAAAAAGTAAGATATTCTCGCGATATCAATAATAACTTTTACATGTCTGATGACCTGTATACTTATAAATTTGAATGGGTTGAAAGACCTATAAAACAGGGCGATACCAATGCAGACGGAGTTATTAATAATGATGACCTAGCGGCTATGGATAATATCATTAATGGTAATGTATCCTACAGAATGCATGATGGTCTTCTTCGAGAGTTTACAGCTGATATGAATGGTGATTACCTTATCAATAATTATGATAAGGAGCTTCTCATAGAGCTTATCAACAATAATGACGATTCAAAATGGAAATATGGTTTTGTAATATACTGATATTTCTGATAGTTCTTTTGAGATTACTTTTTGCGCATCGTATTCAAAAGAACAGGCGAAAAGTCATTAATCTATGGCGGTTGGAGACTTCTATAGGGAAGTGGGTATAATTAAATCAACGAAAAGCGACTGAGAGAAATCTTGGTCGCTTTTTACTATCCGACTGTATAGATGTTTCAGTTATGATTACAATTATATTCACAGAACTGGAAGCCAATAATCTTAGGTATTTTGATGCAGGATAGTACAAGCTTGCAACTGAGCACCGCGATTACGGCATATTGCGCGTAAATAACAGTTAAATACAGTAAAAGTTACACAGTTACTTACAGTTGCGTTCAGTTAGTATTACACAAAACTTTGAGCGTCAATTTCCTAACGTTAATGTAACTAAAAGTACATTAGATGGCTTTTTCGTTGATTTAGAAGAATAATTTCAGATAGAACAATCGCAATTTTTGACTAGTTTTTTCTATTCCAATATGCTATATTTATAAAGACCTGCTGTGGACATAAAAAACTGTAATAATTACATTTTTAATAAAAAAGCATCTTTTAATATCATTAAATATCAGGCACAGCATATTTCCTAGCAGGATCAAAACGAACATTAAAAGAATTAGCAATAATTTTGGCTTTTATAAATTGCGCTTTTATGCTTGCTTTGACCTTATCAGTTGAAACATTTGTAAAAGCAGCCTATATATGTATTATAATATCAATGCTATAATCGCCTATCTCGGTAACAGAGCTGTTTGGGCTTATAACGAACTGTTCACATCATTCAGGGGAACAACAGTTTAGGTTGACTGTGAACGTAATCGAGGAATCACATGGTTAGGCGACAAGGAAAAAATATCGCGTTGCTATGAATGAAAGTTATGTCTTGCTAAACGCAAATTAGGTGTTGGTCTGTTGCTCACAAAAAAGAAAAGGTACAACCAAAGCTCCGATTGTTCTCGGCTCATCGCAATAGACATCGAACGCTCCTTGCTATACTTTCTGCCTTCTTAAATTCTTCTCATTAATTATTGACGATAAAATGGCACTTTATAGAGATTCCTACTTATTGAGGAGAGATTATATTAATATTAGAAAATAATGTGCTAAATAGGGGAAGCCATATGAATAAGCCTTTAATTACTATTAATCGTCTATTTTCTATTATTTTGTTTTCATTTTTCATGATAGTTTATGGAGTATCAGGAAATACAAGTTTTAGTAATCTATCTATTATATTTCTTCTAACTGATGTAGTGCTTCTTGTAGCTTTAGAATATAAAATTAATAATCAAATTTGTTCGCCATTGATTACTTGGTATGTATTTTGGTTGTTATTTATTGTTATCGCAAGATTTCCGAATACATATTATAGCCCTCTGACAATTAATTGGTCGAACGACTTAACAAAAATTGTTTTATTAAATACAGCATTATTTTATATTATTTATGTATTTTTGGATATTGGCTCTTATGTAGATGAAAAAGACAAGACGATCAAAAAAGAGAAATACAATTATGAATTGATATATAGAATTGTTGTGATCACGTCAGCGGTTGCATTTATTTTATATATATTAAATATTGCAATTGCAGGAACGATTCCTCAATTATCACCTAACCCTAACAGTTATAGAATTGCATTTGTTGAAACTTCTTTTTTTAAGCTGTTTAATATAACTCGTTATGCGTTTATGGTAATTCCTGCGATTATGAATAACGTTTCTTCAGAGAAAAGGAACGTGTTGTTAATAATATTTATTATCTATGCAATAATGCTTTACTTAACTGCATGGAGAGGCTATGTAGTGGAAGCAATTATTACATTTGCTACTGTTTACTTATTAGTTAATCGTAAAACAAACATTTTCGCTTATTTGAAAATTCTGATTCCGATTGCTTTATTGATGTTTATTATTATTGGTACGATTTCAGTAACTCGTTCGGGAGGTAAGTTGACGTTAGAAAATATGATTAATGCCACCTTTAGGGACATCTATTTATATATCGCACCAAATTTTATTAACTTAGATAATGAAATGAAAGTCGTTGAACCTGTAAACAAGTTTATATACACAACTCAAGCTTTTTGGAAGTTATTTCGTTCGCCTCTAGTGGTGGGAATAAAAGATATACAACAGTCAATAGGCCCATATAATGTGTCTCCATATCTGTTGCTTCCGTATGCAGATTATGGTGTGTTTGGCTCATTGGTCTGGACAGCAATATTTTCAATTTGTTCCTGTAAATCATATAAAAAGTTTATTTTGAATAATGATATGTTTTCATGTTCGATGGTTGGATTGATGAATATGATTCTAAGTATGTTACATAATGGTTTTATGATGATTTCGATTTCTCCGTATCTATGGATAATAATAATATACTTTCTATTTAATTTTGCTAAGGAAACATCAGTTCAAGAATAGGTGCATAGTGCATCATATCAGGGTGATGTTTAGAACTAACGAAGTACAATACAGTGGAATAAATCTATTGCTCAGATTAAGTAATATATAGGAATGGAATGAAACATATAATGAAAAATGTCTATACAATAAAAGAACTAATAAATCTATTCAGTAGTCGTATTTTGCTGATAATAGTGTTAACGCTATTTGGAGGAGCAGCTGCCTTCGGTTATACTAATTTTATGATGCCTTTGAAATACTCATCTCACATCACTATGTATGTGCAGAGTTATACAGGTATTACCGAGAATAATACCAAAGATGTTAATAACATCAGTAATTCAAAAAAACTAGTTAATACTTACATGGAAGTACTGAAAGACAATGCCGTGATGAATGCTGTTGGAGATTTACTCATTGAACAGTATGATTTCAATGAACTTGCAAGATTATTGGATGTTAAAGGTGATAGTATCAGTCCTGATTTGATCAGGTCAACGCTCTTAATCAGCGCTGTAGCGGACACATCTGCTATAAATGTCATTGCGACTACGAGTAATGCAAAATTGGCGGCCGACATCTGTAACGATTTGACACTGGTTGCTCCTAAGTATATTAAAGAAGCGGTCGGTGTTGGTTCTGTCAACACAATTGGAAAGGCTAAGATATACAGAACTCCAGTTTCTTCCAATAATATCAGGAACTTCATTCTTGGTATGCTGACGGCTTTTCTTTTTGCATTTTCGATTATCCTTATCATGGACTATTTAGATAATACTATAAAGGATTCAAGCAAGATTAGCAAGAATTATGACAAGGCTTTCATAGGCACAATTCAGAGATTCAGTGGTGGAAAGAAGTTGAAGCATAGGGCTAATTCGAGCTGCCTGATAACGGATGAGAACATGCCGTTTAATGTTGTTGAGGGCTTCAAGACTATCAGAACGAATATATGCTTTACAGCAGCAGATTCTGAAAAGAAAGTTATTGCTGTATCCAGCTCAAATCCGAATGATGGCAAGTCCACATCTGCTGCTAATCTTGCAATAGCTCTTGCCCAAAATGGAAATTCTGTATTGCTGATAGACGGAGATTTGCGTAAGGCTGTTCTTCACAAATTATTCCAGATTAATAATGATGAGGGACTGTCTACACTTATCATTAAAAAATCCTCTATTGATAAGTCTGTCAAAAGAGATGTTATAAAAAACCTTGATTTGCTTCCGTCCGGTCCATTGCCGCCTAACCCATCAGAGTTGATAGCATCTAGCAATTTCAGAGCGCTACTGAAGCAAATGTCAAATAACTACGATTATATTATTATTGACACTCCGCCTATTAATGTAGTTAGTGACGCAATTTCCATGAAGGATGGCATCAGTGGTATATTGCTCGTTATCCGCTATGCTACGACCACTTATGAAGAACTTTCCAACTGTATGAAGCAGATTGATCTTGCACAGGTCAATATGCTCGGTTTTTTAATGAACGATGTACACCGTAAATGGCAGACACAACATGGCAATCATAAATATCAACGAAATTACGGACTCAACTAATTGGAAGTCCGATATGTTCAAAAACAGTATTATATCAAAAAAGTCCTCATTGCAATGACCTCGGCTGTGAGGACTTTTTTCTTATATCAAATTGACATTTCAAAGCTATTATGCTATCATTAATAATGTAACATTAGCTTGTTATTGATTTAGCCAAGGGAGGGATTTCCATTAAAATCTATCGCTATAAAGGCTATAAAATCAACATTAGCCTCATTCAAACAGTTTATGATGAACCGGTGAAGATATACGGATATGATAAAGTTCTTCAATTGTCAGAACTTGATTTCTGTAAACTAATTGAGATCAGAGTTGATTTGTATGGGGATATTAAAAAGATACTTTTAGTAGCTTCATATCATACGCCAATAGACGCTTTTGTTGCGCTACATGAAGATGGCCTGTTTTTCATGCTAAATGCTCAATTCACAGGCGTCAGCGGCGACCAGTCCAGACCGTCATCGGTCATGACATTGCCGTTATCTACAGCTGTATCATTATCAGAGGCAGCTGCCGTAGTTGTAGTATGATTGGGCGATTCTGTAGCTGTCGACTGTGTCTGGGCTTTCGTCGCGGCAGGCTTCGTCCCCTCGACAACTGCTGAGGACTCACCATCAATAACAATATCCGCTTCATCTGAAGGAGCAGAGGCTTCTTTCAATCCGCTTTCTGAAGAAGAGTCCGTTGATTTTTTTGTGGTAGTTTCTTTTGTTGTTGATGATTTGTCACTATCTGCCGTATCAGAGCTATTTTCCACAGCAGTTTCACTCACGACATTAGTTGTAACCTTTGTTGTTTCATCCGCTGACGACGAACTGTCCTTGCTTCCGTTGCATCCGCAAAGGAGTATACAGCCGAGCAGCACCGTCGCTATCATTGTTTGTTTCATAATAATTTTCTCCTATTAAAGAAGCGGCAGAGCAACTCCGCCGCCTCTTTTTTTCCTTTTACGGAATATGAATATCGCCGTTGCCGCTGAAATCATCGGCTGTACCGCCGTCTGTCAGCGATGTGGTGATAACGTCTTCAGCATCAAATTCGATGATCTCCATTTCAGGAGCTATGTACTTTTGTTTCATGTTTGTTTCCTCCATTATTCAAAATCAAGTGTACAGGTAAGTTCATCACTGATGTCAGAGCCACTGGAAATTGTTACAACGAAGATAGCACTGTCATCAGAAGCAGGGGTATAGGTAATACCGTTTGTTGTCATGCCTGTATAGTATTTGCTTGTCTCGTAGGTATAAGGTATGCTGTTATGGGTTGCTGTGAACTTCGCATTGCTCTTGCCTGCAAAATCAATCTTAGGAACTACAAAGACAAATCTCGTGTAATAATTCTCGTCTTTTTGTGCTGTCTGCTTGTACTGTCCGTCAGCAAGCTTGGTATTTATGATTGTATAGCTGCCATTTCCATTATCCAATTTCTTGCTTGTTGCTGGTATGTAAGCATTCCAATCATCTTTCCATGTCAATGCAGCAAGGTTAAATGTGCCGCCGTTAAGGACAAAGTTTGTTCCATTGCTACCAGCAAATATATCCTCATCAGCCCCTGAGAATACAAAAGAGCCGCCATTGATAACGATTTTCTCGTCATTATATGCCATTAAGTCATCAATCCCAGTTATACTTCCGCCGCCTGCTGTATCGTTTATCGTCAGTGTAACGGCTGAACTGTCTTTCTCAACATTGATAATGCCATTAACAGTCAAAGTATTTCCATTCAAGTCAATCGCCAGATCTTTTGAAACATCCAGTAAGCTGCCTGTTACATCAATATCCTCCGTCAGCGTGATCGTTGAGGTGGTGGAGTCTGCGACCTGGGCTAAGAATACTTCAGCAGGTGTTGGATCTCTGGGAATTTTGTATTCTTCAAAATTAGTTCCATCATATTTTGTGATCACAAGTGAATAATCATCATCCGAACCTGTATAAAGAATATAAGGTGTTCCATCAACTACAACAGAAGCAGCTTTATTATGATTTGTGTTTATTGCTGTTGTTGCATCGAAAGTTTCCTTTGTTCCATCAATATAGAAAAGCACTTTAGAACCACTGGCAGCGGTGAAGTATAATTTATCATCATCTATGGTCATGTCGCCTGAATAATAAGGAATATCAGTAGCAGTAGCTACTAAAGACGCTCCGCTGTCTGCATACTTTATGATTTTATAACCGCCATAATAGATTAATGAATATACATCCGTTCCATCACTAACAGTTTCAAGGATTGTATAGTCAGAATTACCTTCATGATATTCCTTATTGCCTGAAGCTGAATAAATAGCAGCGGAATACCATTTGTCAGAACCGCCCATCCATTTATCCCAATGATAATAATCTACCACAACAGCATAGCCTGAATCAATTAATGTAAGCTTGGGAGATGACGCATATTCTCTTTCGCCATCAGGTGAGCTAAACCAACCTGTGCCATTCACTACAACAGAATTTACAAATTCTCCTGTGGAATTATTCGCAATCATAACCTCTGAATTACTATAATAATCATCATCAGCACCTTGTGTATCCATATAGCTGACATATGCTTTACCTGATGAATTTACCTCAAGATCTGGTCTGGAAAGTTTGCCTTCTTTAGCGTTACAGTCGTTCGAGGTGATGATAGAGACATTAGACCAGCCCGCAGCTTCAAGGTATGTATATGCGATATCTCCATCTGTATTAACGTATGCAACATGAGGTGCGCCTTCATAAATATCAAGAGCAGCTTCTGATGCTGCTACACTTGTTGCTCCTACCGTCTGCTCTGCCCATGCAGAAGTTGAAGTATCGTACACACCGTAGCAGAGCGTGCCACCAGTGGTAACTCCGTTGCTTGATGTGCCTCCTTCTACAAACAGAACTGCTATCTCATGGTCGGACAATGCTTCGGCGTCCATGATAAAGCGTGCATCGGACGCAGCTGCAGTTGCTGTCATCGGAATTGATGGAGAAGCTCCAATTAAAAGAGTCGCCGCTAAAGCAAAAGCAGCTGGTTTCTTCCATGTGTGTTTCATTTACTCATTCCTCCTTATTATGTGATAACACAAAAAGCGCACCACAAAGGAACCTATCCTTTGAGATACGCTTGTATTACCGATTGAATTGTAAAAAGGACACAGTTATAGCCTGTGTTGTGCTGTGCTGTCGCATTGTAACACGTTCAGACATACCTGTCAACCCTTTCCCCCTAAAATTAATAAAGAATTAATATCGTGAAGATACAATTTCTATATGTCACATTATAACACAATTTCCGCTTTGAACAATGGATATTTTGTAAACAAAATATATTATATGTTAACAGCGACTTGATTTATACTCTGCGTTTTCATCCTTCACAAGTATATGAAATGAGGCGGCATTAAGCCGCCTTCAAAGATATTACATTGTAATGAACTCATTTGGTGATCTATGGTTCTCTACAGCCTTCTCAAAGACCATATTTGTAAGTGCTTTCTCTACTATGGCGCTAGGTTCTCCGTTAGGTCGTATCCAATTCTTTACGTCCTCCTTATCAAGTATCAGCGGCATACGGTCATGAATATCTCTTACACTGCCTGCAGCTTCTCGCGTAAGTATTGAGAACATAGGTACTTGCATACCTCCATGTTCCTCATATCGGTATAGTCCTGCTAAATGTGTTCTATTTGATCCTTCGGACTGGATAGCGAATTTGACCTTCTTGATATTTCGTTGCTCAGTTATGCTGCGGCTATCGTCGTCATATACAGGATATCCCCATTCATAATACCAAGAGGCAGGGATAACACACCTACGCCTATACCATGAATCCCGCCACAAAGGCTTGCTGTCAGCGGTCTCAACGCGACAGTTGACAAGAGGCGTACGTGCAGCTTTATGTGTGAATCCCCATGCCATTGGAAATAAAACCATGTTCCCGTATTTATTAGGAGCAAGAACAGGTGCTATGTCAGATGGATATAAGTCTCCGCACATGTACAGGCTCTTTCCAAGTTTAAGCGACATCTCCTGAGCTAAGGACATTTTCCTTATCTTTATGAGTAATGCAGCCATTTCTCTCGGCTCGATTCGTAAGGACATACACATGAAGGCCACCACCTGATATCGATAACAGAATATATGTTCGGATTTATATTATATCATTTCAGATTAAATATGTCAATAGATATTTTTTTTGAAAGAAATGACCGCCATTTGCAATGAGGACTCATTTTTCCCCATAATGATAATGATCGTTTCATTATCATTATTACTGTACATGATTCTGTTTTACTTAATTCTTGTCTTACCAGCAGTAAATCTATCAAGGCAAGCAAGAATTCCAGGAAGAATAAATACTATCAGCAAGATAGCGCTCGCAGCACCTATAGATAACGTCTGACATATTTGTTCAACAGTTGGTTCACCATAACATTGTCCGAATATTGCAGTTACGATTACCATTATAAGTCCCGAGGTCAGGATTGTGTGCATAGAACCAGAATATGCAAGTTTCAGTGCTTCCGATGGTTTGTTTGTTTTTCGTGCCTCGCGGTAATAGTTGCTGAAAAGAATACCATAGTCTATCGTTGAACCCATCAGTATGCACTGAACGATTAGAAGTGCAAGATAATTAATACTATATCCCTGGAAACCTACAACTGTAACAGTAATAAATACACCGCACTGCACAAGAAGAACTAATATTGCGGGAACTGCTAAAGAACGGAATGTTAGAAGGACAACCATAAATATTGCCACTGCTGTTAGAAGAGTTATCAGCAGAAGCTCTTTGTCAAAGGAAAGGCCCATCTCATAGTTCATTGCAGAAGAGCCTATCAGATGATAATCTCCGTTCAGATTATTAAATTTGCTATTGATCAGTTCATAGAAAGCATCTGTCTCTTCTCCCTCTTCGGGTATAGTTACTGAAAGGATAAGTCTTGAATAGTTGTCACCTTTGAGCTGCCTGATGCCTTTTTTCAGATCTGCGGCAGACTGCTTGATATCCGCGACCATTTCATCATCAAGTACAGCCTTGAACGTGTCATCATATATCAGTGTATCGTTAAGATAGTACATAAGTTGTTCAACAGACAAGGTTTTTGTTTTGTCAGAAGATACGTTGGCATAATGGTAAAGATACATCAGTGAAATCTTATCTTCGTCCATATCATCTGTCATGTCTTCAAATAAAGCCGCCATCTCTTTGCTAGAGTACTGTTTATCATTTGTAACTGCATTTATGATCTTTGAAAAGCTAGTAAGCTGTTTTTTATTCCCTTCATCAAAATTATCAGCCATATTTTCATCGGCAAGCACACCATTTACAAGGAGATCTATAAATCCTTTTGCTGACATCTTATAGTCACTGTCTTTTCTTATTATATCATAGATCATAAGGAGTTGATGTGCTTTGTCAGGCTCAAGTCCCATTAATGCAGCAATATTGTTTTCATCGAACTCAGCTCCTGTCGAAGAAGCATCCATAATGCTTTTCAGCATATTGAACTTAGCTATCATTTCCGCACTTGCCACTGAAGAAAACTCATTACTATTCGTGCTTAGGAAAATTACCATATCCTGTATTGTTATTTTAAGCTTGCCTGTATTTGATTCATTCATTATGTAAAGCTGTTCCATTGTAGCTTCTTCCATGCCGAACATTTTTGCTGCATCGGAATACGAGAGAGGTGTTTCGCTCATTGTTATGTCCATGATGTTTTTGAGAGTTTCAAGTTTCTGTAAGGCTGCTTCATCGAACTGTGATGTTGACTCAGCATTCTGCATTACATCGTTAACAATGTAATCAACAAAGTTATATACAGAGATGGTTTCTGCTTCTTCACCGTTTTTCATGACAATTAACTGTTTTACAGCGTTTTCGTTCATTCCAAGCAAATTTCCGAGACTTGCAGTATCACGTTCCTCAGTAATAATTTCCACGTCGGTAAATACTGCGAGCTGTTCAATCTGTGCAGTTGTTTCTGGAGTAAAATATGCTGAAAGGTTTTCGTCCTTAGATGTCTCGTTGATGAACGAAACAAGTTCTTTTATATTCATGTAATCAGGCGCGTATCCGTCCTGTTTTGCATAGAAATATGTAATGAGCGATTTTACAGTACTTTCTTCTAAACCTAGCTCCTCGGCAAGTTCATGTGCTGTTTTTTCACGCCTTGCTTTATCCTTGTCTGTAAGAGCCTGCAAAGTTTTCATCTGAGCGAGAGTTTCTTCCGTGAACATCTCTGAATATGTTTGATCCTTTGCGATATCATAAATAATAAAATCAACGAATTCATTTATAGTTATTGGATGTGTCTTAGCCTCAGGCAACTGCATGAAGTAGTACATGAAAATCTTATCAGTCTGCTCCGAATCCATACCAAGCAAATCCGCAAGTTCTGCTGATGTCAATGGGGTTTCAAGATTCTCCTTGCTTGAAAGGTTTTTAATTGTATCAAAATTACTGCTCATATCATCATCTATATATGAGCTGAAAGATTTATTTGTTATTACGTCATCAGCAATGAAGCGCATAAATTCGCTTGCTGTCATTTTTCCAGTCTCACCATCGAAGTACTTGTAATAGAGCATATTGAACATACTCTCGTCGGCTTCGATAGCACGCTTTTTACCACTCCCCATAACACCTGACAGGTCATCTATAGCATCGACCATTTCTGCCGCTGTATGCTGTTTTGCAAGCGTTTTTGAGTAATTGGCAGCACTCTTTACGTTATCTAACTTCTCCAGTTCATCGGCTATGGCTGTGACCTTATCATCATCCTGATTTCCGTATACCATTACAACAGTACTTTTTGTCGGGAAAACATCAGCTATAGGGTCAGCTGTCGGCATAGAATATGAGATCAATGTTTGCTTCTGGAGTATATATGCTCCGAAAAATAGAGCTATAAAGCATAAAGTAAGAGGTAGCTTTATTTTGTTACAAAGCTTAGCAAGACCGCCTGTGGGAATAATAGGTGAACGCTTAGCTGTTTTCTCAATAGCCTTAGAGAAGAGAAGGATAAGTCCCGGAAGGACCAGGAAGGCACATATAACGCTAAGTAATACGCCCTTTGCAAGTACCACTCCCATGTCGAAACCTATCTTGAAGCTCATGAATACAAGTGCAAGTAAGCCAACAACTGTTGTTATTGAACTACTTGAAATAGAAGAAAATGCACCTATTATAGCCGCTTCCATTGCGGATTTATTATTGCTGTTTTTCTTAAGTTCTTGTCGGTAACGACTTATAAGAATAATAGAATAATCCATCGAAAGGACAAGCTGTAATATAGAAGCAACTGAGAACGTCTTATCTGATATTTCTCCAAGGAATATGTTTGTTCCCATATTTATTACAACAGCAATGCCGATTGTAAATAGAAACAGGAATGGTTCTACCCATGAACTGCTCATAACAATAAGAATCAGCATTATCAAGACTACTGCGGTGATAACAACCCATAATGGCATATCAGGGGTATCTATACTGTCGTTTTTATACTTCATGCCGTTTTGAGAAAAATCAGACTCGAGAGTCTGCTCTATGGCTGTTTCTTCGGTAGTTCCGTAATCATAGTCGGTATGGATAACATACTTTGTGTATTCGCTTTTATTGTAGTCTTCATCGTCTTCTTTGTAATCTACAGACGAAACATGGTCTATCTGAGAAAGCCTGTCTGTCATCTCGGATTTCTGTTCGTCGGTAAGCCTTCTGAACATTATACGGATAGTGTGATCATCTTCAGCATCCGGAAATTCCTTGTCCATAATATCCATTCCTATCTTCATGGATGAATCATCGGGAAGATATTTGGTCATGTCAGTATTAATATCAATTTTGGGTATCAGGATACCGCAAAGACCTGCAATAAGCAGTATGACTGCCAGAAGAATTATCCTTTTCTCAACAATAAAATCAGCAATCTTTTTCAATTAAAGCACCTCTTGACAATAAATATTCTTTATGATATAATTCTAACACAGAATAGGTGTGAAGTCAACCGACTGTTTACTTTGTAGATGATGTGTAGTGCATAAAACTAAATGATTCTGTTGTAAAGTCAACACTTTTTGAGATTTTTGTTGAGGTGATTAATTTGGAGAATCAGCGTATAAGACTAACTAAAAAAATGCTGAAAGAAGCTTTAGTTAGACTTTTAGAGTATGAATCAATAGAAAAGATAACTGTCTATCAACTTTGTAATGAAGCTGAAATCAACCGTACAACTTTTTATAAATACTACGGAAGTCCATCTGATCTTATGAACGAAATACAGTCAGATTTCATTAATGAACTTGAAAAAAGCCTTCTTGAAAAGAATCGCCCAGTAAGTTTGCAGATGATATTGACATATATTGACACCCACCGTGAGTCATGCAAAGCACTGCTGAGATCTGCATTTGATAATGGCTTTTTTGAAAAAATAATATCCCTTTCACTTATAACACAAAATCTTGATGAACAGATCTCACCAAGATATTCGGGTTATAGGAAGGAATATGTTAAAGAATTTGTTATTTATGGTACTTATTCGATTATAAGTAAATGGCTTAAATCAGAAAAGCCAGAACCGCCTGATAAAATTGCCGCGATTATATTAGAAATTATAGAAAAGATATAGAAAGCATAATTTCATAGTATGTTGTTTCTGGATTTGAATAGATTAATCTCTTTAATATACTTTTGATATTTCCATTCATCATAGAGGGGACGCTGATTTGTTGGCGTTCCCTTTATTTGTTGACAGCCAAGTTTGAATTGATAGTTCTTTCTGGCCTTTCATAACTATTTTAGCATTAAGTGTTAGAGTACTATATGCTATTGCGTTCAAATGGATGCTGTGATATAATGATAGATGCGAGTAATCAATATGCCCATAACAGCTACTGGCAAAAAAGAATTGTAAACTCAAAAAGAGAATAAAGAATCAATTTCAGTTGACTAATATGACAGGAATAATATAAGTTTACTTAAAGGACATTTAAAGATAATGGAAAATAAAGAGGATAGACGAATTTATACACTTAGTCAGGAAAAACCTGCAAAAGCGGTTTTAAAAATGAGCATACCGCTTATATTCGGCATGTTTATCATGGTTCTTTACAACATAGTAGATACATATTTTATCGGGCTTACCAAAGATGATTATCAGATGGCGGCGGTAAATCTTGCATACCCTGTTATGATGATCATTGTTGCAATATCGAATATGATCGGTACTGGAGCTTCTTCATTTATCGCCCGTTGCCTGGGTTCTGATGAAAAAGGAAAGGCAGCACATACTCTGACAGTTGCTTTTTTTCTTACATTCTTGAACAGTATACTTGTTATGTCGGTCGGACTATGCTTTTTACCTGAATTAGTCAGACTTCTTGGAGCAAAAGACAATACCTTCCTTTATACCAAGCAGTATGTTCAGGTGATACTGGCAGGCAGCTTTTTTAC
>JAEEGL014833775.1_pt1 | contig 86772 bp, 74 predicted proteins | sample 9134231 | NCBI WGS metagenome assembly JAEEGL01 (sample SAMN16246548, study PRJNA631951) | gut metagenome | biome: gut microbiome; feature: rumen; material: fiber-attached | host: Bos | place: Iran: Karaj | collected 2018-10
CTAACTCCCCTTCTTCACCTTCGGTCAGATAGTAGGTATAGTCTTCGATAAATCCGGTGGCACCGCCTTTGGTTTCTGCCATCTTCATAAGGACAGCGGAGAATGCGGAAATCTTGTAATCGCCCTCGGGACCAAAGCCAAAGCCCTTGGCCATCAGGTTCTGAGCAGCGATACCGGGTAACTGACGCAGACCGTGAAGATCCTGGAAGGTATCGGTGAAAGCACCAAGGGAGTTCTTCTGTAAGAACTTCTCCAGCCCCACTTCATACTTGGCCTGTTCCCGTACAGCTGCGGTATTGGAGGTCTTCATGGTGTATTTGTCGGTATACTCTTTCATCTTGGCATCAATCTCTGCTTCGGATACGGAAGCGATGGTATCTACCAGATCCCCGATACCGTAATAATTTACTTCCCAGCCATAACGAATCTGGCTTTCCACGCGGTCACCGTCGGTTACGGCAACGTCACGCATATTGTTTCCGAAGGTACCGACCTTTAAGGTCTTAGAGAATGCGATCGCCTTGGCAACATCTGCGAACTGACGGATCTTTGCGATAACCTTTGCGCTCTTGTAATAGCCTGCGACTACTTCGTGAGCGATGTTCATACGTGCCAGGATAAAGCCATATTCCCGGTCTCCGTGAGCTGCCTGATTCAGGTTCATGAAGTCCATGTCAATGGAATCGTAAGGAAGCTTTTCATTGGCCTGGGTATGCAGGTGTAACAGAGGCTTACGCAGTTCCTGTAAGCCCTTGATCCACATTTTGGCAGGTGAAAAGGTGTGCATCCAGGTGATGACGCCGACGCAGTCATCATCGTTGCTGGCTTTTCTGCAGTCTGCGATGCAGATCTCAGAAGTTTCCACGGTGGGGAGGAGCTCTACGACGATGGTATCTTTCAGCTGTTCATTTAAGAAAGCAACCATCTCTGCGGCATCCGCAGCCACCTGTTTCAGACATTCTTCCCCGTAAAGGTCCTGACTGCCTACAATAAAGTACAGTTTCTTCATTTCATTTTTCCTCTTCTTTCTGTGCGAAAATATTACGCCAATTCAATTCTATATGCCTTTATAATATGGGACAAGATGTACTTTCTGACATTTTCGATCATTGACCAAAAATCTTCCAAAATGGCAACTGTCTGCCAAAATGATACTGCGCGGAAGGAGTGAGACGAAGCAGTTTGAAAAATATCCAACAAAGCGTAATAATCGTGGATACCCAAAGCAAAAGCAATCTGTTAATATAAGAACTAATGTAAACGCATCGTGTGTTTTCAGGCATCAGGGGAGAAAAACCATGTTTTACAGTTTTACATCCAGAGTAAGATACAGCGAAGTGGATTCGGATCGGGAACTTTCCCTGGTTTCGGTACTGAATTATCTGCAGGATTGCTCCACCTTCCAGTCGGAAGATCTGGGCATCGGCCTGACTTACCTCAGAGAACGGAACCTGTTTTGGGTGGTCAATGCCTGGCAGATCGATATCAGCAGATATCCCGTACTGGGAGAGAAGATCACCATCGGGACACAGCCCTATGAACTGAAGGGGTTCCTGGGACTTCGTAATTTCATGATATGGGATGAAGCAGGAGATCTGGTAGTAAAGGCCAATTCGGTCTGGTCCTTATTGGATACCGAAACCTACCGACCTATGAAGTGCCCTCCGGAAGTATTGGAGAGATATGAACTGCAGCCCAAACTGGAGATGGAATACCTTCCCCGTAAGATCGCACTTCCCGATGAACTTACAAAGACAGATGAATTAACGGTAGGCAGGCATCTGTTAGATACCAACCTGCATGTCAATAACGGAAAATATGTGGAGATCGCAGCCTCTTATTTAAGTGTGGAGCATAAGGTAAAGCGCCTTCGGGCCGAATATCTGAAAGCAGCCATGCTGGGAGATCCCATGGTAGCACTTACCGGTAAAGCGGATAACGCGCAGCTGGTGAAACTGGCAGATCCGAAAGGAACGCCCTACGCGATCCTTTCTTTTGAAATATGATGGAGGAAACAGGATTATATGGAACTTGGTAAGATCCAAACCTTAACCGTAAACAAACAAGTGGATTTCGGTATCTATCTGGCGGATCCGGATAATACAGATCCGAAACCGGAAGAGAGAGTACTTCTTCCCGGTAAGCAGGTCCCGGAAGGCACCAAGGTGGGGGATCAGCTGGAAGTATTCCTTTATAAGGATTCTTCCGATCGTCTGATCGCTACCACCAGACAGCCTGCCATGACCCTTGGCCAGATCGCCTTATTAAAAGTGGCACAGGTGGGCAAGATCGGTGCATTCTTAAACTGGGGACTGGACAAGGACCTACTCCTTCCTTTTAAGGAACAGACCCGCAAGGTAGAAGAGGGCGATGAAGTGCTGGCAGCCCTTTATGTGGATAAGTCCGGACGTCTGGCTGCTACCATGAAGGTATATCATTATCTTCGCAGTGATTCTCCCTATGCCAAAAACGATATGGTAAACGGACTAGTCTATGAGATCAGTCGCAATTTTGGCGCCTTTGTAGCGGTAGATCATAAGTTTTCCGCCCTGATCTCCAACCGGGAGCTGTATGGCAGCAAACCGGTTCAGGTAGGTGATATGGTGGAAGCTCGTGTGATCGGGGTAAAGCCGGATGGCAAGCTGGATCTCTCCATTCGGGAGAAAGCGTACCTGCAGATCGGCGAAGATGCGGATGCGATCATGAGACTGATTGAGGAAATGGGCGGAAGCCTTCCTTTTACGGATAAAGCAGACCCGGAACTGATCCGGGAAAAGACCGGCATGAGCAAGAACGAATTCAAACGTGCCGTAGGCAATTTACTGAAGAACGGAAAGATTCAGATCCTTGAGGATCGTATTGAGGGGACCAATGCAAATTAAGAGAGTAAATATCGGATATCTGTGTCTGATCATCCTGGTGATCCTGGTGAACATGATCCCGGCCCTTGGACAGACCATTTCAGATGCGGGATTAGTGGTTAACATCGCCGTCAGCGAAGGGATCGTACTGTTGCCGCTTCTCATTCTGGTACTGACCGGAGGAGAGAAGCTGTCGCAGCTGTTTCCCTTTCACCGGATCCGGTTTACGACGATCCTGTGGATCCTGTTGTTTACCATACTGATCTTCCCATTATCTGCATTTCTGAATTCCTTTTCCATGCTGTTTACGGAAAATCGTGTACTGCAGATGAGCGATGACATCGTCAGCGCATCCCCCGTCGTTATGTTTCTTTGTATGGCGGTGTTTGCGCCGATGTGCGAAGAGCTGGCATTTCGGGGGATTGTATTTGGAACCTACCGAAAGGGCGGAAATATCCTGAAAGCGGTCCTGCTTTCAGCACTGCTCTTCGGCTTTATGCACATGAATTTTAATCAGGCGATCTACGCCTTTGCTATCGGCATTTTCATGGCCCTTCTGGTGGAAGCCACCGGAAGTATCTGGAGCAGCTTCCTGTTTCACCTGATCTTTAACAGTAATGCGGTCATTACCTTGTTTGGTAGCAAAGCTTCCTTTGGAGAAGAAGGACTTGAGGAAGCGGCCAGCGCAGCCTTAAGCAGTGGCAATACCCTTTTGATCGTCATTGCGTTTTACGGCGTTGTGTCTGTATTTACGACCTTCCTTGCGGTGAAGGTACTTCGTAAGATCGGGAAAAATGAGGGAAGAGAAGACTTCCTCGGAAGGATCTGGGAAGAGCGGAAGATACCGGCAAGACTATTCACCATTCCCCTTGTGGCTGCTCTTGTACTTGCCTTTGGCTTTATGACCTATGTCATGCTGATGACGCCCTGAGGAATATATGATCACAAAAAACAGGCCCGGCTCCGTAAGGAAACCGGGTCTTTGTGCGCTTTGCAGGCTGTTGCATGATCAGATGGAAATATCCAGAGTGCTTCCCACCGACGGGTTGACACTGCGCTCCATAGCGGCGGCATCTATCATCTTAGTAAGGGAGGCGCCTTCCTGGCTCTGGAGATTCAGAGTTTTATCCATCATTGCGTATCCGACTGAAGTCTGGAGATTAGCCTGAGCAAGAGACATCGACAATGCTGCAATATCCATGGGACCCTCCTTCCTGCGTTTTGCTACGCACTTGATGATATATATCATCTTATAACATATATCGAAGAAATACACAAAAAGTTAAGGGGAAAAGGTAGATTTTTTTGTGACATTAAACTAAAATAATTTTCGTGGAGTAATTTTTGGTAAAATTGCACACATCGATCAAGCAGGAGGATGCACCATGATATCAAACCAGATCTTACAAAGCACCATAGAAGGGCTGAAAGCCATAGTTCGCGTAGAATTCTGCATTATGGATACCGACGGTAAGGAGATCGCTTCTACCGCAGATATGAGCGGCTGTAACGCTGCTGCTGTGGAATTTGCACAGTCACCTGCCGATTCTCAGGAGATCCAGGGCTTCCAGTATTTTAAGATCTATGATGAGAGCCAGCCGGAATATATCCTGGTAGCAGGCGGATCCGGTGAGGATACCTATACTCTTGGAAAAGTGGCTGCATTCCAGATCCAGAGCCTTCTGGTGGCTTATAAGGAACGGTTTGACAAGGACAACTTTATCAAGAACCTTTTATTGGATAACCTGCTTTTGGTCGATATTTACAGCCGCTCCAAGAAGCTCCATATCCCTGTGGATGTGAAGCGTATTGTTCTCATTGTGGAAGCAGAAAGCGGTAAGGATAGCAACATCTTGGAACTCCTTCGCAGTGCGGGCGGTATTTCCAACCGTGACTTTGTCACTGCCGTAGATGAGAACAATGTCATTGTTGTCAAGGACCTCTCCGATGGAGATTCTCCCAAGGATATTGATAAGATCGCCAAGGGCATCATCGCCTATCTGGACAAGGAAAAAGTCAGAGGCAGCCGTGTATCCTACGGTACCGTTGTAAAGGAGATCAAGGAAGTCAGCCGTTCCTACAAGGAAGCCAAGATGGCACTGGATGTAGGCAAGATCTTCTTTGACGAGCGCCAGATCGTGGCTTACAGTGAGCTGGGCATCGGCCGACTGATCTATCAGCTGCCCATTCCTCTTTGCAAGATGTTCATCAAAGAGATCTTCGGTGGCAAGAGCCCTGATGAGTTTGACGAAGAGACCCTTACCACCATTAACAAATTCTTTGAAAACAGCCTGAATGTATCCGAGACCTCCCGTCAGCTGTTTATCCACCGTAACACTCTGGTTTACCGTCTGGATAAGCTGCAGAAGAGTACCGGTCTGGATCTTCGGGTATTTGAAGATGCCATCACTTTTAAGATCGCATTAATGGTCGTTAAGTACATGAAATACATGGAAACCTTTGAGTACTAAGCATAAAGGAGCATGCAACAAGTGCCTGTCACAAAAAAGAAGAAGAAAAAACTTGCTATCGGGGATGATGAGGTCATCGTCCTCGATAATGTTTGTAAATCCTACGAATCCGGTGCTCCGGCGTTAAATGGCGTCTCCCTTCGGATCAAGCAGGGGGAGTTCGTATTTATCATCGGCGGCAACGGTTCCGGTAAGTCTACCCTGATCAAGCTTCTGCTTCGGGAGCTTACACCGACTTCCGGCTCCATTAACGTTCTGGGATATGATCTGGTCCGGATCCGTCATCGCAGGATTCCTCAGTTTCGCAGAAAATTAGGGATCGTGTTCCAGGATTTCCGCCTGCTTCCCGATCGAAACGTATATGAAAACGTGGCCTTTGCGCAGCGCATTGTTCAGAAATCCCGCAGAGAGATCCGTAAGAACGTGCCTGCCATCCTGTCTCAGGTAGGCCTTGCAGGTAAGTATAAGTCCAAGATCAAACGTTTATCCGGTGGAGAGCAGCAGCGTGTGGCCATTGCCCGTGCGCTGATCAATCGGCCGGACATTCTGCTTGCGGATGAGCCTACCGGTAACCTGGATCCCAAGACTTCCGAAGAGATCATGGCGCTTTTAGCCAAGGTCAACGAAGCCGGAACCACTGTGATCGTTGTTACCCACAACGAGGAAGTGGTCAATAAGATGAGAAAGCGAGTCGTTGCTTTAAAACAGGGAACGATCTTTTCTGACGAAGAAGAGGGGGAATATGTAAATGCGGATTAGTACATTTTTCTACACTCTTCAGCAGGGTGTGCGGAACATTTTCCGTAACAAGCTGTTTTCCCTGGCATCCATTGCCACCATTACTTCCTGCCTGTTTTTATTTGGCATGTTTTACGCCATCGTGGTAAACCTTCAGCACATCGTAAAAACAGCGGAAGAGGGCGTATCCGTGACGGTTTTCTATAATGAAGGCACCACTCAGGAGCGGATCGATGAGATCGGCAAGATCATTGAACAGCGCGCCGGCGTAGCCGAAGTGGTATATGTATCCGCGGAAGAAGCCTGGGAAGAATTCAAACAGGACTATCTTGGAGAAGAGTATGCAGACGGTTTTACGGAAAATCCCCTGGCAAACTCCATGCACCATGAGATCTACCTGTCGGATGTTTCCCTGCAAAATGACCTGGTAACCTATATTCAGTCCATTCCGGAAGTACGTAAGATCAACCGTTCCGAGATCACTGCATCGACGCTGACCGGGGTAAATTCCCTGATCGCTTATATCTCTGTAGGTATCATTGTGGTCCTCTTTGCAGTATCCATCTTCCTGATCAGCAATACGGTCACCATCGGTATCTCTGTCCGGAAGGATGAGATCGAGATCATGAAATATATCGGTGCGACGGACTTTTTCGTCCGTTGTCCTTATGTCATCGAAGGAATCCTGATCGGTGCCATCGGCGCCGCCATTCCTCTGGTGATCATTTACTTTATCTACAATGCGGCCATCGGCTACATTACCGGACGGTTTTCCGTATTATCGGAGCTGTTAAAATTCCTTCCGGTGGAAGTGATCTATCATGACCTGGTGCCCATTACCATGGCCATCGGTGTGGGAATCGGTTTCCTTGGAAGTTTTGTTACCGTAAAACGCCACTTACGGGTGTGATCAGGAAGGCAGGGATTTTTTTGAGATCATGTTTTTCTGTTTTATCCCATAGTCAGCCCAGAGGGCGCCTTCGCATGCGATTGGTGGCGGTTTTTCTCCTGGTCATCCTGACCGGTATGCTGCCTTTGACCGGCGTCTATGCGGCAACGAGAGCGGAACAGCTTACGGAGAGCATCAAGGAAAAGGAAGCACAGATCAGTTCCGCCAAAAGCGAGAAGGCGACTATTAATTCTTCCCTTACGGATGTTAAGAAGATCAAGAAGCAGTTAGAGAGCCAGAAGGCGGACCTTGCAGCTTATGTGACCCAGCTGGATGCTTCCCTTACGGATATTGAGACCAAGATCGAAGAGTTAAAGCAGCTGGTAACGGAAAAAGAAGAAGAGATCCGTCAGACCGAAGAAGAGCTGGCTGCCGCTCAGGATTTAAAGGTCCAGCAATACGAAGCCATGAAGCTTCGTATGAAGTTTATCTACGAAAGTGGCAGTGCCGGAGGCTATCTGGAGATGATCCTGAATTCCGATTCCTTCGGAGAGCTATTAAACAAAGCGGATTACATCGAGGCTCTGTCAGCTTACGATGCCCGGATGCTGGATGAGTATGTAAAAAACGAGCAACTGATCCAGGCATGCAAGGAAGACCTGGATGCCCAAAAGGAAGTGCTCCTTGCCGCCAAAGAGCAGCAGGAAAGCGAACAGGATGCTCTGGAAGAGCTGATCTCCACCAAGGAATCAGAGATCGTGGCTTACCAGTCGGATATCAACAACAAGGAAGCTGCCATCAAAGAATATGAGCAGATGATCGCTGCCCAGGACGCCGCGATTAAAGAACTGGAAGCTCTGGTTGCAGAAGAACGGAAGGCTCTGGCAGCGGAAAATGCAAGAAAATATGACGGCGGCATGTTTACCTGGCCGGCACCTAATTATACCCGTATCTCCGATGATTACGGCTATCGTATGCATCCCATTTTAGGGGTGCAGCAGTTCCACAACGGTGTGGATATGGCAGCCCCTTCCGGCAGCCCCATCCTAGCGGCCTATGACGGGGAAGTGGTAGCGGCCTCCTACAGCAGCTCCATGGGCAACTACATCATGATCAATCACGGAGACTCCCTGTACAGCATCTACATGCATGCTTCCGCGCTGTATGTATCCAAGGGAGATGTGGTATCCAAGGGACAGAAGATCGCAGCAGTCGGCTCTACCGGCAGGTCCACCGGTCCTCATCTTCACTTCGGCGTACGTTTGAACGGGGAGTATGTCAGCCCCTGGACGTATCTGACCAATTGATGCTATCATCACGGTCCTTTGATAAGAACTGCAACAATGAAAGAATCATAAAAGTATATTAAACAGTCAGGAATCAACATGGAACAGGAATATAATTACGGCCCCGTACAGGAGCCTGAGGTTACCAAAAAAGAAAAGAAGAAACCGGGATTCGGTCTGGGTGTCGTGACCGGCGTTCTGATCATGACTCTGGTCAGCGCGGGAGCATTTGGCGCCTATCTGTATGCTACAACCCCCAATTACGGCTCCCCTACCCATGAGCGGGTAGCCAATGAGGAAGTAAATGCCAAGATTGATGAGATCCAGAGTCTCATCGACAATTACTACTATCTGAACGAAGTTACCACGGAAGAGTTTGAAAACGGTATCTATCAGGGTATGGTAGATGCCACCGGTGATAAATATGCCGATTATTACACCTACGATGAACTGGTGGATATGCTTCAGTCCACGGAAGGTGTGTACTACGGTATCGGTGCCACGGTGCAGCTAGACGCCACCGGTTATGTGCGTATTGCGGGAGTCATTGCCAATTCCCCTGCGGAGGGTGCAAAGCTCCACGAGAACGATATCATCTACAAGGTAGACGGGCAGGATCTGTACGGTTACAGCCTGGAAGAAGCGGTTGCGCTGATCCGCGGTGAGGAAGGTACTCAGGTGCACCTTACCATCATCCGGGACGGGGATGAGATGGAATTTGATATCATCCGTGCCAAGGTGGAAAATCCCACCGTTACCTACGAGATGAAGGAGGATGATATCGGTTATATCCGTATTTCCGAGTTTGATGATGTTACCGTAAACCAGTTTAAGGAAGCCCTGAACTCTGTAAAGAAAGATGGGGCCATGGGACTGATCATCGATCTTCGCAGTAACCCCGGTGGTCTTTTATCTGCGGTAGTTTCCATAGCAAGAGAGATCCTTCCCAAGGGAATGATCGTCTATACGGAAAATAAGGCCGGTGAGCGGGAAGAATACACCTGCGACGGCAGCAGGGAACTGGATATTCCGCTGGTGGTTCTGGTAAACGGCAATTCTGCCAGCGCTTCCGAGATCCTTTCCGGTGCTATCAAAGATTACGGCATCGGCACCCTGGTTGGTACCACCACCTACGGTAAGGGTATCGTGCAGCAGGTGATGAGCCTGTCGGATAATACCGCCGTTAAGATTACCGTAAGTGCCTACTATACCCCTAAGGGCAACAACATCCACGGAACCGGCATTGATCCGGATGTGGAAGTGGAAATGGATACGGATGCTTACTACGATACCGGCGTGGATAATCAGCTGGAAAAGGGCATCGAGGTCCTGAAGGAGAAAATGGGACAGTAGGTTCCGAACAAATATTCGGATGTTCTATATACATTATGAATTAAATCTGCTACACTGATTTCATTCCAAAGAAATCAGTGTAGCTTTTTTATCCCCGTTTGGGGTGCTGAATAGGCAAAATTATGGATCATTTTGTACTTCATTCGGAATATCAGCCCACCGGCGATCAGCCCAGGGCCATACAGGAACTCGTGGAGGGCTTCAAACAGGGTAACCAGTTTGAAACCCTGCTTGGCGTGACCGGATCCGGTAAGACTTTTACTATGGCCAACGTCATCGCACAGCTGAATAAACCTACTCTGGTCATCGCCCATAACAAGACTCTGGCCGGACAGCTGTACGGGGAATTTAAGGAGTTCTTTCCGGAAAATGCAGTAGAGTATTTTGTATCCTACTACGATTACTATCAGCCGGAAGCCTATGTCCCTCAGAGTGATACCTATATTGCCAAGGATTCTTCCATTAACGATGAGATCGAGAAGCTCCGCCTGTCTGCCACGGCATCTCTTGCCGAGCGCCGGGATGTGGTGGTGATCGCCAGTGTATCCTGTATCTACGGGCTGGGTAGTCCAGACGAATATACAGGCATGATCCTGTCCCTTCGTCCCGGTATGCAACGGGACCGGGATGACGTGATCCGGGATCTGATTGCCATGCAGTATAATCGCAATGAGATCGATGTACAGCGAAGTACCTTCCGGGTTCATGGGGATACGTTGGAGATCTTCCCTGCCCAGGGCGGTAATTTCCTGATCCGTATCGAGTTTTTCGGAGATGAGATTGACCGGATCTGCGAAGTGGATCCCTTATCCGGTAAGGTCCATTCTGTATTGGAACATGTGGCGATCTTTCCGGCATCTCACTATGTTGTTTCTCAGGATAAGATCAAGAAGGCCTGCGATGATATCGAAGAGGAGTTAAAGGAGCGGATCCGATACTTTAAGGGCGAAGACCGCCTTCTGGAAGCCCAGCGGATCGCTGAGCGGACCAACTTTGACATAGAGATGCTGCGGGAAACTGGTTTTTGCTCGGGTATCGAGAATTATTCCAGACATTTAAACGGCTTACAGCCCGGGCAGGAGCCTTATACCCTGATGGATTTCTTCGGGGATGATTTTCTGATCATCATCGATGAGTCCCATATGACCATCCCACAGATCGGCGCCATGTACGCCGGAGACCGTTCCCGCAAGACTACGCTGGTAGATTACGGGTTCCGCCTTCCCAGTGCATTGGATAACCGGCCCCTTAACTTTACAGAGTTTGAAAGTAAGATCGATCAGATGCTGTTCGTATCGGCAACTCCTGCCAGATATGAAGAGGATCACGAGCTTCTTCGCACGGAACAGATCCTGCGTCCGACAGGACTTTTGGATCCGGAGATCGAAGTAAAGCCGGTGGAAGGCCAGATCGATGACCTGATCTCCCAGATCCGGCGTGAGACGGAAAAGGGCAATAAGGTTCTGGTAACGACCCTTACCAAAAAGATGGCGGAAGATCTGACCTCCTATCTTAAGGAAGTGGGCATCCGTGTGGAGTATCTGCATTCCGATGTAGACACCTTAGAACGGCAGAAGATCATCCGGGACCTGCGACTGGATGTATTTGATGTATTGGTTGGTATTAACCTGCTGAGGGAAGGCCTGGACATTCCGGAAATTTCTCTCGTTGCTATTCTGGATGCCGATAAGGAAGGTTTCCTTCGCTCCGAAACATCCCTGATCCAGACTATTGGTCGTGCGGCCCGTAATGCAGACGGCCATGTGGTAATGTATGCGGATACCATGACGGATTCCATGCAGGCGGCTATCGAAGAGACGAAACGAAGAAGGTCTTTGCAGCAGGCCTATAACGAAGAGCATAACATCACCCCGCAGACCATTCGCAAGGCTGTCCGGGATCTGATCAGTATCTCCAAAAAGGTAGCCCAGGAGGAGGTACGCTTTGAGAAGGATCCGGAATCCATGACGGAGAAAGAACTGCAAAAGCTCATCGATTCCGTGGAAAAGCAGATGCGCAAGGCTGCGGCAGACTTAAATTTCGAAGCGGCAGCAGAGCTGCGTGATAAGATGGTAGAACTGAAGAAATATCAGTTGGATCACAAGTAACAGCGGATGAGCAATCAAAAAATTGATTTAAGTGGAATCAATCCACATAGAAAAGAGCAGTAAATTGAAAAAGAACGAAACAAAAACAAGTAAACCCATTGAAATGAACAGCATGGCGGCAGAGAAGGAAGCTATGGATACCCCTGCCCGTATGCTTCCCCGAGGGATCAACGGCAGTCACGGCTATATCAAGATCCGCGGGGCCAGAGAACATAACCTGAAGAATGTGGATGTGGATATTCCCAGAGACGAATTTGTGGTATTGACCGGTTTATCCGGTTCCGGCAAATCTTCCCTGGCCTTTGACACTATCTATGCCGAAGGACAGCGCCGGTATATGGAGTCCTTATCTTCCTATGCCCGTCAGTTCTTAGGACAGATGGAAAAACCCAATGTAGAGAAGATCGAGGGCTTATCCCCGGCTATCTCCATCGATCAGAAATCCACCAACCGGAATCCCCGTTCCACCGTCGGAACCGTAACGGAGATCTACGATTATTTCCGTCTGCTTTATGCCCGTATCGGTATTCCCCATTGTCCCGAGTGCGGCCGGGAGATCCGTAAGCAGACTGTAGATGAGATGGTGGATCAGATTCTGCAGTTACCGGAGGGAACCAAGATCCAGCTGCTGGCACCTGTGGTACGAGGGAAAAAGGGACAGCATGAAAAAGTATTAGACCGCGCCAAAAGAGCGGGATACGTTCGTGTGATCGTAGATGGCAGTCAGTATGACCTGTCGGAAGAAATCACCCTGGATAAGAATATCAAACACAGCATTGAGATCGTGGTAGATCGTCTGGTGGTAAAAGAGGGCATACAGGGGCGCCTTACGGATTCGCTGGAAAATGTCCTTGCTCTGGCAGAAGGACTGGCAGTTGTGGACGTCATCGGCGGCGAACCCATGAATTTCAGTCAGAGCTTTGCCTGCCCGGATTGCGGGATCAGTATTTCCGAGATCGAGCCTCGGAGTTTTTCCTTTAACAACCCCTTCGGCGCCTGCCCGGAATGTCTGGGTCTGGGATACAAGATGGAATTTGCCGAGGAGCTGATCATCCCGGATACTTCTTTATCCATTAATGAGGGCGCCATCGTGGTAATGGGCTGGCAGTCCTGTAATAAGCCGGGAAGCTTTTCCAATGCGATCCTGCAGGCATTATCCAAGGCTTATAAGTTCAGCCTGGATACGCCGTTTGAGAAGTTAAAGCCTGCGGTGCAGGATATGCTGTTCCATGGAACCAACGGGAAAAGTGTGGATGTGTATTACGAAGGACAGAGAGGTAAGGGGGTATATCCCATCGCCTTTGAAGGCATCCTTCGAAACACAGAGCAGCGCTACAAAGAGACTTTTTCCGAGACCATGAAGGCGGAATACGAAGAGTTCATGCGGATCACACCCTGCTCCGTATGTAAAGGGCAGCGTTTAAAGAGAGAATCCCTGGCGGTAACCGTAGGAGATAAGAATATCTATGATATTACCTCCTATCAGCTGCGGGATCTGCAGGATTTCTTAAGCGGCTTAAAGCTTTCTCCCTATCAGGAGAAGATTGGAGAACAGATCTTAAAGGAGATCCGCTCCCGGGTCAGCTTTCTGATCGATGTAGGTCTGGATTATCTGAACCTCAGCCGTGCAACTGCGTCTTTATCCGGCGGCGAAGCCCAGCGTATCCGGCTGGCGACGCAGATCGGCTCAGGCCTCGTCGGTGTCAGCTATATCCTGGATGAGCCCAGTATCGGTCTGCACCAGAGAGATAATGATAAACTGATCCGCACCCTTAAGAACCTCCGGGATCTGGGCAATACCGTAATAGTGGTAGAGCATGATGAAGATACCATGCGGGCTGCGGATTATATCGTGGATATCGGCCCTGCGGCAGGCAGTCACGGAGGAGAAATCATTGCTACCGGTACCGCCGAAGAGATCATGCAGGTTCCGGAATCCATTACCGGACAGTATTTAAGCGGTAAGCTTCAGATACCGGTTCCTGAAACCAGAAGAGCACCGAAAGGGTTCTTCAAGGTGATCGGAGCAAGAGAAAACAACTTAAAGAATATCGATGTAGAGTTCCCTTTAGGGGTAATGACCTGTGTAACCGGTGTATCCGGATCCGGTAAGAGTTCTCTGGTAAACGAGATCCTGTATAAGTCTCTGGCGAAAACCCTAAACCGGGCGCGGACCATTCCCGGAAAGCACGATCGCATCGAGGGCATTGCCGATAATCTGGATAAGGTGATCGATATCGATCAGTCGCCCATCGGCAGAACCCCCCGTTCCAACCCGGCTACTTATACCGGTGTATTTGATATGATCCGTGACCTGTTTGCTTCTACCCAGGACGCCAGAGCACGGGGCTATCAGAAGGGACGCTTTAGCTTTAACGTAAAGGGCGGTCGCTGCGAAGCCTGCTCCGGAGACGGTATCATTAAGATCGAGATGCACTTCCTTCCCGATGTGTATGTTCCCTGCGAAGTCTGCGGCGGAAAACGCTACAACCGGGAAACCTTGGAAGTTCACTATAAGGGCAAGAACATCTATGATGTGCTAAATATGACGGTGGAGGAAGCACTGCCCTTCTTTGATGCGGTTCCTTCCATCCGTAACAAGATCCAAACCCTGTACGATGTGGGATTATCTTATGTGAAACTGGGACAGCCTTCCACAGAATTATCCGGCGGCGAAGCCCAGCGGATCAAGCTGGCAACGGAGCTTTCCCGGAAAGGTACCGGTAAGACCATCTATATCCTGGATGAGCCTACCACCGGTCTGCACTTTGAGGATGTGCGCAAACTCATCGATATCCTCCATCGCCTGGTAGATAACGGGAATACGGTAGTCGTCATCGAACATAACCTGGATGTGATCAAGACGGCAGATTATATCATTGATCTTGGCCCGGAAGGCGGTAGCGGCGGCGGCACGGTGATCGCAACGGGAACACCGGAAGAAGTAGCGGAAAATCCCGCTTCCTTTACCGGTATCTATGTGAAACGGATGCTGGAAGCAGCTAAGAAACATGGGAAAGCGTCTGAAATCGAAAAGACAGCAGCAAAGAAAACGGTGAAGAATTCGCAGAAAAAAACATCGAAAAAGAAATCCTGAAAAGGGGTTAAGGTTTTTATCTGTCTGTCCGATATACCATATGCAAGGATGCGAATAGAGATGGAGTTCTCCATCTCTTATTGGCATCCTTAAATTTTTATAAACCTCTTTGAAATTCCCATTCGTTGGTTTATACTGTATGAGTATAAATTCGCTTAGATTGGGCGTTAAGCCGGATTGGGGATATCATATGAGTCAGTATACCGATATGGGAATCGACCTGGGAACCGCCAGCGTTCTGGTTTATATCAGAGGGAAGGGTGTCGTGCTTCGCGAGCCCTCCGTTGTAGCGTTTGACCGGGATACTAATAAGATCAAAGCCATTGGAGAGGATGCCAGAGAGATGCTGGGACGTACACCCGGTAACATCGTTGCCGTTCGTCCGCTTCGTCAGGGCGTTATCTCTGATTACACCGTTACCGAGAAGATGATGAAGTACTTCATCCAGAAGGCTCTTCGCAAGAAGACCCTTCGTAAGCCCATCATCGCTGTCTGTGTACCCAGTGGGGTTACCGAAGTAGAGAAGAAGGCAGTAGAGGACGCTACCTACCAGGCAGGCGCCCGGGATGTGAAGATCATCGAGGAGCCTATCGCAGCTGCCATCGGTGCAGGCATCGATATTGCCAAGCCCTGCGGTAACATGATCGTGGATATCGGTGGCGGTACCTCCGATATCGCCGTTATCTCTTTAGGCGGTACGGTTGTCAGCACTTCCGTTAAGATCGCCGGAGATGACTTTGATGAAGCGCTGGTTCGTTACATGCGTAAGAAGCATAACCTGCTGATCGGTGAGCGAACCGCAGAAGATATCAAGATCCGTATCGGCTCGGCATTTCCTCGCACAGAGCCTGAATATATGGAAGTCAGAGGACGTAATCTGGTATCCGGTCTGCCTAAGACCGTCCGGATCTCCTCCGAAGAAACTGAAGAAGCATTGCGTGAGCCTACTTCGCAGATCGTGGAAGCGATCCATAGCGTACTGGAGAAGACTCCTCCCGAACTGGCGGCAGATATCGCCGATCGCGGCATCGTACTTACCGGCGGCGGCAGCCTCTTAAACGGCCTCGAGGACCTCATCTCCGAGAAGACCGGCATCAACACCGTAACGGCAGATGAGCCTATGTTAGCCGTTGCCATCGGTACCGGACGTTATGTGGAATTCCTTGCGGGATATCGTGAGGATTAAATCTTTGCGGGAGCTTATGCAGAAAAGGAGACAGCATCTATGCTGAAAGGTCTTTACACTGCGTATACCGGCATGATCCAGGAACAGCACCGTATGGATACGCTGACCAACAATCTTGCCAATTCCGCAACCGTAGGATTTAAAAAGGAAGGCAGCACCAGCCAGTCTTTTAATGACGTGCTTGCCTATAAGATCAAAGACACCACCGCACCTGCCAATCTTCCCAAGAAGCTTGGCGCCATGAGTATGGGTGTCAAGATTGGCGAAAATTATACCGATTACAGTCAGGGCGCCTTTCGGGAGACCGGGGAGCCCTATGACGTCGCCATAGGAGGCGACGGCTTCTTTGCTATCGAGTTCACCAACAAAGCCGGTGAAACATCTACCAAGTATACCCGGGATGGCAATTTTACATTGACGCAGGAAGGCTACCTGACGACCCAGGAAGGTGACTATGTGCTCAGTACTACCGGATCCCGTATCCGCCTGAACACCGCCCTTACTTCCAAGATCGATACCAACGGCGGCATCTACCAGAACGAACAGCTGGTGGCCACCATTCAGGTGACGGACTTTGCGGACTATAACTACCTGGAGCATTACGGGGAGAACTACTACGAACCCATTGAAGGTGCTACCTTGCAGAATGCAGACGCCAAGGTTTATCAGGGATATCTGGAACAGTCCAACGTAGAGACGGTACAGGAGATGGTCAACATGATCGCTGTTTCCAGACAGTACGAAGCCAATCAGAAACTGATCCAGACCTATGACCAGTCCCTGGAGATCGCTGTAACACAGCTGGGACGCTTATAAGGGCTTAGAAGGAGGATAACATGGTAAGAAGTTTATGGACCGCTGCTAACGGCATGATCGCTCAGCAGACCAATGTAGATATCATCGCCAACAATCTGGCAAACGTTAACACCACGGGATTCAAGGCACAGACCGCCCAGTTCAAATCCCTGTTATATCAGACACTGCAGACCAAAACCACTACGGCAAACGGTGACACCAAGCCCAACAGCGCACAGGTAGGACTTGGCGTTCGTACCGCGGCGATCTCTACCAGCTTTACCAACGGCAGTTTGCAGGAATCCTCCAGCGATACGGCTTTTGCTCTGGAAGGAGACGGTTTCTTTGCGGTTCGCGGCTCTGACGGAAACACCTATTATACAAGATCCGGTGACTTTACCTGGGCCATCGGCAACAACAATACGGTAGAGCTTACTACCTCCGACGGCTATGTGGTACTTAGTACTACCGGTCAGCCTATCAGTTTTTCCACCCAGACTTACGCTGCCAATAAGATCACGATTTCTTCCGACGGCAGTTTCTATTATCCGGATGCATCCAACAATCCCCAGCCGCTGGGCGTACAGTTTGGTGTATATCAGTTCAGCAATCCTTCCGGACTTACCAGAGAAGGTGATAACCTCTATGCCCAGTCCGCTGCCAGCGGTGCACCCTTAAATGAGGCGACCAATGCGGCACTTACCAGGACCAAGGTCGTTCAGGGATATCTGGAAATGTCCAATGTACAGGTAGCAGATGAGATGGTCAACCTGATCGTTGCGCAGCGTGCCTACGAGATGAACTCCAAGGCTATCACCACAACCGACGAGATGATGCAACAGGCCAACGAATTAAAGCGTTGATCCTGAAGTTTTAACCGAAATGTGATCTTCTAAGATCAGGAGAGGAGAAGAAACATGAGTATCGGATCCATGGGATTAGACAGTTATTTAAGTTATGTATCGCAGAATGCTTCCAAGGAGCAGAGCACTAAAATCCAGCAGGCACTTGAAAATGCTAAAACCTCCGCTGCAGAAGCTTCTACCGATGATGAACTCATGGAGGTTTGCAAAACCTTCGAATCCTATTTTGTGGAGCAGGTCATGAAGGAAGTGGTGAAGACTACCACTTTGTTCGGGGATGATTCCATGTCTTCTTCTACCCGGACGCTTCTGGATTATTACAAGGATCAGGCCCTGCAGACCGCTTCCGAAGCGGTTACCGGTCAGCAGAACCTGGGACTTGCCCAGATGCTGTATGATCAGATGAAGAGGAATGGCGCAAGTTAACCGTGGAAGTATTTAAAGGCTATGTAGATCACATCGTATATCGCAATGCAGAAAACGGATATACGGTATTGGAATTGGAACAGGGCGGAGAGGAACCGATTTACTGTGTGGGCATCTTCCCCGGACTGGATGCGGGAGAGACCATCGAGGTAGAAGGATGCCTGGTGGACCACCCGGTATATGGGACACAGATCAAAGCATCCTCCTGGAGGGCGGTTCCTCCGGATGATGTGACCAGTATGGAACGCTACCTGGCTTCCGGCGCAGTGAAGGGCATCGGCCCTACTCTGGCAGCCAGGATCATCAAACAATTTGGAGACGATACTTTTCGGATCATGGAAGAAGAGCCGGAACGTCTGACGGCAGTGAAGGGCATCAGTGAACGCATTGCCCGGGAGATCGCCGATCAGATGGAGGAAAAGAAGGATCTTCGTAACGCCATGGTCTTTTTGCAGCAGTATGGAGTCTCCAACACTCTGGCTGTCAAGATCTTTGACACCTACGGTACGGAACGTCTGTACCAGATCCTCAGAGAAAATCCATATAAGATGGCGGAAGATATCACCGGCGTAGGCTTTAAGATCGCTGATGATATTGCTTCCCGTATTGGAATCAGAGCCGATTCGGAGTATCGTATCCGAAGCGGTATTTTGTATTGCCTGTTACAGGCAGAAGCGGACGGAAACAGCTTTTTACCGGAAGAGATGCTCCGGCAAAAAGCAGAAGAACTCTTGCAGGTCCCCATGGAAGGGATCGAAAAGACCCTTTTAGACCTGATGGTGGAAAAGAAGGTGGTCCTTTCCCCTTCGGAAGATGGCTCGAAGCGGGTTTACAGCGCATCCTTTTACTATGAGGAACTGAAATGTGCCCGGATGCTCCTGCAGTTAAATGTTCCTCTCTATGCACCGGAAGGCACACAGCTCTTACCGGTCTCCGAATGGGAAGAGAGGATACCGGAAGCAGACCGCAGGCAGGTGGAAAACAGACTGGCAAAGCTGGAAAAGACGGAAGAGATTACGCTGGATGAGCTTCAGAAAAAGGCCATCCGGAGCGCTGCCTATAACGGAGTCTTTATCCTATCCGGCGGACCCGGAACCGGTAAGACCACCACTATTAATACTATGATCCGTTACTTTGAATCCGAGGGAATGGACATCGCTCTGGCAGCACCTACCGGAAGAGCTGCAAAGCGCATGACGGAAGCAACCGGCATGGAAGCCCGTACCCTGCACCGCCTTCTGGAACTGTCCGGCGGTATGGGGGATGACAAACAGCGGGCCAGGTTTGAACGAAACAGTGAGAATCCCCTGGAATACGACGTGATCATCGTAGATGAGATGTCCATGGTGGATCTGCACCTGCTCTATGCTCTGTTACTGGCAGTTGGCGCAGGTACAAGGCTGATCCTGGTAGGCGACGTAGATCAGCTGCCCAGCGTAGGACCGGGACAGGTTCTTCGGGATATGATGGAAAGCGGCGTTTTCCCCATGGTGGTCTTAAAGCATATCTTCCGCCAGGCGGGCAGCAGCGACATCGTAATGAATGCTCATCATATCAATGAGGGGGAGTCCATCCGTCTGGATAATAAGAGTAAGGACTTTTTCTTTTTAGAGCGCGATAATCCGGAAGTGATCTATAAGCATATGATCCAGCTGATCCGGGATAAGCTTCCTTCCTATGTGCAGGCAGATCAGGGGGAGATCCAGGTATTAACCCCTATGCGCAAGGGCTCTCTGGGAGCCCAGACCCTTAATAAGATCCTGCAGCAGTATTTAAACCCTGCCGGTCCCGACCGGGAGGAGTATGAATACGGCGAGCACCTGATCCGGGAAGGGGATAAGGTGATGCAGATTAAAAACAACTATCAGCTGGAATGGCAGATTTTCGGTAATTTCCATATCCCGGTGGAAAAAGGTCTTGGGATTTTTAACGGAGATATGGGCATTGTACGGGAAATCTCCAAAAAGAATCAGATCGTATCCGTGGAATTTGATGAGGGACGCATGGTGGATTATCCCTTCTCTCAGTTGGATGAACTGGAGTTAGCCTATGCTATCACCATCCATAAATCCCAGGGAAGCGAGTACCCTGCGGTCCTGATGCCTCTTTTGTCCGGCCCCAGAGTGCTCATGAACCGGAATCTGCTGTATACAGGTGTTACCCGGGCAAAAAACTGCGTGGTGATCCTGGGCTCCAGCCAGACCCTGAAAGAAATGATCGCAAATGAAAGTGAGAATAAGCGCTTTACTACGCTGAAAGAGCGGATCCTGGAATTACAGGATGCAGATAAGCGCTTGCAGGAAAACAGTTAGTGAAGAAATTATGGTCCTTTTTGCTGGGGGTGATCTATCCTGGCAGATGTCCTGTCTGCGACGATGTGGTGATGCCCTGGGGAGGAATGGTTTGCAGCGCATGTTACCGGAAACTGTCCTTTATCAAACAGCCGGTGTGCCTCAAATGCGGGAAAGAGCTGCGAAAAGAAGAAAAGGAATACTGCGGTGACTGCATGCGGAGAAACCATGTATTTACTCAGGGAAGGGCGGTGTTTCCCTATGGGGAGATCGCAGAGTCCCTCTACCGGTTTAAATATGCCGGAAGACAGGAATATGCAGAGTTTTATGCGCATCAGGCAGTGCTGCTCTTAGGAGATGTGATCCGCGCATGGAAGGTGGATGCCATCCTGCCGGTTCCCATCCACATTTCCCGGTTTCGAAAGCGGGGATATAACCAGGCAACGCTTCTTGCAAAAGGTATCGGAAAGACCCTGGGGATCCCGGTGAAAGACCACCTGATCCGAAGGGTCAAAAAAACCGTTCCTATGAAGTTTTTAGGGGCTTCGGAGCGCCAGATTAATTTGAAAAAGGCTTTCCATATAAGGCGAAATGATGTAGAATTGAAACGAGTCTTAATCGTCGACGATATCTATACTACGGGCAGTACCATGGATGCTCTGGCAGGAGAATTACGGCTTCATGGTGTGGAAGATGTGTTTTTTGTGACCGTAGCCATCGGCGAAGGTGTTTAGGAGGTGTAGAGGTATGAATGTTAGGAATTGCAGAAAGTGCGGAAAGATCTTCAACTATGTTTCCGGACCTCCCATTTGTCCTGCTTGCAAGAAGGATATGGAAGAAAAGTTCCAGGAAGTTAAGAAATATGTGTATGATCATCCCGGTGTAGGGATTCATACGGTTTCCCGTGAATGTGAAGTGGAAGTCAGTCAGATCCAGCAGTGGATCCGTGAGGAACGTCTGGAGTTCTCTTCGGACTCCGATCTGGGTATCACCTGTGAGAAGTGTGGTGCTGTGATCCGCAGCGGACGTTTCTGTGAGAAATGTAAAAACGATATGGCCAGAGGTTTCAATTCTGCCATCGGCGCAGATAAGAAGCCGGAGCCTGTTCAGAAGAAGCCTGAGAAGGAAAATCCCAGAATGCGTTTCCTGAACAATTAACGGGAGCTTTGGCAGTTCATGATCAGTGAAGAACGGATCATCCTGATGACCAGGATGGCATCCTATGAAGAGAATGAAGGCAAGCGGAATATTGTCATCGGCAACTATTTCCGCAGCGATTACCTGGCGCTTCAGGTATTAAAGGCAGTCCTTTGCGGTACGCTGACCTTCGTTCTCATTCTGGGAGCGTATGTTTTATATCATTTTGAAGAACTCATGAGTGATATCTACCGGATGGATCTCATGGGAACAGGTAAGAAGCTGCTGACCATATACCTGATCGGCGTAGGAGCCTATGCGCTTGCATCGTATATTGTCTGCGCCTGGAAATATCACAACGCACGCAAGAACCTGAAGCATTATTACAACAACCTTCGGAAATTAACTGCGTTATACAAAGCCAGGTAAGAAAGTGAAGCAATGAGAAATCTTTTGGAGTTCCGTGAGTACCTGCGGGTATTCTACAGTAAATACGACGTCTATGTTAAGCCGGCAGGAAAGTTCCTGCTTGCTTTTCTTGTGTTACAGGTGATCAATTCCCGCATCGGATACATGACCCGCATCAACAGCCTGTCGGTTGTTCTGATCGCAGCACTTATGTGCTCTTTTATGCCCAGGAACTTTGTAGTCATCTGTGCCGGCGCGTTTATCATGCTCCATCTGTATGGCATGTCTCTGGAATGCGCCATCGTGGGACTCCTTTTGTTCTTTATCCTGTTTTTACTGTTCTTCCGGTTTTCTGCCAGGGATACGGTAGTGGTTGCGATCCTGCCCATCCTGTTTTTATGGAAGATCCCTTATGTGATGCCTATTGCACTGGGACTTATGTGCAACCCGGTGTCTGCGGTTTCCGCAGCCTGCGGCGTTACGGTTTATTATTTCCTGCATTTTATCAAGAGTAACGAGACGGCTCTTACCGCCATGGGCAGTGACGATATGATGACCAGGTTCCGTTTCATCGTGGACGGACTGTTAGATAACAAGTCCATGATCGTCCTCATCGTCACCTTTACCATTACCATCGCAGTGGTCTATCTGGTACGCCGCTTGTCCATTCAGTACGCCTGGACCATCGCCATGATCGCCGGCGTCCTGGTCCAGCTGGTATTACTTTTATTCGGAGATCTGGTTACGCAGACCGGTATCTCTGTTGTCAGTGTGATCATCGGTTCCGTGCTTGCAGTGGGAATCGGTAAGATATTGGAATTCTTTTTCTTCAATCTGGATTATCCCCGTACGGAGAAGGTACAGTTTGAGGATGACGAATACTATTACTATGTGAAGGCAGTCCCTAAGGTTACCGTGTCCACCCCGGAGAAAAGGGTAAAGCGGATCAGCACCAAGCAGTAGCTACGGGTGCGGTGACCGGCTGTGAAGGATATGAAATTTAACTTAGAACAGCTTGTCAGTTTACAGGAACTATATCTGTCAGACTTTCGTATACCGGTCATCCGCTGGACGGATGTGGTAGAGGTGATCATTATTGCCTTTTTGCTCTATCACATGCTGGTGTGGATCAAGGATACCAGAGCCTGGCCACTTCTTCGCGGCGTTGTTGTGATCGCCGTTTTTTTGGTTATTGCAGAAATCCTCGGCATGAGTACGATCCTGTGGATCGCCCACAATGTCTTAAGTCTTGCGGTGATCGCTATCATCGTTGTATTGCAGCCGGAGCTGCGTAAAGCATTGGAAACCCTGGGAAGGACCAATGTGTTCCATTCGATCTTCCCCATTGATGCTCTTCGAGGTGGACATGATACCAATATTTCCGATAAGACCATCAGCGAGATCGTCAAAGCCTGCGTGGAAATGGGCAAAGCGCGTACCGGTGCTCTCATTGTGATCCAGCGCTCCAGCGATCTGACCCAGTACGAGCGGACCGGCATCGACGTAGACGCTATCGTGAGCAATCAGCTCCTGATCAATATTTTTGAACACAATACGCCTCTTCATGACGGGGCCATCATCATACGCGGAAATCGTGTGACTTCCGCAACCTGTTATCTGCCCCTTTCGGACAACATGCGTCTTAGCAAGGAACTAGGCACCAGACACCGTGCCGGCGTAGGGATTTCCGAAGTGACGGATTCTCTGACAGTGATCGTTTCCGAAGAAACCGGACGCATCAGCGTTACACAGGACGGAAGGCTGGAAGCAAATCTTTCCGCAGAACAGCTTCGGGAAAAACTGATGCTGATCCAGGAAAAACTGCCGGAGAACAAAAAGAGAATATGGAAAGGATGGCGTAAGGACAGTGAAAAAGTTTGATCTTACCAAAAACTGGGGCCTGAAGCTGGCATCCCTCATCACGGCGTTCATCATCTGGCTGGCAGTTGTCAATATCAACGATCCCCAGACCAGTCAGCCCTTCCATAATGTACAGGTAAAACTGCAGAACACCAACATCATCACCGATCAGAATATGGTTTATGAGGTGCTGGATCATTCCGATGTGATCACCACTGTTACCGTCTACGGACCCAGATCCGTAGTGGACGAGCTGTCCTCGGAAAATATCGTCGCTACTGCCAATCTGGAAGAGCTTTCCAGCTTAAACACAGTGTCCGTCAGCTTCTATTCCACCAAGAACAATTCGGAACTGACCAACATCAAGGGCAGCAGTGATACCGTTAAACTCAGTATCGAAAATAAGAAGACCATTCAGCTGGTTTTAAAAACAGAGATCGACAGTAATGTGGCCGACGGCTACATCGTAGGAGATGTGAGTACGGATCAGAACCTGATCCGCATTTCCGGACCGGAATCCGTAGTATCAAGAGTCAGCAAGGCGGTTGCCGTTGTTGACAACCTGGAAGGTTTTTCCAGTGATATCTCCACTAACGTAGAGGTTACGCTGTTTGATGAAGAAGGGGAACCCATCGTGGATTCCTCCCTTACCAAGACACCGTCCACGGTACTTGTTAATGTACCGATCCTGGAAACCAAGAAAGTGGAAGTCATGGCAGAAGTATCCGGGACACCGGCTGACGGCTATATGGAGACCGGAGATCTGACCATTGAGCCTTCCGAAGTCATCATCGCAGGAAAGAGCAGTGCCCTTCGTTCGGTATCTGCCATCACGATCCCCGAAGAAGCCCTGAACATCACGGGCCAGACTGAGGATATGGTTACAACGGTAGCCATCAAGAATTATCTGCCGGAGAACGTAGTTCTCGGAGATTCCTCCTTTGACGGCAAGGTGACTGTAACCGTTGGCATCGGCAAGATCGTAACCGAAGACTTTACCTTATCGGAGAGTAACATTTCTCTCGTCAACGTGCCGGAAGGCTATGAAGCACAGTTTGCCGATGAAGAGGAAGAGTATACCTGCAGCATTACCGGTTTATCGGATCTGGTAAGCAGCGTGAATGCAGCAAACTTAAAGGCAAAAGCGGATGTGACCGAGTATCTGCAGGATGCCGGATATCTGCCGGAAGAACTTCCGGAAGACGGTGAGGAACTTACCATACGGGAAGGCAATTATACCATCCCGCTTACCATTGATGTGGCCGATGGCTTAACGGTAAGCAGCGGACTGCATGTTCGCATCATTTTAACGAAAAAAGAGTAGGAGACCAAAGGATTGGGCAGACTGTTTGGAACGGACGGAGTAAGAGGGGTGGCCAACGATGAGCTGACACCGAAGTTAGCTATGCAATTAGGCCAGGCCGGCGCTTACATCCTTTCGAAGGAACATAAACACAAACCGACCATTATGGTGGGATGTGATACCAGATTATCGGGAGATATGCTGGCAAATGCCATGATGGCAGGCATCTGCTCTGTGGGAGCAAATGCCATTTATCTGGGAGTACTGCCGACACCGGCAGTAGCATATCTTACCAGAAAATATAACGTGGATGCGGGAGTTGTGATCTCCGCTTCCCACAACCCCATGGAATTTAACGGCATCAAGTTCTTTGACGGTAACGGTTATAAACTGCCGGATGCCCTGGAGGATGAGATCGATGCCCTGATCCAAAAGGATATGGAGGGCGTGGAATTCCCTACCGGTGATAAGATCGGACGGATCAAGTACCGTCTGGAAGCCAAGGAAGAATATGTTAACTTCGCTGTTCACTGCGTCAACGTGGATCTGAACGGATTAAAGATCGTAGTAGACTGCGCGGAAGGTGCCGCCTACTATACCTCCATCGAGGCATTAAACGAACTGGGAGCGGATGTAACTGCGATCCATACCGCGCCGGATGGAACCAATATCAATGATAATTGCGGATCCACCCATATCGGAGACCTGCAGACTCACGTGATGCTGGAACAGGCAGATCTGGGACTTGCCTTTGACGGCGATGCAGACCGCCTCATTGTGGTAGATGAGAATGGTAAGGTGGTAGACGGCGACGTAGTCATGGCCATCGTCGGAAACTACATGAAGGAGCAGGGTAAGCTTAAGAAGGATACCATCGTCGCTACGGTGATGAGTAACCTGGGCTTCTTCATCATGGGTAAGGAAAAAGGCATTCATATCGAGCAGACCAAGGTGGGCGACCGATATGTACTGGAACGCATGAAGGAGATCGGTGCTAACCTTGGAGGTGAAAACTCCGGTCATCTGATCTTCCTGGATGATAATACCACGGGAGACGGGCTGATCAGTGCCCTGCACCTTCTGGAAGTAGTGGTTAAGAGCGGTAAGAGGATGTCGGAACTGGCCTCCATCATGACCATCCTGCCCCAGGCTCTGGTAAATGCCAAAGTACCCAATCCGGTAAAGGATAAATATCTCGAGTACCCGGCTGTTAAGGAAGCCATCGATGCTCTGGAACAGCGCTTCGCCGGGGAAGGTCGCGTGCTGATCCGTCCCAGTGGTACGGAACCCCTTGTCCGTGTCATGATCGAAGGAAAAGATCAGCAGGTGATCGAAGAAGAAGCGAAAAAGTTAGCGAAACTCATTGAAGAAACCATGAACTAATGGTATATTATGTATCACAGTATCGCTTTAGTGTGCTAAACAGCGATTAAGGTGATCAGGAACGAGGAAGTCATTATGGTAAGTCAAAAAGTAATCATCAAGAACCCCACAGGCCTACACCTAAGACCTGCAGGCATCCTATGTAAAGAGGCTATGCAGTACAAATCTCTGATTACTTTCAAGGTAAAAGATAATACAGCCAATGCCAAGAGTGTACTCAGCGTCCTTGGCGCGTGCGTAAAATGCGGTGATGAGATCGAATTCTTCTGTGACGGAGAAGACGAGAACGAAGCACTGGCAGCACTGGTCAGTGCGGTAGAGAGCGGATTGGGAGAATAAAACGTTTGTTGTGGAGAAGAGAGAACGCTTAGAGTATCTCGATACTTTAAAACTATTAGCAATATCCTATATATTTGTTGCACACTTTGCTGCAACAGATGCTCAAAACAAAGTTAGCCTATTTATTTATGCTCTGCATTCCATTGGCATTACCGGAAAGATGTGTGTCGGAATCCTAGCTGTAATAATGGGCTTTCTTGCATATTGGGGGAAAGATACGGACTTGATCCGTTATTCCGTAAAGCGGTATTTCCAGTTCTTTTTCTGTGGGTTATTTATAAACCTGATGTTTTGGTTTTGCTTTCATTATCACCTGGTTGACAGTGATGGGACCATGACATTTGGCAGAATGATAAAAAACAGCATCTTGCTAGGCTGGGAGTTCAATCCAAACTATTGGTGTATGCAGGCATTCCTGGTTTCCTCTATTGTCAGTAAGGCGAACCGTATCTATAAGGTCCCGATACCGGTTATGATTCTGGAGATTATTCTTTTTGCTGCAGCCTGGAATGATCTGGGTATATGGACAGCAGTAGGCCTGTTGGGAAGTATTCTTGGATATCTGAAAATAAACCGTGAGGAGAGCTTTGAAGGTCTGATCTCGAAAAAAAAGACGGTTCCTATCTGCTGGTTGATACTACTTGCACTATTAGGAATTATATATGTATTTCGCGATCATGGTCAGATCGCATATTGCCTTTATGGCTTGATGGGTGTTTGCTTTTTCCTGGAACTCCTGGCAGATCATAGATTACGAAAGATTTATTCCGCTCAGGGGTGGACACTGCTGGGTAGAAAACATTATATGGGTATTTTTCTCCTGCATGGTTTCCTTCTAGATGCGCTACTTCCGCGATTATTGGGAATACTATCAGGGATACAATATAGTATTCGATATTTTATGGCCTTGATCCTTTTGTACTTCATCATGGTATTGATCTCTATTCCAATGATGAATGCGATAAAGGTGTTAACAAAGATTTGCACGAATGCTTTTTTGAGATTACTTCCAACTGAGCAAAGCGTGTAATGATCATATAGAAGAGGAGTGAATGGAAAAATGCTGAATTACAAGAGATATCGCAGAAACCCGGTAGTGGACCTTCCGGAGAGACGCTGGCCGAACAAGCAGATCGAAAAAGCGCCGATCTGGTGCAGCGTAGATCTAAGAGACGGTAATCAGGCGCTGATCGATCCCATGGTGGTTGAAGAAAAGATCGAGTTGTTCCTGTATCTGGTAAAGCTTGGCTTTAAGGAGATTGAGATCGGATTCCCGGCAGCCAGCCAGATCGAGTATGATTTTCTTCGTCAGTTGGTCGACCGTAAACTGATCCCTGATGATGTGCGTGTCCAGGTTCTGGCACAGTGCAGAGAAGAACAGATTGACCGTACTTTTGAAGCCATCGAAGGCTGCAAGCAGGCGGTTGTACATATCTATAATTCCACTTCCACTCTTCAGAGAGATGTGGTATTCCATGCAGAAAAGCCGGAGATCATCGATATTGCGGTAAAGGGTACCCGCATGGTCAAGGAACGTGCTGCCAAATTCCCCGGCAAGATCGTATTTGAGTATTCTCCGGAGAGCTTTACCGGTACGGAACTGGATTTTGCATTAGAGATCTGTACCGCAGTGCAGAGAGAATGGGGCCCTACCAAAGAAGAACCCATGATCTTTAATCTCCCTTCCACGGTGGAGATGACTACTCCTAACGTATTTGCGGATCGTATCGAATGGATGAACGATCACTTTGAAAACCGTGACACCATTATTTTAAGCGTGCACCCTCATAATGATCGCGGAACCGGCGTGGCATCCGCAGAACTTGCCCTTCTTGCCGGCGCAGACCGTGTGGAAGGAACGTTGTTTGGTAACGGGGAGCGTACCGGTAATGTGGATATCCTGAATATTGCTTACAATATGTTTTCACAGGGCATCGATCCGGAGCTTAACATTGAAAATGTGAATGAGATCATTGAGATCTATGAACGCTGCTGCAAGATGCCGGTACATGACCGTCATCCCTATGCAGGAAAGCTGGTATTTACCGCTTTTTCCGGTTCTCATCAGGATGCGATCAACAAAGGTATGCAGGCCCTCAGAGAGCGGAATCTGGACTACTGGGAGGTGCCTTACCTTCCCATCGATCCCGGTGACATCGGCAGAAAATACGAACCCATCGTCCGTATCAATTCCCAGTCCGGCAAGGGCGGCGTGGCCTTTGTAATGGATACCTATTTCGGATTCAAGCTTCCGAAGGGAATGCAGCGTGAATTTGCAGACGTGATCCAGAATATTTCCGAGCATCAGGGAGAGGTATCACCGGAGCAGATCATGGAAAGCTTCCAGAAAGAATATCTGGAAAAGAAAGAGCCGATTCATTTCAAGAGGGTTCGCGTGGACGATCTCAGCGATGTGACCGAGTCCGAGTTCGATACACGGATCTTCCTTACCTATACCGACCACGGCACAGAGAAATCGTTTGAAGCCATCGGTAACGGACCAATTGATGCATTAAAGCGCGGTCTTGTACAGAACCTGGATCTGGATATTAAGATCCTGGATTACTCCGAGCATGCGTTGCAAAGCGGTTCCAATGCACAGGCAGCTGCTTATGTACACCTGTTGGATAACGAAACGGGCCGTGTAACCTACGGTGTAGGCGTCAGCTCCAATATTACTCGTGCCTCCATCCGGGCTATTTTCTCTGCCATCAATCGATTGGGACTGGGGGATAAAAAACGCCCCTGATAAACTATGCATATGTTACGTGAAGATATAGAACGGTATCTCAAAAATAAGAAATATGTTATAGGCTTATGGATCGTCTTAATCTGTAGCTATGGATTCGAAGTGATTCATCCGGCAATCGGAACAGACGATCCGGCGGTCTCTTTATACTTTAATAATGGCCTGGCTCCTGCAATGGGACGCTGGGTCTTATTTCTAGTGAACAAATTCTATCATATGGGAGATTATGCTCCGTTTTTGACAGAGTTTTTGGCACTGATCCTTTTGTTTTTGGATAGCATTTTGTGGTGCATTGTGATCGAGAAGGTTCTCGGAAAAGAAACCATTCATTGGGGTATATATTTTGCGTTTTCTGCTATCTTTGTATCTTGCCCTATTACCTTTGAAGTGTTTGTGTATTATCTTCACAACGGAATTGCGATTGCTTATGGAGTAGTTGCCTTAGCGGTTTTATCTGCTTTGAAGGCTCTGGAAGTGAATAAAACTCTCAAACAGAGGTTTTCGGATATAGGTATGGGAATGATTCTTTTATCTATATCCCTGGGTTGTTATGAGTCGTTCCTCAGTGTATTTCTTATGACTATGCTGATCCTGTTTCTGTTGTATTGCATAGATGGAAAAGAGAAATGCTACGAAAAAAAGGGGATTTTATGGCTGGGAATCATTAGTGCCGTTACCATTGGAGGCCTGATTCTACGATCTGTGATCATTCGTCTGGTGAATGGCATCTACGGTCTATCCATACCGGAAGGATATACGGTAAATCTGCGTAGTGTATCGGAGGGTTTGGAAACGGAACCAGGAGACATCATCATGAATCTGAAACGGTTTTGGATGATGTATTATGTCAATGGGATTGTTTATGAGCCTATCGCCCTTTTGCAAATCGCATGTCTGATCTTTTTGGTTGTCGCTGTGGTGTATGGGATCAAAAAGAAAAGTGGATGGCTTCCGCTAGCGGCCATAGCTTTATACGCGGTTCCGATTCTCATGTGTCTGGCAGAAGGATATCCGACCCATTACCGAGCCAGTCAGTATGTTCCTATCGTAGGAGCATTTGGTGTCTTTATGGTACTGTGGCTCATTCGAAGAAATTATAGCCATAAATGGGTTCGATATGCGGTGGTCTTTCTTCTTTCGGTATTGATCTACAACCAAAGCAGTCAGATGAATCGGTGGTTTTATTCGGATTATTTAAAATATCAGGATGCACTGGAAGTGGTAAAGCAGGTATCTGTGGATCTTCGCCGGGATTATGACATGAACAAACCCATAGTGTTTCTGGGGGCGCATAAGGTGCCTGCATCCATTTATAAAGATGGATATGTGGGATTTGACAGTATCCAATTTCAGCTCATTAGCAAAATCTCCGATGCAGTGGATCCTCATTTAAAAGAAAAGTATTATTGCCCGCAAGGCTATGCTTTTGTAGAAACGCCCATTAATTCTATGCTACAGTGGTCCATCACCGCGTTTAACGGAACAGCGTTTCAGCTTCAACAGATTTTTGAAATGCATGGATATTCGGTTTATATTGTGACGAATCCGGATACTATTGCAGAAGCGAAGGAATATCTGGAACAAAACAATATGCCGGGATATCCGGCCAGAGGATATATTGTTGATCAGGGAGATTATCTGATTGTCAATTTAGAGTCTAACTGACCAAGGATGAAATAGCCAAAGATCATTTTGTAATATAATCAGACAGCAGATGTTCTGCCAAATAGCGAGTGATTTTTTGAGCACCGGCGGTATTGGTGTGTCCATTGTCGAAAAAGTCAGTGGATACATCGATACCGCTTTCTTGCATACAGTGAAAGAAATTGAGGCAGGGAATGCCTTTTTCAGCAGCATATAGAGATAGCTAGTTAAAGTTTCTCTGTTTGGTTTGCAGTGTCCAGATTTCGTAGTCCGATACTTCATTGATCTGGAAGGGCTAAAGCGCACAAATAGAATGCTAAAAAAGCCCCGCAGAAGCTTCTGCGGGGCGGGAAGATCATTTATAAATCACAACGCGATTTACTCATAAATCACGTTCGTATCCGACTGTGCAACTGCGATATAGGTCTTACCGGTGTTTAATACGATCTCATTGCCGTTCAGATCATAGTATTTGGTGGCACCATAATCGGAAGTCTTGGTCCAGGTGATGGGGATCACCTTACCCTGAGTAAAGTAGTAACCGCTCTTACCGGAATCCTTTACATGGATATCCAGATAACCCTTATCATCCAGCACATAGTAATCAGCAAACTGTACGATGACGTTGGTGAAGGATAACTGCTCATTGGTGATGGCATCTACCTGCTTGCTGTTATGCAGGAACTTAAGATAGGTCTTGGTTTCGGGATCGTACTCTAAGTAGGAGCGGGTAACCGGGAATACGTCGGAGAGATCGATCTTGGTTGCTTCCGTGGCGCCCTTGGAGCCATCCAGGGTATTAGGGTTGGAACCGGAAGTAAACTTGAAGTGATCGGGCTCAAAGTATTCGCTTCTGTGCTCTAAGCTGTAATTTAAGCTGTTGCAGGCACTGATCAGCTTCTCACCGCTGGTGTATGCATTGTGAGGAGCGGATTTATCTTTGCTGCGGAAGAATGCACCTGCACCGGGAGCTTCACCGCCGGTGCCGTATTCATTGGTTCCGGAGATGTTGTTGATCTCGGGACGGGTGATCACATTCTGCATGTAATATACACCGCCAAAGTGTACCAGGATGGGATCCCATTCGCTGGCCATATAGATGTAATACAGACGGCAGCTGCGAACGTTACCGATCTTTTCCATGTCATGCCAGTTGTCGATAACGGCTAACTGACGGGAGATGCTGCCTTCCTCCATGCATTCGTAGAGGATACCGGCATTACCGATATTGTACTGAGGCTGAGCGGCTGCATCGGTGGGCATCATAACTGCCAGGGGTCTTTGATTGTAAACTTCCTCGGGAACCCACTCGTTGGTAAGATAACTTCTTACATAGCCTTCGCCGGGATAATTGTCATCGTAAGCTTCTTCTGCTACCGCTTCGGTTTCTGATGCAACGGTTTCTGCAGGTGCTTCCTCCTGTACCGGAATGGTCTCGGCTTCTACCTTGATACCGTTTCCTGCACCTGATGAGCTGTCCGAGCTTGCCTGGTCAGAACTGCCGCATCCAAACAGGAGCACAGTAGCTAATAGACCGGACAGAAATAGAACCTGAATCTTCTTCATGTAAATCCTCTTTCTATCATTGATTTTATTGGATTTTTCAGTGAAAACCCTAATAAAACTATAGCATAATCAGCAAGGAGAGTCACCTTAATAAAATCCCTAAAAAATTGTTAAGATTTGACAAGTTTGGTTGATGGATAAAAGCGGTGGGATTTATAATTGTAAACGTACAAGTATGTATTTTAAGGAGCAGTCAGATATGAAAAAGATCATTGTTACCGGTTGTAACGGTCAGCTGGGAAGAGCGGTCAATAAACTATATGAAGGCAATCGGGAATATGAGCTGGTCAACACCGATGTGGCAGAGCTGGATATTACCAACGTGGACGCTGTCCTTGCACTGGCAAAAGAGGTAAAACCCTATGCCATCTTAAACTGCGCGGCTTATACCAACGTGGATAAGTGCGAAACAGACATTGATGCCTGTACCCGGATCAATGCCATCGGCCCCCGGAATCTGGCCATCGCATCCACCGAAGTCGGTGCGAAGCTGATCCATATTTCCACAGACTACGTATTTTCCGGTGTGCATGATACCCCCTATACCGAATTTGATCCCACCGGTCCGGTGAGCATGTATGGTAAGACCAAGCTGGCAGGAGAGAACTTCGTAAAGGATTTTGCAAAGAACTACTTTATCATTCGTACGGCTTGGCTGTACGGAGATGGTAAGAATTTCGTCAAGACCATGCTTAACCTGGCAGAAACTCACGATACCATCAGCGTGGTAAACGATCAGGTGGGATCTCCCACTTCTGCAGACGAGCTGGCAAAAGCAGTAGCATACCTGCTTCCTACGGATAATTACGGATTGTTCCACGGTACCTGTGAAGGAAGCTGCGCCTGGTCTGATTTTTCGACCGAGATCTTCCGCCTGGCGGGTCTTAAGACTAAGGTCAATCCCATTTCCACAGAGGAATACAATTCCCCTGCAAAACGGCCGGCCTACTCTATTCTGGAAAACTATATGCTGAAGCTGACCACCCCTTTTCTGTTCGCAGACTGGCATGATGCCATCCGCGCTTACATGGAGGAGAGATGAAGCAGGCAGATCTTTCTGCACAGGGAAAAGAGAGAACTTTATGGGTCAAAGCGCTGATCATGGCGCTTTGTCCCCTTTTCTTCGCTGTTCTTGCCTGTGCGCTTCAGGGCAAAACAATTGCAGATGTGTATATTCCGGCCTCTGAGTGGAATGACGAGCTGTTTTACTACAAACTGACAGAGAATGTAGTAAAATTCGGATTTCCTCAGGGGTATTTTGGTTTTAATGAAAGTCATGGGATCTACCTGTCCTTCGCAGCCTGGAGTCCGGTGCTGTTATTACCCTGGGTGATCTGGGGCAAGATCCTTGGCTGGAATCTGCTATCACCGGTTCTGTGCAATCTGTTCCTCATGATGGCCACCATGTTCCTGATGGCTCTTTTGCTGCGCCCTACCTGGAAGCAGCTCCTCGCCATGGTGATCCCCTTTGGGGTATACTCCCAGATGACCCGCTTTACCTTATCCGGTATGCCGGAAGTAGCCCACTGGTGCCTGATGCTCCTCATTGTTTCCCTTTGGATCAGTCATGACAGAGAGGAAAAGACCTGGAAGATGGTGGTATCCATCCTCCTGATCGTGCTCCTTACCTGGATGAGGCCTTATTTTATCCTGCTTCTGTTCCTGCCGGCCTTTTACCTGATCCGGAAAAGCCGCTGGAATATCCTGACTATGATCGGTGTCCTGGGGGTAACCGGAACCGTTTACTATCTCATCAATCATTATCTGAGCGCACCCTATCTTACGGACCTTTTTTATACCGACTGGATCGAAGCTTTCGGAACCAAAGGCTTTGCAGGAGGCGTTCTGTTTTCCCTGCACCGGTTATGGGATTCCTTTTTGTTTATCGCAAAAATGGCCATCCAGTGCGTCCTGACAGGATATGCCTCCGGCGGACTTTATCTGGGCTTTCTGCTCATTGGATCATTACTGCTGATCGTATTTATCCGCAGTTGTATCCTTTTAGCCAAAGGAGATAAAGAGCAGTGGGGGATGTTTCTGATCTTGCTGCAGCTCCTCATCAGCTTCGCAGGCTTTTTTGCAGCGATCCTGTTAATGTACCGCCTGCAGGAAGGCGGCCGCCATGTGATCGCCTTTGTAGCTGCCGGTATCGTGGCTCTGGCCATGTGGCCCCGGGGGACGGAGTTAGTAGCTCATTTACCGGAATCTGCGGAAAACAGCGACAGAATAGATAAAAGAACTGGGAACAGAAATGGTGTTCTACTACTAGCGAATACGATTGTGATCGTGATATGCTTTGCGTTCCTCTATATTATTCGCGCCAACACGCCCTACGATTTCCAGATCCCTTTTAAAACCCAGGCCTTAACGGAAGAGATCGACAATCTCCAGGCGCAGCTTCGGGATGAGATGAAGCTTAGCCTAACCGATGTGCCGAATTTTGATAATACCATTGTGTGGGTGCTGTGGGACTACGTAGGGGAAGAAGCGGTAGCGGTGAAGTGGCAGCAGTTCTATGCGGTGCCGGGAGGTTTCGGTATCAATCTGTGCTACAGCGAGTATGTGTTAGAGCAGGGAGATAACCTGTCCTGCCGCTATGTGGGAACCATACCCGGAGGCAGAGTGGATGCCTACTATCGTGCGCAAAATAAGAAGATCATCGGACAGAATGCGGACCTGATCGTATTTGACCGTTTCGAGGAAGCTGCCAATGAATAAAGGAGCCCATAAAACCCTTGGCCTTATGAAACAGCATATGGTTTTCGGGATCCTGCTTATGCTATACAGTTTCGTGACACTTTTCCTGTTCCATCGCCAAAGCGTCGCCTATGACGGCAGGTATACTTCCGACATGTTATCTTACGTTGCGGAAGTACAGGGGATCGACAGCGGCTTTTCCTTCCCTTATCCCATCTACTTCTGGGTAGGACGGTTTTTTACCCTGTTTACGACGCCTCAGCATGGACTAGCCTTAGCGACCCTGCTCTCAAATGACCTGGCAGCAGAGGTTCTTTACGTTATCCTGCTAACCTGGGGGAATCTGAAGGATAAAAGCCATCTGGCGGGAGTGCTTACCTTTGCTCTCCTTTTGGTTTCCATGGTCTATCCCCTGACGAATGCCTATCTATCCGGTGAAGCCCACCGGTATCTGGGAGTATTTACACCGAACCCTTACCATAACGGAACTTACCTTGCAGCCAGAGCCTTTATGCTCCTTGCGCTCTTTGCTTTTGTAAGGCTACTGGATCATCCGGAGGAAGAAAAATACAGCCTTAAGGACAGCCTGTTCTTTGCTCTGTGGCTACTTCTTGCCACCATGACGAAGCCCAGTTTTACGCTGATCTTTGGGGTGGCTGCCATAGGGATCCTGTTGATCCGCCTGATCCGCGGAAAAGGAAAGAATATAAAACAGGTCATTTGGCTGTCTCTTTTATTTGTACCGACGATCCTGGACCTGATCTATCAGTACGCCGGAGTATTCCTCTTTGGCAACACCGGAGATCTGGGAGCGGAGAGCCTGGGAGTCGGATTTGGGTTCGCAGCGGTTTGGGGAAACCTTACCGAGTCGATCCCCATCGCGGTATTCCGTGGGATCCTGTTTCCGCTGGTGATCGCCATCTGCTATCCCGGAGCCTTTCGGATCACCTGGTATCGCCTGTCCTGGGGAGTATATCTGGCGGGGCTTTTATCGGCGTTATGCCTGTATGAAAAGGGTTATCGGATGATGCACATGAACTTTGCCTGGGGCTATATGGCAGGAATGTTCCTTGTTTTTCTGACGGCGCTTATGGTGCTGATCATGAAAAGCAGGCAGATCCAGTCAGGCGAAGCGGATAAAAAACGGGGACTCCCCTGTATCTGTGCGGGGTGGCTCACCTTTTTCTGCCACCTGATTTGTGGTATCATTTATTTTGGTTATTTGTGTAATGGTGGACTGTTCCACTGATAAAACGCTGCCGCATAAACCGGCGCGGAGGATAGAAAATGGCGCTTCTCAGTGTGATCGTTCCCTGCTATAACGAGCAGGAGACAGTAGAAGATTTTTATACGGAACTTATGAAAAACGGGGACTTTTTTGCATCCCGTGATCTGGATGTGGAGATCATCTATGTAAACGATGGTTCCAAAGATGCTACGGTAGATAAGATCCGTACGCTCCACGAAAAGGATGAACGGGTACATCTGGTTTCCTTTTCCCGGAACTTCGGAAAAGAGTCTGCCATGTATGCCGGATTTGAAGCGGCAAGAGGGGACTATGTGGTTACCATGGATGCGGACCTGCAGGATCCGCCGGCCCTTCTTCCGGAGATGTTCTCCTGGATCGATAAAGGATATGACAGTGTCGCCACCCGCAGGGTTTCCCGCAAGGGGGAGCCGCCCATCCGTTCCTTTTTTGCAAGAGGGTTCTACCGCCTGATGCGCAAGATCTCCAAGACGGAGATCGTGGACGGCGCAAGAGATTATCGCTTAATGACCAGACAGGTGGTGGATGCCATCCTGTCCATGAAGGAATATAACCGCTTTACCAAGGGAATCTACGGCTGGGTCGGCTTTGAGACCAAATGGCTGGAATTTGAAAACGTGGAGCGTTTAAAGGGAGAGACCAAGTGGTCCTTCTGGAAGCTTCTGGTGTATGCTCTGGACGGCATCATGGCCTTTTCCACAGCGCCTCTTGCCATCGCATCGGTGCTTGGCATGATCTTTTGTCTGGCAGCTTTTATCATGATCCTGGTGGTCATCATCCGTACATTGATCTTCGGAGATCCTACCAGCGGATGGCCTTCCATGGTATGTATCTATCTGTTAGTCAGCGGCGTGCAGCTGTTCTGCGTGGGGATCGTGGGCCAGTATCTGTCCAAGACTTATATGGAGACCAAGAACCGGCCCATCTACATCGTGAAAGACCGTTTTTAGCAGGAGTGCATTTTGGAAGCAAGTAAACAGACCGGTGGAAGAGAATCATCCTTTGAACTGCTTCGTATCATCGCCATGCTGATGATCATCGCCCACCATTACTATACGAAAGGGGGACTGGCACAGTTTGCCGGCACCTCGGTTGCAAATAAATACGTGATCCTTCTCCTGGGACAGGGCGGAAAAGCAGCTGTGATGCTGCTGGTACTGATCACAGGGTATTTCTGTGTGCGCATTGACTGCAGACCCTATCATCTGCTGCGATTAGAATGTGCCATGCAGTTTTATTCCCTGGTATTTTTCGGGATCGCCTGCCTTACGGGAGCGGAAACCTTTAAACTGACCGGTGTCGTTAAGAGCATCATGCCTCTTACCTTTTCCCGGTACTGGTTCATGACGGTGTATTGCCTGCTGTATCTGGTACTGCCCTACATGAACAAGGGCCTGCTCATGCTGGATAAGAAGGAGCATCGAAGGCTTCTTTGGTTTGCGCTTAGCATGTTTTATATCATGCCGCTTTTAAACCGCATTGCTTTTCGCCGGATCCATACGGATTATACGGACCTTGTTTGGAGCACCATGCTGTGGTTTTTAAATGTATACCTGTTTGGTGCCTATGTCGGACGGTTTTACCGTGCAAGGCAGAAGGGCAGCAGACCCTGGCTCCGGTTACTGATCGGTATCGCCCTTTATGCGGGTGGCGTCGTAGCAGAGGTCCTGACAGACCTTATCGGCAAGGATCCGGAAAAAAGCCAGTTTGTCTATGAACTGCTGTTTTCCGAAGAAAGTATGCTGATGCTGGCCAGCATGATCCTGATCTTTTTATTTGTAAAGGACTTGAAACTGGGGTCGAAAAAATGGATCAACATCCCGGCATCGACGGTGCTGGGCGTTTATCTGATCCACGAGAACGAATATATGCGAAGTTTCCTCTGGGGATGGGTATACCGCTATGAAGGCTTCCAGCCGGGAGACAACGCGCTACTGTTACTCATCCGTACGCTGGTGATCGTCTTTGTGATCTTCCTGGGCTGTATGGCAGTGGACCTTCTTCGGATGGCAGTGCTGGAAAAGCCCTTTATCCCGAAGGCAAGGGCTTTTCTGGAAGAAAAGATGCGCAAGCTGGAGGAAGCCCATGAATGATCTGATCTCCGTAATCATTCCAGTGCATAACGCAGAGGAGTTCCTGGAAGAGACGGTTTTAAGCGTCCTGAATCAGACATATAAGAATTTGGAGCTGATCCTGGTGGAAGACGCATCTACGGATGATAGCTTTGCTCTGATGGAAAAACTATCCGGAACGGATAAACGGATCCGGATCTTCCGGATGGGAAAGCCCTCCGGAGCGGCCAGAACCCGAAACTATGGCTTATCCAAAGCGGAAGGCGATTATATTGCCTATCTGGATGCCGATGATCTCTGGGAAAAGGATAAGCTGGAGAAGGAACTGGCTTTTCTAAAAGAAAAGCAGGCAGCCTTCGTGTTTACCGGGTATGAGTTTGCTGATGAAGAGGGAAAAGGCACCGGCCATGTGGTCAAAGTGCCGGAAACCTTAAGTTATAAACAGGCACTGGGAAATACCACCATTTTTACCTCTACGGTACTGCTTAACCGCAGCAGGATCCCGGAGGAACTGTTGCAGATGCCGGTCATTAAGAGCGAAGATACGGCCACCTGGTGGCGGATCTTAAAAAGCGGCATTACCGCCTACGGGCTTGACGAAAATCTGGTGCGCTACCGCAGGGCGGGAAAGAGCCTTTCCTCCAACAAGGTGGAAGCACTTCGGCGGATCTGGAGATTATACCGGGAAGTAGCAAAGCTCTCTGTACCGGTTTCCGCATATTATTTTGTAAGATGGGCTTTTCGGGCTGTAGCACGGAGAGTCTCCTGATAGATTGGATATTCCATGAAACAAGTCGAAACTTTTAAACGAATCATACAGATCTCTCTGGCATGCATCTGCTTCGGGTATCAGGTCATGGTATACCAGTACTACTGGTATCAGTACCTGTCCTATCAGATCCTGTTAGACTTCTGGAACCGCGGGCACTTGCTGGTCATTTTGATCTATGGCGTGTTGCTGGTGGCTTTTTCCCGTATGTACGGGGGAACCAAGATCGGCTACTACCGGAATTCGGAGATCATCTTTTCTCAGATCTTTGCTTCCGCCATGGTGAATGTCATCACCTATTTCCAGGATTCCCTGATGATGCTGCATCTGGCCAACCCGGTCTATTTCCTGTCCATGATGGGATTGGATGCCATCGGTATCATCATCTGGTCTTTCTTTGCGGCCATGATCTACCGCAGCATCTACTCCGCAAGACGGATGCTGTTAATCCACGGAGACCGTCCGGTGGAAGATATCATGCACAAGTTTGACACCAGACAGGATAAGTTCCAGATCGAAGAATCCATCAGCTACCGGGAGGATCTGGCAGACATTTTTCTTAAGATCGACGGATTTGATGCGGCCATTATCTGGGATATTCCCGGCGCGGTACGCAATCAGATCTTAAAATACTGCTACGGAAAGTCCAAGCGGGTCTACATCATGCCCAAGATCACCGATGTACTTCTGCGTGGTGCAGAGCAGATGAACCTGTTTGATTCCCCCATCCTGTACATCCGGGAATACAGTATGTCCATTGAGCAGCGGTTTTTTAAGCGTATGATCGACCTTTTGTGTGCGCTGATCCTGCTGGTTCTCTCATCCCCCGTTATGCTCATTACGGCCATCGTGATCAAGCTCTATGACGGCGGTCCGGTGCTGTATAAACAGGTTCGGTGTACGGAAAACGAAAAAGAATTTAAAATCCTCAAATTCCGCAGTATGCGGGTGGATGCGGAAAAGGACGGGGTTGCCCGTCTGGCATCCAAGGGGGATGACCGGATCACCCCCATCGGCAAGTTTATCCGTAAGGTGCGGATCGATGAATTACCCCAGTTGATCAATATCATCCGGGGGGAGATGTCCTTTATCGGCCCGAGGCCCGAGCGCCCGGAGATCATCCGCCAGTATATGGAGATGATGCCCGAATTCCGCTTCCGCATGAAGGTAAAAGCGGGACTGGCAGGCTATGCCCAGGTTTACGGCAAATACAATACAACCCCTTATGACAAGTTAAAGCTGGATCTGTACTACATCCAGAATTACAGTGTATGGCTGGACATCAAGTTGATGTTCCTAACCCTTAAGATCCTGCTGACACCGGACAGTACGGAAGGCGTGGAAGCCAATCAGATCACAGCCATGCGGCAGGAAAATCAGCAGTTAAAAGAACGGAAAGCCAGACTGGACGAAGCACAGAAGAAACAGGACAAACAGTAAATGGATACGAAGATCGCCTATCCCGAGGAGATGCTGGACGGTAAGTTACAGCTCCTGCGGTATCTGAAAAAACTGTATATCGTATTGATCGGCGCTGCAGGCCTTTCCCTGATCCTGGGAGGGATCTATCTGCTATCTGTTACGGTGTTTGCACCGGCAAAGCAATACGAAGCTACCGCCCAGTACTATGTGGAATATGCCCTGCAGGAAGACGGGACGCCCTATACGTATATTAATGACACCACCTGGAATACCCTGGTGGGGACGGACCTTTTTATGGAAGACCTGACAAATCGCCTTCCCGGTTATACCAGGGAGGACCTGACACAGGCGATCCATGCCAGTCTCCTATCCGATGTGCGCTACCTGGTGATCACCTATACCTCTGACAGCCCGGAAAAAGCCATGGAGATCTATGAGGCTTTTGAAGGCACGTTGCAAAACTATGTGGACAATCAGCGGGAGATCGATGGCATCACCCGGATCGATACCCCCGGGGAAGCGACCCTGGTCCTTCATGAGAACCGGATTCTTCGGGTAATGCTCTTTGGCCTTATCGTGGGTGCAGTCTTTACCGGGATCTTCCTGTATATCTATATCGCAGCGGACGACCGGATCTATCTGCCGGTTACCTTTGAAAAACGCTATGGGATCCCCATGCTGTGGACAGCTTCCAAAGAGGAGATGCCGGCCCTTACCAGGAAACTGCTGGGAGATAAAAAGCAGGTGCTGATTCTTTCATTGTCTGAGAAGATGGATTCTCCGGAAGAAACGATAAGCAGAATTGTAAAAGAGAACCTGCTTACCGAAGTTTCTTATGCTGAGGTCCTTGAAAAGCCGGAACTTTTGGAAACTGCAGAGGGAATCATTTTCCTGATCCGCGCCGGCATTGACCACGGAAAAGCATTGGAAAATGTGCTTATGACCTGTGAAAAGCTTGGAAAGCCGGTTACAGCAGGGCTGCTGATCGGCGAGGATGCAAAGCTCCTTCGCAGATATTACGGTAAAAGGTAATTATGAAAGTAGAAGTCTTGGCTTCCGTTATGAATGAAGAGCCGGAAGCATTATGGAAACGCATGCACCTGTCAACGGATGCGGTGGTCATCAATCAGTGCGACGAAAACCGGGAAGAAGAGTTTACCATGGACGGTCATAAGCTCCGGTTTTATTCCTATGCAGAAAGGGGCGTTGGGAAAAGCCGCAATCACGCTATTGACCATGCGGAAGGTGACATCCTCCTTTTTTCCGATGCGGATATTGTTTACGAAGAAGGCTATGGAGACAGGATTGCCGAAGAATTTGCCTGTCAGCCGGATGCGGATATGCTCCTGTTTCAGATCCTGGTGGATAAGGAGCGGGCAACCTATGAAAATACCGCCAGAAAATGTGTACGACTTCACAACTGCGGCCGCTACGGCGCTGTCAGTTTTGCCATCAAAAAAGAAGCGCTGATAAAAAGCGGCGAGCGCTTTTCCCTTCTCTTTGGGGGAGGTGCCAAATATTCCAACGGAGAAGACAGCCTGTTTTTACAGCATCTGATCCAAAAAGGGGTAAAGGTTTATACCGCTCCTGTTGTGATCGGAAAAGAAGAGGCAACAGAGTCTTCCTGGTTTACGGGCTATCATGAGAAGTTTTTCCATGACCGGGGAGTGTTGTATCATTTTCTCTACGGATGGCTGGCAAAGCCTTTATCTCTCCGATTCCTCCTGGCGCATAAAAACGTATTCTGTACGGAGATACCGGTTCGTCAAGCCTACCGCTATATGAAAGAGGGTATTCGGGAAGGAAAGGGAATTCCCTATACCTGATGTTCTCAGAGCATCCATAAAAAACGGATCAAAAACGAGATTCGAATCGATTGAAAAATGGGCATATATATCGCGCTAACCATGTTAGCTACCCTAACTGCATATTTTGTAAAGGCCCGGGCAGGAGGGGAAACGCCTATCCTTACCCGTCAGGAAGCGGTAAACAAGGCTCTTGCGGCAGCCCTCTTCTGGATGCTGTTTCTGGTATCTGCCATGCGGATCGCTGTGGGCAATGACTACTGGAAATACCGTTCCAATTTCCTCCTCATTGCTCAGGATCGCCATGTTTCCTCCGAGATCGGGTTTAACAGCGTGGTGAAGGTATTGCAGTTCTTTGCAGGCTACGATAACTACCTTCCCATTTTTGCTTTCTTTTCCTTTGTGACGGTATGGTTTCTGGTGCTGGCATTATACCGGCAAAGTGAGCTTACCTGGATCTCAGTACTGATGGTCCTTTCCATGGGCTATTACTTTAACAGCCTTAACTCGGTACGCTACTATCTGGCATTATTCATGGCACTGTTTGCCATGGAATATGTTTTAAAAGAGCAGTACGTACGGTTTGTCCTTGTGATCCTCATCGCAGCGCTGTTTCATAAATCGGTGCTGGTGGTACTGCCCTTATATTTTCTGGGAAGGATTTCTTACCGGAAATGGTTCCCGGCGCTTTATGCGGCTGGGGCTGCCGCCCTGTTTTTCGGAAGAGATCTGCTTCGGTTTGTGATCTTCCGGTTTTATCCCTTTTATGAGAACTCTGCTTTTGACCGGGGAGATATCTCCTGGATCAATATCTTAAAAGGGGTTGCGATCCTTGTTTTTGCCGGGATCTATTATAAGGACGCCATTGCGGAAAGCGTATCCGGGCGGTTTTATTTTCGGCTTAACCTGTTTGCCCTCATCCTGTATGCCTTCGGATCCTACATACCGGAGATCTCCCGGATCGGCTACTACCTGAACATCTCCTGTATCTTTCTGGTGCCCCATGTACTGGTAAGGATCAAAAACAAAAAGCACAGAAAACTTTGGACGGCAGGGATCGTACTTGCCTGCATTTTATATTTCGGGATCTATCTGAAACAGGCTTATGCCACGGATATCCGTGTACTGCCCTATCTTAACTGGATCCTGAACTGATCTGGAAAGGAAAATCATTGGAACCTTTTTTTTCCATTATCACGGTAAGCTATAATGCGGGAGAAAAACTCCTGCATACCATAGAGAGTGTTCAAAAGCAGACCTTTAAGGACTATGAGCTGATCATCAAGGACGGAGGATCTACAGATCACAGCCTGGATGGAATATCCGAAACACCGGAAGGTGCGGAGCCTTCCCTGCGGATCCTGGTATCGGAGGATGCCGGGATCTATGATGCCATGAATCAGGGCATCGAAGCATCCAGAGGAAGGTATCTGCTGTTTCTTAACTGCGGAGATTATCTGGCAGATGAACAGGTGCTCCAGCATATGGCCAGCATCATCGGTATGGATGAGCGACCGGCCATTTACTATGGAGATACCTTTTCCCGAAAGCTCCGTACGGAGATCGCATCGCCCCCGGAGATCACCCCTTTTACCTGCTATCGGAACGTGCCCTGTCATCAGGCCTGCATCTACGAGCGGAGTCTGTTTCTGGATAAGCAGTATGATGTGAGTCTTAAGATCCGGGCGGATTATGATCATTTCCTTCATGCCTATTTTGAAAGGCATGCGGACATGCATTATGTCAGCTTCCCCATCGTGTCCTACGAAGGAGACGGGGTATCGGAGCAGGAGGAAAATAAGGCGCTGGATCATAAAGAGTGGCAGATGGTCCTTCGAAGGTATTTATCGGAAGCCCAGATCCGCAAATATGAACGGATCATGAAGCTGACGCTGGCGCCTCTTCGAAAAAAACTAGCGGAAAACCGGATCTTTACCGGTATCTATCATGAGATCAAAAGGATAGCCTATAAACGATGAGAGTACTGTGGGTTTGCAATGTCATATTGCCCAGGATCGCCGATGAGATCGGAAAAGTATCAGGGAATAAGGAAGGCTGGCTTACCAGCTTATCGGAAGGCCTGTTAAAAGCGGACGCAGACCTGGCGGTAGCCTTTCCGGTTAAAAAGGAAGAAGCCTACCTGTCCGGGAAAACGGCGGATGGGAAACTGACTTACTACGGCTACTATGAAGAGACCTTAAAAGCGGAAACCTATACCCCCGGTTTGGTGGAGCGGTTTTTGTATATCCTGCAGTCATTCAGACCGGATGTGATCCATATCTTCGGTACGGAGTATGTCCATACCTATGCCTGCATACAGGCGGCGCAGCTCCTTAGCAGCGGTCGCACCAACGGCATCATACACCGTACTATCGCATCCCTTCAGGGGATGATGGGGAAGTACAGCGAAGTCTATATGGCGGACCTGCCGGAAAAGATCCAAAAGAAAAAGACACTCCGGGATATCTTAAAAAGGGATACGCTGCCGCTGCAGATGGAAAAATACCAGATCCGCAGTGTATACGAAGCGGAATCCTTAAAAGCCCTGGAGCATGTGTCCGGACGAACAGAATTTGACCGCCATGCAGCATTGGAGATCAATCCGAAATTAGCTTACCATTTCCTGAATGAAACCCTTCGCGGGGTATTCTATGAGGGAAACTGGGATATGGATAAATGTGAGAAGCACCGCATTTTCGTAAGTCAGGCGGATTACCCGATTAAGGGAGCCCATTATGTATTAGATGCCCTGCCACTCATTCTGGAAAAATATCCGGATACCCGGGTGGTATTTGGAGGAAACAGCGTCGTAAAGCAGGATACCTTTAAACACCGCCTGCTGATCGGAACCTATGGTTCCTACCTGCTGAAGCAGATCCGGGAAAAGGACCTTTCAGAGCATGTGACCTTTACCGGGATGCTTGCCGCAGAAGAAGTAAAGGAAGAGATGCAAAGAAGCCATATCACCCTTTGCCCTTCTGCTATTGAGAATTCGCCTAATTCCGTGGGAGAAGCCATGTTACTGGGAGTTCCCACGATAGCCGCCGATGTAGGCGGCATACGGGATATGACAGAGGGGAATCTTCTGTTTTACCCGGCCGGAGATGTGCAGGAGCTGGCAAAAACGGTATGTGATCTGTTTGCCGATGGGGAAAAAGCCTGTGCCCTGTCAAGGGCCGAACAGGAAAAGGCAAGGATCACTCACGACCCCGACAGAAACCAGAAACGGCTTATGGAAATTTACGGAGAATTGTGCGAAGGATGGCTTTGACGGTTACATTTGTATCCAATTACATTAATCACCACCAGATTCCCTTATCCAACCTGCTCTATGAACGGTATGGGGAAGGCTATACCTTCCTGCAGACCGATGCCATGGAGGAGGAGCGTCGCAACATGGGCTGGGGAACGGTCTCTACGGATCTTCCCTATGTACGAAACTGGGATGCGGATGAAGAAGAAGCCAAAAAACTGCTTCTTACCAGCGATGTGGTGATCTTTGGCGGAACGGAAAAAGAGGAACGGATCCTGCCCCGCCTGGAGAAGGGACTTTTTACCATCCGATACAGTGAAAGCATCTATAAGACTGGCAGATACAAGTTTATCAGCCCCAGAGGTCTTAAGAAAAAATACAGGGATCATATACGCTTTCGGAAAGCACCGGTTTTCATGCTGTGTGCAGGAGCCTACGTGGCAGGGGATTTTTCTCTGATCCATGCCTACCCGGGGAAACTCTTAAAATGGGGCTATTTCCCGGAATTTCGCGTTTATGAACCGGAGGACCTGATAACGGCAAAGACGGACTCGTATGAGGAGGACCAGCGATTCCAGCTGCTTTGGGTGGGACGCCAGATCGACTGGAAACATCCGGAAGTAGCCGTTATGGTGGCAGATTACCTGAAAAAACAGGGGAAATCCATTCACCTTACCATGATCGGGGAAGGTCCCATGCGGGAAAACTTAGAACAGCAGGTCCGGAATGCGAATCTTAAGCAGGAAGTTACTTTCCTGCCCTTTATGCCTCCAGCTAAAGTGCGTGAGTACATGGAACGGACCCACCTGTATCTGTTTACCAGTGATCGGCAGGAAGGCTGGGGCGTCGTATGCCAAGAAGCCATGAACAGCGGCTGCTGCGTAGTAGCCAGTCAGGATGCCGGATGTTCCAGATATCTGATCCATCATGGCAGGAACGGTATGTTATATCCCGGAAGAAGGCCGGAAAAAGCCTGTATCCTGTCGGAACAGATCCTGACCTATCATAGCCTTCGAAAAAAACTGGGAGGCAATGCCTATCAGACCGTTCGGGATGAATGGAGCCCTCAGGTGGCAGCCGATCATCTGATCCGGTTTATGGAAGAAAAAGCGGTAGCAGACTCCGGTCCCGTAAGTTACGTGGACCAGATCTGGTAATCTGAAAAACAAAGGAGGACCGGGAAAATGGAAAACATCAAAGTGACCGTGATCGTACCGGTCTACAATATCGAAGAACTGCTGGAGCGGTGCGTCCGTTCCATTACCGGACAGACCTGGAAGGATCTGGAGATCCTGCTGATCGATGACGGATCTACGGACCATTCCGGAGCAATCTGCGATGAACTGGCGAAAGAAGATTCCCGGATCCATGTGGTCCATAAGGGAAACGGAGGCTCTTCCTCTGCGAGAAACTTCGGCATTCACGAATCCACGGGAGATTATCTCTGCTTTGTGGACAGTGACGATTATATCGAACCGGATATGGTGGAAAAGATGGTGTCCGCGCTGGAAGACGGCATCAGTATGGTCCAGATCGCACGGGATGAGCGAACGGAAACGGGAGAGATGCTTCCCTTTGTCTGCATTCCGCCCGGGGAAAAGACCTTTTATACTTCTGAAGAATTCTTAAAAGAGCTCCTGCTTCATAAGGGAGACGCTTCTTTTTGTACGAAACTGGTGAAGCGGGAGGTCCTTAAGTGGATCGCCGGAGACAATTTTAAGGGACAGGTTTTCCCGGAAGGGGAATTAAACGAAGACTTTCATCTGATGCTTCAGGCTCTGCCGAAGATATCCGGCGTACTGTCGCTGCCGGATGTGGGATATCACGTGTGGTATCGCGTGGGCAGTAACACCCGGAAAAAGAACCGCACAGATTTTTCCAGAGTCTACAGGGACAATATCAAAAATGCGGATCTGGCAGGAGAACTGGTAGCGGAGCGTTACCCTGCCCTTCGTCAGGTTGCCCTTCGCTTTGGCCTGTTCCAGAGACTGGACTATCTGCTACATATCCCGGTAAACGAGATGTATCGCAAGAACTGGGAATACACCAAAGTGGTTTCCTATCTGCGTACCCATAAGTGGGAGATCACGACCAACCCCTATCTGACGGTTAAGAACCGGGTATACCTGTGGCTGTTTATCTTATGCCCCAGGGGGATCCGGGTGATCCATAAAAAAATAAAGCGCCTGTAACCTATGAAGGAAATGATCAAAAACAAAAACAGCATAAGGATGTTCATGACGGCAGGGATTCTTTTTGCAACTTGGATTCCCTGCTTTCTGGCGTTTTATCCCTGTATTTATTCCTACGATGTGCTGGATCAGATGGCGCAGATCATCATGGGGACCTACAGTGCCAAGCACCCGCTGATCCATACCCTGCTGATCAAGCTGTGCTATGAGATCGGCATAAAGGTATTTTCTTCTGCCACCATGGGGATGGCACTCTATGCCCTGCTCCAGATGGCAGTGCTGGCCCTTTCTTTTGGATACGGATTCTTAACCCTTGGAAAGCTTGGGGTAACCAAAGCGGTACGGATCGTCGCCTTTTTATGGTTCCTGCTTTTTCCGGTGCATGCCATGTTAGCGGTATCGGTTACCAAGGATATCCTGTTTACGGCTTTTTTCGTAGTTCATGTGTCTATGCTGTTGCAGCTATTCCTGATGGAAGGCTGGGGGAAAAAGCCGGGAAATGGGATGGCTTTTCTGGCAGATCTTATCCTGATGCTGCTGTTTCGAAATAACGCCCTGCCGGCACTGCTTCTGGCCGATGGGATATTGTTTTTCCTTTGGATTTTCCGAAAGGATAAAAAGACGGGCGAAAAAAAGCGAAGGCTCCTTATCCTGTGGAGCGCAGGGATCTGCTTATCGTTGTTATGTCTGTTTGGATTAAAAACGGCCCTGCATGCAGATGGCGGCGATGCAAAGGAAGCCTTATCGGTTCCTTTGCAGCAGATCGCACGGGTGGTGACCCTTCATGAAGAAGAGATCGATCCGGATCTTCGAGCGGATCTGTATGATCTTTTTGACCGGGAAGCCATCTTCCACTATGAGCCCTGGCTGGTGGATCAGATCAAGGGCGGTTTTTCCACGGAGAAATATGAAGGGGATAAACTGCGGTTCTGGAAGATCTGGGGAAAACTGCTTATGACTTACCCGGGAGAATACTTTAAGGCCTTTTTGGATAACAGTGCAGGAGCCTGGAATATTCTGGATGAGACCCATGCGAAGGTATACGGGTATCGTCCGGAGAATGGTCTGGGGTATCTGCGCAGTGATTTTAGCTACAGCGAGTACGAAGGCTATCTGGGAGGGGAAGTGAGACAAAACTGTCACTTTGCCGCAGGAAAAGAATGGTATGAGAAACTGCTCATACAAAATCATTATCAGGACCTGCCGGTGATCCGGTACCTGTTTTCGCCTGCTCTTTATAATTATCTGCTGCTCCTGCTGTTTTTGTGGAGCGCTTTTTCCAAAAAACGAAGAGAACTGTTACCGGTTCTTCTTCCCGTTATGACTTTAAGTTTCAGTATCTTTTTCGGACCCGGCATCCTGGTGCGGTATCTGTATCCGGTGATGTGCAGCGTGGTCCTGTTTACAGGAGTCTGGTTATCCCATGGAGGAAAGAGGGATTCGTAAGATCAACTGCATAGCGAAAAAACTCCTGCAAAGGCTGGATGCAGCGCCTTTATGGGTGCTGGGGGTTGTCCTTCTCGTTATCTGGTATCTGCCGGTGATCCTCCTTGGAGAAAACGTTCTCTTTGAGATCGCCGATCAGCTGGATGAGACGCTGTTTACCTATGTGGTAAACGGGAAGTACCTGTTTTCCGACGTAAAGGTCTATCCGGAAATGATGGGGGGACTTTCCGCAGAAAGCGTCAGTGTATCGGCACCGCTGTTTGCTATGCTGTATCACTTCCTGCCCACCTTTACTGCCTTTTGCATGCAGGATCTCTTCATCGGCATCTGTGCCTTCTTTGGCATGTATGCCTGCGTGAAGGAGGTCACGGACAGCTCTCTGGGAGCGCTGATCGCCGCAGGGATGTTCCTGTTTTTGCCTTTCCTGCCGGTATATGGCCTGTCAGTCATGGGCGGTCCTATGCTGATCTACGCCTATGTGGCGCTGTACCGAAGAAAGCACGTACCGCTTTGCTATGCGCTGATCCTGCTGTTTACGTTTACAGCCCATCTGGTGCTCCTTGGCTATGTGGCACTGCTTGCAGTGTTTTTTGTTTGTGTGTGGAAATTATTCCATAAGGAGTGGAACCTGCCTTTTTATCTGGGCGGAGTGCTGCTTCCTGTGGGATATGTTTTGATCAACGGCAAGCTGTTTTTATCCCTGGTCACCTCTTCCGGAGAAAGCGAGATCTCTCACCGGACAGAGATGGTAAATTATGCTTCGGACTTTCAGGAGAATGTGGTGAATATCTTCCTGGGAAGCGGTCAGCATGCCTTTTCCTATCATAAGTACCTGATCCTGCCGGTACTTGCTGTGACGCTTGTTTATTTTGGAAAATCCATTGCCCTGACAGTTACTTCACGGAAAACGGATTCCCCAAAGGAATCGAATGATATTCGTAAGAATCGCCAGGTTAAGCTGACCCGCTTACTTGGAATCTGCTGGGGACTGATCGCTGCGATCACGCTGTTTTACGGCTTTTATTATACGAAGCCCGTTGTGGATCTTCGAAACGCCTCCACCGGGATCCTTCATTACTTCCAGATGCAGCGGTTTTATTTTGCGCTACCGACGCTTTGGTATCTTATGGCGGGGATCTGCGTAGCGCTGGTGATCAAAGATCGGGAAAAGAAATGGAATGTGGTCTTTTTGCTGTTACTGCTGATCCTTTATCTGCCCACTGTGGAAAATATTAAGGATAACAGCACCTGGTTCTTAAACATTCGTCAATATAATGACTTAAAGGCTGGGGGAGACGGCCTGGACGTTATGAGCTGGAAACAGTATTTCGCAGAAGATGTCTATGAACAGATCGCAGAGAAAATTCATGAAGAAACCGGTCTTTCGAAAGAAGACTACCGGGTGGCTAGCTTGGGCCTTAGCCCAGCAGTAGCCCTTCATAACGGTTTTTATACCATTGACGGATATTCCAACAATTATTCCCTGGCATATAAGAAGGCTTTTCGACAGATCATCGCCAAAGAGCTGGAGAAAACCCCTGCCATGAAGCTGTATTTTGATGAATGGGGCAGCAGATGCTGTCTGTTTAATGCAGAAAGCCAGAATTATTATTACCTGAAAAAGGGCGCGGACTTTGTTTACTCCGATCTGGAATTTGACACAGAACAGATGCAAGCTCTTGGCTGCCGGTACCTGTTTAGCGGGGCTGAGATCACCGAGGAAAATGCTACGTCCATGGGATTAAAACTGTGGTATATTTTTGAGACTGACGACAGCTATTATCGGGTATGGGTCTATTCATTCGATGATTGACCTCTACGGGAAATCCATTTTTTTTCGCATGCCGACAATGCAAAAGAAAACAAAGAAGATGCTATAGGAAAATGGCAGGAAAGCATATTGAATAAGATTCTTACCACCATAAAAGAATATATCTGCAGCAAGCGCATGCTTTATATGCTGTGTTTTGTGGGACTTATGTTCATCGACTGGTCCAGAGGCTCTCAGGTGGGATCTACCTGGGCATGGACCGTGAACCTGACAGGCGTGGTGATGGCCGTTATCCTGCTTTCCCTGGTGCCCTTTAAGGACTTTATAAAGCCTGTCTACGGTATCTATTCCCTTCTGTGCATCATCGCATTGCCGGTAAGCTATTACTGGTGGACCACCCATCAGGAATGGATCTACCGGGATAAGCTGCTAACGGCAGTTTTAAATGTATGGGTGCTGGGCCTTTTGGTGATCCGCTTTGGGCTCCGTCTGTTTCGAAAGGAGCAGAAGATCCGCTTAAGCCTCCTGCAGGTTCTGGCAATCCTTTGCCTTATCTGGATGACCGTCTCTGTAAACGAAGATGTATGGCCCATCTGGTACCTTAGCATGTTCTTTCTGTTCTGGCAGACACCGGTAGATGAGAAAACGAGGAGCGAACTTCTCTGGGGCATGCTGGATGGCATCGTGGCCAGCTTTTTTGCCATTCAGGGATTAGCCTTTGTTTTCCGGCCTTTTGATGATGTGCGCTATCCGGGAATGTACAGTAACACCAACATGAATTCCCTTTTTTATCTCATCGTCCTCATGGCCTTCTTATCCAGACTGTTCCTTCTTCGCTATGAGAAAAAGCCTAAGGGAAGGATCCTGCTTTGCTGGCTCTTTTCCGCTGCCATGGTAGCTTTTATCCTCTACACCATGTGCCGCACGGCTATGATCACTGCGGCGGTGTTGCTGTTTATCTACGCGCTTACCGCAGACCTGATCCTGCTAAAAGACAAGGCTGGGGCTGTATTTGGCAGAATCTGCCTCTTTGGGGGTACGATCCTCATCGCCATGCTGGTGGAATATTTCCCCATGCGCTATCTCCCCCCTGTTTTTCATCATCCCATCTGGTATGAAGGGGAATGGCGGGACTATAAGGTACAATCCTCCGATCCGGTGGATTCCTGGAAATATCAGTCCTTTTTGTTTGAACTGGAGCAGCTGGCGGAGAAGTTCGGCATCCATATTCAGCTGTATGATGAGTATCACAAGTACGTACCCTTCCTGACCCTGCGGGTATTTGCGGAGGAATATCCGGTATATACCACCTCCGGAGAACGGATGGGGGAATCCTTAAGTGATACGGGCCTTCTTCATACGGGCAATGAATCGCTGGACGGGCGGCAGTTAATTTACAAGTATTACCTGTCGAAATGTAATCTCCTGGGCCATCCTCTTAAGGATAGTCAGTTCCGCATCGGAGAATCATTTTATGTATGGCACGCCCAAAACGCACTGGTGCAGGTGCTGTTTTTATACGGGCTGCCGGCGGGACTGTTCTATGTGCTGATCTTTCTGTTGCTCTTACGATCCTCCCTTCGTATGCTCCGGCAGGGAGAGGTAAAAGAAGGGATGGTGCTTTTATTGTTCCTGGTCCTTCGGTTCGTGTTCGGACAGATGGAGGTTACCTGGTACCCCGGACAGATGGTGCTGTTCTTACTGTTCTTTTTGCCGAAGTTTACGCAAAAAGACGCACCCCTATCTTTTGACGGAAAATAGCTGTCATGCTATGATAAACACGGTATGTTTTCCCTTCGGAAACCGCCGATCATGAACAGATTTTGAGACTAAGATTAGAATTCGGACATAGATCTTTATGAAACATTTACGACCCAGTGTGCTGTATATGCGCAAAGTTTTTCTGATCATATTTGATATCATCGCGGTGCTGGTGGCCAGTGTCCTGGCTATCGCCATGCGCTTTGACTTTAACTTAAACTCCATTCCGGAGCATTTCATGAACAATGTGTGGACCTACATGATCATCAATGTAGTGACCACTCTTGTGGTATTCTGGCTCTTTCGGCTGTATAACAGCTTATGGAAATTTGCCGGTGCCCAGGAATTCCAGAATATGGTCATGGCCTGCTTCGTCAATGCGGTGCTTCTCTTTGCAGGCACCCACCTGCTTTCTTTGGCAGTTCCCCGAAGTTACTATTTCATGTTTGCCTTCTGGCAGGTAGCCTTTACCTTTGCCAGCCGCTTTGCCTATCGTTTCCTGCGCTCTCTTCGAAAACGCCAGATCAACGAAAAACTGGGTAACAATGTGATGATCGTGGGAGCCGGCGAAGCCACCAGTCTCCTGCTTAAAGAGATCTTAAACAGCGATTTTGTCCACATGACCGTTAAGTGCCTCGTGGATGATGATAGTAATAAACAGGGACGTTATATCCAGGGTGTCAAGGTCTGCGGCAAACGGGAGGATATCCCTCAGCTGGCAGAAAAATACGATATCGATGAGATCATTATCTCCATGCCGGCGGTATCCCATAAGGTGCGCAGCGAGATCCTGGCCATCTGTCAGGAAACCAACTGTAAGCTCCAGACCCTGCCGGGTATGTATCAGCTGGTAAATAACGAAGTATCCGTCAGCAAGCTCCGGGATGTGGAAGTAGAAGACCTTCTTGGAAGAGATCCGGTTTCGGTGGATCTGGATTCCATTCTGGGCTATGTGCGGGATAAGACGGTCCTTGTTACCGGCGGAGGAGGCTCCATCGGCAGCGAACTGTGTCGCCAGATCGCCCAGCATAAGCCTGCCCATCTGGTGATCCTGGATATCTATGAAAACAGCGTCTACGACATACAGCAGGAATTAAAGCGTACTTATCCGGACCTTAAATTAACGGTCCTTATTGCTTCGGTGCGCAATACTGCACGTATGGAATATATCTTTGCAACCTATAAGCCGGACATCGTCTATCATGCAGCGGCCCATAAGCATGTGCCTCTCATGGAGGACAGCCCGCATGAAGCTATTAAGAACAATGTCTTCGGAACCTACAAGACCGCTACCGCTGCAGCGAAAAACGGCGTAAAGCGGTTTGTTATGATCTCCACGGATAAAGCAGTGAACCCCACCAACATCATGGGCGCTTCCAAGCGTATCTGTGAGATGATCATTCAGACCTTAAACAATCGATACGATACGGAATTTGTTGCTGTACGCTTCGGAAATGTCCTCGGAAGTAACGGCAGTGTGATCCCCTTATTCAAGAAACAGATTGCAGCCGGAGGTCCGGTCACCGTAACGGATCCTAACATTATCCGTTATTTTATGACCATTCCGGAAGCCGTTTCTCTGGTACTTCAGGCAGGCGCCTATGCCAAAGGCGGAGAGATCTTCGTTCTGGATATGGGAGAGCCGGTTCGGATCTATGATCTGGCAGTAAACCTGATCAAGTTATCCGGCTATGTGCCTAACGAAGATATCATGATCACCTTCACCGGTCTTCGTCCCGGAGAAAAGCTGTACGAAGAGATGCTGATGAAGGAAGAGGGCATGAAGGAAACCGCAAACCACATGATCCACATCGGTAAGCCCATTGAGTTTAACGAGGAGCAGTTCTTAGAAGAACTTCAGGAACTGGAAGTAGCATCCAGGAACGAACTTAGCGACATCCGCCCGCTGGTGCAGCACATCGTGCCCACCTACAATTATCACGAGCAGGCATAACCTGCAGGAATGCAAGCCGGAAAGAAGGAAGCACATGGTCTACAGCAGATTTATTAAGAGAATACTGGATCTACTTCTTTCTCTCATAAGCATCATCATCCTGTCCCCCTTGCTTTTGATCCTGTCTTTGCTGGTAAAGCTGACCAGCAAGGGGCCGGTGTTTTTTAAGCAAAAACGGGTGGGGATCCATAAGAAGCATTTCGGGATCCTGAAATTTCGCACCATGCGGATCGATACCCCCAAGGATATGCCGACACACATGCTGGCAAACCCGGAGCAGTATATCACACCCATCGGTAAGTTCCTCCGAAAAAGCAGTCTGGATGAACTTCCTCAGCTGTTTAATATCCTGAAAGGGGATATGTCCTTTGTTGGTCCAAGACCTGCCCTTTGGAATCAATACGATCTGTTGGAAGAACGGGATAAATACGGCGCCAATGATGTGATGCCGGGTCTTACGGGCTGGGCACAGATCAACGGAAGAGACGAGCTGGAGATCCCGGTAAAGGCTGCCCTGGACGGGGAATATGTGAAAAAGCAAAGTTTCCTGTTTGACCTAAGGTGCTTTTTCGGAACTTTTGCAAGTGTCCTGGGAGGTAAGGGCGTCGTGGAAGGCGGAACCGGTTCTATCCACAAAGAATAAGTACGGATAACGGAAAGAGTAACATGGCAAAAAAAGTACTGATCACAGGTATTAACAGTTATATCGGTAATTCCTTTGAAGGATATGTGGCAGAGCACTACAGCGATGCCATTACCATCGGGAAGACTTCCCTGCGGGAAAACTCCTGGGAAGAAGAGGACTGGTCCGGATATGATACGATCCTGCATGTAGCGGGGATCGCCCACGTGGATATCCAGAATGCGGATGAAGCCACCAGGAATCAATATTTTGCAGTCAACACCAAGCTGACGCATTCGGCTGCCGTGAAAGCAAAGGCAGAAGGAGTGGGTCAGTTTGTGTTTTTAAGCAGCATGATCGTATACGGGGATGCTGCGCCCATAGGAAAAGAAAAGAAGATCACCGCAGATACCAAACCAGGTCCTGCCAATTTCTACGGGGAAAGCAAGCTCCGCGCAGAAGGAAAACTGCAGGAACTGCAGGATGCGGATTTCCAGGTTGCTATCGTGCGCCCACCGTTTATCTACGGACCGGGCTGCAAGGGCAATTATAAACGCATGGCATCCTTTGCAAAAAAGATGCCCATCTTCCCCAAGGTAGAAAATACCCGCAGCATGCTGTACATCGATAACCTGTCAGAGCTTCTTTGTCAGATCATCCTGCAGGATAAAAAGGGCATCTTTTTACCTCAGAATAAGGACTATGTGAATACCTCCCGGATGGTAAAGGCGATTGCGAAGGCAAACGGCAAGAACCTGAAACTGGTATCCGGATGCAGTCCATTGGTGTTACTGGGAGGTTTCTTTCATCCGGTATTTACCAAGGTGTTCGGAAACATGACCTACGCTTCGGAAGCCAGTAAGGCAGAGGGGATCGATTATCAGAAAGTAGGATTTGAAGAATCCATCCTCCTGTCCGAAGGGATCATCCGTCCTTCGGGTAAATCGGATAAAGCAGCAGATCACAGGGAGGAAGATGCATAATGGCATATCCTTCCATCAGCGTGATCACGGTTAGTTTCAATTCTGCCCGGACTATAAAAACCACCCTGGAATCCGTGCTCCATCAGACTTATCTTCCGAAGGAGTATCTGATCATCGATGGGGCTTCCAAAGATGATACAGTAGCCATCGCAGAAAGCTACCGGGAAGCCTTTGAACAAGCAGGGGTCTGCTATCGCATCGTTTCCGAGCCGGATCAGGGGCTGTATGATGCCATGAATAAAGGAATCCGCCTTGCAACCGGCGACCTCATCGGCATCATCAACAGCGATGACTGGTATGAACCCATCTGTCTGGAAAGGGTGGCAGATACCTATGAACAGACGCCTTTCGATCTGTTTTATGCAGATCTGCAGATCATGCGGGAAGAGCAAAGCGGAGCGTGCACGCCGTATCTTATAAAGCATGCCAGATACCGTACGCCGGTGGTATCCAGAGACTGGAACCATCCCACCACCTTTATTCCCCGTAAAGTCTATGACCGGTTCCAGTACAAACTGGAAAGCGTCCATGATGACTGGGACCTGATCTTAAGGATCCGAAGAGCGGGTGGAAAAGTGGTTGTCCGTAACGAAGTGCTGGCTGATTTTCGCATGGGCGGCACCAGCAATGATAAGGATCTTAAAAAGTGTATCGCCAGAGGGAAAGCCAGATACCGGATCTATCGCAATAACGGTTACAGCAGATGGTATTTTTTCGAGTGTGTTGTGATCGAGGTAGCCAAGTTTTTGCTGGTCAGACGATGACTGGTTAGAATAGACAAGGAGCATTTATTCATGAGGAGACCGACCAGGCAGCTGCCCAAGCTGTTTTTAAAGCTCAATAAAGTCCGTTATCAAAAAGGCCTGCGTCTGGTGGGACGTCCCTTTATCTTCCGTTATCCGAAGGCAAAGCTTTCCATCGGGGAAAATGTCTCCATCAACAGCTCCTTTTTATCCAATATGATCGGTCTGTATCAGCGGACCATCATCGTAGCAAGAGATGAAGCGTTCGTTTCCATCGGAAATGATTGCGGGATCTCCGGAGCTACCATCTATGCCAGGAAGGAGATCACCATCGGCGACCATGTACTGGTGGGGGCCAATACCAAGATTTTCGATAACGATTTTCATCCGCTAGACGCTGAAGCCCGCAATGCCAACGATTTTTCCAAACTGGAATGTAAACCGGTGCGGATCGGGAATAACGTCTTTATCGGCTGCAACTGTATTATCTTAAAAGGCACGACGCTGGGGGACAACTGCATCGTCGGAGCCGGCAGTGTGGTGCACGGCACCTTTCCTGCAAACAGCGTGATCGCAGGAAACCCTGCGAAGATCATCAAAGAGAATGGTTAAAGGACCAAAATATGGCTGATCTGACGGCGATTATATTGACTAAAAATGAAGAAAAGAATATCGGTGAATGCATTCAATCGGTACAGGGCATCGCAAAACGGATCGTTGTGGTTGACAGCGGAAGTGACGATGAAACCGTATCCATAGCAAGCAGGATGGGGGCCGAGATACTGGTACACCCCTATATCAATCAGGCGAAGCAGTATATCTACGGTGAAGAAGCCTGCAATCCCACCACCGAGTGGATCATGCGACTGGATGCCGATGAGCGTCTGACAAAGGAATCCGCAGCAGAGTTATCGGAGATCCTGGAACATCCGGGACAGGATGTAAACGGAGTGATCATCCGCTTTGAAGTAACCTTCATGGGGAAAAAACTCCGGCACGGCGGGATCTATCCCTTCCGAAAACTTCTGGTATATCGCAGAGGCAAGGGATACATGGAAGATCGCAGCATGGATGAACATATCGTGCTCCGGGAAGGGAAAGCGGTGGAGCTTACTCATGATTCCGAGCACAAGGATTATAAGGATCTGACCTTCTGGATCAGCAAGCACAATTCCTACGCGTCCCGGGAAGTGGAGGACTATATCCGGGCGAAGGAGGGGGAGGAGGCTTCCAAAGATGCTTCCAAACTGGATGGAACGGCAAAGGCAAAGCGTTTCATCAAGTATCATATTTACTACAAACTCCCTATGGGCATGCGTTCCTACCTGTATTATTTCTATCGCTACTACCTGAAAGCCGGTTTCCTGGACGGGAAAGAAGGCAAGATCTTTGCTTTTCTTCAGGCTTACTGGTACCGCTTCCTGGTAGATGCCAAGATCTACGAATATGAAAAGATGCAGGGACGAAAATAATCCGGGAAATTGAAATACCGGATATTCTAAGGATATTTCGAAGAAAACCTCATAAAAACTTAAAGAGTATAGGTAATAATGGATAAGAAAGTGATCTTGATCGTCATGGGAAGATATCTTCCCGGCTATAAGGATGGGGGACCGGTGCGCAGCATACAGAACCTGACGGACCGTTTGGGGGAGGAGTATACCTTCCGTATCCTTACAACCGATCGGGATCACGGCGATACCAAACCCTATCCGGGAATCTCCTACAGGGACTGGAACCCGTTGGGGAAAGCCCTTGTCCGCTATGCCAAACCCGGTAAGATCAGCAAAAGACTGATCTTAGAATGCGCAGATGGCGCTGACGGCATCTATGTATGCGGCTGCCTTAACGATTATGCCAGACGCATTTTTAAGCTTAAGAAAGCAGGAAAACTCACCATGCCGGTTACCGTAGCAGCCATGGGGCTGTTTGCTCCCGGTGCTTTCTCCATTCACCATGGAAGAAAGCAGCTGTACATGAACTACCTGAAAAAGTGCAAGTATCTGGATCAGATCGCGTGGTCTGCTACCAACCCTTTAGAGGAAGCACAGATCCGCCAGATAGTTTCGAAAGAGGCAGTCGTTTTTCAGGCAGAAGACCTGCCCAGAAAGGCAGTTACGCAGCGTAAAAAAAGAAGGAAAGAGGCAGGAGAGTGCAGGATCGCTACCCTTGCCCGTATTTCTCCGGAAAAAAACATTACCTATGCCATCGATGTCCTTGCCGGGCTGCAGGGGCAGGTGGAATTTGATATCTTCGGAACAACCGGCAATACCAGGTATACCGAGGAATGTCGTAAGCATATGAAGAACCTTCCGGAGAGCGTAACATGCAATCTCATGGGGCCTCTGGATTCGGAGAAAGTCATCGAGACGCTCATTGACTATGACCTGTTTTTACTGCCCACACTGGGAGAAAATTACGGTCATGCCATCTATGAAGCCATGGCGGCTGGCTGCGTTCCGGTGATCAGTGACCGCACCAGATGGACGGAAGGGATCCGGATAAGCGGCGCCGGTGCGGCGATCTCCCTGGAGGATAAGGAACAGTTTACCAGAACCATCCAAAAGTACGTGTCCATGGATCTCCAGAGGTTTGCCCTTTTATCCGAACGGGCCATGCACTATGCCGTAACCATGCCGGTGGATGGGGCAATGGAGCAGTACCGCAAGATTTTTAACCAAGGATAAGGATTCTATGGAAAACAGACCCCGCATTTTATTTCTGGCAAATATTCCCTCTCCCTATCGGGCAGATTTTTTTGAAGAACTGGGAAAAAATCTGGATCTTACGGTGCTGTATGAAACAGACCGGGCGCTGGACCGGGATGAAAAATGGCTTAATAAACAGGCCGGGGCATCCTATAAGCGTATCTTTCTGAAAAGCCGTTTTCGGCTGTCTTCCTCCGCCTTTTGTCCGGAGGTTACATCTTACCTTGATCCAAGTAAATATGATCTGATCGTAGTCGGCGTATATTCCACTCCAACGGGAATGTATGCCATTTCCTATATGAAGCGGCATAAGATTCCTTATGTGATCAACTGTGACGGAGGTATGCCCGGAGGTACCAAAGGCTTCAAAGCCTGGTTAAAGAGGCACTTTTTATCCGGGGCAGAAGGGTATCTGAGTACCGGAAGCCTGTGTGATCAGTATCTTACCTGTTACGGAGCAGAGCCTTCTAAGATCTTTCGCTATCCCTTTACCTCTATCCGAAGGGAAAGGCTTTGCAAGGAGGTTCCCTCTGCAGAAGAGAAAAGGGAGCTTCGGGAAAAGTTAGGACTTTTGTCGGGCAAAAAAGTGATTCTGTCCGTCGGGCAGTTTATTCCCCGAAAAGGGTATGATCTCCTGATCAAGGCAGCAGGAAAACTAAAGGAAGCAGGCCTTGATGAACAGGTTTCCTACCGGATCATTGGCGGAGAAGAACTTCCGGAATACCGGGAAGAACGTACCCGAATGGGAATTTCGGACATGGCCTTTCTTCCCTTTATGGATTCCGAGACCCTGCGGGATTACTATCTGGCTGCAGATCTCTTTGTATTACCGACCCGGGAGGATATCTGGGGACTGGTGATCAACGAAGCCATGGCAGCAGGCCTTCCGGTGATCACGACGGATGCCTGCGTTGCAGGCATGGAGATGCTGCCGCATAAGCAGCAGACAATCATTCCTGCAGAAGATATTGATGCACTTACAGATGCGCTTGAGAGCTTTCTTAAGAGTGATGTGATCTGGCAGAATGCCGGAGAAGAAAACCTCCGGGCGTCAGAGCACTTTACCATTGAGGAAATGGCAAGGGTGCATGTGGATATCTTTCGTCAGATCCTGAGCACACGTGGAAAACGGATCCTGTTTGTGGGCACCATGGTGCCGGATGAACTGGAAGCCAGGGCAGAGGGAATCTCGGCAGCAGGGAACCGCTTTCAGAACAATCTGATCCGTAATCTGGGAAAAGCCGGATATGAGGTGGATACCCTTAGCTTTCTTGGAAGTCCGCTTAAGGAAGAACAAAAAGCTGCGCTACTTCGGGGAGATTACGGCCCCTGGAAGGGCGTTGTCGCAACCGGAGGAATAAAAGGAAAGATCGCATCCATCCGCCATTTTGCAAAAGTTTGCCGCACCCTGCTTTGTGACAAGGATTATGTGGTATGTTATAATATTCTGTATGCTTGGCTTACTTTGCCCAAATGCGCAAAGCGGGAAAAATCCAAAAGTATCGCTATTATCGCAGACTATTCCGGAGCAGAGTGTTTCCGCTCGTTGCCACGTAAGCTTTATGCCATGGTCATGAAGGCATCTTTTCGAAGGTTTGACACGGTGGTGGGATTATCGAAAAAGATAAGCCCCATGCTGCGAAAGGAGCAGAAGTTTGTATTAATGGAAGGCGGGATCGACCGCGCTTTATACGACTACTTTCAGGATCCCCCCAGGCAGGACAATACCACCTGTACCATCTTATATGCCGGCCTGTTGGAGCAAGTAACGGGAATCGACCTGTTACTTTCTGCTGTAAACATGCTACCGGCTTCTTTCCCTGTGCGGATCCTGTTTACCGGCAAGGGAAGCATGATGGATGCGGTAAAGGAAGCTGCTGCTTCTGACCCCAGGATAAGTTATCTGGGGCATTTGCCATATGAAGAATATCTGGAAGTGATCAAAGGGGCGGATATACTCATTAATCCCCGGAACATGAACCTTCCGGAAAACAGGAACAATTTCCCGTCCAAGATACTGGAGTATCTGTGCAGCGGAAAGCCGGTGATCTCTACCCGTTTCATTGGACATGAGAAATTCCCGCAGTTTTTTTACTGTGGCAGTTCGCCGGAAGAAATAAAGGCGATGCTGACAGAGGCAGATAAGTTATTACCGCAAAAGCAGGAATTATATGATCAGAGTCGGAAACAATAGGAGAATTATCTGTGGGAGAAACAGATCGAAAGAATCCTGAATTAAATAGAGCGGATATCCGCATCTGCATGGTCATTCCGGTATACAAGGAAGTGCCGGATCAGGAGGAGATGCGGGCTATTAACAATGCGGAAAGTAAGTTTAACAAAAAAGATATCTTTTTTGTCTGCCCGGAAAGTATAAAAGCCGATGTCTATACGGTAGGCGGCTTTGGAAAGGAAACCTTTCCGGACCGTTTTTTTACCAGCGAGCGCGCTTATTCCAAACTCCTGCTTCGAAAGGAGTTTTATGGGCGATTTTTAAAGAGGGGTTATACCCATATGCTGATCACCCAGACGGATGTGTGGATGATCGGCAGCGAAAAAGAGGTTTACGCACTGCTTAAGAGGGAAGAAGAGCAGGGACACCACTGGTCCTACTATGGCGCTCCCTGGCCCGATGGGCGGGTAGTTTATTCCCATGCCTTTCCGGGGTTGTCTCTGGTAAAGGGCCTTTTTCATCCGCGGACTTTGTACAGCGGAAACGGGGGCTTCAGCCTGCGCCATCTGGAGGATACGATCCGGTTATTACAGGAAAAAAGAGGCATCGCAGCCACGTGGAATTCCGGTGAGGATGTGTTCTTTGCCTATCACGGTACCGATAACAACGCAGGTTTTAGCGTTGCACCTGCTCAGATCGCCGGGGAGATGTCTCTGGAAGAGAGAGCAGAAGAAGCCATACAGGAAGGTTTTGTTCCCATCGGGGTTCATGCCTGGAAACAGTTTTATCCGGATCTGCTCAGGGTAGAGCAATTACCTGTTCCGGGAGATCACAGACCGGGGAGAGAGGAAGCCTTTTCGGTACCCATTGTCCTCATCGTGTTTAACCGGCCGGCACTGGCAGACCAGTTAGCGAAGCAGGTTGCACGGATCCATCCTTCCAAAGTATACGTGATCGCGGATCACGCCAGAGAAGGCGTACCAGGAGAAACGGAAAAAGTACAGGCATCGGTAGAAAATGTGTTAGCTGCACTGCCTGCAGACTGCGAAGTTATTCTGGATCAGGCAGATCACAATATGGGGTGCGATCAGCGTATCACCGATGGTCTTAACAAGGTTTTTTCGAAGGAAGAGATGGCGATCATCCTGGAGGATGATTGTATGCCGGATCTGACCTTCTTTGATTATGCAGGGCAACTGCTGGAACGCTACAAACAGGAACTGGCAGTAAAATACATCGCCGGTTCCAACCAGATCGATACCATCGCTGTTCCCGACAGCTATGCATTTACCTATAATGCATGGACCTGGGGGTGGGCGACCTGGGCAAGGACCTGGAAGGAAATGCTGCCCTTAAACGATAGCTGGCAGGAAGTTCGCAAAGACATGGGGAAACTTACCATGCTCCCAGGAAGGCAGCGGAGGGAACTTCGTAAGACCATCGATACCTATGCGAAAAAGGGCGTGATTCCCTGGGATTATATATTGGGAGTCTCGGTGATGCTGCAAAAGGGACTATCCATCGTCCCCAAGACAAACCTTATCGTAAACATGGGCTTTTCTGAGGATGCGACTCATACCGGTACCGGCATCGAAGGGTATTATCCCCAGACGGTTCCCATGGCATTTCCCATGGAACATCCTTCGGAAATAAAGCCCTTAAAAGGCTATGTTTCCCATGCCTACAAGTGGCACAGGGAGAGCCTGACCCATAAACTGATAAGCCCCGCATTTTATAAACGGGTGCTTCGAAGACTTCGGAAGAAGTAAGGAAAATTTAGTGTATTAACGTACAGAGCGGAGAAAAAAATGGTACTACCTTCAAAAAAGGAAAAAACGGTAGATGAATGGGTAATGAAGCAGTTATCCAAGGTATCACCTCAGGATATTGCTGCTTTCGCTTCAGCAATCATCTGTGGTCTGATAGCTCATGGATATATGTTTTTTAATAAATTACCAAACAATGACGATCTGATTTGTTGGAGAGGAAATGGTGGCGGACCTATTGGGCAGGGCAGATGGCTTCAGGCCATACTGTATAATTTTCGCATGGATCTGGTAGGAGATTATAGTACACCATGGTCTAAGGGAGCATTATCTCTAGTTCTCTTTGCGCTTTCTGCAGTCTTAATCGTCAGGACCTTCCAGGTAAAAAGCAGGATTATGGCTGCGCTGATAGGTGGTATTTTGATAACATTTCCCACCGTGGGAATGGCATTCTGCTTTATGTTTACATCTGACTGTATTGCCGTAGCGTGCTTTTTGTCCTGTTTGTCGACTTGGGTGTTCCTCTCTGGACAACGAAAAGGAATCAGGGCTTTTTTCGCAGGTATATTGGCAGGCGCTTGTGCTTTGGGTACTTACCAGGCCTATTTTTCCACCATAGCAACTATTGTACTGATCTACCTCTTGTTGGAAATTACAAAAGACCAGTTCCAAAATCTTAAAGAGTGGCTGATGCGAGGCCTGTATTATGTTAGTTACCTTGCGGTAACTATGCTTATGTACCTGGCCATTAATAAAGTACTGACGACATTGATGCATGTAGAACTTCTTTCTATGCATGGCAGCCAGATGGGAGATATTTCTTTAGCGGTCCTGCCGGATGTTTTTGCTAATATGTATCGCTTTTTTTTAAAAATATTTGTAGACGATTATCTGGGAGCGGGAGCGTCGATACTGGTTCGTACAGCAATGTTGGTAGTTTTGCTGTGCGCTTTGATGTTACTGATTTTCTGCAGTATTGCCTGGATAAAAGAGAAGAAGATATATCTTGTGATTTCTATATGGATCACTACTCTGATGATGCCTATGGCAATCAATATGGTGTATCTGATGGTCCCTTATGCGCAGGATAGCGTTTATATCCTGATGATGCATTCCCTTTGCTTTGTGTTCATTATTCCGTTGTTACTTGCCGATCAGACAAAAGAAGCGGTGAAAAGTAATTGGATCATTGTCATAGCTGTCGCCTGGTCGATCTTATACTATGCTCATTTTTCCAATGAGATGTATCTGTTTCGTGAGATGGTATTTGAAGAGTCTAAAAACTATTTAACGACCTTAGCTACGCAGATCAAGTCCACGCCCGGATATGATCCGGATATGCCGGTAGTGATCATCGGAGAAGAACAGGATCCGACGTTGTACGATGTGATGTCTCAATTTGATAATCTTCGGGTACTTCTTGGTAATCCGGATTGTAAAAATCCGTTATTGGAAAATGCCATGATCCCACATTTGTTGCCGGAATGGTGCGGTTTCGACCCTGTTTTTGAGGACGTCTCAGCGCTTAATGAGACGCAGCTTGAGACTCTCTCTGAAATGTCTGATTATCCGGATCAGACATCTATTTGTATTTCAGATGGAAAGATTATTGTTAAATTATCCGATGCGCAGCAGTAAATGACAGAGCAAACGATATGATCAGTGTGCTAATTCCGGCCTTTAATGTTGAGGCTTATATCGAAAAGTGCATAAGAGCTGTCTTAAACCAAACCTATGAAGAGCTGGAAGTGATCGTTATTGATGATGGTTCGACGGATCAAACACTCCGAATTCTTGATGAGTTGTGTCAAGCAGATACACGTCTTAGGGTGATCCATCAGGATAATACAGGCGTTGCGGGTACACGTAACCGGTTGCTGAAGGAAGCTTGCGGAGAATGGATCGCCTTTGTTGACGGCGATGACGTGATCCACAGCAGGTATCTGGAACTGCTTCTGGAAGCGGCTACGAGGATGAATGCGCAGATTGCCAAAACAGGATATTACGATGTTACCTCTTTACAGGCGGAGTCGGAAACATCCGGTACTCCCGAGGTCATAAAAAGAGAAAGCAGAGAGTATCTTCTGGGAAAAAAAGATGCATTTACACTATGGTCCTTCCTTTTTGCCAGGGATCTTTGGGAAGGGATTACTTTTCCGAATTGCAGAATAGCAGAAGATACTGCAGTGCTCTACCGGATCCTTTATCAGGTGGAATATGTAGCGGAACTGAAAGAGACCAGGCTTTATCAACATCTGGTTCGCGGTGATGGGCTGATCGGTGAAGGCCGTTTTTCCCTTAAAATGCTGGACCGTTTGGATGTATTTCAGGAACGGACCTGTTTTTATCGTGAAAGAGAAGATCAGGAGTTGTACCGATATGCCATATTAGCATATGCTATGGAGTTGCTGACCGATTATTCTGAATTAACGCGTATAAATAAAAAAGAAGAAGCTGGAGACATTTTTAAACGGTATAAAGCCATTTATAAAGATGCTGTAAAAATGGCCGTTTCCAAGAAGCAGGAGTGGCTGTTTCGTGTAGCCGGGATCTGTCCTCTTGCCTGGGGGTGGATCTGTAAGTAAAGAGGTTTGATCTTGACACTGTATATTTTTGCCTTGCTGTATCTCAGCATTATAACCATATATGAATTGTTCCGACCGAAGAGCAAATGGAATAAAGGCCTCTTTATCGCAGGCGTAGTACTTCTTACGTTTATGGTGATTTTCCGCTATGGACAGGGACCGGACTATTGGCCTTATCGCACGGTTTATGCAGATGCACCCTGGAAACGCGGTTTTCCTTTGTTCTGGTATACGAGAAATCTACACTCTGAAATCGGATTTCGGTTTGTGATCAATTGTTTTACGGCACTGGGTATTCCCGCATTCTATTTTTATGCGGTGTGGAGCCTGGTCTCTATGGGATTTGTGTATCTGGCGATCGAACGGGTTTCTCCCTTTCGAAGCCTTTCCTTACTGTTGCTGTATCCCACCTGTTATCTGACCTACTTGTTTTCCGGTGTAAGGCAGGGGTTGGTTTTGGCGGTATTTCTCTATTGGGGAATCCGTTTTTATCATCAGCAAAAATGGATCCAGTATATCCTTTTAGTCGGGATCCTGTCATGTTTTCATGTTTCGGCGGCTGTTTTACTGCTGGTGATCCCAATGAAAAGGATTGCCTGGAAACGATTGCTTGTCCTTCCGCCAATCGCATTGGCGATCGGTTTGCTGTTTTGCTTCACGCCTTTCCATGTATGGGTATCGCATATCTTTAATGGTGCACTGGGAAGATTGGAAACTCTCCAGATCAGTTGGCTGGGACTTGCGGAACGAAGCTTTATGTATCTGCTGATAGTGGGGGTTATGTTTTTTGTCGGGAAAGACGCTGTTACGGAGCTCACAGAGGATCTGTTTCGGATTTATACGACAGGTTATTGCATTGCACTTGCCGGTATGCTCAATGCTTATTACAGCCAGAGACTGTCGGTACCGATGAAGGCAGTTGAGATCCTTTTATTCGCAATGCTGGTTGTTAAGTGTAAGAAGAGTATTTTAAAAAAATGCCTTGTATTGGGACTGACCGCTGTTTGCTGGGTTATGGCCTGCAAAAATCTCGGAGCATATTTCGATGACCTGAATGCATTTCAGTATCGGTATGTCGGTATCTGGGAAGGCCCGGATGAACAGATGGAACAATACATGCATGACGTAGAGAGATGGGCAGAAAACACCTATAATGAATATCCTTAAATCCATAAAAATAAAAATAGCATTTATAGAATTCTGGCTGATCTATCTGTTTGTGGGCTTTTCATTAATGGAGCAGATCTCCGGGATTTCGGGTTATATCGATAGCGTGGATGATGGAGCCATGGGAAACCGTATCCTGCGAATCCTGGATCAGTTTGTCCTGGGAAAACACATCTTTTTCATTTGGCATCTGCTGATCGTGGTACTTGGAGTATTACTTGCTTATGCCAGTGCGGTTTTGATCGTTCATTTTATGATACACGAAAAAACATGGTTTTTAGGAATGCTCCATGTGCTTTTATATGGAATGATCTTTGCTGCGTATGGGATGTACCAGACAAAATATACCAATTACGGATTTGCCGGAATCGATTTAAAGATCTGGAATCAGTTCCTGATACTGATCCTGGAAGTAGTGGCTATTCCCTTATGTATTTTTCTGCAGGAAAAGAAGGCCGTTATGGTCAGTTATCTTTCCGGCAGGAAGAAATGGGCTTTTTTGCTGATCCTGCTTTATGCCGGGTTTGCATGTGTAGGGAATGCCCTGTTTTTGTGCGATGCGAACAAACCCTGGACATTTTCTTTTGAAAACGTGATCTTGTACCTTTTATTTTCTGCGTGGCTGACACCTTATATAGGTGGTGTTCTGCTTTGGCTTGAAACACAGAAGGCTTATCGCAATAAGAGCAATGCGCTATCGCAAAGATGGAATGAGAGAAAACTGCTTCTGGTAGCTTCCCTGGAAGGTTTGATCATTTTGCTTTTATACTTTATTGCATGCAATCCCGGGAATATGTATACCGATGCGATTGAAGCTTTAAGGGAAGTATACAACGTTCCGGTTGGGGAGATGAGCTTTGCGTTTCCTATAGCTATAAAGATCTTTTATAAACTGGTATTCGTGATTTTTCCGTATCCGGTTGTGGTTACCTTGATACAGATTGTTCTTGCAGTCCTGACGGAAGTAGCTGTGATCCGTGTGTTATATCGCAAAGGTGTATCACCAAAACGGATCCTGATCGGGACAGCAGTGTTTAATATCCTTCCGGTCAATGGGATCTTCATAGTGACGTTTACCTCTAACTTCTATTACACCATTGCCTGTGTTTTTCTATTCCTTTTAATGACAGAAGTGTGTGAAACGGGAGATGCTTTTTGGAAGAAGGGCAGCAACTATCTGAAACTGTTCTTCGCATTGGTATTTTTGGGACTAACCAGAAATGAAGGAATGGTTGTAGCTGCATTAATAGCCGGTATCGTTTTTCTTCGGATAATGATCCTCTTTTGGAAGAAGATATGGCCGGTGCTTCCGGTGATGATCGTTTTCGTTGCGGTGCTGGTCGTTTCCGGCGGTTTTCGCCTGCTGCTCACGAAGAGCTTATCGGCATATGCTACAGTGAACGCAGATCTGGTGAATGCGGTGGCGTATTATGAGGGCCAGTTGCCGGAAGAAACACTTTTCCCCGATACCATCCGGGAAGAATATACCTTGTATGAAGTGGGTAATCTGTCAGCATACAGTTATAACAATAATTACCCGGATCTGGTGGCAGAAGCGATCATCAAAAATCCGGGGATCATATTACGTAATCGCCTGAATAAGTCGGATTGCGTATGGGACGTTCTGGAAAACGAAGGTATTCATACTGCCCGGGAGATTATCGGTATTTATGAGAATGATATGGGGGTTACCAGACAGAATAATCTGCTAACCGTGATCCTGATCTACATGTTTTATCCGATTACTATTGCTTTCTGTGTAACCGATGTACTGTTTTATCGTTCCGGTATTTATCTGATCCTGGCGCTTATTTTGCTGCTTTATTGGAGAAAAAATTGCGGACAGCGTGGATGGCTTCTTCTTCCGGCACTGAGTCATGCATTTGTTCTTTTTATTTGTTTGCTGTGGCAGTGCAGCAGACATACATACCCCGTCATCATCTGTGTCCTTTTAGCATTCGTGTTTTCTACATTAATGGATCGTAACGGGGGAGAAAAAGAGGAAAATCTTGAAAAAATCTGATTTACTGATCATTATCCCCGCTTACAACGAAGCGGCAAATATCGTGGAGGTAGTGGATAACATCCGAAAGAACTACCCCGAGTACGATTATATCGTGGTAAACGACGGCTCAACGGATGATACCCGTAAGGTGTGCCATGAAGCCGGGATTCGTTTTATGGATCTGCCGGTAAATGTCGGACTTACCGGAGCGGTTCGTGCCGGAATGAAATATGCGAATTACTATGATTATGACTATGCCATCCAGCTAGACGGTGATGGACAGCATGATCCAAAATATGTGGCGGACATGCTTTCCTGCATGAAAGAGAAAAATGCGGATATTGTTATCGGCTCCCGGTTTAAAGATGAGAAAAAGCCCCTTAGCCTTCGCATGTTAGGGAGTAAGATCATCTCCGGATCCGTATTTGTAACAACCGGTGGAACCTATATTGGTGATGTGACCAGTGGTATGCGGCTATATAACAAGCGGATGATCAAGCTGTTTGGATATCGCTTAAACTACCGTCCGGAGCCGGATTCCATCGCATACCTTATCAATCATAGAGTAAAGGTGGAAGAAGTGCAGGTTACCATGCAGGAGCGAAAGAAGGGCCGAAGCTATCTGGGTCTTTCATCCGCAGCCTATTATATGATCCACGTGCTGTTTAATATCTGGATCTTCCAATGGATTCGAAAGGATTGAGAAAATGTCCGTAGCATTACGTTTGCTGTTATTAATTGCATCGCTTTTTACCGCGTTTCTGATCTGTCACAAGATCCGCAAAAGCAAGGTTCGCCAGGAAGATGCCGCATTTTGGCTGGTATTTGCCATTATACTGGCAGTCCTCGGTATTTTCCCAAAGATCACGTACGGGTTATGTGACCTGTTAGGGATCATGTCCCCTGCTAATCTGGTATTTTTGGTGATCATCGCATTATTACTGGAAAAACTGTTAACCTTATCCATTCAGATCTCCACTATGGAAAACAAACTGGAGGTTATGGCTGCAGAGATCGCCTTACGTTCCAAGAATACAGAGCAGGTGCTGGAAGAACAGAAGTCAGGGGAAAGCCATGAGCAGTAATGGAGTAAAGAGCCATGCGTTCGTGATCCCTGCATACGGTGAAAGTCCATACCTGGAAGAGTGCATTTTGTCCCTTCGGGCGCAGACGTATTCTTCACAGATCATGATCGTTACTTCTACGCCCAATGATCGGATCCGGGAATTGGGTGAACGATATGAGATACCGGTCATCTCCCATGAACCCGGCGGGATCGCAGGAGACTGGAATGCGGCTTATGGGGCTGCAGACACAGACTATGTGACCATCGCCCATCAGGATGATACCTATGAACCGGGCTATGCGGAGAAACTGATCGCTGCTTTGGAAAACAGCAAAAAACCACTGATCGCTTTTTCGGATTATGGGGAGCTGCGTAGTGGAAAGAAGGTCGATGATAACCGGTTATTGCAGGTAAAGCGGAACCTGTTAAAACCCCTTCGAAATGCCAAACGGCATAATTCCCGTTTTTGGAAGCGCAGGGTGATTTCTCTGGGGAACCCCATTAGTTGCCCTTCGGTTACCTACGTGAAAGCTAATCTCCCTGCAGAACCTTTTACTCCTGTATATCGCAGCAATATCGACTGGTTATTATGGGAGAAGCTTTCCGGAAAAGACGGTGCTTTTGTTTATGTCTCTGAGATACTGATGCATCATCGCATCCATGAAGGGTCGACGACCTCTGAGATTATCGCTGATCACGACCGGACTAAAGAAGATTATGATATGCTGTGTCGCTTCTGGCCCAAATGGGTGGCAGCAGGCATTGAGCATTTTTACAAAAAAGGAGAAAACTCCAACCAGACATGAAGATCATTCCCTTTTATCTTCCGCAATTTCATGAGATCCCGGAAAACGATTCCTTCTGGGGCAAAGGCTTTACGGAATGGACCAATGTGCGTAAAGCAGTCCCCTTGTATGAAGGACACCGTCAGCCGGTGGTTCCCTATGAGGAGAATTATTACAATCTGTTAAATCCCGAGGTCCTTAAGTGGCAGGCAGAATTAGCCAATCAGTATGGAATCTACGGTTTTTGTATCTATCACTACTGGATCCAGGGAAGAAAACTCCTGGAAAAACCGTTGGAACTGCTCCTTGCGCATAAGGAGATCCCGCTTAAGTATTGCATCTCCTGGGCAAATCATAACTGGACAGACTCCTGGAGTGGCAATAACAAGATGCTGATCGCTCAGACCTATGGTGGGAAAGAAGACTGGGATGCACATTTTGATTACCTGCTCCCTTTTTTCACAGATGAGCGCTATATCCGAAATGAGGAGAATAAGCCGCTCCTTCTGATTTTTAATCCGGAGGATATTCCTCACCTTAACGATATGCTGGATCATCTGCAGGAGCGGGCGAAGGCATCCGGACTTCCGGGGATTGCTTTCGCCTACCAGAATTACTATTTCGGTATGAAGAAGAACCGGGATGATTCCCGATTTACCTACGGAGTAGAACATCAACCGGCCTATGCTTTTTCGGATAACCGAAGCGGCCTTACTATGGCGATCCGCCAGTATGGCTATAAGTTCTTATCCTGGGCACAGCGTACCTTTAAGATCAAGATCGACATCGAGCATACCAAACTGGAGATCATGCAATATACCGATGTGTGGGATAAGATCTTAAAGCGCACGCCGACGGATGATAAGCGTGTACCCGGTGCCTTTACCGGTTGGGACTCCACGCCGCGAAAGGGCGAACACGGTCTGGTGGTGGAAGGAGGTAGCCCGGAGCTTTTCCGGGAATATCTGACTAAACAGATCAAGCGAGCCAAAGAAGTGTATCACAAGGATATGCTGTTTGTGGCAGCCTGGAATGAATGGGCGGAAGGATCTATGCTGGAACCGGATGAATACAACGGTTTTGGATACCTGGAAGCAGTACGGGATGCCCTCCGTGCCAATAATGAATTTCCTACACAGGAGTGATATAATTGGGCAGGCGTGTGAACGTGCTGATCTCAGCATATAACGGGAAAAAGTACATAGATGCGCAGATGGAATCTATCCTGAAACAGGAAAAAGCAGATGTCCATATCTGTGTCCGGGACGATGGATCGACAGATGGTACAGCAGAGTACATTAAAGGTCGCTATCCGGAGGATAGGGTTACGGTAGTATCCGGAGAAAATGTTGGTCACGGGAGAAGTTTTTACCAGCTGGTACAGATGGCAGAAACCGGAGATTACTGGGCATTTTCCGATCAGGACGATGTGTGGCTGCCGGAAAAACTGCGTATGGCAGTAGAGTGGATGGAAGCACAATCACAGGATGATCCGCAGATGCCTCTTCTTTTTCATTCTGCCTATGAATGTAGAAACGAGGATCTGACGCAGGTGCTATATACCTGTCTGCCTCCGAAAGAGGCAGCAGATGGTAGCATTCCCTTCTACAAAGGAGTTGCAGACAGCGTTTTTCAGGGCTTTTCCATTGTATTTAACGCACCGCTTCGAGAACTGTTCCTGCAGGCTCCGGAAGAGGAAGTCTCTTCTCACGACTGGCTGATGGGAATGATCGCGCTTTCCTTTGGCAAAACAAAGTACGACGCTACGATTGCTTCCTATCACCGCAGAATGGCGGACAGCCAATCCGGGATGGATCTGGGAAACCGTCTTAACTGGCTTGGGAAAACCTGGATGCATCCGGATCAATCCGACATCCGAAGGACCGCTAAGGTGTTTGTTAAAACCTTTGAAGAACGGTTATCAGTCGGAAGCGCAAGCCAACAGCAAAATATACGAATCGCAAAGTGGTTTTGCAAGGGGTATTCCATACATACCCTGCAAAAACTGTTTTATCCCCACAGATGGAGACCGTCCCTATCTTCGGAAGCAGTGCTTCGGTTTCTGATCTTGTGCGGGAAAATATAAAAGAGGTGTCTGTTGAAGAAAACGATCAAAATAAAGTTTATTCCTTTCTGGCCGTGGTTTGATCCGCAGCACAATTTTCTGGTAGATCTTCTGAAAGAACGATACGAAATAGAATATTCGGAGGAACCGGATTATCTTTTCTGCCCGATCTCCTCGGAAGATCAGGTTTTTCACCGGAACTGCGTAAAGATCCTGTTTACCGGTGAAAACCTCAGTCCGGATTTTAATATGTTTGACTATGCCATCGGATTTGAGCATCTGACCTTTGAAGACCGGTACCTTCGCTATCCGTATATGTATCTCGATGAAGAGGGATTTCGGAAAATGGAAGGTAAACATACAGCGGTAAGCAATCCGCAGACAAAGAAATTCTGTAATTTTGTTTATTCCAACGGGGAAGCAGATCCCATCAGAGAGCAGTTCTTTGACCTGCTCAGTGCGTATAAACAGGTGGATTCGGGAGGAAAATACCGGAATAACGTAGGCGGACCCTGTGCAGATAAAAGAGCTTTCCAGAGCCAGTACAAGTTCTCCATCGCGTTTGAAAACAGTTCCCACAGCGGATATGTGACGGAAAAGATCGTGGATGCCTTTGCGGCCGGAACCATTCCCATTTACTGGGGGGATCCGCATATTGAAGATTACTTTAATCCGGCAGCATTTATTCACATCAAAGATAAGGACGACATCGAAGAAGCGATTAAACGCATAAAAGATATCGATCAGAACGATGATCTGTATCGACAGATATTGGAAACACCGGCTCTTCAATCCGATGCTTATCTTTGGGAAAAAAAGCAAAAAGAATTACAGGAATTCCTGTTCCATATCTTTGATCAACCGCTTAAGGATGCCTATCGTCATAACCGGGTATTCTGGGGAAAATACTATCTGGATAAACAGGAAGCCTATGTAAACAGTTATCATGAATTAATGAATCTGAAGACAAGGATCAAGAGAATCCTGCATCCTTGGAGATCCTGATGAAGACCTTAAAGATCAAGTTTTTGTTCGAAGAAAAAGAATGGACGGATTATCTGAGCCATTTTTATAATGTGGAGATTTCGGAACATCCTGACTTTGTGATCTGCGATTCCGGGTCTATCCTTCGTTGCGTAAATGATTACGACTGTGTACGTATCGCTTGCCATGGGGAAAATATCCGCAATGACTTTAATCTGATCGACTATGCCACCGGATTTGACGTGATGGAGTTTGGCGATCGTTATCTGTATTATCCGCATTTTATGGGATATGAGAAGGATCTTCAGGAAGCACTTCATAAGCATGAACATCCGGATGCTTATTATCTGGAGCGACCGGGGTTCTGTAATTTTGTGGTTTCCAATGGTCTTGCTGCGACGCCTCTCAGAGAGCAGATGTTTGATGTGCTTTCTGCTTATAAGAAAGTGGATTCCGGTGGCCGGTACCGCAATAATCTTCCCGATGGGAAACCCGTTGCCGATAAGATGGCATTTCAGAGAAACTATAAGTTCTCATTAGCTTTTGAAAACTCCATGTATAAGGGATATACCACCGAAAAGATCGTGCAGGCTTTTGCAGCTGGAACAATTCCCATCTACTGGGGGGATCCGGATGTTGGAAAAGAATTTAACCCGAAAGCTTTTATCAATTGCATGGAATATGACTCCCTTGAGGAAATCATAGAGCGGATCAAAGAGATCGATCAGGATGATGGGCTGTATCTGCAGATGCAAAGGGAACCTATGGTTAATCCGGATGGGCATATCCCGCAGATGTTAAAGCCGTCCTACCGGGATGATTTCTTCCGACATATCTTTGATCAGGAACCGGAAGAAGCTCTTCGCAGAACCAATGCAAAGGATGGTTGGGGGTTTTTCGCAGAGCGGGACGCCAAAAAGTTTTATCAGATGGAGAACTCCAAGGTCTTACAGACTGTCTACAAGATTGAAAGAAAACTTGGGAGATTGAAATAGAGTGACTACGGTAAAGAGACTATGGTCTTTTTTTGAGACAAAACAGAAAATACAGTTTTTCCTGCTGTTTATTGTGCAGATCATCGGTGCATCCCTGGAACTTCTGGGGGTTTCTCTTTTGCTACCTTTTGTGCAGGCACTTGTTGACCCAGCTGCACTTCGGGAAAATAAGTATGTGCAGATGACCAACCGCTTCTTTCCAATCTCATCGGATGAGATGCTGATCATTGTATTGCTGGTTGCACTGATCCTTGTATTTGCGGTTAAAAATATCTACCTGGTTTTTATGCTCTATGTGCAGTACCAGATCGTTTGGCACAATCGCTTACGTATGGAAGCCTATGTGATGAGCGTCTATCTGAATAAGCCGTATATGTACCATGTGATGCACAATTCTGCAATCGTGCAACGGATCATCCTGTCGGATATCGGAGCAGTTTTTGAGGTCTTATCCAATGTTTTTCTGCTTGTCAGTGAATTTTTGACATCGCTGTTTTTGGTGATCCTGCTTTTGTCTACCGATGTTGCCATGACCATAACCATCGTATTACTACTGTGTTTCTTCCTGGTAGTATATTTCCTTATCTTCAAGCGCCGCCTGTTTACCTATGGGAAAGTTGCGCAGAAGTATGCTGCCAATGTGAATATGTGTATCACGCAGTCGGTCCGTGGTATCAAAGAGATCAAGATCTACCAGAGTGAAAAGTTTTTCAGTGATGCCTTCCGAAATAATCGTGCGATCCAGATCAGCATGATGAAACGGGGGAATTTCTTCCAACAGGTTCCCAAGTATCTTTTGGAACTGCTTTGTACCTCCGGTGTGTTAAGTGTGGTACTTCTTAAAGTGCTGGGAGGGACACCTGTGGCAGAACTGGTGCCTGCGCTTACAGTATTTGCGTTTGCAGCCTATCGCATCCTTCCTTCGGTAAACCGTATCAATACGGAAATGGCCTATATCGCCAATAATCGTGCTTCCATTGATGTGGTATATGATGTACTTAATAACAACCTTGGAGATAATCTGGAAGAACAGATGGCTGTTGAAACGGTAGATAGAAAGGAAGCGACGACTGCAGAAACCTTGCAGGATATCTGCCTGAAGGATCTTTCCTATCAGTATCCATCCGGCGATCACAAGATTTTAGACCGTGTTAACCTGACCATTAAGGGAGGCAGTTCCATTGCCTTCAAAGGACCTTCCGGAGCAGGAAAAACAACTACAGCGGATGTGATCCTTGGTATATTAACGCCAACGGAGGGCGAGATCACCTACGGTGGTATCAATATTCAGGATCTGCCGGAAAAATGGTTTTCTCACCTGGGATATATTCCACAGAATATCTATCTGGCGGATACGACGATCCGGGCCAATATCGCTTTTGGAGACCCGTCTCCCGATGAAGATAGGATCTGGAAAGCATTGGAAGAAGCACAGTTAAAAGACTTTGTCCTCAGTTGTCCGGAAGGGCTGGATATGACAGTCGGAGAGGAAGGCATCCGTTTATCCGGAGGTCAGCGTCAGAGGATCGGTATTGCCAGAGCATTGTACAATAATCCGGAGATCCTTATTCTGGATGAAGCAACTTCCGCTTTGGATAATGAGACGGAAGCTGCGGTTATGGATGCCATCAATCAGCTGCAGGGTAAAAAGACCATGATCATCATAGCGCATAGGTTATCCACTATTGAGAAGTGTGACAAGATCTATGAAGTAAAAGACGGTGCGATTGTCGCGGTTCGTTAAGGAATTATTATGAACAGACTATTATACCTGTCCGTATGGGATTTTACGGAAGAAGAACAAAACGGAATATGCAAGAAGATTAAAAATCAGGAGAAGGTCTTTGCCGATCGGGATTTTCAGGTAGACCGCGCTTATATCTGTGATAAGAAAGCCTGCGTTCGACTGGGAGATGCTCAGATCATCTTGGGGAAAGTTGGCCTGCTTGGAAAAGTTAAGGCCAATAAGCTGTTCTACCGGTTCTTAAAAGAGCAGGTCCCGGTACGACCTTATACCGCCGTATATATCCGTTATGGACTGTCGGATAAGTACTTTTATAAACTTTGCAAGCTCCTTAAGAAGAACGGCGCAAGGATCATCATCGAGATCCCTACCTATCCTTATGAAGGGGAGGCTACCCGGGGATTGAAGGATAAGATCGGAATCTCGCTGGATCATAAATATCGTAAGAAACTGTCCCGGTATGTGGATCGGATCGCCACCTTTACGGACGATCCGCAGATCTGGAACATTCCGGCCTATCATATTCAAAACGGGATCGATACCACGCAGATATCCCCCAGAAAAACTGTTCATGGCTTTGATTGCCTTAATCTGATGGCTGTGGCCAATGTGGGACCCTGGCACGGGTATGATCGATTATTGGAAGCCATGGGCAGGTATTACGAAAACGGCGGAAGTGCACCGGTTTGCTTTCACCTGGTAGGGGAAGGCGCAGAACTGGATAACTACCGTAAGATCGTGGAACAGCATCACCTGCAGGAACGTGTAGTATTCCATGGACCGCTGTTTGGAGAAGCCCTGGCAACACTCTACGAAGAGATGGACCTGGCGGTGGAGACTCTGGGGATGCACCGAAAGGGTATCGTACTATCCAGCTCTTTAAAATCCAGAGAGTATGCCCTTAAGGGACTCCCCATGATTACCAGCTGCAAACTGGATGCTTTTCCTGCAGAAACCTGCGATTTTGTCTGTATGCTTCCGGAAGGGGAAGAACCCATTAACCTGGAAGATATCCTGCGTTTTTATAAAAAGCTGTTTTACAATGAACAGACCGGAGAATGCGATCTGGAAAAGAAGAAACTTTTATCCGAACGCATATCCGAATATGCCCGTACCCACTGTGACATGCATGAAACCATGAAGCAGACGGTAGCGTATCTAAAGGGAGAAAACGCATAATACTGCGTAAAAAGGAGTCAGATCCGATGGAAACGACGATGAAGGAACGATTACTGAAAAAGATTGAGGAACGTACCATTAAGGTAGGCGTTGTGGGCCTTGGCTATGTGGGCCTTCCTTTGGCGGTTGAAAAGGCAAAAGCCGGCTTTATCACCAAAGGCTTTGATGTACAGAGCAAAAAGGTGGATATGGTCAATGCCGGTCATAACTATATCGGCGATGTAGTGGATAAAGACCTGAAAAAACTGGTGGAAGAGGGAAAACTGTCCGCCACAACGGATTTTAGTTTTGTGAAGGACGTGGATTTTATTGCAATCTGTGTCCCCACGCCCTTAGATGAACATCAGGAACCGGATATCTCTTATGTGAAATCTTCCACGGAAGCTATCGGAAAGTATCTGAAAAAAGATACCATGGTGGTACTGGAATCCACTACCTATCCCGGGACCACGGAGGAACTGGTAAAGCCCATTCTGGAACAGGAATCCGGCTTAAAATGCGGTGAGGATTTCTATCTGGGCTTTTCTCCGGAGCGTGTAGATCCCGGTAACCTGATCTATAAGACCAAGAATACACCAAAGGTAGTAGGAGCGATCGGCGCCGATGCGACCGAGGTGATCGCTACCATGTACCGCACGGTGCTGGAGGGCGATGTATTTACGGCTTCTTCTCCTGCGGTAGCGGAGATGGAGAAAATACTGGAAAACACCTATCGAAACGTAAACATTGGCCTGATCAATGAATTAGCTATGCTGTGTGATAAGATGGGTATCAATATCTGGGAAGTGATCGAAGCTGCCAAGTCCAAACCCTATGGTTTCCAGGCCTTTTATCCGGGACCTGGTTTGGGCGGTCACTGCATTCCCTTAGATCCCTATTATCTGTCCTGGAAGGCCAGAGAATACGGATTCCATACCAGCATGATCGAAAGCTCTATGATGATCAACGATAAGATGCCGGAATATTGCGTAGACCGCGCTGCCCGGATCTTAAATACCCACAAAAAAGCCCTGAACGGTTCCAAGGTGCTCCTTTTAGGTGTTGCCTACAAACAGGATATTGATGATTATCGGGAAAGTCCTGCTCTTCGGGTATTGGAAGTGCTGGAAGGAACCGGTGCGGAAGTTACTTATTTTGATCCCTGGGTATCTTCCTGCAGATATAAGGGTAAAACCTATGAGAGCATCCCTGCTCTCACACCGGAAGTTATACAGGCAGCAGATCTGGTCATGGTCACCTGTGCTCATACCAATGTGGATTATGCCATGGTACAGCAAAATGCAAAGGCAATCTTTGATACCAAGAATGCCTTAAAGAATTTGCAAGAAAGAAATAATATTGAACGATTATAATGATCCGGTACGCGCATTTTGCGCAAAGCGGACAAATGAAGGAAGTAAGAATAAATGAGTTTACGTTATGCCCTGATCGGTTGCGGGCGGATCGCTACCAACCATGTGAAAGCGGTATTAAAAAATGAGCTGGCTTTTGTGGCGGTATGCGATGTGATCCCGGAAAAGATGGAACAGCTTCTTGCCCAGTATGACCTGGAAAAGGATGAATCCATCCATCGTTATACGGATTATCAGGAAATGATCCGAACCGAAAAGCCGGATCTGGTAGCCATTGCTACGGAAAGCGGTGCTCATGCGAGGATCGCTCTCGATTGTATCCACGCAGGGATCCATACCATCATCGAAAAACCCATTGCCATGTCCATTGCCGATGCGGATGCCATTGTAAAAGCATCCCAGGAATGCGATGTGGTAGTCAGTGTATGTCATCAGAACCGGTTTAACATTGCGGTACAGAAAACGAAGAAAGCCATGGAAGAGGGACGCTTCGGCAAGCTATCCCATGGAAGCATCCATGTTCGCTGGAATAGAAATGAGAATTATTATAAGCAGGCTTCCTGGAGAGGAACCTGGGAACATGACGGAGGATGCCTGATGAATCAGTGCATTCACGGCATCGATCTCCTGCGCTGGCTTATGGGTGGAGACCTGGTCAGTGTGTATGGCGCTACCCGCAAGCAGCAGCATGACTATCTGGAAACCGAAGATGTGGGCATGGCGGTCCTTACTTTTAAAAGTGGCGCCATCGCTACGGTGGAAGGTACCACCAACGTATATCCGGAGAATCTGGAGGAAGTCCTGTACCTGTTCGGAGAAAACGGAACGGTCAAGATCGGTGGAAAAAACACCAACAACCTGGATGTATGGCAGTTTGCCAGCACCGATCCGGAAGATGAAGCCAATGCTGGTTTAAAGGAAGCTTCCGCCAACGTATACGGGAACGGTCATACCGGCTTATACGCAGACGTGGCTGATGCGATCCGAAACCATAGAAAGCCTTTTATTACCGCACTGGACGGAAGAAATGCCCTGGAGGTTGTACTGGCCATTTATAAGAGCCAGAAAACCGGTTTACCGGTGAATCTTCCCTTAACGGATTTTGCCAGCACCGATATGGCAGGAGAATTTGAATGAATCTAAGTCATCTCTTAGAGGAAATGCATATTGCTCATAAGGCGTGGGGGAATCTGGAGTTTCAGAACCTGGGACTCCTTCCCATGGAAAGCGGGATCCCTCTTTGCAGCTTTGTGGAAGATCCGAAGTTCTTACCCCTTGCAGGAAAGGATATTTCCGTGATCCTGACGACAAAGGAAGTTGGGGAGCTCTTAAGCAGTGGGGATCATCCCTATGGATACTGCGTGGTGGATCACCCCAAGCAGACCTATTTTGAACTGCATGAATACCTGATCCGAAACTACATCGCAGATTACCTGCGAAAGGAATTCCCTAATCAGATCGATCCTTCTGCACAGATCAGCCCGAAAGCTATTATCGCCGATCACAACGTGATCATCGGGAAAAACTGTGTGGTGGAAGATAATGCCATGATCTTCGAAAACACGGTGTTGGAAGACGGGGCAGTGATCCGGGCCGGAGCATTGATCGGCTGCATCGGATTTGAGATCTGTACCAGAGCGGACGGATCCCATTTTCAGGTTACCCATACCGGTGGAACCCGCATCGGTAAGGATGCGCAGGTCCAATACCAGACAACCATTGATCGATCTATTTATTCTTGGGATGATACAGTGATCGGAGATAACACCATGTTATCCACGACGGTAATGGTGGCTCACAGTTCCAAACTGGGGAAGCGATTACTGGTTTCTCCTCAGGCACTGATCGCAGGACGAGTGGTGATCGGAGATGATTCCTGGGTCGGTCTTGGAGCAGTGATACGAAACGGCTTGCATCTGGGAAAAAATGTCCGTGTAAATATGGGCGCGGTTGTAACGAGAGATGTAGGAGACGGAGAATCCGTAACCGGCAATTTTGCGGTACCTCATGACCGGTTTATCCGAAAATTTAAGGATTTTTATCTGGATGATTGAAGTCTAAGAATCAATATGGATTTACTTCACATGTTTTGTTGTGATGACCACCATCGCGGGGGGAGAATAATCTATGGAATTTCGTGATCTGAAGAGACAATATGCAGCCTGTAAGGAACAGATGGATGCAGCTATGCAGGAGATCTGTTCGGCAACCAGTTTTATATCCGGAACGAAGGTAAAGGAGTTAGAGGAGTGCCTTGCTGCCTATGTGGGCAGGAAGCATTGTATCACCTGTGCCAGCGGGACCGATGCATTGGTTCTTCCCTTAAAAGCGCTGAATATCGGAGCAGGAGATGCGGTATTTGTACCGGACTTTACATTCTTTGCATCCGGCGAGTGTGTGGCAGCTGTGGGAGCTACCCCTATTTTCGTGGATGTGGAAGAAACTACCTACAATATGGATCCGGACAGCTTATGGGCAGCCATCGAAGCAGTAAAACAGGAAGGCGTCTTAACGCCGAAGGCTGTGATCGCTGTAGATCTGTTTGGACAGCCCATGAACTACGATGCTATTTCCAGGATCGCTAAGGGTAATGACCTTTTGATCATTGAGGATGCTGCCCAGAGTTTTGGGGCTAAGATCCTAGCAGGAAACGGGTATAAGGATGATCGCAAAGCCTGCAGCCTGGGCGATATTTCCGCTACCAGCTTTTTCCCTACCAAGCCCTTGGGCTGCTACGGAGATGGCGGCGCAGTATTTACTGATGATGATGAGATCGCAGCTCTGATGCGTTCCTACGCCGTTCATGGAAAAGGCGAAAATAAATACGATAATGTACGGATCGGTATGAACTCCAGGCTGGATACCCTTCAGGCAGCAGTCCTTATGGTAAAACTGGAGCTGCTGGGAAAAGAACTGGAAGATATCAATCAAATTGCAGACTGGTACTTTACCTATTTGCAGCCTGTGAAGGATTTATCCCAAAAGCAGGGGAAGGGGGTAACCTTCCTGCCCCGTATCCAGAGAGGCTACTATTCTTCCTGGGCACAGTTTGTGATTCAGTTATCGGACGAAGCCATGCGGGATAAGGTGCGGGAAACGCTTAAAAGCTGCGGCATCCCTTCTATGGTTTATTATCCCAAGCCCATGCACGCCCAGCAGGCGTTTGCAGGAACCTGGAGTGCAGTAGCCGATAATCCGGTTACGGAAAAACTCTGTAAGACGGTACTGGCACTTCCCATGCATCCGTATCTTGCGGAGGCTGAAGTGCAGCAGATCGCAGAGACGATTTCGGAAGCAATCTTATGAGTATGGAAAAAGCACGCAATTATAATCTGGATATTGTACGGATCATAGCGATCCTGTTTGTAGTATTGGTACATGTAGATAATAACTATGGAAGCTGGCATGGTTTTGCCAGTTGGGGATGGAAGGGCGTCCCCTTGTTTTTTATCCTAAGCGGTTATCTTGCTGCAGTGTCCTATGAAGGGCACCCGGATACAAAAGCTTATTATTTTAGACGATTTATTCGCATCATCCCTACATACTATTTTGCGCTGATCCTGAATTATATGTTTGATGTTGCCTGTGATCTGCTCTTTAACGGTCATTCGATCCGTGAAACCTTTGGTTATTATGGAATTGGTGGCATTCGATATTGGCGATACTTTGTATTTGTGAATATGTGCATTCCTTCAGAGCAGCCGCAGTGGTGGAATAATCGATATGCTTTATGGACGATGCCTGCTTTTGCACTTTTTTATCTGCTGGTTCCCCTGATCCATCGTTTCATAAAGAGAACAGAGATTGGACTTGCGGTGGCACTTGTACTTATGTGGGGCGTTCCATATGCATCTGCATGGATTGCATCCCGCCCAATTGAGAATATCGATACAATAGCGAACCAGAATCCTTTTTTTCAGATGCCTGTTTTTTTATTGGGGTATGTAATCTATCTTGCAATCCGGCAGGAAAAGCAGATGCTTCTCGGATCAATTGTTGCGGTGATTGCTATCATGACTGGTCTTCAGTGGAATGCTTTTGAGTTGCTGTTTGTTTTATTTTTGATGATCGCAGCGGAATTACCAGCTATGACCTTGCAGCCATTTACCCAGCGGTTTGTACAAAGCCTTAGTGACAGCAGTTTCACGATTTATCTGACCCATGGGATTGTACTGAACACTATGGTAGTACTTGTCGCCAAAGCACTTGGAAACGGCTCAAGTTATTTAAAGTTTGTTATTGTATTTGCAGGAACGGTTATTATTTCCTTCCTTATTTGGAAGTGGGTGATCGGCCCCATGGATCGATGGATAAGGAAAAGAGTGCTTTCACAAAAGAAAAATGAAAAAGCCTGATCTTTGTTTGATCACAACTGCATATCCTTATGGGAAAAGTGAAGCAGCTTTTGTGGAACCGGAACTGGAACATCTGAAAGAGCATTTTAACGTACGGATCTTATCTCGGAATGCCACGGATAAAAAAACATCTGAAGTTTCGGAAGGAATCCGGGTCTACCGGACGAAACGGGGAAAACTAGCATTCCTTGGTGGCGTATTCCCGGCACTTTTTCAGAAGATGCTTTACCGGGAGATCCATTACATCTTTCAGCAGAAAAAAGAGCATCTCTTTCACAATCTGGCATCAGCCGGCTACTTTATGGCAATGGCCGGTGTGGTAAAAAAGAGCCTTAAGAAAATGGAAAAAGAGCAGGGGATTCCTGAAATTGTCTATACCTACTGGAATGACTGGGGAACCCTTGGAGCGGCACTATATGTACAAGGTCACAAAGATAAGAAGATCAAGCTGGTGACCAGAACCCATGGTGTGGATCTTTATGAAGAACGCACTCCCTGTGGATATCAGCCGTATAAGATACAGCTAAACCGTGTATTGGACAGGATCTTTTTTATCAGCAAGGCCGGTATGGACTATCATCAAAGCCGTTATGGAGGACCTGCATTTCCCGATCAGTATCAGCTTAGATACATGGGCGTAACGGCACAGGGGACCGAACAGATGCCGGAAGATCGGGATGCCATCCGCCTGGTCAGTTGTGCCTCCATGTACGAACTAAAGCGACTGGACCGCATCATCGACGCCATGGAATATCTGGAAGAGATGGTGGCTCCCTTTGGGAAAAGAGTGATCTGGACCCATATCGGTGGTGGACCGGAAAAAGATTTTCTGGAGCGGCGAGCCCAGGAAAAACTGGATATGCTCCCGCACATACGCTATATCTTCTCCGGTAATCGTCCAAATTGGGAAGTGCATCGCTATTACAGAGAGAATTTCTATGACCTGTTTTTATCCGTCAGTCGAACGGAGGGACTGCCCGTCAGTATGCAGGAAGCCATAGCATACGGTATTCCTGTAATGGGAACGGATGTAGGCGGATGCAGGGAGATCATAGAGCCGGATTGTGGCGTTCTTTTGGATCCCAATGTGGTTCCTCTTCACATCGCCCAGGCCATCATGGACTATATGAATAAGCCCTATGAGGAGCGGATCCGGATCCGCCAGAACTGTATCCGGCAGTATAAGGAAAAGTTTGACGCAAAGCATAACTATGAGGAATTCTGTAAAGAATTGCTGAGTTTATCAGAAACGGAGCTTGCATGAGAGGATTGTTTTCCAAAATCTCAGATATCGGAAACAAATACCGATTCATTATGACAGGACAGCAGAAGCGCTTAGGTGCTGTCCTGTTTCTTATGCTGATCATGGGTTCCTTTCTGGAAATGATCGGTGTATCGATCGTTATCCCCTTTGTTCAGGCTCTTTTAAGCCCCGAAGAACTTCTGAACGGTGAGCAGATCGGTCCGATCCTTTCAGCGCTGGGGATTTCGGATGCGAAAGGGATCATTATCGCGTTGACCGTTGGTATGATCCTGGTCTATATCTGTAAGAATCTGTTTCTGACGCTTCTTGCCTGGGTAAAATCCAAATACTGGAGAAAGATCGAACGGGAAACTGCCCTTCGTTTATTTCAGTCCTATATCCACCGGGATTATACATTTCATCTGGATACCAATTCGGCTGTACTTCTTCGTAGTACGGACATCGATACCAACAGCATCAGTGTGATGCTGGAAAATCTGTTTAATATAGCATTTAACGGAATTTCTGCGCTGCTGATCGGTATTTTTATCATAGTGATCGATCCCCAGATGGCGCTGGGCCTGATCCTTGCCTGTGGCCTGATCCTGCTGGCGGTTATGGCGGGCTTTAAGCGGATGCTTAAGGTACAGGGAGAGAAAAACCTGTATTTTCGTGGACTGGTATTAAATTATTTGCAACAGGCATACGATGGCATCAAGGAGATTCTTTTGTCCGGCAGGCAGGATTACTTTCAGAAGAAAGTAAAGACAACTATGGAAAAAAGGAGCCGTGCCGTTGCCCTGCAGCATTTTGCAGGGGAATGTCCACAGTATATCATTGAAACCGTAGCGATCAGTGTGTTTGTTACGATCCTGGGAATCCGCGCATGCGTATCCGGAATGAGCACGGAATTTGTTTCCAATATCGCTGCTTTTGCAGTTGCAGCTTTTCGTATCCTGCCCTGTGTCGGCAGGATATCCAGCAATTATAACAGTGCGATCTTTTATGAGGCAGCGCTGGATAACGTCTATCGGAATCTGCAGGAAGCTTCCAGGCATCCGCAGATGGATATTCCTGCAGAAAATGAAAA
>JAEEGL014218003.1_pt1 | contig 86759 bp, 79 predicted proteins | sample 9134231 | NCBI WGS metagenome assembly JAEEGL01 (sample SAMN16246548, study PRJNA631951) | gut metagenome | biome: gut microbiome; feature: rumen; material: fiber-attached | host: Bos | place: Iran: Karaj | collected 2018-10
GGGAGAACCACATCCGCCTGGCTGAATACCTCACCAAGGGCAGGCTCATCCTCGTGGAGGGAACTATCTCCACGTCCCAGTGGGAAGACCGCCAAGGCGAAAGCCACACCCAAATCTCTATCAATGCAGACAGCATCGCATTCGTGAACGCAGGGAAGAAAGAGGAGCAGAACGCCGACCCGAAGAAGGCAGCGAAGAAAGGGGCAAAGGCGAAGCACACACCCCAGCCACCGCAGGACGCTCCAGCACCAGACGAGAAGGATTTGCCATTCTAACGAAGAAAGGAGTACACAATGAGATACGCAAGGCTTTTCGTTCCCTATCGTGGATATTGGGATATACAAGTTGATTTGAATAGCATCGAGGGTGGCTATCATGGTTATCAGTACAACTGCATCGTAGTGGGCAGCGGAGCGGAGATTACCTGCTATCGGGACGAATTTGAGTTTGTGGACTAAAAACAATCATTGACTATGGATTGGCATATCATTTATGCAAAGTACGATGGATGCAAAGGCTTCAGGGCTTTTGACATCAACGAGGGAAGACAAGTTGGAAACCTGATTTATGCTTCTCTGGTGGAGAACACGGAAGACATCCGGCAGAAACTCCAAAAACTTGCAGACTTGAACAAGGGGCTTCACCTTGTACTGCAACTTCGCAGGAAAGGCAGAGTGTGCTTTCAGACAAAGTAAAAGGTAACGGGCAGACCAACCATCTGCCCACAATTTTTCTTTTTATGGAACAACCCAAAGACATTAAGCGTGAGCAGATAAAGGCTCTGATTGAAAAAATGAAGCAAGAGGGAAAGCCTATTGATTGGGCTACCATTGTCCTTTGCTGAACCCTGCGCGTCCTGCTTTAGCAGGACGATTTCTTATTGTACTTTCACTTCATTATCCTTCAGAAAGTGTACTTCATCGGTGAAGCGATGCTGTACTGATAAAGTACACCTACTTCAGGAGAGACAAACACGGAACAACTTGCTTCAGTTGCCAAGGATGATCGCATAGCGCACATGCTCAGCAACTGAAGCAAGTCCATCCGTCTGGACGTTTGCCTTTCTAATTTCATTTCACTTTTCATCTTGACCTGTTATAACCGCAAAGCAAAAGGATCTTTCAATGCTTTGTGTCTCACTCTATAGTATTTTTAATGCTTCACCCCACACCATGAAACCAAGTCCAGTCCCATTAACAGAGTCTTTTCTTTCAGTCAGCAGAGCGTGATTGAAAGAAAAGACACTGTTACAGGGAGAGGCAATCACGAAAAGGTAGCCGGTCATCTTCAAACAGGGTCGGTGAGATCGCAGGGCGAAACCTCACCGACCCTGTTCTTGCTGACGGTCCACCACTTCGTCGGGAAGATTGCCCTTGCCGGACTTTGGCTTCTTTCCCACCCATACTTTTTTTAATCTGACGACAATGATTATTATAACCTGGACGAATGGTATTCTTCTAAGCTGACGAGTGGCTCCTTGCTTGTAACCTACGCACACACCAATGTCAAAACAGCATCCTCAGTTTGTCATAGAGGGAAAACTCTTGTGGTCAAGCAAATTGATCATAAGCGTTTCCTCACTCTGCCAAAGGTATGTCAAGGAAATTCTATCAAGCCTTGTCAGAAGGTATTTGGCAAAACTAAACACTTTGCCAGATACGTTCTGTCTTCGTTGCTCAATAGAGACTCCTTTATCTGACATACTGGCTGTGGATTCCTGTTTGGACAATCCCGCCCCACCTTTTTATAATTGTTATACATGACATTTCCTGTCAGTTCCTTCAAAGCCCGTGAAAAGGAATTCTTCTGCAAAGGTAGTTTCGCCATTCAAACCGTCAAGAATAGCATGGCTTCGCTTTCAACAATCTTCCTTCTGACATGCACAAGAGTATTCTTGAAACTATTTTTGCCTTATTGCCTTGCTATCACCTTGAAAAGCAGAAAAATTCCCAATCACAGGCTTGAAAGGCTTGAAGAAAGGGAAAATAAAAATTTCAAGAATATGACAACGACAAATTTCAAGAACCGATTGATTACGCCAGAGCTGACCGAGGCACTGAGCAGTTATCCCCTGTATTCGCAGGACGCAAAGAAGAAGGATGCACTTTGCATCGCAGTGTTTTACCTTGGCAACATCCGCTGGTACGTCATGGAAGGACAGCAGGAGGGTAATGACTTCACGCTCTATGGTATCGTGACAGGTCTGCAAGAAACGGAATACGGCTATCAGTCTGCAACCGAAATGGCAAGCATCACCTATGATGCGAGCGAGTATGGACTTGGCACGTTGAGGATTGAGCAGGACAAGGATTTTCAACCTTGCAAACTTGCCGACATCGAGGACGAGGAATTACAACATTTCCTTTCACGGCTCTATGACAAAGACTAATGTATAACCCAAAAACATAGATGAATATGAAGATTATCGTAATGGACAGCGCAAATGTGCGCATCGAGGTCTTGGATGTTCCCGACCACATGCTGGAAGAGGATGTAGAGGCGTTCTTGGCTGAGCATGACTATTCACTGAATAATATTTCATGGATGGCAGCCCCCATTGACTATGTGCCAGTGCAGTTCCATGAATATGGCATCTGCCATTCGGATGGAGAAGAGCTGCATTTTGTCCGTCATGGAAAGCTTAAAGATTTCTCAATCTATGACAGTGTGCAGGAGATAAAGCACCGTGAGCAGGAAGAACTTGCCGAAAGACTACGACTTCGTGGTCAGAAGGTGGATGATGGCTATGAGTGGCACTTTGAGGGTGAATGTCCTATTGTAGCAGCTTACGACTATGACGAGCCTTGTGATGTCGTAATTCTTGCAGTTAGGCTTGATAAGGATGGCGACCTCACCGTCATTGGCGATGAGAAGAATGACCGAGGCAATGAGCATGAGATTGATGTTGACGAAATCTTTGCTGGTCAAATTGATTTTATAATATCAGAGATAGGAAAGTAAATCACCATGGGGTAGGTGGCAGGAATGCTACCTATTCCCCTCAATAAAAAGAAGCATGAGACAGATATTTGTAGTATATGAAACGGACGCATGGCATAGTACCAGCCGTCGGGAGTGTGCAGGGGTGTTCACAAGTAAATGGGCAGCCGTAAATGCTATAGTGAAGAACCACCGCATAGAAATGGACGAGTTCTTCGACGAGGACGAGGTAAAGCATACTTCCAAAAGAGTGTTGGAAGCCGAGGCAAGGCGCATACTCCGTAAGGAGTTGGAACTATACTATCAGACACAGGGATATGAAACCAACTACGACATTGAGGTATGGAATATCAATGAATGGTGTCTGACATAGTATTGAGCTATATGTCAAACGTTGAAATCAAAACGAATGGTTTATGAGTGATATTGGTGATTTTTTTGTCATCGTCATAGTCTTCCGAGTCCTCTTCATCTTGCTCAGAGCATGGTGGAGTGGGGATGGTCGGAATGACTATAGACGCGACCGATAGCGTCTGTAGCAGATACATTATTCATAATATGAATCATAGTTGTTGGATTCTTATGTTTTTTATATCTATTACCGCATTCAATAGGTTTTCGGTAGTTCATCCGCAAAATATAGTCAAAGAAATCCTGAGAATCGCATATTTATACGAAAAAATTTGGAGAATTGAAAAAATTCTTATATTTTTGCATCGTTAAATGGTTGTAAAGTGAAGATAAATGCAAATATTGTTGCGTAAATATCACTTTACTGATATATAAAACGTAAAATTATGGCAGACTTTTATGAATATTCTACGCCAGAACTTGTACGGTTACTTGGTGAACGCTTCAAAGAATATAGAATGCGCTGCAATCTCACTCAGAAAGAGGTTGCAGAACGTTCTGGCATTGGATTGACTACGATTCATAAGTTTGAGAGTGGTAATGCTTGCAATCTCTCACTGTCAACATTCATCCTGCTTTTGAAGGTTATTGGACAGGTCAATGCTTTAGATGACCTTATGCCAGAACTTCCAGAATCACCTTACCTCATCCGTAAGGAGGAAAAGAAGGCGCAACGCATCAGACACTCAAAAATATAAACCGATATGGCAAAGATATTGAAAGTTATCCTATGGGGGGAAGAGATCGGGCGTTTGGCGTGGGACGTACATCGTCATCTGTCTTATTTCGTTTTTAACCCAGATTTCGTCAGGAAGGGCTTGAACATTTCTCCATTGGTAGCCCCGATTGATGGAGTTCGTGCTCTTGCTCCAGTTTGGGGTGAGGATGCCAAGATATATCAGAAATTACCAGCTTTCGTTGCCGATTCCTTGCCTGATGCATGGGGTAATCAGCTCTTTGAGCTTTGGCGACAGCAGAATCATCTGGCTAATGCGGACATCACTCCACTTGATAAGTTGTCCTTCATCGGAAAGCGTGGCATGGGTGCACTGGAGTTTGAACCAGAATTATCACGTGAACGGAAAGCCGACAAGATAGATATGAAATCGTTGGCAGACTTGGCGGCACGTATCTATTCGGAAAGAGAAAATGCGCGTATCTTGCCAGACGAATCCATTACGATGCAATCATTATTGACGGTTGGAACTTCAGCTGGAGGCCGTCAACCAAAAGCCATCATTGCCATTAACCACAAGAATGGTGAGATTCGAAGTGGCCAGATTTCGGGACTTAAAGATTTCGACTACTATTTGTTGAAGTTTGGTAATACCCAATACAGCTCTGCTGAACTGGAAATGTCATATTACGAATTGGCAACAAAGGCAGGCATTAGGATGATGCCTTCTGAATTATATAAAGTTGATGGCAATAACCATTTTATTACCAAGCGTTTTGATCGTGATGGTGAAACTAAAATATATACTCAGACATTAGCCGCTATTAGTCCAGATGCCAATAGCTACGAGCAGTTGATTTCGGTTTGCCGTAAGCTCCACCTATCGGAAGCTGATTGTCAGGAGGTATTCCGAAGAATGGTCTTCAACATTCTGTCAAATAACACGGATGACCATAACAAGAATTTCTCTTTTATCATGCGTGTGGATGGTACGTGGCAATTGGCACCTGCATACGACATTACCTATATCATAGATTCTGGTGGCTTCTTGCCTAATGAAGACCATTGTATGTATATCAGGGCAAAACTTCGGAATATTTCCCGTGATGACGTTATGCAGTTTGCACGTGACAATGGCATACGCAGACCAGATGCCATTATACGCAATGTGGTTGCTTCCTTGAAGCAGTTCCGAAGCGTTGCAGAAAAAAATGGAGTGTCAGAAGAGTGGACGGGGAGGGTAGAGACTACCATCATTGACCATCTGAAAGCATGGGGAGAGTGGCCGGATAATGCCATTACACCAGAGTTTACAATCAATGGTCATTCTGTTTCCAACATACGTGTTGAACAGGCTTACAAGGGAAACTTTCATCTCTTAGCATCTATTGACGGTAAAGAATGTAAGTATGTTATTGGAAAGAATAAAGAAGTATTCTCTTTGATTGAAAAGACTGGTATTGCCAATCTTACCGCCGAACAACTGAAAGCAATGGTTGAGACCTGCTTTAAACTGTAGGTTTGTCTTGAAACTGGTAATCCATAAGATATACCTATTTATCAAGTCCATATTTATCCTATCCTCTAGGTAAATATGGACTTTTTTCGTTGTATATCCTAAATTTTCTGAATAACGTCTTACGTTATTCAAAGAATTTTCGTACTTTTGCATCCAAATCGGTATGATATGATAGAAAAAAACAAGAAATCAGGTCGCGGAGGTGCAAGAGCTGGTGCTGGAAGACCTCGTAAACAGGAGGAAAGTAAGTCATACACTTTCCGTGCATCTGGAGAAATAGCAAAGTATCTCGATGCACAGGAGCAGAAGACTGAGTTCATAAAGAACTGTATCGCTCAGAAGATAATGGATTCTGAGCCAGACTTCTCGCAGATAGGTGAAGCCTATCCTGCAACAATGGTTAAGGAATTGAATATACCTTTCTTTGATATTGGCATTGTAGCAGGTTTCCCGATACCTCTCGATAATGATGAAAGAGCCCAGAGCATTGAACTCTTGCAGATGCTTTGCCCTTATCCGGAATCATCATATCTCATCCGTGTGGATGGCGATTCAATGATTGATGCCAACATCTATTCTGGTGATATAGTTATTGTAGACAAAAGCCAGCGTAATCCGTCACCTAGTCAGGTGGCAGTCTGTCAGCTTAATGGCGATTACACTTTGAAGTGCTTTGAGGTGCGCAATGGGGTAGGATGGCTCATTCCTGCCAATCCTGATTATCCAGAGATAAAGGTGACAGAAGATGATAGCTTCTACATCTGGGGAACTGTCACTTATGTTATTCATAAGCCAAACAATAGATAGGAATGTACTCACTCGTCGATTGCAACTCTTTCTTCTGCTCCGTAGAAAAAGTTTTCCATCCCGGACTGGAAGGCAAACCCGTCTGTGTCCTCTCTAGCAATGATGGCTGTATCGTCGCGTTGACTCCAGAGGCAAAGGCTTGTGGTTTGCATCGTGGAGATCCTATCTTCAAGGCAGAAGATATTGTGAAACGCTATGGTGTTCAGGTGTTTTCTACTAATATGCAGTTATATGCAGCCATGAGCCGTCGCATTACCAATATCCTACGAAGGTCTATCCATCATGTAGAGAACTATTCAATAGACGAGTCTTTCCTTGACTTGAATGGATATGAGAAGAACTTTAACCTTGTGGAACTCATGCAGGGCATCAAAGACCGTATCAAACTATGGACGGACATCCCCGTCAGCATTGGCATTGCTCCTTCCAAGACTCTGGCTAAGATGGGCAGTAAGTTTGCCAAGCAATACAAGGGATATAAGGGAGTCTGTATGATTGACACGGAGGAGAAACGACGCAAGGCTCTTGAACTATTTGACCTTTCTGATGTATGGGGAATAGGCCGACGTACCTTTGAAAACCTGAACTACTATGGCATACATACGCCTTTGGAGTTCGCGGACAAGAGCGAATCATGGGTGACAAGCCATTTCCATAAGCCAGGTCATCAGACTTGGCTGGAACTTAATGGAATTCCATGCATTGACACAAGTGAGGTACTTCGTAACAAGAATATCTGCACCAGTCGTAGCTTTGCAGAAATGGTGAGCGACCTTCCATCTTTGAAGGCCTCAATAGCTCATTTTGCAGCCAGTTGTGCCAACAAACTGAGAGGGCAGGGGAGTGCGTGCAAGAGTGTGACTGCGTTTATTGGTTCTAACCGATTCCGTGAAGACCTGCCTCAGTATGGCAATGCTGCATCAGCGACTTTTGTCACTGCCACATCCGATACCTTGGAGATAACCAAAGCTGCACTACAGTGTCTGGAGTCCATATATGTGCCAGGGATAATGTATAAGCGTTCTGGTGTGATGGTAGGCGATATCGTACCGTCAAACCCATTGCAGCTTGATCTCTTTGATACTAACAGGAAGCGAAAGGAACGTAACGATCTTATGCGTGTGCTTGACCACGTCAACCAGCGTTATGGTGTGAAGACTCTACACCTTGCTGTTGAGGATACACCGATATCCTACGGAGCATTCGGAGGAGGATGGCACGTGAAGTGTGAGCATCGAAGTCCCAACTATCTGACTGATATAAATGAAATCCTGACAGTCAAGATTTGAACCAATCATTATTTACTTACAACTTATCTTTTAGTTGAACTTCCTCTATTTCTACCTATATTATCTCTGTATGTGGTAGTGCCATTGCTTTTGGGTTGAGCCGTTCCTTTTTTTCTTCCGAGATTGTCACGGTATGTTGTCACACCACGAGAATTGGTCTCTGATGTCCCTGTCTTACGTCCAAGCTTATCACGATAGGTCGTTATACCTCTCCTGTCTGTAGTTGCAGTACCAGTCTTTCTGCCAAGAGCATCACGATAGATGCTATTGGCTGGATTTGGTACAATAAATCATGATATTTCATGTTTTTTACAGTAAATCTATAGTTTTGAATTCAATATAGGTTGGATTTGAGTATTTTTTTGTAAATTTGCATTTGAATTATTATTCTATATTAAACAATAAACAAATTAATAACTATGAAAGAATTAGTAGAAAAGATTGCGACTGCATACGAGGCTTTCGCAAAGGATGCAACAGCTCAGGCAGAGAATGGTAATAAGGCGGCAGGTGCTCGTGCACGTAAGATTTCGCTTACTATAGAAAAAGCAATGAAAGAATTCCGAAAAGCTTCTATCGAGGCTGCTAAGTAAATACCTGTCTGTATCAATGATAATAGGGATGGTTACTGTGAAAGGGCTATCCCTATTATAGTTTAATGATTATGCTCAGAAGTTGGTTTTGCATCATATTACTGTTTGAAGCTATGACAACCATGGCTCAAAAAGTAGAATTCAAGGCTGACATCTATGAGATGTCACCTGTGTCTTATCCTGCAAGAGCAGGACTGTCCGGGTTTTCCTTTGAAATGAGGAACGATTCCGCTTTTGTACATCTTCCATATATGGGTGAGGTATATAGTCCGACATTTAGCTACGACGGCCTTAATTTTGACAAGCCTTGCTCAGAATATAGTGTAGAAACGACGAAAAAGGAAGACGGACAGGTTATTGGCTTCACCCTCAAACATGATATCGTTACATATAAGTTCAAGATAACGCTTTGGGACAATAACCGTTTGGACATATTCATGCAACCTAGCAACGCACAAAGCTGTTACTATTCTGGAGAGTGGGAGAAATGTAACAATGCAAAAGCTAGCATCTCCAAAGAATAGTAGGTATATATCTGTGAATATATGATTTATCCTTCCTTGATGTCATCCGGCCACCAGAACTGTTTTAGTTCGTTGGTAATTTCATCCCAGTCCTGCATGGTGAAAGTACCTTCGCCCATCATCATTATGGTCATAGTAATGTCATTATAGGAACGATATACATTTGTGTCCCTAAAGCCGTTACGTAAGTAGAAGTTGTGACGACGCTTGCGTTGGTTCTGGTTGTCACATACCTGTGTCGGGCTTTCCATATCCAAAACAGAGGTCTGACCTTTGTAATGCTCAATAAGTTGGCTTAGTATCTTCTGACCATAGCCTTTGCCGCGTAGTTCCTCGCATACGGCAAAGTACCAGTACCAGTTGAAGGCCTTACGAGGATATACGATGGTAAAGCCTATGAACTCTTCATCATCGTAATATGCAGTAAAATCCAAGGGCATTTCTCCAACGAGGCGCATCAAATCATCCCATGGAATCTGCTCTCCATCGGGGAAAGCCGTCTCATATAGTCTTTTTATCTTTATATCAGCATTGGCTGCTGTTATCTGTCTTATTGTCATAATTTGAAGTTTATCCCATCAGTATTAATATCTTCAAACTTAAGTGTTTACGAATACAAGCATCCATCCTACATTTGTGGGCTTAGTCCGTTTAAGTCGCATATCCTTGCAATCTCCGCGATGAATTCCTCTTCTGATGGCTGTACATCATAAATGTAGGCAAGCATATCACTTACTGCTTGCTTTGATTGTGAGAGTATATGAATGGCAGTAATGCAAAGTCCCTGTGAATATCCCAAGTCCTGCATTTGTGCCAATAGTGCCTGTTCGTTAGTTGTCATAAGCTATATTTCTTTTTAAGCCGTTTCACTCCTTCCACTCCAAGTATGGTGATACCTCCATACTGGAAGGTCTTCGCCATGCCAAATAGTATGAACCATAGTATGCCCTTCAATTCTACTGATATAGGAAGAGCCATTTGCGCGAAGGAGAGTATATAGCACGGAATGCAGCAAAGCAAGACTATCAGTCCTGTTCGGAATGATAATCCGCTAAGCCAATCCTTTATTCTTGTAAATAATGATTTCATGAACTTTAGTGTTTGTCTTGTCAAACACGACCTTACTTTTCCCTGTGAATCACGGAACCGCTAGCCTGATGGGTTGCAAGGATAAGAACCTCTGCTATTTGAACGTGCTTTGGTGCTGAAGCTGCATAGAAAGCCACATCGGCAATGTCGGCACCTGTAAGTGGCTTTATTCCCTTATACAAGTTGTCTGCACGATCATTGTCACCACGGAAACGGACATTGCTGAAATTCGTCTCTACTAGTCCAGGCTTCAGGTTCGTCACACGAACTGCCGTTTCAGCCACATCAATACGTAGCCCATCCGTGAGAGCCTTGACTGCTGCTTTGGTTGCACAATAGACGCTGCCACCAGCGTAGGCTGCATCACCTGCCACACTTCCAATGTTTATTACGTGACCATCATCTCGCTTTACCATTCCTGGTACTACGAGGCGAGTCATTGTCAACAATCCCTTAATGTTCGTGTCAATCATCGTGTTCCAGTCCTCAGGATTTACCTCATATTCCTTTTCCAGACCGAGGGCAAGACCTGCATTGTTGATAAGAACGTCAATTTTCCTCCAGTTCTCATTGAGAGTGTTCATTGCATTTTCACATGCTGCTGCATCACGAATGTCAAAGGCAAATATCTTGACTTCCGTGCCAAAGGATTCAAGCTCATCCTTTATCTGAATAAGTTTGTTTTCACGTCTGCCTGTAAGGATAAGGTTGTAGCCACCTTCTGCAAACTTTCTTGCACATGCTTCTCCAATGCCGCTTGTGGCACCTGTAATCAATGCTATCTTCTTCATTTTTATTCTCTTGTGTTATGCTTTAGTTTTTAATTCAATGCTTTGAGGAATCAAATAGTTCTCTTAATTCCTTTTTGTATTGCCTTGTATTCTCAAATACCAGATTCTTTATCATGCTTAGGCTTGTTTTTCTGGTGTACGTAAACAAAATGGTAACTTTCCGTACTCACGATGGTGTGCAACGCACGCACAACATTTTCCGTGTCTTGCACATTCCTTTGGGCAAGGACATTCAAAAAACTGATTCCCTGCAATCGATGATGATCTGTGTGGGCAATTCATTTGTTTATAACTAATTCATTAAGTTTGTCTTCTCTGATTATTTTGGGCTGAGCCTTCCCTGCCAGAACAAGAATTTTCTTGCCATTACGGTATATGTGCAACTGACGATTTCTGACTATGGCTGTCAGTTCATTATCCTCTTGCAAGGCTTGCCATATTCCATGATACTCTCCGTCAGAAGGAAAAAGTTTCTTCTGAAGGTGTGAGCACATATTTGTAATGTCTAAATTCATACATCTGACTTATAAGTTCAACATCCTTATTTCTGCATTCACGAATGCTGCTACTTCATGGTAGTTGCACTCGAAATGTGCTGCTATGAGATTTCTAGCAAACTGACCATGAGTGACTACAATGATAGTTTCATCGGCAAATTGTTTTTGTAATTCAACTAAAGCCTTGCCAGCACGTTCATAGATGCCTTCTTCTGTTTCCGTAGTACCTTCTGGGAAAATCCATTTGCCATCAATACGGTATTTCTCTGATGCTTCTGTAATAGACATTCCTGTGAATTTTCCCCAGTCGCGCTCTCTAAGAATCTCCATAGGTGTTATTGGGAGTTCAAGCCTCTCTGAGATAATCCTGGCAGAATCCATGGCTCGTTTGAGGTCACTTGACACAATCCTCGTGAACTTCACGCCCTCTTTTGACAGCAGCTCTGCCGCATTACGAACCTGTTCCTTTCCCTTATCGGTGAGAGTACCAGGCATGTGACCTTGTAAAATCCTCTGAATATTTTCCTCAGTCTGTCCATGCCTAACTATATATATTGTCATCATCAGTTTTTGTTCCTTTACATCTTTTTATCCTAATTCAACTTCCTTGTAGAATGGCGAGCTCGAATTGCCTCTAATAGTGTCATTCGCTTATTTCTTCCTTTCCCTTACTTATTGGATTCTTACGTTCATCCCATTTTTTGATTGGTCCCGAATGCTTGCCCCTGTTCAGTTTTATGTCATGCTTGTTCAAGATACGGAATACGGAACTACGACTGTGGAAACCGCTTGCCTTCCAGATTTCTTCGATAGGATGACCTGCACAGTAAAGGTTGATAACAGTCTTCTCACGTTCCAAGCGTCTCTTCTTTGCCGTAGACACCTTGGGCATGGTAACAACAATCTTCTCCTGAAGCTTTACCACATGAGCAGAAGATTTCCTTAGTGCTAGGGCTTCTTCAGGAAGGGCACCAATCATTTCAAGCACATCGGAGACCTTTGTCTCAGGGAAAAGCTCATTGTAGGAGTCTATGCGATCATGGATGCTTATGATACGTATGACTTTTATTCGGCAGAATTCCAGGAATGAAGCCAGTTCACGACTGCCACGAATCGCATTTGAAAACTTAGCGATGACAAGTTCATCACCACGTTCCAGAGCAGTCATCAGCTGCTTCCACAAAGGACGCAGCTTTTCGTCAGCATCCCTTTCCTCTATGATCTGTACGCAACCATAATCATCCATCCATCTACGGTCTTCTTCAAGCCTGTCATAGTGCTCAGTGACCATTATATAACCTATTTTTGCCATTCTATAAGGGTTAAAGGCTGTAATATGATAATTTACTGCAAAGATACAAATATATTTTATACTATGAATCATAGTCATATAAAACTTATGATTTTTTATGATTATACCTTATATATAGTTCAATTTCTGAGTTATTCAAAAATCATACTCAAAGTGAGTATGAAAATTAATTATATTTAAAGTCTGATGAAAGAAGGTTGTTATATGGAAAATTATATGTAACTTTGCAGTTGAAAATTTTAAAAGAATGACAATTAATTATAGACATAACAACTTTTTACACCAATACATTTCATACATTATCAGCTTAGTTGCAGATACAAAAAGCAAACAAGTGAAAAGAAGTAAAACAAGTGAAAGAAATTATACTCAACGAAGTATAATCTTTCTCTTGTTTTTTTTATGTCTCATTTTATTATTTACATCATGTCGAGACTCCTCGAAATATGATTTCAAGACCTCTTCTGATGCTATCAGTGCATACAGGGATTTTCATCATGATGTCCATTCTGCATCTGATGTTAATGCTGAACAGCTAGCCAATTACATCTGTCAGTGGCAAGAACTCTCTGATACTGTCTATCGCTTTATCAAGAAAGATCCTTCATTTACTGCCCATAATACTCTGGCTATGGAGTTTGGGCTTACGACGGATTCTATACGATATGAATTGATAAGTCGTTCTGCCAATTGCAGCATGAAGGATGTCGCATATGTCAAGATTAACACTTCGCATTATAGAAATGACACAATATTTGATCTCGCTAGGACGAAGGCAATGACTTTCTTTGCTTCATTGGATAGACAGCCTGTAAATGATAAGAATAGTACTCGCAACCTCCTTTTGTCCTATCGTCGATTCCTTATGAACACGAAGGTACACGGAATTAACGACCTGAAACAGTTAAAGGAGTTTATACAAACCGAAGACCGTCATTTCAGGACTTTCCTCAATCAGATTGACCAATGCTCTGAGATAGGCGTTGAAGACATAACAAGGATTACGGAAGATGTTTGTTCCGAAATCTACAGGTCTGTATCAGATAGAGGACTCACAAGTGAGGATGTGATGGTCTATATGTCAATGCGTACCAATAGGCGATTACTCTTGAACGCTAAGGTTTGTCATGGCTTATTTAAGAAAGGAGAGGTGAAGTCTGCAAGTCAGGCGAATGCCTATCTGTGGATGATGATACAACCATACCTTTCCATAGATTCCTTTGCCGTGGCAATGCTTACAGAGAGCCAGCGTGAAATGATGATGGCAATAGCAGACGACTATCCCGAGATTGTTTCTGCACTTGCGGCAAAAGGCTTTAACGATGCTTCCATATCACTTCAGATTCCAACACAGCTCATGCGTTTATATATTTCTACAATCTAATTTCAAAACAAAAATGTTAGAAGAAGCTATCTGCAAATTCAAAACTATGGCACCGTCGATACTGCCGGATCTTATTGACAACTTCTGGCTCGGTGACATTAAAGCCTATGACTATTATGCCATACTTCCGTATGAGGTACATAATCCATTGCCTGTTGACAAGGTGATAAGGATGTTCGACGACAATGCTGACCTTGCCATACTATATCACCTGATACCTTCCAATGATACGACATTCGGGCATGAATGCTGTGCCTACAGCTATCCTGTAACGGAACGAATGTATAAGATCAATTGCAGGACACGGGGGGATGGACTCGTCCACGATCTGAAGGTGACGATATATAATTCCATAGAGGTAATGTCCTCCGACCTCTTTGAAGACCTCCGTCTGCATAGGAATCATGGTGACTTCAAGATAAAGAGAAAGCACGTTGAGATAATGAACGACTTCAACTGCGGACTCTGAATGCTCAGAAAGACATACTATCAAATAGCAGATATAATCCAAAGAAACAGAACATGGATTAAGGTTGTTGACACGGAGAAGATTACAGAGATGAGAATCTTTCAGGATGGAGTGCTGAAGACATTACAGTTACAGGCACTCACCTTGCAGAGTTTCAGGGAACATTACGGGATTCAACGCACTCGTACATGGAACATCAACGAGTACGATATTGGGCAGGGACTGGCATCCCTGTGCAAGAAAGATCCTTCTGCCATCCAGCGTGTCGAAAAGGATATGCTCAGTCTTCGTGACGTGGAGTATATCATAGAAAAAGCCTCATTCGGAATAATTAAACTTGAACTCGATGATTATGACTACTAAAGGCAAAGTATATTCATTCTATTCAATCGTCATCGTCTTGCTAATACTGGCACTGATGGTTTTCAACTTAAACATCTATGCCAAGGCGGTTATATGCTTCTTCATTATCACGTGCCTTATGGTGATGCGCAGCGTACAGAAAGCATGGCTGCTGCCACCCGATTTTAACCCTTATACATTGCAGACAATGTCACCGATGGCTATTGATAAGCAAGAAGAAAAAGGCATGGATATGAAATCTAGTACACATAGCGATAACATTGATGCTTATCTTGGCCTTGTGATTCGTGCAGACAGAGAACTGTCTGAGAATCCTTGCGTTGACAAGGACTCTGCCACTTATAACACGATTCTCAATGCTCGCATAGCAGAGTATCTTTATGCCACTAAGTAGCACAGTCATCATAAATACATTTTAGGACTAATGATATTATCTCTTTTTATAGTCAAACTCGTTTTCCCCTTCCTTCTACTGGCATTGTTCTTCTGCCTGTACAAGAAGGAATACGGATTCATGAAACGGTTCTATTACAAGTCTGTGACGAGCTTAAATGCACGGAAGTTATACTGTATAGCATTATTCGCTGTGCTCATATTCCTGAACTGGTGCTGCTTCGAGACTGACCACAACAAAGCAGTTGCCTGTGCCGCATTGATGACCATTCCGTTCATGTTCAACAAAGTGGCAGACCGTGTTCTCCACCTGCTTCATGAGAGTCTTGCGCTTCTTGCCACGACACTCATTCTGGCGATAGTCTGTTATACGATTCCTTACCTGAACAGTATATTCCATGTACTATTTACGGTAAGTGTGGCATCACAGTTCTATCCGTCTGAACGTGTACTTGCCATGAAAAGCCTTCCTGAGTTTACGACGAACTACATTGCAAGGCTTAACATGGTTATAAAGTATTACTATTAAAATGACACTTACGAGTGGCAGACTTTCTGACACAACTTGCTCAAAATAATCAATTCCTAACTTTTAACCAGATTCACATGTCGAATATTACAAACAATCATACAACTGGCAGCAAGAACGCCCAGTCTATTGACCGCTCCTTGCTTGAATTCCTTAAACCGAAGCCGGAGGAACGCTACAGCAAGCTGGAGGCTTACTGCGATATGTTGTCAAGAGCGGCAACCTCTGCCTATACTTCAAAAACTGGCGGTAGGCAAATAGAACTTCTTCCTGGACAGTTTGTTGCCACTATCTCCGAACTTGCCCGTAAGTGGCAGTGGCAGCGTGCTACTGTACGTCAGTTCCTTGAAGGACTGGAAGATCTTGGGCAGTTATCTTCTGAGGCTGTTGCAAAGAACTTCGTGTTCTCGGTAAACCTTCAGCAGCGCCTTTCCATCTATGTATCTTCTTCTGACGATGTCCTTGACTTCTGTGCGATGCAGTTTGCCAGATTCATTCAAGGTCGTACTTCAGCCGAGGATGTGGCAAGTTCCTATGGCAGATACTATGGCATGAAGATGGAACTTGCCATCGGGGACGGTGGCAATAATGCTTCTGTAAAGCATGTCATACAGCAACAGGCTGCAATGTTCAATGAACTGGCTTCTTCCATCTACCGTATCCTGAACCATAACACGGATTTCTCAAAGGAGATCTCCGATTCGGTTTCCCTTCTCTTCGGTCGTGACAATCTATGGGACTGGCACAAAGTGATTGACTGCCTTGGCATTCTCGCCATAGCTATGCGTGACAGAAGCAAGCCTAGCTATATGGACGAAGTCAACGAGAATTTTACCAAGGCTGAGGTTATATTGCTTGACTGCATCTTCGAGCATTATAGCTCTGACGGTGACTCTACCTATTTCGAAAATACTCCGATGCCTTCACAAAAGGCCATAGGAAGCGAAAAGGAAGTCACGGCAGGCGAGAGTACATCCGATAACTCTTACGAGTCCTAAACCGCTTGTAAATCGCTATAATCTGTTCAAACGAAACGCTCCGTCAAGCCGTCGCTTACAGGGATGAAGTAACGGTAGGCAGCGTGCTTGCACGTGCCACTTTTTTTCAGTCCGGGGAAGCCTAATTCCCCACACCCTTTTCGGGGGTGGGAGGACTGACCAGATAAACAGCAAGCTGGGTCAGTTTTTCAAGGGGAATAAAAGGCTTTCTGACTGAAAAAAGAAGCTAGGGTAAAGAACCGATTTATTCAGAATAGAGCTATGAGTACTACAGCGAAACAGGTCATGGATATCAGGACATCCAAGGGCGTAGGAGCTAGCAGTAATGAGGAACTCCGCAACTGGACTGACAGAGGATGGGATCAGGCTATGAAGGAAGGGAACTACGACAGAAGCCGTGAGCGTCTGAATTTCGAGATTCTGAATGGCAGGATCGTTCCTCTCCAAAAGAGTCGTTCCCTGTCTGACCGTATGGCAGAAAATCTTGCTGCACGTGGCATTAAAGACCCGAATGAAGGTCTGGTAGAGCCGAAGTACCGTACCGTGGTGAACTTCATATTCGGCGGTTCTACTGCTCGAATGAGAGAACTGGCCTTTGGCAGCCAGAAGGTGGATTTTGATTCCAAAACCGGTAACGGAAATGTCATGCGAATGCCTGAGATAGAAGACTGGGCGCGTGACATATATGATTTCGTGGCTGGCAAATGGGGTGAGGATAACATCCTTGCCTTCATAGTCCATCTGGACGAGAAAAATCCGCATATACACTGCTCGCTGTTGCCAATAGACAAGAACAATAAGTTTGCTTATAAGAAATTGTTTGCTGGGAAGGATGTCATCGACTATAAGAAACGGAGTATTGCTCTTCATGATGAACTTGCCAAGGTTAACGAGAAGTGGGGGCTTTTCCGTGGGGCATCCATTATCGAGACTGGTGCAAGACACCGCTCAACGGAGGATTACAGACGATGGCTTGCCGAGGAATGCGATTCACTTGCCAGACAGAAGGCAAATGCCGAGAGGGCTCTTCTTGATCTGAACGTGGAACTGGCAATCGCAGAGAAGAAACACAAGAGTTTCACAACAATGATCGACAATCTTAAACGTGAAAAGGATGATCTTGAACGTGAACTTGATTCTCTTCGTGAGCTTCAGAAGAACAGCCAGTCGGTCAGCGCAGGGATTGTTCAGAAGATACAGAGCCTGGAGAACCAGAAGGCAATAGTGGAAGGAAAACTGGCAGACAAAGTAGCAAAGCTCAATGAGACTGACCAGTTGCTTGACAAGCTACGTCAGGACAAGGACGAGATTGAGCGTATGGCTGATGAAATGGAACAGAGAGCAAATGACTCTGAACTTTCATGGGCGCAGAACATGAGCTACCATCTGAACAGCGTCATGGCCGATACGATGGCATCTGAGTTCATGACCCGATACCCGAAGCTGCCAGATGACTTCAAGCTTGCCTTTGACGGTACTCTGCTTGAAGAACTGGCAGAGGAAGGCAATCATATTGTGCAGGTTGCAATCTGCCTGGTATGCGGATATGTGGATGATGCTACGACCATTGCAAAGACACATGGAGGCGGTGGAGGCGGTTCAAAGTCTGGATGGGGAAGATCTCCGAAAGATGATGATCGTGAGTGGGCTAGAAGATGCCTTGCTCGTGCCAGGGCTATGTGTGCTCCTGCCAATGGCAGACGCAGAAAGAAATAGATACGCTTGCTCAAAAGCGTTAAAGTTAGTTATTCAAAAACAGATATTATATGATAAGAAAATTACTATACATCTCAATGATGTGCATCAGTACATTGACGCTATCAGCACATCCTTTTGATCAGATAAATGATACAATCTACACACAGAAGGTATTCACTGAGGAGGAGATTCTTTCTCCAATTGTGCCTTCATATCTCCCAAACGTAAGCGAAGCAGCCAACTGGGGTTGTAATTGGTTTATAGAAGTAAAGGGCGGGGCTTCAGCTTTTCTGGGAAGTCCTATCGGTTGCGGTGACGTGTTCGACAGAATCACCCCTGCTATTCAGGCTGGGGTGGGGAAGTGGTTCACTCCTGCAATCGGTGGACGTGTAGAGTTTCAGGGACTGACATTCAAGAATGCTGAGTTCCGAAAGATGCACTACAAGTTCATACATGCAGATTTCATGTATAACATAACATCCGGCCTTCAGGTTAATGACAAAGGCTTGTCAAAATGGGATGTTATTCCATTCATCGGGGTCGGAATGATACATAACTCTGACTGGAAAAGTACATGTCACTGCCCGGGACGTGCAAGTGGCAGCCATCCGTTTGCCTTTTCCTATGGTATAGAAGTGCGTTATCGTATCTCTGACCGTGTACATGCCATTGCTGAAGTCAGCGGAATGACAACGGCAAAGAACTTTGACTGCGTACATCCTTCGTCCAAGTTCGGTGACAATATGCTGACTGCATCGGTAGGTCTCTCTTTCTCTATTGGAAAGAATGGATGGAAACGTGTGGTCGATGCAAAGCCTTATATCGATGAGAATAAATATCTCAAAAAGCACCTGTTTTGTATTCGTAATGAGAGAGATAACATCCAGAGGAAACTGTTGGGTGACGAAAATTCTAAGATTACTTATCCCAAGAACAGTTACAGCGGGCTGTTGTCGCTTCGTTCACGCCTTGCAAACACAGGAAAAGGTAGTAAAATAATTACTGATGGGGATAATGATGAAGTTTCACAATGTAGCAGGCATGACTCTAATGGTGAGGATGGCATGTACAGCAACGATACTACATATTTTTCCACTGGGAAAACAGATGTTGGTGTGCCTGTATATTTCTTCTTCAGATTGAACTCTGACAGTCTCGTTGACAATTCCCAACTGATTAACCTGGACGAGATTGCCTTGGCTGCCAAGCAACATGGCTATAGAATTAGTATTACTGGTGCTGCCGACAGTGTAACTGGAACGGAGAAGAAAAACAATGAACTGAGCAGAAAACGTGCTAACTACATCGCCTCTGAGCTAGTCAAGCGTGGTATAGACAAGGAGAAGCTGCATGACCATAGTCTCGGTGGTATCGACAAATACAAACCATGTGAGGCTAACCGCTTCAGTATGGTAGTATTGACACGATAAATATTCTTCATTTTTGTATGTTTTCCTGTTTTGTCCTTTCTTGTTCTGATGCAATCAATGACATTCACGTCAAGGAGGACTATCACAAAGCCTATGAGTGAACGTGCCCTCATAATAGAGTGATAGATGACAGAATGGTTGGAGGTACGACATCGGTTAACGAGATGGACATTACAGGTTTTATTGTTAGATGCAGAATTGTAAAAAAAAAGAATCCAAGAGGGGGCTTGATGCCTTTCTTGGATTCTTTGTTTTCGTGAATGATAATACTACAGACTGGAAACGTCTGGAAAATGCCTCGTCTATACAGAATCGTGTCATGGTTATCGTCCGAAGTGGTAATGGGATTCTTCCTCGACATCTTGCTTGGGTGAAAGTTTGGCTGCATCAGCTGAATTGTCAACTACGACATGTGTTACATAGTCTTCACTTTCCTCGGAGCGTGCCTCGAAATAACCTGCTTGTGAGAACTGTACTTCTATGGTCTTGGTTGCAAGATATGGTGATTCACCTCTGTCGGTAAGTGCATTCTCGTTTCTCTCACCAAAGGCAGGATAGGTGTTGAATTCTTTCTCAGTTCCTTCCTTCACTTCGGGAATGAAGCCGTCAGGGAAATTCTCATCAAGGAATTTGTCAACAATCTCCTTCTCTTTGTCAGTAAGGCCTTCCGCATCGCCATTGATGATGTAAGGCAAAGACCATTCGGGAATCTCAAAAGTGCCTAGATCATGTATGGACTGCTCCTTCTCTTTATTATCCTGGCTCAGACCTAATTCTTTGTCTTGGTCAATCTTCATCTGGACAGCATCGATATGCTGATTGATCATGTGGGATGCCTTCTTAACATCCGTGAGGACTGTCTTGATGAACTGTGGTTCTTCCCTCAATGATTCTAGCCAGTTCTTGATGTAGGCAGCGGAGTCCTCTTTGAGGTTCTTGGACATACCGTATCGTTGAGAGACCAGGGCTGCACTTAGCTCTGCCACAAGTTCCTCGCGTGCATACTCCTTGCTTCCGAAAGAAGATGGCTTTAGTCTGTCAAGATGCTTTTCCGCGCCTGTGCTATGAGCCATTTCGTGTGCAAGATTGCTATAGAATGACTCTCCATCCTTGAACTGACGCTTCTCTGGGACTACTATCTCATCCCTTGATATTGAGTAATAGGCATTGTCGCCGTAGGTCGGCTTGATGGGACATATCCACTCGTTATCCTTGATCATCCTGTCTATGGCAGGAAATGTAAAGTCATTGCCATCCTGCTGAATGGGGCGTGAATGGGAGTTGGCATCCTCCAGCTTCTTGTATAGTTCTGGACGTGCCTCCTGAAGATTGGTCTGAGCTACATTGAAGACGTTATATACCTGAAGCTTAGGATAGACGTTGTATTTTTCACGCTCCTCTTCGGACATTTGCTTATAATCGTCGTACTTGATCTTCTCCTTGGTCTCTTTGTTTACGACGGAAAAGGTTGTTATAAACACAGGGAAGCTCTTCTCGCCCTTGTTGACTCCCACATGAGGTAGAGGCTCGCCGTTGCCATCCTTGACCTGTTGTCGGGCACCTTGCTTGTCCTTTGAGAAATTCAATCCTGTGACACGGTCAAAGGTACAGAAGACTGGAAGCTTATAGCCTTGCTTCTCACAGTGCATCATGAGCATAAGGGCGTTCATGCCGTTATACTCACGACCGGAAAGATTCTTAGGCCATGACAAGGCTCCCTCTGTAAACCAAGGCTTTTTCCAGTCCTGCTGAATAGATGAGATTCGCTCAATCATCATCTCTGCAAACTTATCCAAGGCTTTGTCCTCTGCACTTCGACCGTCTGAATTGTATTTTTTCGTATCAGCCATATAGGAATTCTTAGTGTTCTACATTTGGTGTGTAAGGTTTCTTCTCATATTCCTTTATCTCACTGACACGGCAGGAGATGTCAATACGGTCATTGAAGACTCCTAGAAGAAGCTCTCCTTTTGCCTCGATACCTGCCTTTGGAATCATCCAGTCTTTCTGTTTCTCACCGAAATACATGAAGTGAACCCAAGTAAAGGCAAACTCATCTCCGTTCTTCTCAGTGCTGAAAGCCGAGAATGTCAGGAATGGGTTGCCCTTCTTGTCATCCCTGCACTCAATCTTGTTGCCAAGAGATCCACGGAATTCTATATCTCCCTTTACGCAGTCCTCTCCTGATACGTCAAAGTTATTGATTCCTGTAGCCGACATATTGAAGAAAAGTGCCTCACCCTTCTTGTGGAAGGTCAGGACACCGACGATCTCTATACGGCTACCTATGGTATATTGTAAGAGTTCACTGTCTGAACCGCCATCCTTTGCTACACTGATTTCGATAGTCTTGTTGATTCCTGACTTGGCTGGTATTACGACATTTACTCCGAGTGTCATAAAGGGCTTGCCGTCCTTGTTTGTACGCATCTGTGCTGCACGAGATACAGTGCCGCAAATTGTAACATTACATTTGATCATAGATTAATAATTGTTTGTTTTACAGATAGATTTGTTATTTCAGTTGAAGTGATTCCTGATTTCTCTGTGTGCCATCGATTCCCTGACGGTAGTTCTGTGAAGCCTGTTGGGAAGCGATGATACCGTTCACTAAGGAACCTATGCTTCTTCGCTTCTCATCGTCACACATGGCTGTATTGCCAAGTGTCTGCTGTAGCTTTGACAGTTCTGCATTACTTAGTTCATGGGAAAAACTGACATTGCCGTTATTCACCTGTAGGCATGGCTTTCCTCCTTGCAGGACAATGCTGCATTCCCTGAGAGAAGGGAGTAGTGATGTCAGGCTTATACTTTTGCTAATAGCGGCATCTGTAGCGGCTTGCATCTTCTCCTCCTTATTCTTGCCGTCAATGCTCACTGCCAGAGCCATAAGGCTGGTGAACATAGTAAAAGCCATTTCTATGACTGGATCACCGCAATGGATGCTGGCACCACTGTCTTCAGAACTCAGGATCTTCTTCATCCAGTCATCTGGTGACAGATTTGAATTAATGCCGTTATCATCTTTCTTCCCATTGGAAATCCCATCGACCTTGTACTGTGCAATGATGTCCTTGCCATTGTGTAGTGCCTGAAGTTGTATGTCTCCTTTCTGAGCTATGTCTGCAAGATAGGCAGCAGGATCCAAATCCCTCGATGTGCCATCCGCGGAAAATACTTTAACTCCAAAATGAAGGTGCTCTCCTGTGGTTCGGGTGCCTGTATTTCCGCTGATACCCAGTTTCTGACCTGCTTTGACTGTGTCGCCGACCTTTACTGCAATACTGTCAAGATGCATGTACGTACACTGATACTTGCTTCCGTCGTTACGATTGTACTCTATGGTTACGGTTCTTCCACCTCCAGTATTAATGTTTTGGCTTGCCTTGATGACACGTCCGTTATCCTCTGTTGCAAGGACAGCTTCATGTCTGGTCTGTATGTCAATGCCTTTATGCATCTGCTGCTTGCTGTGATCCATAGGGTCACGGCGAAGACCGAAAGGGGATGTAACGAGCATGAACTCACTTCTCTTCAACGGAAAACTGTAGTTCTTGCCTTCTGAATTAATGTCAGGTTCTATACGTTTCCCATTGGAATCCTTTAGACTTGTCGATATCTCCAAGGGATTGCTTTCAATACCGAAACTCTTTCCCTGAGACTTCATCTCCTGCATAACCATCTGGTCATACTTCTGGAGATTGGCACCTTCAATGACACCGACAATGGTCTTGACATAATTACCGTCGGTGGCATATCCACCTTTCTTGATGGCTGTCGCCCATCCTCTATAGTCATCTGGAGCAAGGTTCTTTGTCAGCTTACGGTAACGGTCATTCATAAGCACCTTGGAATGATCCTCGTAGCTCTGTCCTACATTGTCGTATTTCTTGAAATGCTCATTGGGCTTGTCATCGTCGGCAAGGACATAGTTGCCATGGAAATCACCTTTGATTCCGAAATGGTTGTTAGCCTGATTTGAGAGTGTGCTTTTACCGTTGGCTGATTCAATGATAGCCTGGGCAAGGGTAACGGATGCTGGTATTCCATATCGTCGCATCTGTACCTTTGCCAGTTCTGAATATGCCTCAATGTATTCCTGTCTTGAAGAACTCATTACCTGTGCATTGAGTGAGATTCACCCTGTGACATACCTTTCTCGAAGTTCATCTGTAACTGGGTGATTATGGCTATGTTATTAATTAAGGATGTCAGCTTGTCCAGCTTCTGATCATCAGTGAGATTCTGGTTATTGAGGACTTCCGACATTTTGCCGCGTTCCTTCGGAGTCATGGCATGATGTACCAGATCGCCATCCTGTGTCATCGACAGGACAAGCTTTCCGTTTTCCATCATGTTCAGCTTGGTTGTCGTCATGCTATTTACGTATGAAGAAAGGTCTATGACCCTTTCCTTGATACCTTTGTCAATGGCGTTGTAGTCCTTGTTTCCATTGAAATCCTGATGGCCAAGTGCCAGATCTGCCACCTGCCTGAACATCTCATTGTTTGTTCGTGAAATCTCTGCCACGCTTGGTGATGAAGGTTCCAGAGATGTGTTTGTAGATTTCTCTGCATTATTAGTATTTGCTGTAATCATAATAATAATTGGTATTAACTTGAACATGTTTGTATGATTATCGGTGGAATCCCATTTGTTGGGAGTCCTGCTTTATCTGTTTTTGTTGCTGTTCCGTCCTTGCCCCGTCATTGGCATTCTCATTCTGGTTGCCTGATCGCCTGGGTGCTTCTATCTGGTCACAGATGGCTACACGCTCCCCAGCCCTGATGAGTTTTGGCAGATAGCTGTCAAGGGCATGATAAGGGAATCCGGCCATTGTCAGAGGCTTGCCTTCTTTGTCTTTTGTCTTTGTGCTCTTGGTGAGAGTTATACCAAGAATCCTCGATGACTTTTCCGCATCTTGACCGTATGTCTCATAGAAATCGCCTGTACGGAAAAGAAGAAGTGCATCAGGATGTTTCGACTTCAGGTCATAGAACTGCCTGAGAATGGGACTATCAACAGCATTTGAAGCTGGTTTCGTTTCTTGCCTGGCTGCATCTGCCCTGCTTTTCTCTTCATGCTGACGGTTGTCGTCACTAGCCTGTTCTTCATTCTGTTCATGCTTCTCAGGCTCTTCATGGAGATCTGCGTGTTGCGTTTCCTTGGTTACGACCTGTGCTTCCTGTTCAGACATAGAGGTACCTACGGCAACGGAATTGCTCTGATCCTTGCGTAGGACATCAGCAAAGAGACTTGCAGCAAGATGAGTCTTGTAGTCTTTCATGTCATCGGCAAGCCACAGGCGAAACCATTGCTGAGGGCTTACCTCACGTGGCTTCTGCTTAACTCCATTTATGGTGGGAAGGCAAAGGATGACACTTGGATTCTTTTCCGTAGCCTTGGTCTTGAAGATGTTGACACGTTCTATTCTGGCAATATCTTCTGCTGATAAATTGCTCTTGAAGAGGTTGACCTTTATTTCTGGCTTTTCAGCTGCCAGAGCATAGTACTTCTGTGCCAGCTCGCCACGGATCTGGTCTGACTGTTCCTCGTTGCCTTGCTTCAGGGTAGTGAAGAAATGATTCACGTCTGCCTTGTCCGGATAGACGCTGAATGCCTTTTCGTTCTCAGGCTTCAGGTATAATGCCCATTTCCCTTCGTCATCCTTCAGCATAAGAATCCTGTCAAAGTCTATGGCATTTGAACGACGGACGGCATCGGTTACATCAAGCTTGGTGAGGTCTTCAAGATTCCACTTGTTCATTCGTGCTACGGAAACTTCCTTTCCATCAAAGAAATGATCGTCAGGACGGTAGCCGAATAAGCCATTGATATTATAGAAAGTGACAGTCTCATAGCCTTCTTTCTGGAGGGCGTGCTCAATGCGATTCTTGTTCATACCAGGAATCTCATTGTCTACGGAGTGGGATGCACCTGCTGGCAGGACAACGTCTGCCAGCATTGACTCTGGGTCGCGTACAACGACAAACTCCTTGGTGTCCTTGTTGGGAAGTCCCTTGATCTCGTCTGCCACATAGTAGTGCTTGGGGAGGATATTGGAGCCTTCCTTTCCTGCCAGAATGCTTTTGAGTTCAACCTTCTCACCATTCTCGGCATTCTTGATCATGGCAAGAGCTTGGTTTACATCGCGTTCTACAGCGTCAAAGAGACATGGGTTCTCTTTCATCTCCCTTATCCAGTAGTCTGTCATTTCCATTGAAGAGGGAGAGAGCTTGGCAGGAATACCAAGTTCCTGAGCCTTGATAGCTGATGCAATCTCTACTACCAGACGATTCTGCTTCTGTGCATCTTCAGATGGCTTTCTGGCATTTTCCATTAGCATACCATCACGGGCAAGACGCTGCGGATGACCTGTTGCTTCCACGATGTTGGCTACCACATCACGGACATAGTCGTTATAATCCGCATAGTCACCTAAGCCAGGCAGCCTTACAATGTCATTCCTGGAATCGTAGAAAGCCATGCCGAAACTGTCATCCTTGCGAATCTCAACCATGTTTTCGCCGACTTTATGAATGAGCTCGTCAACAGACGTTCGAAGCTTCTTGTCTGACTCATCGATATCCCTGTTACTCAGACCGCCATATTCGTGTACAGCGTTCTCATACGATGCCTTGTCTGCCATAGGAAGGGTAGTCTGGTCGATATTGAAAAGGAAACGGACTTCGCGTGTACGGAGGCCCTTATAGTCATTCTGCTTATCAGCCGGCAATGACTGATAGTCGTTACGGCTAATTTTGTCTTCGGGTCTATGAATGTTTTGGTACTCACTCCAGTTATACCAAAAGAATGGTACTCCCTTCTCTTTCGTCTGAACGGATTCACCTCTCTTCTTTGCTTCTGAGAAGAGTGTGTATAGATTAGTCTGGTAGTTGTTTTGGTCGCTATGCAAACCTAGGATGACGGCATTGAATGGTGAAATCTGTACTCCCTTCTGATAGAAGGCTGGGGATTTCTTTCCTTCTGAGTTAAGCCAGAAGCCTCCGTTTCTGCTTGCTCTATCAAATGCCTGTTCAAATAAAGTTGTCAGCCTGTCTATTGCAGCCTTCTCCTGTGGTGTCTTTTCTGTCATTGCTATTCTGAATTTGTGGTTTATGCCTTGTAGTTTAGGACTGCGAGGACTTTTGTCTCTGCTATTGACTTGATTGCCCAGTCAATATTGCTGTCTGCCATACGGTCTGTCAATATATTGACTGCATTATTGATGTCTGAGGCATTGACATACATTATCTGTGGTGATGATTTCCTCGTTCCCGACTCTTCGTCTTCACTGAAGAGGGCAACGACGGCTTTGTACCAGTGGTTTTCTTCATTCTCGTCATCCCTGAGTAATTCCGTGATGGGTTCACGGGATATGGCTGAGATGTCAAAATCCCGCGTTCCGATAAGCTCTGTTGCTGCCTTGCTTGCTCTTTTCTCTGTTTCCGTGAAGCTTTCTGCATCGACGAGGTATTCCTCGCTGACTTTTTTCTTCTTTCCTGTGCCTAGTTCCTTTCCGTACTTGACACGGAACTTGTACCAGTATCTTTTCATGATGTTGATGATTTATACGTTATCCTGAATATGTAAGTGCCTATCGCTGTGCATGTGGTGCATAGACTGACTGCTGCCTGTTCTGCTCGTAGTTCTGCTGCGCAATCTGTCTCATCTGGTCGTTCTTTGCAAGAACGGCATTAGCCAGTGTATTCATGGGTAATGCTCCCTGATTGTAGGCTTCAACGACGGTGTCCGGCAATGCTATTGTACATAGAACCCTGTCTATGCTTGCAACGAGACAGTTGCCTTTGATCTGAGGATTGCTGATTCTCTCATTGAGCGGTTCGTCAGGATAGATACGGTAATTGCTTCTTCCAACATGGGCATAGGTCATATTCTTATCCTTCTGGATGTATATTGCCTCATGACCTGCCTTGTTCAAGAGATTCAAGCCGCCTGTGCCCATGAGAACCATCTTCAATATCGGATTCTTTACGAACATTCCTGCAACGATACTCGCCAAAGGAAGCATGTTGTCCTCTATTTTCAGGTTTTTTGTCTTGCCTGTGAACACCCCTACGAGCATGTCAGGTAGCATTGCCAGTACATAGCCAAGGTTATGTGTGATGTCTCCAAGTCCGTTAAGGCCAAATGACGTTAGTAATCCTGTCCATCCATTAGAATTTGTCTTTTCTGGATTCTGTTGTTGAGGGGCTTCTGAATGTGGAGTAGGGGAGTCCTTCGTTTCCTGAACACGTCCGTAATCCTTTGTCTCTTGCTTTTTCCCTGCTTTTTCCTTTTGACAGTCTGACTTGTTTTGTGCCTGTAGCTTGCGGTACTCATCCTCATACCCTAGGGCTATGACAGACGGAATACCAGTTCTGTCAATGACCTTGCTGGCAAGCAAGTCTCCTCCGACCCATGTTGCTGCGGTCTTGAATCCTCCGCCAATGCCTCCCATAGAGAGCAGGTCTGCTGTTGAACCAAGGACAATGCCAGCATTCTTTTCCAAGGCAGTAGGGCGGTATCGCTTTTCTGCTTCTGCCGTTATGTGTCTGTCCATAGGAGACATGCTTGCTTCCTGTGTGATATGGAAGATACTGCTTTGTGCTGCTTTCCTGATGATGTATTCGGCTGATGATTTCGGGACAACGTCCTTGACCATCTTGTCGATCATCTTTTTCTCCATGGAAGCATCTATGGTGATATGCTGTCTTTTCAGCTCTTTCTTGACCATTTCGATATAGTCTTCCGTGGTCTTGGAGTTCCATTTGCCAGTAACCTTGATTGTGTCCCGATAGGCATCCATAGCGGCTGCACCACCATCGGGACCTGCTGCACCGACAAGGAGTCCAGGGAAAGAGGTCGTATGCTTTTCTAATTCATCAGCCATCTTGCTCTGGAGGTCAACACGAACTTTATCCATTATTGGTATTACCTTGTCATAGAACAGTTTGTCATTGTTGACTATACTCATACTTTAAGTTCTGATTTTGCTTATGTAAAACATTTAAGCCATTAGATGATGACCTTTACTATAGGTTAAGCTGGCTCAAGATCTGTTCTCTTGTCTGTTCTATTGCATTATGATAGACTTCCATCTGCTTGGGAAAGTATTCTTCAAGCCAGTCATCCTTTTCTATGTTATCGTTGATGAATTTGATGGCCAGTTGCCTGTCTATCTCTATTGCCGCTTCTCCTTTCTCTGAATTATTGAACCATGCCTTCGTCCACCATCTGATGCCGGAACGGTCTGGATAGACGCTGACGATTCTCGATATGTCGAAGCTCTGGATGTCGAAGTCCAGTTCCGCAAGAGGATCTATGAGTCCGCTACTGGCTATTGCCCTGTCCTGTGCTTTTTTTTTTCGATGGCACTCATGGAGGACAGGAATATCTGATGACGCAGAGCCAGGTAGTTGAGGAAGTCACCTATAAGGAGGTTCTGTACCTTCTCTGCCAATGGTAGGCTTCTGGATGTCATTCCCAGAGGATTTGCCATGCTTGGCAATGTCTCGTAGAAATAATTCTTCATGGCTGACATTGTGAAGATGTTCCTTAATGCCTGTTCCGTATGCTCTGGAACAAGGTACAGACCTTCCTGCATATCTGAGAGGTATGTAGGAAGGAACCGCATCATAAGGTCTTCGATTTCATCTTGGTCTTTGTCGTAGATGGTATGTACGTCCATGTCAATGGTTACGAACTCTGGCATACCGACCTTTCCTTGCTTCTCTACGGCTTTGAGATTGCCGTATAGCATCGTAAGGAATTCCAGAGGATTCAGTTCCTGTCCCTTGTACTTGACTTCAATATGAAGCAGATTTGCGGTTACTGCCACTATCTGACCAGCCTTTACTGTCTGTCCGTAATTGACAAAGACATTACTGAGGTGCCCGTAGTTTACCTCGTAATCGCCATATCGGATAATCTGGTAGATGCCATGAACGGAGTCGTTTCCCATGCCTGTAACCTTTCCCGTGGCTATGGCTGAAAGCATATACTGCGGTGCCTTAAAGTCTGTTCCGTGATGGAAAAACGTCTCACTTGTCTTTGGATGCCTCTGCTTTCCATAGCCTAGTGTCATCTCTACGTCTTTGTCTCGCTCCTCGAACGGCATACAGTAGCCACTGTCTGAATGGAGCATCATATCTTGCGTGAACTGCATAATGTTATATCTGTGATGTTTCTTTTTTATCGTCGCATACCTCCACCGTTGCTTTGACCCTGTTCTGGTGCTGCCTGTGCCAGTTGTGACTGTGTGTCCTTTCTGCTTCCCTGTACTTGGTTCATGTTGGCATTGTTGCCTATCATCATCATTCCGAGTACTGCTCCGGCTATCTTGCCGAGCCAGCCGAAGCGTCCGAAGACGAGTAGGGCACTGACGACAAGTCCGACAAGGCTGAGTCCTGAGACATTGCCATGTCCAAGGTTGCTGAAGAAGTTGCCGAACATATCCCCACCGTTGCCTGAGAAGATCCCTTTGAGGAAATTACCCATACCGCTCCATTTGCTGTCTGCATTGCTGATGGCATTGCTTACATTGTCTGAGAGGTGTCCTACTGAATCCTTCAGATCATTGACTCCGTCGGCAACTCCCCCAATGGTTTCACTGACCTTCTCTGTCGCCTTCTCGCCAATGACTGCGTCGCTGACGATGCCTACGACGCTCTGATCCGTAGTGAGTTTCTGCCATCCGACGTATGCTGCACCACCTCCTACGACAGCAGCCTTTGTCGCTGTACCGAGGTTGCGTATTGTGGTTGCTGGATGTATGATTGCCTTACCTGCCGAACCTATGGTAGCCTGTGTGGCACTGCCACCCAGCCTTAGTGATGATTTCAAAAATGAAGCCCAACCCATTCCTTTGACTTTTAGTGTTGATATTCTGTTTGCTATTCGTTATCTCCTGCCGTTACGTTTCCATCGTTCCATGCATTTACGTGTTACGGACATTTTATCTGCTCCTTCACGTGCATTGTAGTCTATCTCTGCCCATACGTCTGCAAGTGAGGTGTATTTGACGGCTATAGTCAATCGCCTGAGTTTCTGGTTCATCAGCCTGAGCTTCGGCCTGATGCCAAGGATGACCTCGATGCGTTCCTTCTCCGTCATCTTGCTGTCGGAGAGGCACACTTGCCTGACATCATTGACAATGTCCAGACTGTTCATGATGATATCCCGGTATATCTTGTTCCTGTTGGAGGAGAGTGCCACTGCCAAGGCATTGCCTGGATGGGCACTAAGCTGATCTGAGAACGAACCAAGGTTGTCTGTCATCTTGTCTATCTCATGATAGAAGCCATAAACCTGTGCAGCATAGGCTATGATGCTATGGAACTGGTCCAGATAGTTATTGAACTCCTTCTGAAGGCTGGTAGTACCCTCTACCTCATCCTTGATCCATATATGACCTGTGGTTTCCATAAGCATCATGGCTTCCTGCTGCTTCAGTTCCTTCTTTGCCTTGTCTGTGTACGCCATTATCATTCCTGCAAGCACAGGATCCTGCCCCTGGGCATGAAGGAATCCTTGTTTACAGAAGGGAAATAAGAGGAAAAGGGTTAATGTGAGGAGAAAATGCTTCATGTTATTTCTTGTTTATGGGGCTGCAGCACTTGCACATCGCCGCCATCTGCCCATAGCCTGATGCGCTATCTCGCCATTACTGCGGTCAAGCATTCCTGCGGTGACATTATGCCACATATCGGACATTGTATAGTATCTGATACTGAGACTGAGCCTGGTGAGCTTCTTGTTGAACGATTCCAACCTGTCATTGAGTGCCCAGAGGGTCTTGCTCCGTTCTGCCCCTGTGAGCATATTCTCACTTCCGCCCTTGGCTATGGCATCCCTTAACGTCGTATAGACGGTGAGGAGTTCTGTGGCTGTCTCGATATACAGGTTGTTCAGACTGGCTGTCGCGACTATGCCTTGCGGGTTCTTTTCAATGGCTTTCCTGAGATTGCAGAGGCTGAGGAAGATCCTTACACCATCGTCATAGAGGGAGGTACTTGCCTTCAGCGTTGAAGCATAGCCTTCTGCCGTCTTCAGATAAGAGTTGTACTTGCGCTCCCACTCGTGTATCTTGGTGAACTCTGCCGCGATGGTGTTCTGGAAAAGTGACGTCTTCTGCTGGTCTTCTATCTGGCTCGTGATCTGTCCGTTGATAAGCTCGTTGCCTTCTGCCAGTGCCACATACTCCAGGGGATTGCTTGACGCTATCTGTGCTTTCCCGTTTCCTGCAAAGAGGAAAAGGGAAAGGGCTGTGGCAATGATCTTCGTCCAACGGCTACCTTGGCATCCCAAGCCGTTGAAGTATTGTACCTGACTGTTAGCGGTTGGTGATTTCATAGACTCCTTTGCTTCGTTTGTTGTATTCTACACGTTCACGGATCACGGAAACCACATCTGTACGTTCCCTGATACCATAGATGTCCAGCCTCGGATTAGTCCTGTCACCACTATAGATGCTGACGGTCTTGATTCCAAACATCTGTTCGAGGATGTTCCTGCTTTCACAGAAATCGACGATACGGTATAGCTCTATATAGTCGCTTGTCCTGTTGAGTACACCATGCTGGACTATCAGCTGCTCACCTGTAACGATGAATCTTAGCATACTCAGATACAGACACCTGTACAGGACAAGTGTGCCTGTGAAACCGCCGAGTATCAGGAAAGGTGCCTTGTACGTTATTGTGTCATGACCTGCTACAATCAACAGTATAAGGGTGACAAGGATCATGAAGCCTTGTGATATTACATACTGTCCCCAGTGCGGACGCAGAGTAATGGTATTGAAACGTCTGATTTGTGGTTGCATAGCGTTATCTCCTGAATCCGTGATGTGTCTCGTTCTCGTTATCCTCAACCTCGTGTGTCTTCCTGACAATCTGCCCTACAGGGGGATGACCATTCCTGCCAAGCAGTTCATCATTGAAGTCTTTATATCCTTCTGACGGTTCCTCTCTGACAATCCTGACTCCTCCCAGATATTGTCCTTCCCTGACATTTAGCTTATCCAAGAGTGCCGTCCTGAAGTTCACAAAGGCATCGTGCATCTTGTCCAATGCTTCTTCCTTGTCTTCTTTACAAAGAAATGGGGATCGCTTGGCTTCCAAGGCTTCTTCTCTTGCTGTGTCATACTTGACATAGAGGGTTTTGAGGTCTTTTGGAAGTGCATCATAACGCTCATCGTTGATCTGACAGAGCATGTCTGTGGATTCGATGATTCCCTTGAATGTCTCAATGAACGGTCTCATCTCCGCCGAAACGTTATCGGGATGAACGGGACTGGACTTATAGGCTATGTCCCTGAAATTCATTACAAACTGCCTTCCTGCTATGTCATTGTCAAATCCCAGATGGAAAGTGGCGTTTGGTGCGCTCTTGATGAGTCCGCTCATCTGACCATAGGAGGGACTGCCTCCTGTAGAGACATAGACAGCCGACTTAAGATCCTCCTTGACGGAATTATCGTGCTGGCTGTCCTTGCCTGTATGTAACTGGAAGAATGCCATGGCATCATAGCCGCTCTCGAAGACAAAGACATGTTTGGTATCACTGAGCCTGGTGTTATTGGGACTTGATATCCACATACCTTCACTGGCATTACTGCCTCGTGCCATGCCTTTGTATGATGTGCCGTCATTCATCTTCAAGCCTCTCTGTTCCAGTCCGACGATTCCTTCCTTATCTGGTATTCGCATAGGGAAGGAGAGGTTGGAATAGGTCTTCCCATTGTTTCCCTGAATGGAGGCTATGACAAAACCATTCCTGAAGGCTGTCTGGGTCGGAAGGTCTATGCCCCGTTGGGCAAAGTAGGGATAGAACATGCGGAAATTGCCGTCAGATCCTCCCCTGAACTGCGTCAGAGTGTAATCACCTATGTCAAACGTCTGCTTGTCCTGCTTCATATTTATGATCTTGGATTCCCTTACATCTACAGGCTCGTTGAGGAGACGGTTGCAGACGAGGTTGACAAGTCTGTCTTTGTCCATCCCAGGAGTGTAGTCGGAAAACAGTTCAGGATGCTCCTTGATAAAGCTGATGACATTGTAATTCCTGATAACTGGAGGCTTGAAGCAACAGAGCCCATTAGCCGTAACAAGGAACTTGTCCCCCGGAATTTTATGACCATTGCTGTCCAGTCGTACATACGAGGGATAGCGCAAGCCGTCACGCCTGTAATGCGTGTAACCAGCATCTATCAAGATCTCCTGTATGCTGAGTCGGTTCTTGAAGTCGTCGTAGGATAGGTCGCTCATAAGTCTGTAGTAACTCTGTATTCGTGTTTATCTGCTATGTCCAAGACCTACACCGTGTTCTCCTGCGTTGAGACCAGCATCGAAGGCACGTGCTGCAAGTTCCTGCGGGGAGTCGACACCGTCCTTGAAATAGACATGAGGGCGTGGCTCGTGACCATGGTGATGTTCAACGAAGACGGCAGGACCGCTATGGCCTCGTCCCAGCTCACCCATGACTGCTAATCCAGCAAGTAATGCTCCTCCTATCTTGGCTCCTATATTAGGTGCGCCTGGTATGTTCTTCATATCTACCTCATGGAAAATATGGGAGAATAGCTTCATGCGATGGTAGTCATCGATAGCCATGAACTTGTCATACTGCTTCTGGGTTATCTCGTGGCTGATGCTTTCACCGTTGATGACGGCTGTCATCCGATAGAGGCTATTGCCCTTGGCATCCTTCTGCAGTTCTCCCTTTTCGTTCCTGACAGGCTCTACCCTGATGTCGTCAACACTGACTTCACGGCCGTGTCTCCCTTCTCGGAACCATCCCTTGTTCTCGTTTATCTCATAGAGGGACTGTCCGTCAACATGTGCGACACTGCGGTCTTCGCCTTCCTTGGTGACCTGCTGAGTGTCTGATACGATAGGAACAGAAGCCTGTTCCATGGCTTGCTGACGCTGGTTCATCTCCTGATCGACGGATGGATGGAGCTTGATACCTATCTGTTCCCTCGTATTGAGCATTTCCATGGTAATCCTGTCCGCAAAGTCATTCTTTATGACATTGTTGATAATATCCAGACGTGACTGTACCGGAACGTCCTTGATGGAGTTGCTTGTGAGTTTTCTGACCTCTTCGTCTGTCAGGTCATAGACGAAGTCCTGGCTTGCAGCAGATGACTGGATGGTCAGCGTCTTCTTATCTGTATCAATGACGATGCCGTGGCTTGACAGGCATTCCTGCCATTTCTCGTTGCTGAAATAGACATTGGATGTGAAGAGTTTTTTGTATGGCTTTGCTGGTTCCTGTGGCCGTGGACGTGTTTCTACTGGTGTGATGACTGCTTTGAGGTCCTGTAGGACATCCTGCTGTGGCTGTGCTACATCCTGCCGTCCCTTATAGTAGAAGCCATAACCGCCATTCTGCAGTTCACCTGGCTTCATGCGTCTGTCAGGACGCTCTGGAACGATTGGTGCTCCCTGCATGAACATTGCACCGCCCACTCGCCGCATGTGGAATCCCTCCTGCTGACGCGGTGTCCAGCCAAGGAAACGGCCGTGATAGGGGTCTATAACAGGATGGATGCCTCGTCTGTCCCATGGCATTCTGCCGTACTCACCAACGCCTATACGATATCCGTGAAGTCCCATAGCTACACGTCCGTTGGCATTTCGTGCATGTACAAAGTCCCTTGGCATGTAGAAATCCTTGCCTACAAGAGCAGCAAAGGTGTTATATGCCGTCTTGTTGGCATGGTTGGTACCCCAGTCCGTCAGGGCTTTTACCTGATGCGGCGAGACAGGGTAGGTGAGAAGAGGCGAGTCGTGCCCTTGTACTGCCAGCAGGAAACCATCCCCCTGACGAATGATGTGCGCTTGCATACCATTGCGTCGGAGGATGCCCTGTAGTTCTGGAGCCAGGTCACCTCTCTGTGGTAATGAGTTTGATCTGATTGACATTGTGTGTTTCTTGATTGGTGTTTCCTACTCGCCAGACTCCATCTGATCACCTTTCCATTCAACGAACTGCTCTGCACTCTCCTCGTTGACGGTGAGACCGCGTTCCTTGCAGAATTCTGTGTATTCCTCCTGCCACTCAGGTGAATGGTGGTTCACATAGTCTAGCCAACCATATTCTCCGCTCTGGAACTTTTCCACAAGCTCATCTTCTGGATAATACTTTGATGTTGCCATTTCCTTTTTTTGTTGTTTGTTAAGTGTTAACGCTGATACATGCGTGCGCCGAGCTTCTTCTGCTCGTTCCACATCTCATCGGTGTAGTTCTCCTCTGGTACATAGTCAAGATTGCCGTCGTCATCCATAATCCAACAGCCGAACACACCGAAGTTGTACTTATCCCACTCACGCTTTGACTCTCTTTTCCATACGGCTTCATTGCCCGCAGCAAAGCGGATGCCTGTATGTGAGTTGAGGTCGATGCCTATTGATACCTCATCGTCGTCATCAATGATAGTGAGAACGTCACCGTTCTGTATCTTTTGCATCTCTGCTCCTGTGAGGTGGTAGCGGTCTGCCACATACTGGATGTTACGACCGATGACAGGAGTAGGGACGCTGAAGACCTGCCTTGTACAGGGATCGAGCTGGAAGAAGCACTTGGCTCCTCGCTCATTGCCTTCCTCGTTGCTCTCCATGTGGCCGATGATCGATTTCCCTGTGATTAGATTCTGTTTCTGCTGGTCGTTGAAGAGCTGAAGGTCATACTCTTCTAATTGTGGGTAGAAGAGAACGTCAACACCTCCTTCCTGGGTACGTATAAGTCCGAACTGCGTTCTCGCCTTTACCTCTTCATCGCCTTCTGAGATGATACTGACAGGCAATGTCGGAGAACGATGTCCATTGTATATGTTATGGAGAACATCGGTCGGGAGGTCGTCAATCATTGCCTGTGTGAGTCCGAAGCGTTCGAGCGTGCTGTAAGGCATCTCGCTTTCTGCAAAATTATAATTCATTAGAGTATAGAAATTTGTTATCCTGAATAAAATCGAAGGCAAAATTACATCATACTTTTCTTATATGCATAAAAAGGCATGTAAGCGAGGCTGTGTTTTAGTATAATTAGCATAATAGTATGTTATTTTGCAAATTATCATACTATAACTATAAATAAAGTTAGGAATTGAAGTGTTGTGAAGCGGTTTTTCTGTCAGTATGGTTAATTAATCGTAGTTTTGCATCATGAAACTAAAAAACATACTAATAAATAGTCTCTTGGTTGGCTTGTATGCTATACCGTCATACGCTCAGTTCAATACGATTGGAAGTCCTGTAATAAGGAAGGATGTGTCAAGCAATACTCTAGATGAAATGCGTTGTGACAGTATTTTTGCCAATAAGCGTATGCCTCTTGATTCAAATAAGGCTCATGGTATTCTGGAGTATAATAAATATGTTGCATATCCCCTGAAGTCGGTACATATATCTTCAGGATTTGGAATTAGGAGACATCCGATTTCCCACAAGTACGTATTGCATAACGGTATTGACCTTCATGCTCGACATGAGAATGTCCTGTCGATGCTACCAGGCAGGGTACTTAGGGTGGGATATGACAACCGTTCCGGGAAATACGTGACAGTACAGACAGCTAACTACACGGTCAGCTATTGCCATCTGTCAGAACAATACGTAAAGACCAATGACTACCTCCATGCTGGAGAGCCATTGGGATTAACAGGCAATACTGGAGCATCCACTGGTGAACATCTGCATCTGACAACAAAAAAGGATGGCAAGGCTTTTGACCCGACCATCCTTCTGAATTACGTGAAGAACAACAAATAGAATTTACCAGTCTTCTGTTTCATTACCGACAAGCCCATTCTTAACTGCCTCTTCAATCTTATCCATAAGAACATTACTATACGCATGTGCCATAACAAGGGCTTTGGAAGAAGTCTTCTTGTGCTTGTCTTTTTCTACAAAAGGATAGCATTTCTCTATAGCCCAGGTGTCCTTACGGTACGATGGAACACCGCCGCCCATGGCACCGAGGATGCCTCCACCAATAGCTTGCATAGCCTCATACCCTTGTATGGTGTAAGTAACACGAATCTTCTTGTCCTTTATGTCTACCTTTATAATTGGACGTATGCTGATGTTGTAGGCAGTCATTCCACCAACATGTTGAGCCACATTCTGTACATAGCCTTCGGCAATGATGCAGCCTGCTTCTTTGTCGTTCAGTTTAATAACACTGTTTGCATCATTGAAAGTCGCCGTGAACCAGTAATTGAGCATGACATAAATTTGGTCTTTAGTTTTCTCGCCACAATCAATAACCTGAGTATAGGTCAATGAATTGTTTTTGTCAAGAGCGAGTTCCTTACCAAGATTGGCAGCAGCCTCTGTCCATTTTTCACCATACTTTTCTTTGGCGTAATTTTCAAGTTCTTCAGCTCGCATAATCTGAGCATTGACAGAAATAAAGCTTGTGCATAATAGCACAAAAGAAAAAATAAATTTCTTCATTGCATTGTGGGGTACTTATATGCCATTACCCATCGGCTTTATAAAGGTTTAATAATCACAAATCGAAATCATTGTCATAGTCACAATCACAGTTATCACTAAAGTCGTAATCATCATGACAATGATATTCATCATGATCTTCATAACCGTCAGTGTAACCATCTTCATAACCTTGGTTATAACGCTTATTTGAATAATCAGAGTGGTTGTTACTATTCTGATTGTTTCTGAGGCTGTTCATAAATGCCCCGAATAAAAGGAAGTCAAGTAGTCCCATAATCGCGCTATTTTTAATTTGATATTGCAAAGGTAGACTGTAACTGTGCAGTCTATCTGCACAATTATACAAAAAGAGTATATGCTAGACATGATGATGTCCTGTCGATGTTGTCAGGTAAGGTGCTATCTTCATGCTGGAGAGCCATTAAGGTTAACTGACAATACAGGAGCATCCATTGGCGAACATCTACATCTTATAATAAAAAAGGATGGTAAGGCTTTTGACCCTACCATCCTCATTGATTATGTCTGTTCAGTGAAGGACTTGTGCTTAAATGACTTGGCTTCCTGATAATACAGATAGATTACAAGTCTTTTTTATATGTAATATCTTTCCAGTGCAATGAGTATGCAGTTTCAGCCGCATCATCAAGATACTCTTGCAAAAACTTGAAAGGGAAAGGGTACGTCATAAGTTCATTCCAACGTCCAAAGCCAAATTTTAACATCTCGCATATTTCAAAGATATGCTGTTCAATAAGCTCAGCATTCTCTTTGTGAAGTATAAAAATGCGACGAGCGCGAGGCATCTTGTCCATCTTTGTTTTCGGAGTAATTTTCATAGATTCACTATTGGTTCCCGAAATATAAGAATATGAAGAGTTGGGCTCTCCATCAATACCCTCAGTTTTCCACAGATGAAAACCTATATAACCACGAAGATAGTCATGTGCAACTTTCTTTCGTTTGAACATAGCAACAGTTTCATCTTTGTTGGCTACTTGATTATATGCTTCATCAATCAAATTCACATCCAAAATGGGAATCTCATCAGTATCGACGATAAAATAAACATTTCCATCTTTAACTAATGCCATATAATCTCTGGCTCCACGTATTTTGTCATAGTCAGAATACTTTAGGTTTTGAAAAATGAAATTCTCAAAGTCTTCACCCTGATTATCCTGTGACAATCCGTATTGTTCAATTTCAATAGTTCCCTGATTGCTAATTTTCATTGACGCACCATGAACATTACCTTGATTGATTTTGTATCTTATTGCATTCCATCCATCAAGCATATCAGCCAAAGGTTTTGGCATTACTCTTTTAGCTAAACTATCCTTTACGATTAGCTCTATGAGTATTCTTCTTACGCTGGAGGTGTCAAGCAAATCAAGTTTTTTATCCCCATAATATGTGATATGCTGAAGGGCATTACCATTGTTTAACATTCTTACCATGGACTGAGAATACAGAGTTGCCTCACTGTTTTCTTCTTTTGGCTCGCATAGCTTGATTATAATATCGTTGGGTGTCGGTCTTTTAGAAAAAACAAGATGCCCACTCATGATTTCTTGAGCTTCATTCTTGAAATTCGTAATGACCGACTTGGACCCACTTGTTTGAAAAGGGTCTTCAAATGAAATGCTTCTTCCTGCAAGATACTCCTGTATAAGGTTCAAGATTCCATCTTTGGTTTTGCATTCATCATAATGGATTACCTGGGAATCTCTGAAATTTACCTCTACTGTTCCTTTGAATACTTCATTAACAGATTCAACGACCTGCCAGATAACGTACAATTTCCCGTGAGAATAATCATCTACATTATATGGCCAATAAGGAACCAGGTTTTTATTATCTTTGAAGTTCTTTTTTTGAATGAAAAGTTTCTTTAGGTCGTACTCACCGCTTTTTACGCTTTTTATGATTATCGGTTTTACTGCTTGTCCTGACCAATAATCGCCATCAAAATCTTTAGCAACCTGAAAGGTACATGTTCTGTGCTTTAACAGATCTTTTTCATTATAAGGATTAGAAAACGATGTTGTTCGAGCCGTGAGAATCATGTATTCATTAACCTCAATTTTTAGACACACAAGTTCTTTGCGACTCTTGCGAGCCCCAAAATTCTTGTCATCACAAACAAGCAACGAGCCATCGTTATACATCATGTTACTATTCTTTTTCTTTCCTAGAGAATTTATAGCCAATGATGCAATGATTCTTTGCTGTACTTTATCTTCATATTTTTCTAGAGTGTTAGACCAAGCTTTTACATCATTATATGCTCTAAGACTATTAAGAACCTCTTGCTCTTTCCCTTTTACGGTTAATATGAAGAACAGGACAGAAGGAAAATGTTGATTTCCCCATCTATCTTTGATTCCAGTAACAGATATAAAAGGGACATCTCCCAGTTGTTCATATGCCAGGTTCTTACGTTCTGGATCTGTACTATAATAAGATACGATCGAGTATTTTTCAAAGAACTTGTCTTTATCCCATGAGACTTCAATCCTATTCGTAGTGATAGGAAGGCTCTTTATGTAATTATCATCTAATACTATCTTTGCCATTATCCAATAATTTTTTTAATGTATCAATTGCACTTTGGATGATGTTTCCATCATTGTCAATGACTCCATGAATTTCGGTTACAGCATCCATGGGTTCTCCTGGAAGTTGCAGCATATTAACAGTGATAAGCTGGCATCCCAATCTTTCACGTTTAATCTCGCGTTTGTCTTTCGTTGCCAGTTCTCCCTGTTTATCATTATGCTCAACGAGTGGATTCATATTTTTTACATCAAATGCAATCTTGTATGTCCCGTCAGGATTACAGATGACAAAGTCCGCCAACTCATAGTCGCGACCTTCAAGGTGTTTGAAATCCTCCTCTCGGCAATTAGTGTACTCTAAAACTATTGCCTTGAAAGCTTCTTCGCCTATTTCGCCTGCATAATCAGTTTTTAATATCTCTGGATGAAGAATTAAGCCTCCACGCTTCCAATCGGTAGCATAACCATTTGCTACAAAATGTTTCCGAATCACATCATTCTTCATCAAGACATCCAGTCTTACTGTGGAAGGTGAGATCGGCTGGGGATATGGCTTACCCTTTCCTTGGGGGCAAATTTCGTTCCTGTGATTTGGATCATATGAGAAGAAGTATTCGTTGTTCTCATTTCTTTGCCAATCGCCATAGCATTTGCAGATGAAGGTCAAGTATTTATCCTCTTCAGCTAACTCGCTATAATCACAAATAACTGGTTTCTTAATGATAGTTTGCTTGTAGCTTTGATTCATTAACTGGTTTATCTGTACATTACGAGGTACAGATGTTCCTTCTTCAACATCGTCATCGTAGTCATCTTCTCTGTCTGGATGAGGAGTATACCTAAGTGCAATACTACGCATTCTGTCGAGTTGCCTTTTTGCGTAATTGGCATTATTACATCTGACAATTTCTTCGGATGGGGTAGCGTTCGGAAGTTCTTTCGGCATCGAAAGGATGTATTCTGCAAGTGTACGGAACTCTTTTGTGAGAGACTTTTCAAGGTTATCTCTATCAAAATATTTAACCATATCCATATCAAACAGAATATATGTAGTATGTGGCTTGTTCCTTGTACGACACAATCGACCAACAGCTTGTTCTACAACAGTTTGTGCCCACGCAGCCTTGTCTTTTGCTATGCCTGGATTGTTTTTGTCACCAAACCAGAAACTGTTAGATAGTGCTCTACATAGCCATGAAGCAACTTCATTCTTTGAAAGACAGCCACGTTCGTACAGCATCATCAGGGAAAGCATGGCATTATACAGGCTTTTCTCGAAAGTTGACTCATTGCCATCCTCATTCATCATCAGGTATGCACTTGGACATTGAACATAAACGGCATCCCAGTCTTTCTTCAGTTTTTCTCCCTTTGTTTCCCAATTGTCACCTTTAACAAAATCAAGACCATCAGGAATTGTATACTGCATATTAGCACCAGCTTTGAAACTCGCATATGCAGATACCAACATTATTTTAGAATCCTTGCTTTCGCTGAGTTCTCTGAGGATGGATCCTTCAACCTCTTCCCAGTCCTTGGAGATTCTGATATGGTCATTAGTCCAGTCTGTAGGGAGTTCATCTTCAAACGGAGTATTCTGGGACTTGTATGAACCATCTATCAGACAACTTAAAACATTTGTCTGTATAGGATCACCGTTCCTGTTTTGGAAGAATATCATGCTTCTAATATCCTCGTGGTTAATAAACCAATGATAGGCTTCTATGAACTGGAACAGTCGATAAAGAGGGAAGGATATACTTTCACCTTCCTTTTTAGATTTCATTAGTTCTCTTCGAGTACACTTGAACCAAAGCTCGTCGAGTCCATCTTTACGTGCCTCTTCAGAAAACATCATTTTATATTTTTCAGGCAGGAATGTTTTATCATCCCTGCTATCTTCGAAAGTATAGTGTTCAAGTGCTTTTATTTCTATTTTATGTTCTGTCGGATAAGTTTGGGAAACAAGTTCGTCAAATGTCTTTCTGTCATGCTCAGTCAATGCATGAACGTTATTTCCTACACTTTCTTTGAGGTATTCTATATCGCAGTTACTAATTACAGATGAACTTGATGCAGTGGCAGAACACAGCACAACTGAAGTACCCTCTGTTCTCAACAGATCAAAAAGAATCTTCTCTGGTGTTGTAGATATTTCTCGACAGGAAAGACGCACTCGATGCTGATTATCTCGTTCATCAACTTCTTCCTGATATAACTGAACTCCTTGCGAGTAAACAGAAAAATCTGGTAGCTTTAGTTTCTCTTCTCCTTTGTTGATAATCAGGTTCTTTCTGTTTGTCATAAATTCGAAGAGTTGTTGCTCAAATTGGTATTCTGAGGTTGTCTCAAAACGAGAGAAAAGAGTATGTATTTCTCTTTCACGTGTTGGGTAACCTAAATAGTGATTCTTTGGTAACTTGTTTGCTAAAAGTTCATCTTCTGTTTTCTCGAATTCTTCTACACTCTTTTGATATGCCTCGTTGACAACCTTGCTTAATTGAGCCTTTATTGCCGTAGTATTACCTACAATCAATGATAGGAATTTATCCATTGGCACAACGTAGTCAAATTTTTGTCTTAGTTCTGTATCATCCTCTGCATGATACAACTTAAACTGTTTCTTACCTTTACAGTAGCATATAAAAGAATGTGATTTGTCGTTTGATTTAGAGACATTGAGTTTCAGAGCTGGACCTGAGAAGAATACGCCTCGACGATAGTCTTCCAAGTCTTCTATGTCACCCAAGAAAATGTTCTTGTAAGGTTCCGTCTTTCCTAATGTTTTCTCCCAATTTGTAGTAATGATATTTTTCGCCTTATTTAGCGAATTATCGAGTAAGTTGCCATAATATTCATCTGATATATGGTCAGCCATATCTATCAGTTGCTTATACTGAAGATAACCATTGTAGCCCTTCGAGAACCTGTTTCTTCCACCAGAATTTTCAATAGCTTGATCAATTATTGTATTGCGCATAGCTATTGCTGCTTGGTCTGACTCATCTAAAAGGATTAGAGTCTTTTTTCCCTTTTCTGTAATATCATGAAGGCTGATTTTTTCACTAAGAATAGGGTCAATGCCGTACATTGCTTTATGTACAGTCATTAAGAGAACTTTTTTCTTTTTGTAAGCTACTTGGGGATACACGTCTGTCAAGGAAGGAAAATCGCGCAGAACTTTACCTATTTCTAAACGACTTCCTTTTTTCTGCCGGTTATATACTTTCTTATATAATTCAAAGAAGTTTCTAACGTCTCTTCTGAGTTTTGTTTCCCCTTCTGTTATCTGAGATTGAATAAAATCGTTATTGTTGTTCCCCTGAGTAATTATTAGATTTTTAACCCCTTCGTAGGTCTTTTTGATTTTATTACAGGAATACCTCAATTCATTATTGCTTCCTTCCATTTTTATCTCGCCGATTCTGTGTTCTATCTGTTCAATGAATCTACGAAAGGAATCTGTATCAATTGCCTTTTTTATTACCTCTGCATTATTCTCAATAACCAGTTTTTGGTCTGCTTTTATCAGACTTGCTGAAGAGTCAATGAACCTTTCTATCTCTCGATTCATACCTTCTACCAACTTGTTTTGAACGCACAGAATAACAATACGGTCAAAATATTGAGGGTAGTATTCGCATGTTAGCTTTCCTATTGTATATGACTTACCTCCACCTGTCGCAATATCGCAGATGTGAAGTCCTGGAGTCGCATATTGTTTGAAAATGCTCTCAACGTGTTCGCTAAGTTGTTCCTTGTATGACATAGTCATAATTACATATAACCTTTATAACAATAATTGATTCAAAAGAATCTGCTAATTATAGAATATTGAAATTGGAAAGAGTTGTCCATCACTTATACATATTATTCAATTGTTCTGCACTCTCTTTCATAACATTTCTCAGTGATTCAGGTGCAAGAACTTCAATTTGCTCTCCAAATGAGCGAAGCAAAGAACGGAGCTCGTAATTATCTTTCACTTTAAGAGTGATTTTCCAATATCCATCTTGCATAGGTTCTGGCGTTGCACATTGAGATTCATGCAAAGGTTTGGTCACGATGTAACTCAGTGCTTGTTGATTAACCTTTAATACCACATTCTCCACAGGAGTATTGGTAATTGACACTCCGACTACATCTGCGAAGTAATCATTAAAGTCTATATCGTCACTTTTAGGGACAAAAGGTTTCGAAGTCTCTTTACAATCCTCTATGCGGTCAATCGGAAAGTTTGATAGATATTCTGTTCCATCATGCTTGCCAATCAAGAACCAACGATTGTTGTACTGCTTCAGGTAATATGGACTAACATATAAGGTGCGTGCTTCGCGATTAAAGGGATGATATACAATCTCAATCACACGTTTGTTGACAATGGCATCAAAAATTGGTTTATAGAAATCGTCCATTCCTTTAAGGTATGGATTATGTTGAAAGCTTACTACAGATTCAGCTCCCTCAAGTAATTTACTTGTGGAATAAAGTTTTTTTTCTAGATCATCTAACCAATCGAGTTGAGGAACACCTTCAAAACGCTTCATTACCATCAAAGCATCATGAATTAAGTCAAGCTCTTCTTGATTAATTGGTTGATTCTTGATAGAAGCATTACGATTATGATACCTGTAATAGACCCTATGACCATCACGTTCACGGTCTATCCACATCTTATAACCTTCTTCACTTTCAAGAAAATCAAGGTCAGCTTGCACTTGACGTTTCTGTACACCCTCAGAACCATTGTAATCATATAGAGCATCGTTACATGCTTTTATGAGGTCTTCAATATAGAACCTTCGACTCCAATTGCCTAAACAACGGTCAAGAGCATGATAGCGAATTTGCGCATTTTTATTTGTTGCCATATTATTCCAAATTAATTTCTCTGCAAAGGTTGTACGCAATAATGCAACCTTTCTGCATAATTATATATATTACAAAACATTGTCTAATAGGAAAGATAATTACTGATGAATATATTATCCATTCCCCAATCTTTATACTTTAGATGTTTTAGTCGAGGATTCATATTACTGAATAATACTTCGTGATTGTCATCTGATATGTTTAAGACAAAATTATCATTCATCATTAGATAATTTTTATCTCCAGAATACATTTTTACATTATATTCTGGATGTAAAAAATCCAATGATTTTGGCTCTATCCCTTTTGTCTTTATATCTTTGACATGCATCCCGATGAGTATAGAACGAATAAACATAGATAGCCTTTCTACCGAGTCAACATCTTTCAGATTCACATCTATTATACGGTCAGGGACATTAGATTTAATAGGATTATATCGCCTCATATTATACTTCAGAATTACACAATCAGATGGCAATGCTGTGTCTTTTAATTCTCCTACAATCGTAACTATCCTTATTTTATTATGACCAATACAAAGTTCAAGTGTTCCTCGATTTGTGGTTACTGAAATCTGGGGAAATGCCGTATAATTGCCATCTCGATATGTAGCAGTCCAATTATTAGTCCCATTTTGAATTGTATAATGAAAGTACTTGATAACAATATACTTTACCAATGCATTTGCGTAAGATACAAGTCCCTTGATTGTTTTCTGACGCTCTTCTTGAATACGTTTGATAGAATAATCTTGAATTTCGTTATTCAAATCTGCCCATAATGACTTAACATATTTATAATGAGGGTGTCCAATCAAAACGTTAGTATCATGATATGTTATTGATTCTAATGTTCTCTGATTGACTTCTTGAACCAAATTTTTTCCCAACATTATCACACACTCATTCATCATTCTATGTAATTTCCTATAAGTCAAATCTGACTTGGTCTCATCATCATTTGTGTAATCGGCAACATAGTTTTGATCGTGGTACTCTCTACCGAACAACTGTAAATTTCGTTCAGGCTTCGCATACCAATAAGAATCATCGGACAAACCTTTCTGATATGTCTGTAAACTATATCTATATTCCTTGATGAATTCCATTGCATCCTCAACAGATTTGAGTCTGCCTCGAAGGTATGCTAAAGTACGCTGGACAAAAGCCACCAATAACCTATTTTCATAGATGTCATAATCCTGACTTAATTCCTCTGTTAAGACTTTTTCCGGTCTAAAAGAAATAATACTATATTGCTGCCAGTCTTCTGTATGAGCACCCAAATATTGGTAACTTCTGGGCGTTATTCGTTTAGCTTTAGAAACGTTGACTTTCTCCTCAATTCTGTTTAGTTTAGAATGGGGATTCTCAAATGCTGCTTTTATATGATTAATATGTTCGAACAAATGGTCTTCAAATTCTGTCAGCTTTATCTCATCGCATACATTTCTTATTATAGGAGAAGGTAAGTTCTCTTTACAAGAAATGACTCCGTTAATCTCTTGAGTTAATCGACGTAGGATTTTATGAGTAGTTGAATACGTATCACCAAGAAAAGCATCATTAATAGATACATCACAACCTTGCGGTAGGTTATCCGCACACAGTTCTTCGTTTGTTTCTGTGATAAGATACCTACCTAAGCTTATACGATTGGGCAACTTTGCCTCTTCTACATACGTATTATAGATGCGATCAAATATCATTGTTTTTCTATAGCTATATCTAATAGTGTTAAAGAATCTTTAGGTTCTTCACCAAAGCTGTCTGTAAAATATAAGTCAAGGTTTTCTTTAAAATCCTTCAAAGTTGAGGCTTTTAATTCAAGCTTATTTTCAACACCTCTTAGCAAACGAGTAGCTATAAGATGATCAACAGCTTCAGCTAAACCTTTTTTCCTGTTTTCTGGTTCTGAAGCTATATAAACAGAGATAAATTTTTTTGCTTGACTTTCCAATCTCTTACCTATGCCAATACCTATCTTTGCAAACAGATCTTCGACATCCGGATTTGATATAAAGTCAACGAATTTATCAACATCCTGCAAATATTTGTCTTCTGCATTTCTAAATTGGGTGTCTAACCACTCATATGTGAATACCAACTTTTCATCGGTTGGCTTAATTTGGGTCTTTCTAGCCCTTTTTATATTCATCATATTTGATCGATCACAAGTCTTAGGAGCAAAACCAAGTGTTGTTTCATCATGGTTTGCAGTTCCTATAAATCTCACATTAGCAGGGACTCTCATTTTTCCATTACTTGTAATCATTCCAGGCAAGAACTCTGAAGGGGCTTCAATATTTACATATCGATCCTTCTCATCCTGTTCAAGCAATGAAAGGAAATCCGCAAAATAATGCTCAGGATGAGATAGATTCATCTCATCCAAAATGATGAAGAATAGGGTATTCTTATATTTTGGTAATGATGCCATATACAATGCTCTAAAGAAATCTGTTTCTTGATATTTTTTGTCAAAATGATTAAAATATCCCATCAAGTCCATTCTGTCTCTCCATCCAGACTGAATGGCACATATTCGATAGGGAGCATTCGGCATACCAGAGTTAAAACTTTGGTATTTATTTGCCCCAGCAACCATAGCTTTTGCAACCTCTCGAGGAAGGCTTGTCTTACCTGTTCCACTAATTCCCTGTAAAATTGTAAGTGGTGACATGTTAAGACCTGCAATAAACAGTCGAATCGTTTTAGAATCATATGAATACCCTTCGTTGCTATACATGTATGACTGAAGGTATTGAACCATTTGTTTCAAGCTATAACTATTAGCAGAAGTATTGTTTCGAAGAAACTCTTTGTATTCTTCCGCTCCATCCACATACTGTGCGAACTCAAAAGCTTTCTTTTGTTTGCCGTCTTCACCTCGTAGCTGACTAATTACTCCTTGAAGTTGCTCTATTAACGAATCTTTATGTTCAAGATTGGCAGTCAAAGTCTCAATTCTTGAATGGAATTGGTTTATTTCTTGGATATAGTAGTTCTCGTTTGATAACTTCTCACGTAACTTGGCCAATTCTTCTTCATTAACCTGCTCCTGAAGCTTTTCTACTTTTGATGTCAAAATCTGAACAGACTCATTCTTTAGTTGATAATCCTCCATTGTTGGACGATTCTCCAACTCATCTTTTAGTCGAATTACTTCTTCTTGGGATTGTCTGAACTTGGACAGGATCTCTTCTGGTGAAAGATCTCCTGCCAGATTCCACAATTCATTAATTGTAGAATTATACTTGTCATTATCTTTTTGAAGACGATTATTATTAATAGTAAGCTGTCTATTTTCTTTTTCTAAATCGTCAATTCTGTCCTTATACTCTATTTCGACATCATCTCTAATCTCGGATTCTTTGAGATTGATCCTACTATTCTCACGATTTTTTTGCTTCTCAAACAGTTCTTTACTCTTCTCGAAGGATATTTTGTCAGCTTCAAGTATTGCCTCTCGTTCTGCTAACTTTTCCTGAAAGCCTAACTGTTCGATGTGTTTTTTGAGAAGCTCTTCTTGGTGCTCAGACAAGTCCTTAATTCGCTTTGCCGTAGCTTTTGTTACAGCTTCTTCTGTTTCCTTGAAACTATCCAATAGGTTCAAGATAACATCTGTATAGAGTTTGTCACTCATTGCAACCTCTCTACGTTGTATATCTTGCTTATCCTGGGCAATTGCTTTTTTATCTTGCTCTATTTTCTTTTCTGCTTCAGCAAGCGCAGACTTCCTTTGCGCAATATCTTCTTCCGCATTTTTTGCTTTCGCTTTTTCTTCTGACTGTAGAACTTCATACTTATTCTTTGCAGCAATGAGCATTCTGTGAATATCCATTAGACGCTTTATATATTTTTCTACGTCATTTGTAGCTAAGATTTCCTCTACAGATTTCTTTTCTACTTCACTCAGTTCTGCTTCCTCTAGCATAGTTTCATCGCTTACTTCAAGGATTGTATTCTCCATCGAATCTACATCAGAAGCATGGCTTGCAATAAGTTCTGGGGTTATTTCCTGAACCTTTAATTTTTGATGTTTTGCAACATTCTTTTTATTCGGCTTTCCCATATTATATAACTTCTATGTATGAATTAATGATTTGTATATAAGAATTATAAAGTAAATTGATATTGCTATCTGATTCACTTAAGCTATTATCAAGTTCCCTTCCTCCATGACTGTTATCATTTCTTAGGAATCTCAAATTGATAATGTATTGGACATGATTACGAAATACATTAAAAACGGAAGCTGTACTATTATATTGCCTTGTCATTATCATTGCGGCGAATGCAGACAACATAGACTGTCGATCTACGGCTCCTTTGGCTGCGTTCTGCAAAGACCTAATATTGGTATATCGTCGTTCCCCAGTCCATCGATTCAGTTGTTTTGTCAGAACACTAAATGCCATTTCCTTATCAAATGCATTATCTAGAGTTCGATAGATTGTGCTTCTTGCCGATACATCTTTTGCAAGGATAGACTCTATTGTCTTCTGCATTTCTAGGAAAAGTGGGCCTTGATAATCGAAATTATTGATATGCTGCAGACGCACATAACATCTGATGGTATTCTTTACCTGATTACTTAATGTGTCATCCAGCTGTTCATATTTCGTTCCAAATTGAACCCTTATTTCATTTGCTGTTTCCGATTCAAGCAAATCATCGACTTCCGCATACTTGCGATTTATGTCAGTGTCTGCTTCTCTGAACTCATTTAAGATTTTTCTCTTAAGACCAGGATGATTTAGCGATTTTAGATACAACTCCAACTCTTCACTATCTCCATCGGCAAATGGATTTGTAACTTTCCATTCTGTACTGTATATACCTTCTTCCTCATTTACAAGAGGAAGATAAATATAAGCACACACTAAAACAGGAATAGGGGAACTATTAGGTATGAATCTAATAGATAGTAACTTAGAAAGTCCCTCCAAAGAATCTCCATCATTAACATCTTCCTTATGATGCTTTGTATTCTCAATTAGGTGGCATATCTCTACATCTGAAGGTGCATTACCATCTATCTGACGATTCTGAAGATTGAGATGATAAAGCTTTTCTGTAGAACTATCATTTTCCACATCAACAGAGATTACAGTTGCATCCTCATTTATTGCTTCTGCCTCATGAATTAAAGGATTATAATATGGATAGTAGTTGGTCTGCGTAATGTATTGGAACACATAACCTAAACGTTGTGTGTCTTGCTCTATTATTATTCTTCTCTTATTGTCTAGTAGATCTATGCCGTTATCAGTGATAGCACCATATTCCGACAAGAGATTTTTTCTAATTAATTCTCCTTCAACTCGCTCTAATAGTTTTAAGTCTAACCCTGTCATGTTTGAAATGTCAACACAAGTTGTATCTGGTTGTCTCTTAAACTTCAAAACAAGATCCTGAAAGAAATTAAGTTCAGACGAAAATCCTTGACTTTGAATCCTATACATATACATAGGAATGCCAACAAGAAAACTCTTTTCTGTCGGTTTTGTCTGGTTATATATTATTTTATTTGACGAGAACTCCATATTGTAATTTTGTTTGATGAGTATAAAGTTCATATAGACCCTTAACGTGATTTTTGGCAAAATCATCATTGAACATACTACCATCTCCAACTGTAATTAAAAGACGGATTGCACGTGAAAATGCTACGTTAAGTCGGTTTTCAAGTAAAAGGAATCCAAATGCTCTTCTTTCATTGCCTTCCTTACGTTCCGTATTATTTGAACGTACGGTACTGAGAATTACAATATCAAATTCCTTTCCTTGAAAAGAATCAACAGAACCTATTCTTAACCTTTCTCTGCCATCTTTTGTAGTTGAATACATTGGGCTTATGATGTAATTACCCTCTCTGTCAAATTGAGTATAACCTTTTTTCATTCCTGCTCTCATTAGTTCTCTCACTTGCTTAGAATAGAAAGTAATTACACCTACCGACAGGTTTTTATCGTGCTGCATGATCTCATCAAGAATGTCCATCACCTTAGTGACTTCAACTTTTCTCGACTTACTTTGACCTCTTTCTTCATATCCGTGTGATTCTCCATCGACGTCAACGAATGCAATGGCTTTATTCTCCCATGGTGCAGGAAGATTATGGCTTCTTTCTTTTGCAGAAACACCATTTTCAAGTTTACCTTCATAATAGGTATTGCTTATGAAGGAGCCTATAGCAGGATGCATTCTAAATTGTTTGGTTAGCATGATGGTTCGTTGTGGAACTACACCCTTCAAATTATCAAAGATAATTCCAAAAAGGGATTTTTTCAGCAATTCTTGCTTCTCCTCAACTATGGAAGCTTCTTCATCAAGCGAGTCAACAACTTCGTCTGCAATATCTTGTTCTAATAAATGTGGCAACTGCATTTGGTCACCCAACAAGATTATTCTTTCAGTAGCTTTTGTCATAGGAATAATCAAATCAAGCGGATTTGAACGCGCTGCTTCTTCCAATATTACATTGCGAGCCATGTCATTTCCCAAATCAAGAGATAATCGGGCAGAAACCTGGTTGGTGGCTGCGACACTTACTCCATAGTTTCGTATGGCGTTCTCAATATATTTTGAATTACCTTTAAGTGACTCTTTCAACTCGTCAAGCACCGACCAATAATATACTTGTTTCCGTTCTGACGTCGTCCTCAGATCATATTCCTTACCTTTCTTGATTGCCTGAATAAGCCAATCTTTAAGATGCTCTTCTGTTAGTTTTTGAGTGTCATTACCCCCCAATTTATCAATAAGTCTTTCTCGAATATCAAGAAAACCATAGATAATACTACTAGCAGGAACTTCATTCCCATACATATCATCCAAAATTGTATTTTCGGTAGGAGTTAGATCTTCATGACAGAATTTGTCAAGCGTTGTTGCTGCAAGGTGACAAAAATCAATGTCCTGATAATCTTGTATATCAGTACTAATACTTTGGAGTTTATCTAGGATACGAATAGTCTTTCTGGCCAACTGATTTTGTGGTTCTATCATTTGAATCCATTGTTGTGCTAATTCCTTATCAAATAGGCACTCATTCAATAGCAAAGTTACTCTATTACATGTCTCTTGAAGATTTCTCTCAGTGACATGCACATTGTAAATATCTTTTATACGCTCAGATATTGTATATTTAATTCCGTCAGGACTCAGCCTTTCCAGCTCAACATCAATTCTTTTTTCCAATCTTTCAATGAATTGTTGGGTTGCATTGATGGATTGAGAAGTTTTACCTAACTTTACAGTTGGGAGTCCTTCTGTGTAAATTTTAGAGGCAATATGTTCTACTGTATCATTTTGAAAAGCAGATGCAAGAATCAGTTTGGGCTTGCTATTTTTGTCTCCTTTTTCTTTTTCTGCAAGTTCCACCAGTCGATGACAAATAGCAGCTACAACAGTCGTCTTTCCTGTCCCTGGAGGCCCTTGAATTGCAATAATATCAGGTGTTTGAAGCGCTAAATTTATTGCATTCTCTTGATCTTCTGTTAGCCTTTTTATTTCGAATTGATTCTTCATAAAATCACGGGTAGCGTCAGATATGAGTAATTTACTTGCTTTGCGTGTCTGCAAAGTAGGTTTATCTTCCATCGCCTCCCAGAGGAATGCCAATAGGGGAGAGGTCTGTTCGCGCAGTTTGGTTAAGGCATTGTCTCTTCTCTTTTTGACTACTTGGTCACCAATCGTCGATAGATTCATAATACCATTTTCTGGCATCTTAAATAACTCATCCTCAAACCTTGCCTTTTTGCTACTTGATGAATATTTCATCAATTTGAACAAAAGCTTGGTTTCATCCATTGATACTTCAAAGAGTGCACCAGTTCTTGCCAACTCCATGAGAATATTCTCGTGCTCTGGGTTGACTAACAATTCTACTTCTACTTGTCTATCTACTAGGCTTCTTATTTTTTTGAAGTGAATTGATCCAAGCTTCATAGCGATATCTGTAGCTCTTTTTACTTCTAACTCAGCATACGATTCCCATAGTTTCAATAACGATTGTCCTTTTTGGTCAAGTTTTGAAAGTCGTTCAAGACTTACTTTAATTTGGGATTCATTTTTGAATGAAATTCTCCTATAGCAGCGTACTGACAGTGCAGAGAAATTATAATGATCATTTGGGAATCTGACTTTTGTAGTTTTATTCGGCTTTGTTGTCTTGCCTATTATATCCTTATCTTCATTTCTTTCGCCATAAGCAACCATCTCAAGCCCGAGAATCTGCCACTGTGGACCATTAGTAAACTCTTGAATAAACAAAAAAGAATACTTTCCCCCATCGAAAACAAGATTTTCATGAAGGTAAGACTCCAGTTTATCCATACGCCTACCAATATTTCTTTGAACCAAGTCATCACCGAAAGCAATCGACAATTCATTTTCAAATGGTTGGCACTCTCGGATAGGCAAGCATGAAAGTACATACTTTTTCTTACCTTCTGGAGAAAGAAGGTATAGATAGTTAGTCTTTGGCAACTCACTTGGTTCTATATCGATGACTTCATTCGAATATAAACGAATTGGTTTATCATTAACTTCAAATAGAGGACTCTTTTCCTCATACTTCAAAAGATAAACCACGGTTGGCTCATCAATATCAATGTTTTCACTTGGAGAAACATTGTAAGTATGACTATAAGCAGTTTCCTCAAAACGTGTAAACAACTCTTTTATATGTGGCATATCTTCAAAATTTTATTTTTAATGTTTTTGGATTCTAATAAAAAAATAGTATTGTATAAATCTTCACCCTTGATTTCAATGTCTGTCGATTTGTCAAAAGAATCACCTTGTGGTTGATAGTTGTTATCAAGTAATGTGAAACGATTCCCAGGAATTGGAATAATGTGAAGAGTTATGTCATTATTGCTATTGCATTGAGTTATAGATATGACCGCAATCGCAATGTCTTTGCTTTCTATTAACCCAAATACATGTCCATTCAGAACTTTCGATGTAGTTTCTGTCAATATAACATTGCCCTTGGAATTACCAATCATTGTAGATTTGTTTTCCATCATATTTTGCTTCACATTATATACTGCAGCAGTTCCGAATATACCAACCTGGAGGCTAATGGCAAATATGCTCTTATGTTTGCATCGACCACAACTATACGATAACTTAGGCGCATACCATTGTTGACATTGAGCGCAATATACAAGTCCATCCAAGCCTTCCCTTAAAGCATTTCTCCACTCTTCTATCTTGGGACGCGACATCGGATCTGGAGCAAGCGAGTGACATAAAATATCTATCATATTATTTGTTAAATATGAAGACTTGCCAAATTCACCTTTCCCTTGGTATTCTTCACCTGTCAGCATATGTATTACTAATAAAGCAAATGAATAACATTCACTCATTTGCGTTATTGGAGATAAATGACTCTTAACTTCCGGTGCCAAATAGTGCAACCCTTCTTGCTGATGAATCATATTGGTTTTATAGCTTATCAAACTATCGTCAATAATCTTAAGTTCCAAAGGTTCGTCTGATACTACTTCAAAGTTAGACGGATTGATGTCGCCAATTATTCTATTCGTTTTGTGATATTTGCTAATAAAGTCAGCCAGAGCTATTAATAACTTGTATCTCATAACGATAGTTCCAGTAGATTGCAGAAATCTGTCAAATGATACAGACTTATCTTGATATATAAAGTCGTTTAATTTTTTATGTTCTGCAATGTAGTCTTCTATGAAATGCGCCTCGCATTCATATTCCTGTGTTTGATTCTTTTTCCCTTGTTTCTTAAATTCAGCGGTTGGAATTTGAGAAACAATCGGCTGGTCGGTCATAGTTGAAGACACTTGCAGAGTTTCATCTGGTGCCTTTAGTATGTTACCTGTCAAAGCGTTACTCAGCTGTTCTCTTTGTGTGTCAAGTAGTCTCTTCTGACTTTCCCTCCATTTAATGAAGTCACTGTCAGTTTCTGATGAATCAGAATCCTTTGTATTTGTTGATTTGTTTTCTGTCTTCTTAACACTCGTTTCATCCTTCTTGGCAACGACTTTGCTATTCTCTGACTTTGCTTTATTATCAGGTTTCCTGAATCCTGGGAGATATGCCAATTCTCCTTTTTTTGTTTGTTGCAAAACAGGAATTCCATGTTCGTTTATAGAAACTATTTTACAATTAATCGTTTGAGGCAAAGACTTTCCCAGTTGTGAAAACAGCATAGGGACAGCGATGCGCTTATTATCAAAGCCCACCATAATACACATAATTCCATCACGTGGAACCATACATATAACTGATAAATTATATGTCTTGCCAACAATCTGATTTGACTTTTTCACTGCCATGTTAGATCATTTGTCTTTTCGAGGTTAGTTTTTTTGTTTTGTTCTATCATTACCCTAACTTCATCTACATCCCAAGGAATTGGCCTACGACGATGAACCATAGAGTGGCAGTTTGAGCAGAGAGGACGAAGATCTTCCGTAGGAATAACCACATGTTCCCCATTATAGGATGATAAAGGCTTCAAATGATGAACTTCGATAAAGCCTGCTCCATTTTTGCCATAGAATTTCTCGAAATCAAAACCACAGATATAGCATTTACATCCATATTTTGCTATACAATCACGTTTAGCTTTTGGATCACGCTCATAGCGGGTCCCATGAGAATCAACCACATCGCCTTCTAAATAATATGAAGGTTTTGCCGGCTTATATTTGGTCAAGTCTATTCCTTGCTTTTGGGCAATAAACTCTATATAATAGCCGATGACTTTCAAAGATGTGTGTCCATTGTGTTGTACATGCCATTCCTGATGTTGTTCGATAATTTCAAGATAAGATAGCAGTGTATCAATGTCCGTACAAGCATATAGACAATCAAAATGCTCATCAATTTCACTTCTCACCAAGTTCTGCAAAGAATCTTCTGCTGCCTTGATAAGAGAGTTTAGTGATATTGTGTTCTTTTGTTTGTCTTCACGTAAGAACTTTCTAAAGTCCTTGTGTACTATGTCGAACTCTTCTTTTATCATGATTTATATTTCCTTATTATTGCATAATACAGAACGTCATCATCTTTTCTCTTGGCTATTGTAGAACCATCAAGGTTATCAAGATTCATATAGGTGTTGCTTGAAATCCAGCCTCCACTGATACTATGATCTGGGCGAATCTCAAACACATCACCTTCTCTATTGGTAAACCTCAACCATCGATGATGTTCTGCATCGAATAATGAATGTTCAGGCTCAATGTCTAACACTTTATTGATTATATCATCTGTATATCTATCAGCGGAATCTTTGCTTCCAAAATTCATGTTGATATAGGTGTAATCAGAGAATCTATCATTCACAACTTTTCTCTTAGCAGAATCCAATTGTAACATGATATTATCAAGCTTTAAGCAGAAAATGTCTCGGACTTCTTTGATAAGATATGCCAGCATCAAACTTGCTAAAGCACTATTGACGTACATGTCACTGAAAGTCACGTCTACATGTTTGCCCTTAAACAATTTTTCAAGCATAGTAATATCAGACTGTCTCATCGTGCATGGAGCAATAACCTCAGAGAAATATTTGCTGATCCTAAATGAATTAACTCGTGTGTTACCTTCTCGAATTATTTCATCTGGATTATATTGCAATCGAGGAGATTCTTCGGCTATGAAATCTGGGGAAATTGCATCAAAATACACTCTTCCAGCAGAGCAGCCCCATTCATTAGAGAAAGACAGCATTTCTTCGTCTTGCGTAAAGTACCGAGTAATAGATCCATTTGTGTCTGAAATCATCAAAACGGTTTTATTCTTACCTTGATCTTTTACAAGTTTGACATTGCAATCAGGAAATTTTCCTTTCAAGTCTATATAAGGAAGCTTGTCGGCATTGTCGATATGTAAATCAGGATGGTACTCGACAATTATGTTTACGGTCTTTCCAAGTTCAACTGTTCGTTGAATATTCTTACCCATCTCTGAGCGAATACTGCTCCAGTCGTTTATAGAGTTATTCCTCGTAATGTCTGTTACACAAAGTGTTATTTCTTTCACCTCTGCTGATTTTACGGCATTTTTTAGAACGGTTTTTAGAGCCTGGTGAGAGGCCTTTGCGATTGGACTGCACTGCACTATGTCATTTGGTACAGGCTTTGATACTTCTTTCTGCTTATCAAGCCATTCCATAACTTTACTCTTTGAAAGCAAGTGCGCATAACGGTAATTATTTCTATCAACTAAACACCGAGCACAAGCGCCACCATCTATATGGCAGTTACATGAGTATGAATTTACTAACTCGCGAGCAATGTCCAATATATGTGCAAACTCCTGTGGATTATTGAAATGTAGTGAATAACCACAACCTCCACGAGCAGTGTCAAATATGAACAAAGCAATATTATCTTGTTCATCTTTTATGCCAAAATCAATCTCTGTTTCATCTATACCAAGAAACTTTACTAATGCCCTCTTTAGAACAACACCAAGAGAGAATGCTAATTCTTCATCTTTCTCATAGTTGTCACTATCAAAGGTCGGTTTTATGCGAATAACAGAATAGCATGTTTGATGGCGCCCCGTGAAAACTACGTGCCGAGCAATGTCACTAGTATTTGCATCACAGGAATCTCCCCACAATCTATTATGACCTAACTTGATTCCATTTGGCAACTCTTTATTATGAGCCATAGTTTCAACAACTGCCCTTCCACAATGCTTACATAACGCAAAGCCATGACCATTTCCAACATTATAGAAAAGAATCTCTCCGGTCTCACCACTTGTCTTAACTTCACACATACTCACATCCTTCATTGGTGATACCCAATCTGATTTTAGCAAAACAGGGCGAATATCATAGAATCTTTTTTCTGTACGTTCCTGTCGAGTACTATCAACATTCTGATCAGTACGGAAACCGATTGGCTCGTATGCTAGCGTATATGAAGCATTCTGTCTATCTATGATGCTATAATATGAATTGTGACAGTTCGGACATTTACGGTTTTCGTCTAAAATTGGCAAGTATTCAGTCTTACCACAATGTGGACAATGATAAATAGCCTTAGTTTGTGTCTTCTCATTATATGCACCAAATAGCAATACACCAGCTGATACATAGTTCTTTTCATTTACAACTACGGTCTGTTCTGGAGCATATTCGTTAAGTGCAGTATGTATGTCGCGGCTTGCCTGTGAGTCGCGTCTGATACGCTGAATCTTCTTGCGGTTCTCGTTTTGCTTTTGACGTACAATAATCTTATCAGCCTCTGTTTCGGCATCCTTTAATTCTTCCTTGAGCTTTTCTGCCTCTTTATAGAGTTTGAATAGGCGATTTGATTGGTCTCTGTCTGTAAAATCAAAAGTAACAACACCTGTAGGCATACTCGCATTAGGCAGGAACTGGTGCTCAGATAAGTAATTTAGTAACCCTTCTTGCTTGCATTTGTTAATCTGGTTGCTGATCGCAATCTTACGCTTATCGTCATTCTGATACTGAGATAAAGCATCTTCCAATTCCTTGATAGTGTTATTGAAGTCCGTCTGAACTTCAATAATGAGTTCCTTCGTCTTAACGATTGTATAGTTTTCGTTACCGCCAAAAACCCTGTGGAATCGCTTTTCCTCCTCCGTATTAGTGCTCATATCATCGAGGTACCCAATGAAGTCATTGCATGGGGACTCCATAAACTCACCAACTGTAGTAGTACCCTGAATACCATCACCCTGTCCGCAAATAAACTCACGGAAGAAGAAAGAATTAATATGTCGTTGAATGATTGTTTGGCTTGGGCGCACTGGAATCATGTGGTTCAGGGTCTGTAATGCCCACATAGGGTTGGCAAATGCATTTTGTCCAACAGGGGTGTTATTGCAAAGAGAAAATGCTATGGCCTTACTCTGTCCCATACGACCAGCTCGACCTACACGTTGCAAATAGTTGGCAGCGGTAGGCGGTATTGTATCCATAATAACAATGTCAATATCGCCAATGTCCACACCCATTTCCATGGTTGTAGAACAATGAAGTACATTAATCGCAGGATTCTTCTGAGCGAACGCCTTTGTATATTCACGTAACAACTCTTTTGATTGCTGCGCAGAGTGTTCTGCTGCAAGATAAGCAGGTGCATCCAAATAGATATACTTATGGCGGTCAGTCCAAAAACCTTTTTTCTTAAATTCTAGGAGAGTAAGATCAGATTCATACCAAGCTCTTAGTTTCGCCAAGTCTTCAGGTCTGTTTGGCAATTCTATTTGATTCTGATTAACCTTAAACTTCTTAAACATCTCGTTTGACAACTCTCCTGTCATAAGAGGGCTGTAGCCACAGAAGATAGTATCAAGCAGGGTATGACTCACAGGGCATTCCCATGCCTTAGCAGGATGCTTTATGACAGCTCGTGTATTTGTGTCTTTCGACGACAAATCCAAATAGTAGCAGTCTACATATTGATTGTCTTTATAATACTTCGGATGGTTATAACCATCAGTATCATTTGCTGTTACTCTTGTCAGAAGTTTCTTATCTTCAAGAATGTTCCATGCATCAGCGAGTATTTGGTTTATCTTACGCTTTACTATATCAAGCTTATCAACAGTATCTAATCCAAAGATAGCACAGAGCAATGTTACAAGACGTGGCTGGGTGGCAGAAGGTTTCTTTGAATCTTCGGCTTTCACTTGTGGCCATGCTATAGTTCCTGGGCGATGATCATCCCATTTTGATATTGGAGTACTCTTATTTGTATCTCTTACAAATTTTACCTCTCCTGGAATCAAAGGTTGAACATGATTACCAGCACGCATAAAATAATCGAGGCAGATCTTCAAATAATTATGCCAATCTTCGTTTGTAACTCTAACAGCTTTTTCTCTTGCCAATGTTTCGAAGGAATCTGGCATTTGAACATCCTTCAATGCAGGATATTCAACAGTAATAAGACCCATATTTTCTGCCGATTGTTCGTACATAGGATGACCTCCAATAAACTGACGAATCAATGCCGCCTTGTACGCATCAACATCGCTGTCATTGTTTTTGCCTGCAATATGTTCATAGAGTTTCTCATCAAAGAGGAGATTTGCGGCATCATGAAGCGAAATGTTATTCTTCACAGATGTTACTTGCGACTGTAATGCTATGATTTGATCTATAGTTTCTTGAGGAAGTCCTTGTGCTCTGAGAAGATTTACATCTATAACAGTACCTCCCTGTGCAGCTTTTCTTGTAGCCAAGTCTTTAACAATCTTCTCTCGACCTACTCTGCGCTCTACATCTATATTGAAAGTTTTAGCAGATATAGCAGTTCCCTGACGGCTATCAGTGAAAGCAATATACTTACCCCATGACTTATCTTTTGGGGCACATTCGTGTAGAAATACAGGCGATATAGTTTGGTTTATAAAGTTGATTGGAATACGGAAATACTTTAGATTTAAGCGTTTACCTTTAGCCAAACGTCCACAGCAAGGGCAATATTTTTGATTTGCATCCTTTCTGAGGTCCACCCACTTACCACTTTTAAATGGTGCATTCTCTAAGATAGAGTCTGATGCAGTAAGCTTTATATTTAGGGTGCTTGCATGAGCAGAACTTGAAGGGTTATGGTACTTATCCTTGTCATAAGGAATAATATAGAATGTATCATCGCCAACTTCCTGTGATGATTCACCATCCTGCATGTCAAGCTCTATTTCATCGTCAATGGCGAAATAATCATCATGAGCTTGACCTTCTTCACAAGGATAAATCTTATGCGTTTGGCTGTCAGATGAACCCATCAATACAAAACTGCCACAACGTTTACACTGAACTATTTCAAGCAATGGCTTTCCGCAATTAGGACAAACCGATGCTTTGTAGGTAGTCAAGTGACCATATTGAGTTCCACTTGTTCCCTTACATTCCTCATTGGCACATGCATACAAGCCACTTATGGCACGCATAAAGAAATGTGCTCTAAGGGATAGAACGTTTTTGCCGTCAATCTGAAGTTCACAAAGTTTGTCCAGCAGTTCTAATGCTTTTATGATATCATAGCTTTCACTAGGACATAACCATTGCCACATTTGTTGCAAGGTCATACCTGCAACATCATTTATCTTTTTACGCAACGAGAGAACAACTTCAGCTTTAACTTGCAGTCCTGTATTAAATAGTTCAGATTTCAGTTGGCTACCATTGATTTCAGGTACCAATCGACTACCTCCTATAACTCTAATCTGATCTGCTGGCTGCCCAATAATATCCTTAATGAACTTAATCAAAGATTCAACACCATCTTTTCCCCCAATTGTAGCACTGGTACAGGCAAAGCGTACATCTTCTGCCTTAACTTGGAATGCATCTAGAATGCGTTTTATCTGATTGGCTAATTCTACTGCAGCAGAACCTGAGTAGCTGTGAGCCTCATCAATAACAATCCATCTGAGCTTTCCCGCAGACTTGCTAAGAAGTACTTGATCTTTCTGGCGAACAAGCACATATTCCAACATACTTGGATTGGTAAGTAGAATCTGAGGGCGAGTACCATTATTCTTTGGATCTCGAATCTCATCACGAGTTTTTACTTCTGCTTTATAGTCTTCACCATCTCGCCCATCTGCATGAAATTCTGGAGTATCACCGTTATAAACAGCAAACTTAAGACTAAGGGGTTCACAATATTCTGCCAAACGTTTTTTCTGGTCTTCCATCAAAGCATTCAGAGGATAAAGGAACAATGCTTGAATCGCGTTCTCGCCACGATGTTCATATAAGTCACTCAATACAGGGTACATAAAACACTCTGTCTTACCAGAACCTGTACCACTGGTGACGACTACGCTCTTTCCTTCATGCAAGGTCTTCCAGCTTTCGGCTTGATGCTTGAAAGGAACGAATGGTCGGAATGTTTTTCCTTCATTTTGAGCCTTTTGCTCGCGCATTTTTTCCAAACTATTCCAAACTTGTGTATTCAATGCAGACTTCCATGTTTCATCGTCGGTTGATTCCCAACCGAAAGTACTTTGGAAAACAGGTTCTGCAAGTAACGGCTCAGATTTGAAAAGTTTCTTTATTGTCGGTCTCATAGGGTGACTACCTGGAGCCCAAAGTGATAGGAGAGCTAACTGTAAGTTCTCTTCTGTTTCTTTATATATATTTGCAAATTTCATACGTAATTTTTTATTACAAGTTTATTATTCAATGCCACGAGGAACAAATAAGTAGTTGACTGATAGCAGAACGAAATGCTTCTACGTACCTTCAAAGGCATGTCAAATATGTTTTCTTCACCGAGAAGATGTTTGTATAGCACATTAACACGTTTATACATCCATGCTTCATTGTGAGATTTGCCACCTTCTACATAATTGTCAAAGAACTTTCTTGTGTCATCATCCAGATTGTCTTGGTTCAGCTCAACATATTGGTTATCGAAAATATCAGATTGACATAATTTCCTAGGTTCATTGACAATCTGATTGGCATAGTATTCTATGTCCTTTTTTTGGTTCGTGACATAAGTCTCGCAGGCAGAGGTCAAACATAGTTTTTTGAACCATTCGGTAAACTCAACCAACAATTCCTGTATACAAGTCATTAGATTCATGAAGAATGCCTCGGTGTTGATACTATATATTAGTTCAATTTGTCCTTTGCTAATTGCCCATTGACTGAAAATTCTAATCATTGCAGGGCAAGATGGCTCTCCAATCAAAGGTTCTATACTTCTTAACAGACCACTTGACTTCGGAATAAGCCAGAACCATTGGAATGCTAAATCTTTGGCAAATATTTGAAGTCTGTCAATAAGTAAGTCTTTATCTTCTTTGATTGTCCAAAGCTGGAAAGCAAATCTAATGAGGTTTTCTGGACTGTTCCCCACACACATTAGGTCTAACAATGAACTTGCCGGAATGTCGTATTTCTGACAGTTATCAAACCAGGCTATGATTCTTGACCAAGTCGTATCACCAATAGTTGCTGACTTTATCTCTTCATTGATACGGTTGATCGTTGATTCTCTATTCTGGCGACGAACTTCAGGAGTTAAATCTTGTGTAAGATCAATCATTGTAGGACAAATACGGCCACGACTACGTCCGATAACCAACGTCTTACCCCATGCTCGAATCTCATCAGGCACAATATACCCATTCTCGTTATCATATGGAAGATCTATTGGGGCTACTGTTGGCTCATCCAAACTAAGCAATTTCAGAGTATGTTTATAGTCAACAGGTTGCCTATTTCATGTAATAGTGACCTTTCCCTTTTCTTCTCTCGGACGATATGGGGCTTCCTTTATGATAAACGTCAAAATTCGTCCATCATTTAACTCAACTCGCACAGGGATTTGGGCTTCAAGCATACCCATGGCTGTCTTGTCGAGCATAGAGCGTAAAACTTCACGCGAGCCAAATAAACGAGAAAGACTCCCCTCATATGGCATGGTGGTACGTTGGTCTAAATAATACATATACAATGTATTGCCAGACCATCTAAGAGAACGTTCTTCTTTTCCGAATAGTAATTTTCGAATGTTTGTTCCTACTAGGTGATACTGGTATCTATCCACATCAGAATATGGAATTGTACATCCGTTATTTATAGGAGTTCCATTTTCATCTTCAACAGAGAACTCTTTGAATGGTGCTTTGATATGTAACGTGAACGCATTCTGATGATTATGTTCGGGAGTAAATATAAATGGTAGCTTGTGCTTGTCTTCACAATCTTCTTTTTTTATGAGCCAGACATCATTAATTCGTTTCGTACCACATGGACATGAAACTTTTCCGTATGGCCATTCTACCATAATCTGACAAGATAAATCGTTTGATTCTACAAGAAGAATCTTCAACCCCTTGCCAACATTTAGCACTTTTGTTGGAGTTACAAAAATATCATCATAAGCTTTTGCTCTAACAAAAATCTCTCCATAAGAAGGTTCATTGCTCCAACCCTTTTCCCATTTATTGCGATATTCAACAGGACGATCAAATTGCTTGACAACATTTTCTGTACCATCGTGACATAACGCAAAACGGGTATCTTGTACATTATATATAGGCTCGTCCACAATACCCATATAGGCTAGTGGAGAAGAGTATAATTCCGTCCAATAGATTACGTTGTTGCCGCCATAGGTCATGGTTCCATCAGGACCAGACACTTTGATTTCTTCTGTATGTTCAGCTGGTATGTGAAGACCTCTAAATACTATATCATCCCACTTATATTCTTTAATTTTAATGAGGAATTGCGGATTTTCCACATCCCATCCTTCTGGGATAAGCAGGAATGATTCTTCCTTACCGATTTGGTTCCCCATATGATAAGAGCCATCTGTCCTGCGGTAAAGCAAGTGAGGTGTTTCCATATCAAGTGCTTCAGAAATGTGTGGTTGCTCTTGATTATGGATATAGAGTGAGATTACATCACCATTACAATATGTACGTTTACTTCTTACTGCATAGCGGCAGAACAAATTATAATAGTCAAAACCATCTACGACCTTACCATTCCTAAGAACATTAACGGAAATAGACTCTGCCTTTCCTAATTTTTGCTGTTCAACAAAGACTTCAGAGAGTTTCTGAACACCCCTAAGATCATATTTCGCTGATATTGTCTTATCAACTTCGTTTATAGTAAACTCCCAGTCAAGCGAAAATGGATGTGCCATACGCTCTTTTCTGCGGATGCTCTTAAACCTATTGATTAAGAATTGATACCAAGGATTGGATTCATCCTCAGCATGAAACGGAAGCTGTGAATATAGCTTTGCATCAACGGCATCACATAGTTGATTACAGTACATACGCATAGAGGTGCTGTTTGATGCAACAGTACCAAGATTTAGTTCGTCAAAGTTTACGTTCTTGAAAACCAAACCTCTTACAAATCGTTCCCAAACACCATTAGCATCAGAACCTACAATCAACTTCATCGGCAGACCTCCTTGATAAAGCATGGATTCTACATAATGCGTGTTTTCAAACGAGAGTATTTCAATACCAAGGCTTCTTGCGCCCTTACGAGCAGCCTGATATAACAGTTCGCACAAGTCAACCCTTTCCCCTGCGATAAGTGCTGTTGGCAAAGCATCCGGCAGACAGTCAAAGACCATTTGCTTACTATGTGCACCCTCACTATATTCGCGCCTCCAATACTCAGCATATAACAATGCACATTCTCTGGTCATTCCCAGGAATGGCATTCTGCCTAATTCACGTGTTTCTTTTGCTAGAGTACTTTTTAGCGTTTCGTACTCTTCATCCGTGACTTTTATCCGCCACAGAGGTAACGGACAATAGTCTAAATGATGATTAGCTAATATGATATCAAATAATGCCATGTTGCATAATACTATTTAGAGGACTGTTTATTTGGAATATTCCTCTCGATACACTTCTTAAATGCATCTGCACATTGTTTTATGTCATTGAACTCAACCAGTTCTTTCTCAGAAAGACCATTGGGAGTCCATTCGTCAATATGGTTTGCATAGAGACCTTTATTCATGCAGCGCACAAAGATATTAGACAATAATGCAACCTATCTGCATTCTTTCTATTTAATGCGCTGTTCTTATATTTTAGTTGGTTTTACAAGTAAATCCTGTACTTCAACCTCTAATAGTTTAGCTATTTGAAGTAGGGTTTCAAGTGTCGGTTGAGCTACGTTTGTACACCACTTAGAAACAGTGGCGGGATCTCTTCCAAGTTGCTCTGCTAACCACTTGTTGGTGCGCTTCTTCTCGACAAGCACAACCTTTAATCTGTTAATGTCGGTCCTTTCCATCTTGATGTCCCAAAGATCAAATTGTTGATAACAATATTTATTATAGTGTGCAAATATAATGTTTTTTTTCGTTTTTGCGGTCATTTTAACCAAAAAAATGCAGAAAACGCAATTAAAAAGCATCAATAACCGTGTTTTCGACTGAATTAACAATAACATTGATGATTATCGTGATACATTCTATTTCTATTTAAAATTGCATATAGAATGCACTATTAAGTTTGTACTTTGCGCCATAATCCAAAAGTACATATCATATGAAAAAAAGAATCTGCAAGAAACTGCACATAAAAGATTATGTGGAACTTGGTTCTCTTGTGAAGTTTACTGCACCACACGATAATGAAGACAAACTACTTTATAGGTTTCAGGCCATAGTGGAAAAACACAACCTTTTTGCATGGGGAGGAGGTTGTCGAACTCTAATAACGCCTAAGATGGACAATGACTATATTGTTCCAAATGTAATCGAACAGTTTATTCTTGGTATGATGAATGTTGAAGATAGTGACACCATGGCATTCATAATTCACAAGCCAGGTGGTAACGCTGACCAATCTGCATTTGTAAAAGAGATTAAAGAGGTATTCAATGAGGTCAAATACAAATTAGAAGTATTTGAGAACATTGATTTGTGGCGAAAAGCATATTAGTTTTACCTCCCCAAACTTCCTTACCTCATATACAAAAGAGCGTATTCTGCATATCGTCTGCGCTCAATCGAAAGTACTTTCTTTCCCCTCCAATGGCAGAACTGGATGTAATCACCTTTGAAATCTCGGTTTCCAGATTCAATCTTCTTCAGTATTTTGCTTTTGGGGTACTTGGTTCTGCTACCGAGGATTCTATAAGGCCCAACATTATATGCCAATGCAGCGAGTAGGAGGGAGTCTTTTCCGTATTGCTGAAACATCGTACATAGTTCCTTCAGATCCTTTCGAAGGAGAACTTCTGCTTCAGCAAGCGACATATCGGAAGAATAGTTCTCGCCTGGCTTAAGCTTATGGCCATAGCCGACGTATGGGTAATCTTTCTTTCTGTGGATGCCCTCGTAGAACTTGATACAGCATATAGCTCGCTCGAAAGGTGGCAAAGCGTATATGCTGTATGTTGGGTGTTGGTCTGTTTCATTGCGGTTCTCAGACGGTTCACGTGCCTGTGCATTGGCATTGAGGCTAAGCGTAATCAGTATTGCTGTAATTATGTTCCTTAGTGTCATTTTATCTTGAATTTATTGATTTCATCTACCATGTTCTTGATGTCAAGATTTACCTGGCAGAAGAGTTCGTACAACTTGCGTTCCTTCGCATCCCTTGACTTGAAATCATAGAACTTGGGAATCCTATAGTTGGCGTAATCCTTCTCTTCCTTCGCTATCTCATCCATGTTAAAGTCGGTCTTGCAATAGAACTTCGAGGTCTGGAACTCTTCCGATTCCTGTATATTCATTGTACCGCCTCGACCTGTCTTTGTCTTTACGAAGTCACGTGCTGTCTGTCCTGCAATCCAGCCTGTTGGCATATCTGAGATCTTTGATGCAGGAACAAGGCTGTCCATGTTCTCATTGAGGTTGATGGAGGTCTTGTCCCTGTCAATGGTAACGCCTTTCTTCAACTGAACAACCTTACCGAAGATGTCATTTGAAAGCCATTCAAGGGTTTCCTTGGCACGAGCAGAGCCGCTTACTACGTTTCCCACGGTAGTTATTACCTTCTGCATACCGACCTTTCCATAGTCAGACTCCAGCTGTGGGAGTTCCTGAAAGCCTAATGCCACGCTTACCTTGTTGCTTCGGGCAGTTCCTATAAGACGGTCTATCTTGTGGAAATACAGCGTTGGCAGCTCATCAACGATGATACTGACAGGTATGTTCCTGCCCTGTCCTGTATTCACACGAGTGACTAGACGGTTTAGTATAAGGGCATTCAAAGCTCCGATGATACTCTCCATCTCCGGATCATTGGCAATAAGCAGATAGCTTGGATTGTTCGGATCACTTACCTTCAGGTCAAAGTCATCACCATCCTTGTGGAATATCCAGTATGACTCCTTGGTCGCTAGACGCGAGGTATAGACACGAAGAGTGCCAATCATTCCTTCCAACTGCTCCATAGCCTTGTTCTTCATGGCAGTCTGGAACGGACCAAGAAGCGGTGCTACCTCTGGATCCGTTTCCAAGACCTCGAAGATAGTCTGGTAGTCAAGGTTCAGGAAACTCAGAATATGTGGCATGTCAGAGTATTTTCCGAGCCAATGGACATCGTCTGGATTCATTTCATTGCCCTGATTGTCGAACACTCGTCCTGTAGGCTTTGGCCTGTGCGTCTTTGGTTCTTCAACCATTTCCGCTCTTAACTGCTTTCCGTTCTTGTCGTATGGTATCTTCTTGTAGTTGACAAAGAAATAGATACAGGCTGCAAGGAAGTTGACTGCTGAAGTCTGGAAGAACTGGTCTGAACCGCCACCTCCTTCTTTCTTTCCCTTTTGTAGGGATTCTAACAGGGTCTCAGCCGTCTCGCTTGCGGCAGCAAGGTTGCCAATATACTTCTGCTGGATCGGATTCACCCTTCGACTGTACTCTACGTCCACGAAGTTGATGATGTTGAACTTACATCCCTTCGGCAGCTTTCCTGCCTTCTGGTTTATCTTATAATGGTAATACAACTTCTGGGCTAGGGTAGGGAACTTGTAGTCATATACTACCATAGCAAAGCCTTTGGCGGAATGCTGACGTATGAAAGGCTCGATAATAGAGAATGTCTTACCTGAACCAGGTGTACCGACAACCCATGTGCCACGGAAAGGATTCACGATGTTTACCCATCCCTTACGAAACCTGCCCTTGTAGTAATACCTCATAGGGATATTCACGCTGTATTTGTTCTCCTGTAGCTCTTGGCATTGCTCAAAAGACTCGTTCTCGAAGTTGAAGCGGTCTTTCAGAAGTCCTTCCTTCAGGAACTTGCTGATATTGTCAAGGGCGATATGCATTAGAACGGTACCCAATATCGTAGCTGCCATATATAGCCATATATTTAAGCTTATCGTATAGAAACGTATGTTCATACGATATGAGAACAGCCATAATGAAACGATGGTAAGGAAAGCTCCACCAATGAAAGGATAGAGAACCTGTCTGCGAGGATCGAACTCCAAGTGTTTCTTGTTTCGGGTTCCGATACATGTGATACAGATGAGTACGAATGTAGCTATCTTACTCCAGACCAAGTTACCGTCTAGATAGATGTACAGCCTCTTTATACGGTCATGCAGATCGCAGACGATTCCACCCCAATAGTCCAGCATCCCTGGGTCTATGGCATACTCAAAGAACTCAACGAGTACTGATATATAAATGAGATAGCGAAATAGCTTATAAAGGGTTTGAAGTTCCTTTGTTTCTTCCATCGCTTATTAAGGTATTTCTTGAAGACTAATTGTATAACGTTATGATTGGTCGTATTTTATGAGGTTGTCCCTTCGGTGTTTCTTGAAGTGCTCCTGATGAAAGTGAGTAGAGCCATGCCTTTGCAGATTCCTGGTCTTTGACCTCTGTTGAAGTCCAGTACCAACATTCATCCGGATTATCGGGAATGACATCACCGCCACATTGTTTGATGTAGGTGTTGACTGATGTCCTTGCCTGAAATAGTAGTCTCATCTGAGCAACGGAAGGAATATAGGCACTCTGTCCGTAATGCCATATATCAAAGACCTTGTTTGCTGCTGGTGACACTCCAGAACCATACATTGCGAAGGTGTTGGCGTTCCCATCGTAAGCAGTTATGTCTGCTGAGGTGGATTGCTTGACACCTACACTGTCTGAGAACTCCCCTGATGGTATATCCCAGAGATATACGGCATAGCCTGTACCCTCGATATCCTCATTATGGTTGACATAGAAAACTACAGCAACAGGTTTCTTGCCTTGTGACTGCATATCCTCATAGCGAACCACCTTGCCGTCGGTACAAAGGATATCGCATGTCCTCATTGCCGTATCAGGGAAATCACGGTGCTCATCGCATGAAACAAATGCCAGCGTCATCATAGACGCAAATATCGTTAATCGTATCTTCATCTGGTTGGGTTTATATTGTAGGAATCTTAAAGCCTATAACTATACCTGTCCTGAACAGGTCTTCACGTTCGGGCAGTATCATGTCACACTTTGCCTGCCAGTAGAGCGTCCATCCCTTCCGCAAGGCGTAGTTATGTTCATATCCTGCATGTATGCCGCCTATGAACTTGTCGGTATCACTGCCGACACTGGCTCCTAATCTCAGACTGCCATAGTTGTTCCGTCCGCGCCACACACATGGTTTGTAGGCTGCACCGACTCCCCATGTGCGATAGTTGTTCCAGAAGGATTCCGGACAGACATGACCGCATGACTCACAGTCTTTCCATTTGACATAGCCATTGGCAAAGAACTCCCAGGCATTGTGGTACTTCGTCTCGTGCTCCCATGAAAGGGTGGCATCCAGGCCTCGCTCATAGAGAGCACCGACTCCGATACTTACCTTGTCTGAGTTGCTTTGAGCCAAAGAGGGAAGACTTACGCACAGAGCCGTAATCATTGCCATTAGTGTTTTCTTCATATACTAGTCCTCCGTCAAAAGTATTGAATTGAAAGAATCGGCATACAACACATCCTCATAGTCGATATTCAGGGTGATGGTACGTCCGCTTATCTGTTTCTCGGAAATCTCAATACTGAGAACCTTGTCATTGGGGAAGGTCATCTTCTTCAGCACTATTACGTTACGATAGCCTTTCCTGAATGCTCTTGACGGATCAAGAATCATTGCTGGTGTTAGCTCGACCATCTGCACGTTGGTTGCCTTGGACTGTTTCTTGTCACAGAGCTTCACGCGCATCTCGTCAATGTCAAAGCGGATATTTGTACGATTCTCAATGCTGAAATCCAGAAAGAAGTACTCTCCGACACTGTATATATTGTTAAGCCGCATTATCATTCTGTTCTGCTTGGTACTGACATTACGGATCCTGGCAGGTGAGTTCCATATCTTCCGTGCATACATTACCATGTCCTCGGTACTCATCGAAACGGACGGATTATGGTACGCAATTCTTTCTTCAGGCTTTATCTGCTTGTCAGTTACTGCCTCGGTGAGTCGGGTAGTGTAGATAAGGGCATACTGGGTGCGGTATCTCTCTGTAACTATGGTGACGATAGCAAGGATATCGCCGTCAGCATGTACGTCCGCTCCCTCCTTTGGCTTTAAACGGATTGTGTTGCTGATAGGCTGGTCGCCGACAACAGCATCCGTAGATATGTCCACGAAACGTACTGGTTCTGAAGCTGTGATGACGGTGGTCACGTTCTCATTGACTGTCAGCTGCTCCATCTCCTCATAGGTCTTCTGTGCCGTCATAGGCATCGCTGACATAGCGCACATGATTAGTACGCCGATATTTTTGAATGTCTTCATATACATTGCTTTTCTATGTTTGTTTTCGTTAGTTCTTCTTTTCCCTGCCATTGATAAGATAGACATGGGTTCCGTATTTGAGCTTTGCACTCTTTTTCCTGACAGCCTTGCCGATAGCGTTGCTCGTCTTCTGTACGGCATTGGTGATAGCCTGAGTACCCCATTGGGTAAGCGAAGCGCCATTGTTTCCGTTATTGCTTGTGAGCGTTGAGGTGTTACTCATGGCTCCAGAGGCAACATCCTTTGATGTGTCTCGGAAACTGCTGTTAGGTACATACAAGCCTTCAAGACCATCCGTATCGTAGAGCGAGAGGTTTACCTTGACAATATCGTCATCTATCATGATGCTCTTTATCGTTCCCTTGACACGCTGACTGCCTAAACCGCTGATGACCGCGTAGATATACGTTCCCTTTGAAACCACTACTTCATTGATCTCAATGTCATCAAGCAGACGCAGTCTTACCCGACTTCCGTCAACAACCTTTACGTTTTCATCGATTATCGCCTTGATGAGACTAGGCTCTGAATCGTTCTCACATAGGGTATTGAAATAGTCAGACTTCGTCTTGACCTTCTTGATGACTTCCTGAGTTTCATCCTTGTCTTTGTCTTCCTTCATGACATTGTCATTTACACTAGCGTTACCTTCTGCCTTTCCCTGTATTTCCGTCTGGACGGCTGGGATGTTTACATTTGGGAGACCAGGCATTGTTGCTTGCTGACCTTGCAGTCGAGCCTGTGCAATGGCTTTGTTGAGTTCTTCCATAGCTTCCTGCTCACGCTGTCGGCTACTTGCTATGCGTTCCGATTCATTCAGGCCTTCGTCTTTTGCGACTTCCTGCCCCTTTTGTGCACTTTCCTGTAACTGTCTCTGCATTTCAGCGAGTTTCGCGGCTTCCTGTGATTCGAGCTGCTTACGCTCGGCATCGGTGTACTTGGAGTTGTACTCTTCCTTTTCTTCTTCATTGTTCCTGTCTATGTTGTCAATGGCAGAGAAATCATCGATCTGACCGTATGACCTTGCCATGCTTTCCATCTTATTACCTATACCGTCACCCTTCATCTTAGCATCCGGCAATTCAGGATTGAGGTATTCTGTCGTTGCAAGACTCTTGTCGGGGATGTCTGCCTTTTCCGTATGGAACAGGTCTATGACAAAATACCCGGCGAATAGCAGGGGAAAGTAGATGATAAGAGGAATCATATACTTGGGCTGCTTCCAGTTAATCTTCTTCAGTATGTCCATCGTTGTCCTTGTTTGATTTTATAATGTTCTCCTGATTTTCATCTTTCACATGATTACTGCTGACGGTTTCTCTTACCCGTTTGTGACGGTTTCTTATCATCTCGTCCTGTCGCTCAATGGCACTGACAGCCGTTTGACGGAAACTCCATACCCGTCCCATCCTATAGATGTTCAGGCTGAAGCTGAATGCAATGAAGCCAAAGACTATAATCAGGAATGCCTTCTGATGACTGATTGCAAAGTGCTGGACTTTACCTGCTACCTTGTCAATCCTTGTCTTCTGTGCAAACTTCCGCCCTGCATTGACTTCATCCTCGTATCGTTTCCTGTACTGGGGATCGTCCTTGTCGGGCATCTTCTCACCGATTAGCATTTTCTTCCATCCCATGGTCAATAGTTGTTTTTGGTCTTCTGCTCCACATCCTTGTTCAGAAGGGTTCTCCAGTTTGTAATAAGCAAGCCGTGTGGATTGTTGTCTGTACGAGGTACGCGCTTCAACTGACCTGCCGTTACCAGTTCTCGTGTCAGGATGCTGGTTCTGCGCTCAATACGCTGACGGCCATAATAGGTAAATGCCATATTGTCCTTGTCGAACTTTATACTGTCGCAGAAGATGCTGAATACGGCACTTGTTCCCATGATATTCGAGTAGAAGCCTTTCTCCTTCAATGTATTATACTGAGCCAAGCCTGTCTCGTCAACCAGGTACATGGCCTTGTCCATTGTGTATTTGATGTACTTGTCGTCAGGTGCAAGGGTAAAGAAAAAGTGGTGGAACATCTCTATGTGTGACTTTGCCTCCACGTCAAGCGTCTCCTCAATCGTACTGCGTTTTACGAGGATGGGGACATTGCCGTCAAGTACATAGACTTTCTGCTGGGCATCCGTTACCATGTTCCTGGCTGTCCATATACTGGAGATACTGATTATGATGCAGCCAACCAGAAAGAGTGAACAGATAATCATCACCAGCTTGATCTTGTTTTCTAGATTCTTTATTACCATTGTTTGCTATTTGTTCATTTATGTTTACATTATCCTGCTGATCATCCCCTGTGCAGATACCTTTGCCTGCTGCGCTATGCCTTCACCGAAGTTTCGGGTGGAGAATGCCGTATCTCCTTCTGGAATCATCCACGCTGCAAGGTCTGGGACGAGGTTAAGGCATTTCAGTGCTACGATACTTGCTGCCATCAGATAACCTGCCGAGAAGAATGAGTTCTGCAGGTATGATGCCATCGTCTGATCGCTCTGAGTGATTGCTTCAAGGTTTTCCACCTGAATACATAGGACAATGTCAAAGAGCAGGAGTACATAGAACCCGACGAAGTATAGCATGGCTCCGTAGAAATGTACCGTGAGATAGCGCGTAAGCCACTTTGCCCATGCTCCTTCCCATTTCGGCAACAGACTGAAAGCCCACTGTATCGGTCCGAAGATAGTCAGCATACCCAGTAGTATCTGCTGACAGTAGATCGTTGCCCACCAGCCTATACGGAAAACAATCAAGGCAATGAGCATGATGATCTTGTCGAGTCCGACAACCGCTCCTGCCGTAAGTGAGGTAAACCAGAGCCTAGATGCGTCTGTTTCCATATTCGTGACTTCTTCTACACCAGCATGTTCCATCGTTGACTCTATCAGATTGGGATCGGAAGTGCCTTCATGAGCAACGTCTGCCTGTGCCTGTAGTGCTGTGTACATGGTGTCTCTGGTATAGATGAGCTGCTGTACTTCCTCAAACTTGTCTTCTATCTGGGCGGATTCTGCCTCGTACAGGTCATGCGTATATGAACCGATACAGTTTGGAATGTAACTGAGGAAGTCCAGGAAACACCAGCTGCTTCCGCTATTCGTTATGCCAGTATCTGCAGGTGGGTACCACCAACAGAGGATGACACTTATCACAAGAGGCTTGAAAAGCTTCATGATGTCAAGCGGTTCATGCTTCACCATCATCTTGTAGGCCATACTCGATGCCACTATTATGGAGAATAGTGCTGCAAGTGCCATACACATCTGTAAGATCCACCAGAACGGACCTTGTGAACCAGTGAATGTAGCATCGCAAAGGAACTCATTAGTCTGGAAAATCACATCATCAATCTCTTCTTCGAGTATATTGATGCCAAAATCTGAAAGTATGCTTGTATCTGCCATTGATAAATGCCTGTTGATTATTGTTCGGTCTCGTTTCCTTCTTCAGTGCCAATACTATTGCTCTTACATAATGCAGAATTGCGCCATCTGCTATATGCAGCCGTCAAGTTTTCGGACTTATGGCTTGTCCTGTTGCTTGTCGCTGACAGCAACTCCTCCGTCTTCTTGCGGTTGCTCTGCTGAACGAGGTATGCTATAAGCGTCTCATTCTGCTTCGTGATGTCGGCATGGATAGCAAGATACTCCTTCTTGCGCTGTGCATTCGGCATATATGCCTCCTGTGTCTGTCTGATGGCATATCTGAATATCTTGTAGTAGTCCGTCCATCGTTCCATGTCATTTGGGGAGCCGCCGACACTGGCAATTCTGTTGATGTTGTTCTGGAAGTCCGAGAGTTTGCTTTCTATCTTGTTTCCCTCCACTTGCCATGCTATGTCTATCTGTCGGTCTGCTATATTCAGGGCTTCAACCTCCGCTCTTTTTGTCAGTGACGCTTCAATGGAATCTGCGTATTCTATCTGCTGATAAGCTGAAACACCTGCATGTGTCCTGAAACTGAGTTTGTTCTTTGCAGATGCTGTTTTCTGATAGCTGCTATGGAATACATCATAGTAGTATTCAGGTGTAAGCCCTCCTGATCCTATCTCCTGTACTGTTATCTGATTCATCTTTGCATCATCATGATTGTAGGTAACATAGGATTGTGCATTAGCCTTAAAGAAAGGAATAAACAAGAAAAAGCATATTATTGTCAATAAATTTGTTACATGCATAATATTAAAGTTTTTATTCAAATCTATTTAATAACCAAGATAGCCTGATATTCTCCATCTGCCGAAAGCGTCATTGACGATTTCCTGCATAGTCTTGGCTCTATAGACTTGTCGTTTCCAATAGCCGATTCTCACCTGGATATACTTCCATGTCTCAAAGTAGGCCTGATTCAAATGCTTCCTGATATTGTCCAAGGAGTTATTGATATTTGTAAGAATGAGAAGCAGATCTGAGGTAGAACAGGCTGCCGCTCCTGTGGCATAGAGTACAAGGTCACAGACCGACCTGTACAGGTTATCTCCTTCATCAGCGATTTTTGCAATGGCTCTGACATTGATAGCTATAATCTGGGTATCGGTGCTGACGATATCGCCTCGCTCCAGACATTTCCGATTGAAGTCATCAAGCATTTCTTTGTAGTCACCGATCCTGTCACTGATAGTCTCATACGTATTATAGATGTTAAGACTGGTTCTCAGAGACTGGTAGAGCACATCGATAACATCAAATGCCCTGGTATATTTGTCCAATTCTTTATTGATGTCCTTGTAATCGATGTTGGCCTTACTGCTATAGTCATGTAGGAGCTTATTGCTTGCCTCCAGAGTAGAACGAACCAACAGGAGGCTTCGCTGCTCCTTATGGTCATTGATGTATGCCTCTACCGATGCCACGTCAAATCCATACTGCGCTTTGCAGAAAGAAGGGAAAAGTGTCATAAGACAGAGTAGTATGAGCGTTATTCTTGACTTCATTGTTAGTCCTCCTCATCGTATTTGCCGTTATAGCCATCTGAATGTGCGCTGTTGGCTGCATATCGGAGCCATCTTCTTCTGCTTTGTTCAATAAGTGTCCGTCTTTTTCCCTGTTCTTCATTGATATATGGTGCAGCAGCCCTAAGCATATCTATGATGGAATGCTTATAGTGCATCATCTTCTCCAGTGATACTAGGTCTGCATATATCTTCGTTAACCTTGTATCTATGTCACGAGCTATCTCCAGACGGTCACTTGACCATAGCAGATGATAGGTATCTCCTGTTTCATCAGTCTCTATCGGTTCACTTCGGGCATATTCAACGGATGCCTCGCAATCTGGATATGACCTTGCCGTCTCTGCTAGTCTGGCATTTACCTCATCAGTTTTCTCCTGAGTACTTTTGCCAGGGTCTAGATTGATGACTGCAACAACCTGTGAATTGCTGTATTCTGTTGTGAGAGACCATGAAATCTGTACGATGGCCCTGTGTACCTTGATACCTAGGATGTATTTGGGTTTCCTTGCTATCTCAACAATAGCTTTGAAGGTTATGACACCATTTATGTTTGGCATACTTGCAGTCCTGGTATATGTGTTGCCACTCCATGAGCCTCCATCATTCCAAGTGAGGCTGTAAGCTCTCTGGCAGTCCTGCATAATGGCTGGTATGCGGTAATAGTCATCTGTACTTTTGGATTCGCCCTCGTAAGCTGCTTCTCTGGCTTGCTGAAGCTCTTGGAATCGTGACTGACAGTTCGATAGCTCAGACTTTAACTGACTGATTTTGTCTTTGTTGCTACTATATTGCAGCCTGTAGCGAGCAGCGTCCTCTAATGTGGATGTGGAAATCTCCCTGAGAAGTTTCGTATTCTCATTCTCCAAATCCGTGATTTGGTTATGGATCAATGCGATGCTGGTTTGCATATCATTGATTTGAGTGTCTATATCCGTGGTGTTGATTGGTGTTTCTACTACGGATGTTGTCATGGCACACTCCTTGGTATGCTGATTGACGGAGCCACCGCAACTTGAACATTTATACTGTGTGGTTCCCTCACCGAGCTTTGCACCGTCATGACACGTCACGCTAATGGTGGCAGTCTCGCATCCTTCGAGCTTCTGGGCGTTCGTGGTCTGGTAGTAACGCTTGTTGTCTGAGCCCAGATAATACGTATAGCCTTCATCGTTATCGTTCAGTTCAGACAGCCTGGCATCAAGACTTGCCTTGAATGTGTTAAAGTCCATGGTATAGGAGTCAAATACTTCTTCGTATTTTTCTTCCCTTCTGTTCCAGCTCTTTGATACATGAATCTCATAAGCGTATGCCTTGGCATACTGACCCATCCTCGGCTTGCTTAGTATATTGGTTAATAGTGTATAGCTTATGCTATAGGTACTGCCGTCTTCCGAATTGTTCAACTGCTGAACATGGCTCCGACTCCATCCTGCATGTGTCTCTGAGTTCTGAAGGGCTGCTTCGCGTTGTCCAGAAGTAGGGTAGAAGTCAGGATCCTTTGTCTCAATGCGATGCCATTGGTTGTCATGAAGGATCGAATGTTCATCGGTGGGAGGGTAGTAGTCGCATACACTGATATTTCCTGCATCAACTCTGTAGATATACCAGCGCTGTGTGTAATACTGCCCCATGCCTTCACGGGCATAGTCGGTCAGCCATGAGGTGGTATTGTAATTGGAGAGGTTAAACAGGTTGGCTATACCATCCTCGCCTCCAATCATTCCCAATAATGTGCGTCCTGTATTGGTTGTGATATTGTCATAGATGTTGTAGATATTCTCTGCAATCTCGATTACTCCGCTGGTCTTATCCATAATGGAACCGTGGAAGTTGCTGTTGCCAAGAATGGAACTCGTCAATTTACCAGCACCTGCCGATGCAAGGTTAACTCCCATATTATACAGGTTGTCTATGTCTGCCTTCAGGTTTTCCTTGGTTATATGACTGCTGATACTGGTGAAGTTGTCAAACAACGCCTTCCAGTCAGTATTACCCAGCTCTGAGAGTTTCAGTATGGAGGCGAGTTCCTGATTTATCTCCAGAAACGCAATATCCTTGAATGACAGACTGCTATTGGTTACGATAGACTCGAACTGATAGCACAGATTCTTTGTCTCATCACATACCTTATATAGATAGCTTCCCCAATAGAGTGCATTCTGAGGACTTTTCTGCATCATTCCGGCAACCGTCCATATCTTCGGCATAATCTTGGCTGAGACCATGTTATAGATACGTCGGTAATAGTAGTTCTCGGTAGCACTCGTCCACAGCCCCATGTCGGTGAGTGCCTTGCGATCGAGGTACTTTGATGCAAATATTCCTGCTGCGGCAACTTCTGCGGCCTGATAGTGCTCACGAATCTTCGCTACCTGCTGAGCGTAATACATCTCTATGGCAGCCTCAGTATTGAAGGATGCTACCATCTTGGCTACCGTTTCCTTATCGAAATTGACACTGTAGTACTGTGCCTTGGCTTTCGTCAAAGCACAGATAATAAGAGTGATTATGAGCAGATAGCGTTTCATTTATTCGATTCCCAGATCTTTCATGATTAATTCCCAATGCTCATTCCAGTCTTTATCCAACGAATTGCAGAACTTGTCAGTAAGACCGCATGATATGTTAGACACAAGTGTTTGTACATGAGTCTCACGCATTTTATCAGCATCTCTTTTAGCCAATTCTATGCGAGCTGTTTTTGACTTCAGAAGCCGGATATACCAAGGTTGGCTAAGATAAAACATACGAAAATAGTTTACCCAAACCCATTCCATATCGTCGGCATCTAACCTCATATAACCAAAGTCAGTTAGACGTCTTTTTACATCAGCGCGGCTCTTGCGTTCAAAAACAATTCTAATTTTCTGTTTAAGAGTGTTGTCAAGTAGAGGTACTGGCTTTTTCTGATTCTTGTCTAAAGTCGAAACAAACAAGTTGTGCTCCTCTTTCATTCTTTGCATCATTGCAGAGAGTTCTTCCTCTTCAGATCCAACAGGATTTATATCCTCTAAAACGTCAAGAGAACCATATTCATCTGTGGCAGGATTAACCTGAGACTTCTCTTCAGGATGTTTCTCGTAATATTCCGCATCCTGATATTCCAACAGTTCGTTTTCTGACATTCCTAACGACAGGCCATGTTCGTGTAAATGCTTCTCGATGGCCTTCAGCAATTTATCGTCCAAATCCTGAAGAAAATGAAGTTCTTCTTCTGACTTTGAGCACATGTCTTTAATATTCCAAATGTTATTAGAACGTAATGCTTTAAGTGCGACATTCTTATTAGACGGCTTAATGTCCAAATCAGTAAAGACCCAAAAAATAGAATCTTCAATGTTAAATCTTTCCATTGTTTCGTGATATTAAAGTGTGAGTAATTTTGTTTGTTTTGGCTTTAGGTTTAATACATGTCCAGCTTGGTTAACCTTCTGGGCAAAAGGCAATGATTTCTCTATGCCTGACAGATCCCAATCACGACAATATGCCTCGATAGCTTGCTGATGATTGCATCTCAGCTCTCTCTTGTAGAGTTTCAACGCTTCCTTCTCGGCTCGCTCCGTTGTATATGTCATATAGCACTCGTGTGGTTCCTCGACACCGAAAACGGCTCCCACGCTTCCCCTCCTGATGAAAACCTCACGGAAGAATGAACGTCCTTCTTTGTTCTCCAGACGGTTAATCGTGAAGATCTTCTTGCAGTCCACATCGGTAAGGCCAAGGATAGCCTTGATTTCATCAAACCGTTCACGGAACTTACTCTGGTCAAGCAGCATCACAACATCTGAGTTGTTGATGATGGCTTCCTTGACGATAGGTGATCCGACAATGTCCTGGATTTCCTGAGTCACCACACCGACTGATGCCCAGAACTTTCTTGCAGTCTTGTAGAGATACTTTATATACTCTGCCATCATCGGAGAAGCAATTGCCTTCCACGCCTCTTCTATGACCAAGACCTTTCGATTCTTCTTGATTCTCATCTTCTGGATGAAGACATCCATGATTATCAGTGTAACCAAAGGGAAGAGTAGGGGATCATCCTTGATAGAGTCGATCTCAAACACGATGAAGGTCTCATCAAAGAGCTTTGTGTCAAGATTCTCATTCAGGGTAAGCTCATGGCTGCCTCCTTTATAGAAATCCTTCAACAGATAGTTGTAGGCTGCCGTATCTATACCGTTGAGACCATTTTCCCTGATAATATCAGGAATACGCTCTGTACTGTACTCATAGAAGGTGTTGAACGACAGGTTGTCAATGGTTTTCTTGACAAAGTAGCAATCAAAGTATTCCGTGATGACCTGTTCGATCAGTCTGTCTTCCGTCTTCGTGACAACTCCCTGCGTACCTTTCCATATAAGCATGATAAGGTTCTTCAGGAAGCCTGTCTTCTCGATATTCAGCTCTTCACGCTTGATGGCAAACGGATTCATCGTGATAGGATGCTCGTATGTATAGCTGATATACTTACCGCCGACATACTCACAGAGTCCTTCGTAGGAGTTACCTGTATCGACCATGACAACGTCTGTGTCCTGCTCCCACATCTGACGTATAACACTGTTCATGTGGAATGATTTGCCTGATCCTGAAGGACCGAGACAGAAGAAGTTGGAGTTGTCCGTGATCTTGTTCCTGCCTTCCTTGCCACTGATGTCAATGGCTACAGGGACTCCCTGCCTGTCCGTATAGTAGATTTTCAGAGGTGTGTCCTCGCTATGCTGTATATGCTCCTTGTACATGAGACATGCTGCAGCATCACTGAGAGTCAGGAATCTGTCATAGTCCTCATTCATGCCATAGCAGTTGCCTGGGAATGAGTTGACGAACAACTCCAACTGGTTATAAGCACGCTTGCTTATGTGAATGCCGAGTCTGCCAAAGGCGTTCTCCAGATGGTTGGTGCATTTCTGGATGTCTGAGTCAATAGGTACTCCCACAACAAGGTTGTAGTGGGTATAGACAAGCTGCTTGTTCTCACGGGCGATTATATCCTGCACCTTCTTGATGTCTTCAACGGCAATCAGATTACTTGGGTTTGGCATACTGGCATGACGGTTTTTCTTCTTGTCAAGCATGGACAGCTCACGCTTCTGGTTAGGAATGAAGAGCATCTGGTTGAAAACAACGACCTCGGCAGTCGGTATGCTGTCAACGAATGACAGCAAGTCAACAGGCATTGCAACGTTATTGACCTCGATATTGGTGAAGGGACGGACTACAGAAGGGGTGTTGATGCAGTCAACATCTACAAGACTGTAGATCTTGCAGCGTCTGTCACCCATCGAAATGGATTCCTCGTCAACCTTGAAATTGGTCATCGATACGGTCTTGTCCGTGAAGTTCATGGAGAAGAAACGGTCAACGTAGTCCTTAGCTGTATTGCCATCAAGGTAGCTGGCTTCAACACCACTGTCCTTCAACAGGTCTTTTACCTTACGTGTCTTCACAAGGAACTCACGCCATTTCCTGCTGTCAAAAGAGAAAAGACGGCTTTTCCTGTTCTCCTGGGTTACTATAAGATAGGTATGGCAGTCTGTGTATGTCCTGCCAGTGAAGTATCTGAAGTATGACTCTGACAGGAACTCGTGATTGTCATTTGTCTCGTCATGGAATTTCTTCCTTACGAAAACATCCTGCTTATGAATTGCGTAACCTTCACCGAGAGTCTGGGCAAGCGATGTCAGCAGATGGGTAAACTCATAGTAGCTGTCGATATTGGCAGAATATTTTTGCACAGGATTCTCTATCTTCAGTATAGCGGAATACTCACCTGTCTTGGTGTAGAGTATGCCTATACCATCTACATCCTCAACAGAGAAATAGATGTCCTGGAATATCTTCTTGCGCTTACCGCCTGTACCAAAGGCATATACAGAAATTGCCATGCCTATGAGTATAGCCACAAATGCCAGTATTACGTAAAGTATCATTTGAAATGCTTTTTACAATAGTCTTCAAGCTGTTCATTCAAGTGGCCATACCATGAATCGTGCAGCTTGTCAAGATCGAAGACTGCAATATTTCCGACAGCCGAAGTGAGGGATGCCTGAAAATCGTCTGTAATCTTCTCCAGCATTGAGTGAAGGACAATATTGTAGCATGGGGTTATCCTGATTGTCTCTGCCACATCAGTTAACTCTGGTGAAACTGCGACAGTGGAGTAGAAGAGTTCTTCGTCATTCTCGTCGTAGAACATGACTTTCAGGAATGTCATAACTTCAACCTTGATGAATTCAAGCTTAATGCTGAAGTTCTCAGGTAATGTCTCAAAGTCTTTCCTTGAACATGAGAATGTTTCACTAATAATTACTTTCATACAATAGTTTCTTATAAAGATAGGCTCATCCTATAGTGAGGGTGAGCCTACCGATTATTCATTATTCAGATTTCAACACACTTGCTCATTGTTTACGTTTGAATTCTGTTGCTTACATCCTATGCGAGCATGAATAGATGAATACCCCATGATCCTCCTTCTTGGTATGAAGTCCCTTCTTCTGCTTCAGGAAGATGAGGACTGCACCAGTAGAGAGGGAAACAGCCAGAACAATCAGACCAGCCAAAAGACCTAGGATGCAGTACACGATGATGAAACCAAGGATTGCTCCACCTACGGCACATGCTGCCCAGGTGATATAGCGTCCCTGTATGCCCATGAACTCCAGAGGCTTCTGTAGCCCCTTGAAGATTGGGTAGCTGACATATTGACTTTCTCTTTGTTCTGTTGTCATGGAGTATTTCTATTCATTGTCGTCTAGAGACCGAAGAACAGAGGGAGTGCCTGCGCGGCTGCTACAAGGAAGATACATGCGCCAACGACCATCATGATCTTCTTCTTGACATCCTGCTCCTCGTTGTTCATTGCGATGTAAACAGAGATTGCACCGACTACGGCTACAACGCCAGCGATAGCATAGCACAGCTTGACTACGTATGGGATGTACTTTGCAATCTCCTCTGTAACAGTGGAGAGGGCATTCGTTCCTGCGGTGTAGTCACCGGCAGAACTCTGTGCGAAGGTAGCAAGAGTACAGAAAAGCAGCATCATGGCAAGCAGCTTAGCACGGTTTGCGCTGAAGATGTTCTTTACGAACGATTTTAACTTTTTCATTGTTTTGCTTTAATTGTTTTACTTTTTGAGTGTTTATTATTCACGATATTATCTCTCCTGCAGGGTTGAGATTTCTTATGTTATCCAGAAACGGTTCTACTAAATGATATTGTAGCCGAAGAAGGCTGGGAAAAGTATGAAGGCTCCAATCATGAACAGACATGCACCTACAAGAATCATGATACTCTTGGTAACATCTCCTTCACCCGTAGTCATCTTGAAGTATATCTGTAATGCTCCTATGATAGCAACGATGGCAGCAATAGCGTATGCGAGATAAACGACATATAACATCATGGTGACTGTGTAGTCATGAGCATTCGCTAGAGCATCTGCCCCCCAGCTGTAATCCACACCACCGCATTTGGCTGCTGAAGAAATTGGCTGGAGGAGCATGATGCCTAACATGGCAAAAAATTTGAGTCTCGTATTTCTACAGATGGTCGATAGCATTCTTTCTCTCGATTTTTCTTTGTTTCTGTTTTTCGTTAAGCTTGTTTATGAACGTGTCGGAAACGATGCTGAGCTGAGCCTTCGGATCTATCTGTTCCATATATAGCTCGTTCTCTTCATTCAGTTCTTCGCTTGTAGTCTTAGGTTCTGGTTCCTGTTCCGATTGAGTATTCTCGTTCTCTTCGTATGAAACGGTACCTGATGGCATGACTACTCGAAGGCCGTCGTCATCCACTTCTTCAGTGTATTTCAATGCTCCACCCTGCGAATCGTCAGACTCATCTACAACTACTGGAGATTCCTCCGCGAACTCGCTTACATCAATATTTTCTTCCTCCACTTTCCTTTCGTCCTTCTTTCCGTGGAGGTCGAGGGTTATCATTACCGTGAAGTAAATCAAATATCCGAATGTGAGTATTAGTACGAATATTATAAATGGTGTCATTTTTTATCTGATATTTTTGCGTTATCCTTATTGTGAATCATACTCATGAAAACGACTCCTTTTCGGCGTGTCGCTTCTGAAATCCGATGCAAAGGAACATATATTTTGTGGAACAGAGAAAAAACGACCTAATCTAGGGACACCGCTTAACACAGTTTATAATATAAGTATGATTATTGCCCAAATATCATACTATAACTATACTTCATACTCACATAAACATAAAAAGAAGACACATATTTCTGGGAATCTCCAACTAGATAAAAAATGCAGCATTCGTGCTATATACTATGACTTATTCTTCATCGATTTACCATTGATTACATCATATATGTCATTATATGATCTATATCGGACGGATTAGTCAACGGCTTTGTCTGGAAATACACTAAGTATATGCTCTGTTGTCTTGATACCTTCTTTATCATTGTCCAGATAACAGTGTATCCTGTCATAGTCTGCAAGGTAGGGCAGAAGTGGTACACAAGGCTGGGGAGCGAAGGTCATTGACATGCTTTCGACTGACCTAATGAAGCGGTATGGCAATGATAGCGGTTATTCTATCCGAAACTTGAAATATATGCGTCAGTTTGCTGTTGAATACCCCGATTCCCCATTTGTGCAAGTGCCGCTTGCACAAATTACATGGTATATCATATCTCTATGTTTCCTAAGGTTAAGGATAGCATACTACGTGCATTCTACATTACAGAGTCTGCTTTGCAGGGATGGAGGCGTGACATAATGCTCATAATGAGAAGATACTTTTCAGAGTTTTTTCCCTAAATTCAAGAAGAAAACCCGCCAAAATGCAAAATAACTGCAAATTGGCGAGTTTTCTTGCTATAATCCGAAAGATAACCCCATAGCCATTGATTCGTAATTTTGTTATATATGTATTTGCACATAATGTCATGTGTGATATAATTTGCGAAATGAGATATAACAAAAGGATGGTCATAGATTGGCTGTAAAGTAGACGGCAAAAAAGTTTTTGAAAGAATCCGAGGAATAAGGCACCTGGTACTTGCATAATACGGCTTGCACTAACTTTGCGACGGAAAAAGTAAGTGTACTCGCTTCGCCCGGAAAAGGCATAAATGAGGAAGTCGGAATAAGAACAATTCAGTGACAGGAACGAAAAGGAGGATGCAAGTCAGTCCAACACTCCATGCAGTACGTCATGGTCATCGGACGTAGAAGGACATAGCGAGGTACAGCGTATCATTCCGCTATCAGTAAGAAGTATGGGAAACGAAGAATGCCCATCGACAAGGACAGGATGCAATGCAGGGGGATGGGCTACTTACGAAGAAGGGGAAAAGGGAATAGGAATGTGGCTCAATTAGCGTTCTGTCAGACAACAATATGAGCCTTCAAAAGAAAAAAGGAAAAGATAAGAACAAGAAGAAGACCAAGTGAGCCTATCCTATTAAAAAAGAGAAGCTTTAGCAAGGATAAAAGAGCCGAAATCCATCGATAATCGTCTAATATGAGACAGAAACAGCTTTATTTTGCTCTTTTTGTGGTAAATATTTGGTAGATTAGAATATTATATGTATTTTTGCACAAAATTTCACGCATAATATAATTTGCAAAATGAAATATAATATAGCATCTGCAATAAACTATTTGGAAGATTTGACAGGCTATAAGACAAGGAGACTTGCTCATGCCAAAGGCGAGGATAATAAGTTGCCTTTAGCGATTGCAACAAGTTATAGCTATTATGATCTTGAGTTCATGGAAACGCAAGTCACTATAGCTATACCTACAGGTCTTGACGGCATAACGCCAATGCAGTTATCCAAACATCAAGCTAAGATGATAGAAGCATTCCATCATCCCGTTATCTTTGCTTTAGAATCAGTTGCATCCTATCAGATAGCTCGGCTCACCCAAGCAAAGGTTGATTTCATTGTACCAGGGAAAA